>Ga0056106_100040_pt1 | contig 23259 bp, 29 predicted proteins | sample WorMetcrassitun1_FD_77012 | JGI IMG/M metagenome (GOLD analysis project Ga0056106, IMG submission 77012) | Marine gutless worms symbiont microbial communities from Max Planck institute for Marine Microbiology, Germany - Olavius crassitunicatus.1 ... | reverse complement strand
GTCGAAATCGCATTCATATTTTTGGAGAGGAAGATAAGAACTTTAGTCAAAAACATGGTGATATGAAGTGGGTTGGGCGTATTGAGAAAGCGCTTGAAAAAGAATAGTTTAAACTATTCTTTTAATCCATAGCGTCAATTCACAGCCAAAATCTGATACTCCCTGCTATGAAGTACTGGTACGCATGAAGGCTGAAACGGGGAAATTGATAATATCGGATGCTTTTTTACCAGCCGCAGAGTACTTTAATTTATCTCTCAATATCGACAAATGGGTAATCAACAAACTATTCGAGTTACTAACTATACTGCATCATCAGAAAGGAAAAACTTCACAATATGTTATAAATCTGCCTGGTCATTCAATAAGCGATAATGGTTTGCTTGAATTGATAATTCAACAATTTGAAGACTCATCCCTGTCGCCGGAAAATATTTGTTTTGAGATTACTGAGACTGTAGCAATTTCAAACTTAACCAATACCATGCGGTTTATAAGTTTTCTGTGAGAACTGGGTTGTTACTTCGCTCTTGATGATTTTGGTAGTAGCCTGTCCTCTTTTACATATTTGAAGAATTTGCCGGTTGATTACCTGAAGATAGATGGGTTATTTATAAGAGATATGCTCGAGGATCCTGTTGATTTGGTAATCGTTAAATCCATACATCACATTACTAAAGCCCTGGGTAAGAAAATAGTGGCCGAATTCGTTGAGAACAAATCGATACTGGATTTGCTAAAAAAAATCGGTATAGATTTTGCTCAGGGAAATTATATTGCCGAGGAAAGAACTTTTAAGAAGATACATAATGATAGTATGGGAAACGTCATCAAGTTTAGTAAAGGCAGCAATGTAAAGTGATATTATAAATCACGAGAACGAGTGCTGAACCAACGGAATCATTCCGTATTGTTATCAAATACAGCTTGGCTTAAATTTGTATTTAATATTTATTTTCGCAATTTCTTAATGATTAAATACACATCCTTAAGGGTATGGATTCAGCACACATATTGTGTGTGCCAGGCGCCAAGCTTTGAAGTTGCTAAGCATTCGCATGAGTGGTAAACCTTGAATGTTTTTATCGGCACCAGCTATTGGGACGGTGGAGGGGGGGAGTTTGGAGTTCCGCTATTACATGTTTAAGTAACAGCTTTTTTCAGTACGTGTAGATATTGAACTACTGACTTGTTTCTCTCACAGTTAGTTCTTCAATTCGGACTGTAGGCCGTCCAACACCAACAGGCACGGATTGTCTATCTTTTCCGCATGTTCCTATGCCCGAATCCAGTTGCATATCATCGCCAACCATGGATACACGGATTAGTACGTCTGGTCCATTGCTAATGAGAGCTGCCACTTTTATTGGCTGTATTACTTTGCCATTCTCGATCAGCCAAGCTTGGTTGGCGCCAAAGATGAATTTACCGTTAGTTATATCTACCTGCCCGCCGCCGAACTACGTTGCATAAATACCTTTTTCACTGATTTTTATTATTTCCTGTGGCTTGCATTTACCTCCAAGCATGTAGGTGTTGGTCATACGTGACATTGGCAAGTGAGCATAAGATTCGCGACGGCCATTACCTATTACTTCAACTCTCATTAAACCGGCATTCAATTTATCTTGCATGTAAAACTTGATGATACCACGTTCTATCAAAGTAGTACATTATGTCTGGGTTCCCTCATCATCAATCGATAGTGGGTCGCGACGATCAGGAATGGTTCCATCATTATCGACAGTCACTTTTGGAGCTGCAACCCGTTGGTCAATCTTGTCTGAGAACGCCGAGGTTTGTTTACGGTTAAAATCGCCCTCAAGACCGTGACCGATAGCTTCGTGTAGAAGTATGTCTGGCCATCCTGGACCTAAAACAACAGTCATAGTGCCTGCCGGGGCACTACTTGCTTCCAAGTTAATTAATGCCTGATTTACTGCATCTTCAATATATTCATCAACTTTGGATTGCTTCAGAAAGTACTCATAACCAAAGCGTCACCACCACCGGCACTGCCTTTTTCACGCTTGTCATTATCTTCTACGATGACAGTAACGTTTAATCTTACCAGCGGGTGAACATCCACAGAAAACGTTCCATCGATGCCAGCTACCATAACAGTGTTATATTGCTCACTGAGTGAAGCGATAACCTGTTTGATTCTTGGGCCTTTTTCTGGTTAGCTCGTCGATAGAGCGTAATAGAGCAGCCTTCTCATCTGAACTAATTGATTCCAGAGGATTGTTGTTCGTGTAAAGAGCTGTTAGCTGTTGTTGTTCCCATGCCTGTACTTTTTTTCCTGACCACTGCTGGCAATGGCTCTGGCACTCTGCGCGGCTGCAGTAAGGGCCGGAAGTAAAATTTCATCGGAATATACAAAACCGGTTTTTTCTCCACTTATAGCTCGTACTCCAATTCCCTGTTCAATACTACGTGAACCTTCCTTTACAATTCCATCTTCTAGAATCCACGATTCTGAACGGGAAGATTCAAAATATAGATCAGCCTGATCAACACTGCGTGAACTTAGTTGGTATAAAGTATTTTGTATATCACTTATCTTCATCCCTACAGGTGCGAGCGAGTGTTGCTGGGCAGTTTCCAAAGATTTACTCATTAAATTTATCCATAAGTTGTATGTGTTTTAGAACGGGAAAAACAGTACGTAATTCCCTTTGCAGGCACAAACTTAGATCTTCACATGTCACTCCATGTCCTTTTTCTAGCGAACACAGGATATCACCCTGTGGCCCTATTATCATACTACGCCCTCATGTTCGTCGCTTCGAAGTGTGTTGTCCTCCCTGATTGACAACAATAACAAAGCACTGGTTTTCAACGGCACGGGTACGAAGTAACAATTCCCAGTGTTGTCTGTCGGTAGTTTCAGTAAATGCAGTCGGCATTGTCAGAATAACAATATCCCTGGCGGTGAGATCTCGGTAGAGTTCTGGAAAGCGCAGGTCGTAACAGATGGACATTCCGATATTGCTAAAAGGTGTTACAACTGAAACAACATCTTTTTCCGGAATAATAGTATTGGATTCGCAATATGATTCGTTATTTTTACCGCCTAAATTGACGTCAAACAAATGAATCTTATCATAACTGGCTACACGTTTTCCCTGAGGATTAAATAACAAACAAGAGTTACTTGCTCTACTTTCATCTGTTGAACTAAATGGGATAGACCCCCATTAACCACATTTCACATTGTCTGGCATGCTCAGCAAGAAAATCCTGTAAGCGACCACTGTCAAAAGATTCTTTGCATTGTAATTTATCGTTTTCATCATTACTCATGATGGGGAAATACTCAGATAAAACTGCTAGCTGAGCATCTTGATCGATAGCATTTAAAATTAACGACCTGGCTGAATTAAGGTTTTCGTCAATATACAGGAGTGGAAACCATTTGAATGACGGCAACGCGTACAGAATTAGTCATAATAGTAAGTATACGTCAGGCAGTGATCAGGAACCAGATGTGAGAAGTCAGGAGTCTGTATACACTACGAGTATTATTCTATAATTGACATCTTTTTTCAGAAATAGCAGTGTTGCAATGAGCGAAGAGTTTTCGAGAATAAAGCGTTTGCCGCCCTCGCCCTATGTATTCAATATCGTCAATGAATTAAAGATGGAGGAAGGGCGTCGTGGTGAAGACATCATAGATTTTAGCATGGGTAATCCGGATAGATCAGCGCCTCAGCACGTGGTAGCCAAGCTTGTCGAAGCGGCGTCCGGACATGGTACCCACCGCTATTCTATCTCCAGCGGTATTCCAAGGTTACGAAAAATCATGTCGGATTGGTATAAGTGACGTTATGATGTTGAGTTAGATTCTGACACCGAGACGATTGTTACTCTGGGTTCGAAGGAAGACCTGTCTCACCTTGCTATGACTATTGTTGATAAGGGTGACGCGATTCTGGTTCCTAATTCAGCCTATCTGATTCATCCATATGGCTCTATCATTACCGGTGCTGATGCGCGCCATGTACCTATTGATCCGGACATAAATTTTTTTGCAGAACTGGAGAATGCAGTTCGAAATAGCTGGCCAAAACTAAAAATTTTATTACTGAATTTTCTCAGTAATCCAACAACACAATGTGTTGATTTAGCCTATGCTGATCTTGTCTTTGATGGTTATCAAGCTCCATCAATATTACAAGTCGAGGATACCAAGGACGTTGCAGTGGAGTTTTTTACCTTATCCAAGAGTTACAATATGCCAGATCCAAGAGTTACAATATGCCAGGTTGGCGGGTGGATTTTATATCCAGTTCGCCAGTTCTTGTACGGGCTTTGGCACGATTAAAGTCATATCTTGTCTATGGTATATTTTCACCAATTCAGGTGATGGTTATATCTGCATTAGAAGGCGATCAAATTTGTGTTGAAGATGCATGTGAAATCTATCGTCAACGGAGGGATGTATTATGCGATGGATTGAACTTGGTTTCCTGAAAAGTTGAGAAACCGAAGGCAACGATGTTTGCTTGGGCTCCAATTCCAGAACAATATCAATACTTGGGTTTACTGGAGTTCGCTAAGCGCTTACTGTTAAAAGCCAAAGTTGCTGTATCGCCAGGCATTGGCTTCGGGGAATACAGTGATAAATATGTTCGTTTTGCATTAATTGAAAACGAACATAGAACACGACAAGCTATTCGTGATATACGAAATATGATGAAACAGGATGATCTTGGGGATTAGCTAATAATGAGCTGAGAGTGAGGGGTCGAATAGTACTTAAACGGCTATTTAACGGAAGTTCATTTTATTAAGAAACGAATTACGAGATACGAGAATATGCAAGCAGTTAAAATAGGATTGTTGGGTCTTGGTACGGTTGGTGGTGGTACGGTCAGTGTCTTGAGCAATAATGCTGAAGAGATAGCTCGCCGTGCCGGTAGAGGTATCCGTATAAGTCATGCCGCTGCAAAAGAATATAATGCAGATGCTATTGAAGGACTGGAGCAGATAGAAGAGATAACGGATGATACCTTTAGAGTTGTAGACGATCCTGATATTGAAATTGTTGTTGAGTTAATTGGCGGCTATACACCTGCGTTAGAATTAGTGTTAAAGGCTATCGAAAACGGCAAGCACATAGTCACAGCAAACAAGGCTCTGATTGCCATGCATGGCAATCAGATATTTTCTGCGGCACAGGAAAAAGGTGTCACTGTAGCTTTTGAGGCTGCCGTTGCCGGGGGGATTCCGATTATTAAAGCCGTAAGAGAAAGTCTTGCTGCTAACCAGATCGAATGGCTAGCCGGAATTATCAATGGAACAGGTAATTTTATTCTAACGGAAATGCGAGAAAAAGGTCGCAACTTTGAAGATGTGTTGAAAGAAGCACAGTCACTTGGTTATGCAGAAGCAGATTCAACTTTTGATATTGAAGGAATCGATGCTGCTCACAAACTTACAATATTGGGTTCAATTGCGTTTGGTATTCCGCTGCAGTTTGATAAAACCTATACCGAAGGGATAAGCAGGATTGAGCAACAGGATGTTGTTTATGCAGGTGAGTTAGGTTATCGAATAAAGCATCTCGGTATTGCTCATAAATCAGATAAAGGGATTGAAATGAGGGTCCACCCGACATTAATTCCTGAAAGTCGATTGATTGCTAACGTTAATGGTGTAATGAATGCAATATTGGTAAAAGGGGATGTAGTAGGACCGACCTTATATTACGGAGCAGGTGCAGGTTCTTACCCGACGGCCTCGGCAGTTGTTGCTGATTTGGTAGATGTTACTCGTGCCTTGACAACAGATCCTGAAAACCGTGTTCCGCATTTAGCTTTTCAACCTGATGCACTGGTAGATACCAATGTACTGAATATTGAAAAAGTGGAAACCGCATATTATTTACGCATGCAAGTTATCGATCGACCGGGTGTATTAGCTTTGATTACTAAAATATTAGGTGATCGAGGTATTAGTATAGAGGCAATTATTCAGAAGGAACCAGCGCCAGGTCTTAGCAATGTACACGTAATTTTTCTAACCCAGCGCATACAGGAAAAGAACATGGATGAGGCAATTTCCTTGATTGAAAAACTAAATTGTATCCATGGTAATGTCACGCGCATACGCATGGAGATGCTGGAGTAGCGAATGATTATTAATTGTCATTTGTTAATCGATAATTATTAATGCCACTTCACTATTTACTTGTTGCTTCTCATTTGATTTTGGAAAATAAATTTACTTGAAGAAGGTTTTAATCCTGGAAGGACATAGGGAATACGGAGATTTTATAATTAAGACTGATTTACATTGTGCATTGCTCCATGTCCTTTGCGTTCTGGTCCATAATTACATAAACAAAACATACCTGTTTAATATCCGTGGTTCATAATCGATAGTAATGTATGATGCGACACCTGAATAGTTGCTATATATCCTATCTGTAACTAGTTAATTAATTATGAACGAGAGAGAAAAGATGTCGTTTGACTCGAGGTATTGTGGATTAATCAATCGTTATCAAAACAGATTGCCTCTTAATGAGGATGCAAAGATAATTTCTTTGTGTGAGGGAAATACTCCTTTGATAGCATTGCAGAATATTCCTGAACTTATTAAAACAGACAGTGAGATCTACGTGAAGTATGAAGGTCTTAATCCGACAGGTTCTTTCAAGGATCGAGGCATGACGGTGGCAGTTACTCAGGCCCATGCTGAAGGTTCCCGGGCGATAATCTGTGCCTCAACGGGTAATACTTCCGCATCAGCCGCTGCCTACGCTGCGCGTGCAGGAATGACGGCTTTTGTGCTCATTCCGGAAGGCAAGATCGCCTTAGGTAAACTTGCCCAGGCCATGATGGAAGGGGCAGTGGCTATCCAAATCAAGGGGAATTTTGATGACGGTATGCGACTGGTCAAAGAAGTCGCGGAAGAATCCCTCGTCGTTATAGTTAATTCAATAAACCCTTTTCGTTTGCAGGGACAAAAAACTGCGGCTTTTGAAATTATTGACGAACTAGGCAGAGTTCCAGACTTTCATTGCTTACCGGTAGGTAATGCAGGTAATATCAGCGCTTACTGGATGGGTTACAGTGAATATGCAGGGAAAAAATCACTGGCAAGTATTTTCCCTGATGATAAATATAGCTATGAGGCTATGGTAAATAGCTGCCCAAAAATGCTTGGTTACCAGGTCAGTGGCGCAGCACCTTTTTTGCGAGGAAGAAAAGTGGATGAACCAGAGACAATAGCCACTGCAATTCGAATCGGAAATCCTCAGTCCTGGGATTATGCTATGGATGCCAGTAAAGCATCCGAGGGTTGGTTTGACGAGTTTTCAGATGAGGAAATATTGACAACACAAAAACTGCTAGCAGAAAAAGAGGGCATCTTTTGCGAACCTGCTTCGGCTATTTCAGTTGCTGGCGCAATTCGAGACATCAAAAACCGCAAGATTCCGGAAAACAGCTGTATTGTGTGTACACTTACAGGGCACGGGTTAAAAGACCCAGACACGGCAATTAAACAAAGTACAGCGCCTGTAGTAGAAGTAGAAGCGGAGTTGGAACAAGTAAAGAAGGCAATTCTTGATAACACTTCATAGCTACTAACTTGCTGATAGTGTATAACCAACTGTTAATTATAAATATTAATTAAATTGCTGTGACTGGAATCCTGAAACTTAAATCGAGTTACGAGGTGCTATGCAAAATCTGACACTTCTGATTCCTGGTTTGATTTTTCTGCTGGGAGGTCTGCCAAAAAATAAAGTTCCCCGTTATCCATCTCTTGAATTACTGCTCGCAAAGGCCCGGCAAAACAAATATCAAATATCGTCATTCTATATACAACTATGTGATCTATTTGGATTGCAGAAAGAAGGTGGTTGTGACCTTCCACTTGCTGCATTAAGCCGTCTGGTTGATGATACTGATCAACCTCAGGGGATTTGGATGCGGGCGGATCCGGTTCATCTCAGTGCTGGCAGGGGCGGGCTAACACTAATTGATTCATCCACTGTGTCGCTGAGCCAGCACGATGCAATTATACTGGCTGCGGCTTTGGAACAGTTATTTTCTGCAGAGGGTTGGGAATTTGAAATCCCGGTAGCAAACCGTTGGTATTTAAGGCTTAGTGAGTTGCCTAAGATAACAACATTTGAAATTGATCAGGTCGTTGGCAGAGATATCCAGAAGTTCATGCCCATTGGCCCAGACAAGCAACAATGGTGTAGTTTGATGAATGAGGTTCAGATGATCTTGCGTGCTAGTGAATTCAACCAGCAAAGGGAAAACAACAGCAAGTTTAGCATTAATAGCTTATGGTTCTGGGGTATAGGCCAGCTTCCGGATATAAGGCCCAGACTTTGGTCGCAACTATATGGCAATGATCCAGTTGCTCAAGGCTTAGCAAGATTATCTGAAACCAGTCATTCAAGCCTACCAAATTCTGCTACAGAAATTTTACAAATTGCCGATAACTCGAGACGGGTATTGGCAGTTATCACAGACATATACAGGGCATCACGATATCAAGATTTTTCTGCCTGGCAATCTCAACTTGATGCAATGGAAGAAACTTGGTTTACACTGCTTGTTGATGCCTTGCGGAATGGGGATCTGGATGAACTCATTATTATAGCTGATGGTTTAAAATTTCAATTTACCAAATATTCAATATTTAAATTCTGGAGAAAACAAAAATCATTAATACATTATTGTAAATAGATTTAGGTTTTTAATACTGATCACTACAAGTTTTTTTAGAAAAATGGTGAAGTGGGGCATATTGACAATATGTGAATAAATACCGAATTAACAAGAAAACAATTACTGGTAGTTGGCGAACAAGCTTATCTTCGATAATTGATCAGATCAACACTTGTTGCTGTGGATATTGACAATCCTCTCGAAGCTAAGGATAGATCAATTATGTTAAAATTACTGGAACAAAATAAAATTGATTTGGCCGTTAGCGACTGGGAAATGTCAGAGTTAGATAGTCTAAAATTGTGTGAGGGTATGTGAAACAATCAACGTCTAAAAGATACTCCGTTTATCTTGATAACAAAGTATAGTAGTAAAGAAAAAGTAAAGGGGTCATTAATCTATGGATCACTAGCTATGTAGTTAAACCATTTACTCCTGACGTCATCATAAGTGAAGAAGTATAAATTTATACATACTTCCCGAGGGCGATATCGGATCAGGTAAGTTTGTCCCGCTATGCCGAAATGACAAGTTTCCAGCTATTAGTAAATGTATACCGGGCAGGCTTAAGAAAGTGTCAAAATTACTCTCGTTATTCATAATCTCCCCTCATGCCAACATCTATTATCCGTCGAAAAAACACGACTAGGCACTCGCTTTCCGACTCCATGCATCCTGTTCTTCGCCGAATCTATAGTGCGCGAAATATTACTAGTAGTGACGAACTGGATTACTCCTTAAGAGGCCTGTTGCCTTACCAAAAACTAAAAGATATTGATAGAGCGGTGCCATTATTAGTAAAGATGCTTGAAAAACAAAAGCAGATAATAATTGTTGCTGATTTCGATGCTGATGGCGCAACTAGTTGCGCATTGGCAATACGAGGATTAAAGCTATTTGGAGCTAACCACCTGGATTATATAGTACCAAGCCGATTTGAATTTGACTATGGTTTGAGCCCAGAAATAGTGCAATTGCTAGCTGAACAAAAACCAGAACTAATTATTACTGTTGATAATGGGATATCGAGTATTGAAGGTGTTGCGTTAGCCAGAAAGCTGGGTATAGATATACTGATTACTGACCACCATCTACCTGGTCCCCAACTACCTGACGCCACTGCCATTGTTAATCCTAATCAATCTGGGGATGGTTTTCCCTGCAAATCACTGGCTGGGGTAGGCGTGATGTTCTATGTATTGATAGCTTTAAGAGCAGCACTCAGGGAGAATGGTTGGTTTAAAAAACATGAAATAGCCGAGCCAAACCTTGCTGTGTTGCTGGATTTGGTAGCACTTGGAACGGTAGCAGATGTTGTGCCGTTAGATTTTAATAATCGTATTTTAGTCTCGCAGGGGCTCGCGCGAATTCGTTCAGACTGTTGTGTCCCCGGCATCAAGGCATTGTTACAAGTAGCTAAGCGAACACATAGCAAGGTAAGGTCCAGTGACCTTGGTTATGTTGTAGGACCTCGCCTTAATGCGGCAGGCAGGATTACTCATATGTCTCTGGGGATCGAGTGTTTGCTTTGTGATGATCCACAACAGGCCTTCAAATTGGCATCTGAGTTGAATGACTTAAATCTCAAACGGAGAGATATTCAGCATGGAATGCAAGAGCTTGCTGATGAAGAAATGCAAAAGTTGGAGAACGATGACGATTTACCTTTTGGTTTGTGCCTTTATAACGCTGAGTGGCACCAGGGCGTAGTTGGTATTCTTGCTTCCAGGATGAAAGATAAATGGCGCCGGCCAGTTATTGTCTTTGCTCAGGATCGTGATGGATTAATAAAGGGTTCAGGTAGATCCATTGGAGGTTTACATATTTTGAATGCCCTCGATACCATTTCAACGCAAAATCCCGGCATGATCACCAAGTTTGGCGGGCATGCAATGGCCGCCGGTTTGACTATCCATGAAAGGGATTTCGAATCATTCAGGTTTACATTTGAACGTGAAGTTGAAAGCAAGCTGACTATAGAAGATTTGCAATGCAGCTTACTCAGTGATGGTGAATTGATAGACAGTGAAATCACCTTGTCTCTAGCCGAAGAGATTAATCTTGGTGGTCCTTGGGGGCAGGATTTTCCGGAACCATTATTTGACGGTATATTTCAACTAGCAGATCGGCAAATTGTCGGTGAACATCATCTAAAAATGTCACTAAGCCTGCCTGAGGTAAAAAATGATTTTGAAGCTATTGCCTTTTTTACTCTCGATGATGACTGGCCTGAAGAGGTTGATCATGTACAGCTTGCTTATCGGCTAGATGTAAATGAATTCAGAGGGAGGAAAAGTTTACAAATGATAGTCGAGCATATAGACCCTTTAAATTTGGTGCAAAATGAAGAGTAGTATTTATTTTTGGAGTTTCTCACGTTTAATTACTTTTGGGGGACGAATGTTTGAGTTATCACACAGGAATAATGTTTCTATCCTGACCTTTTGCCATCCTCATGCTAATGCTATTGGGTACAGCTAGCTTGTTGAATTTGAAAACATACTGGATCAACTAGATGGTAATGATCGGACCAGCATATTACATATTCGCAGTGGCCAGAAAATATTTTGCGCTGGTGTTGATTTTAAAAAATACAGGCAGCGTATGGAAAATGGCGAAAGTTCCGAAAAGTACAAAAGCTATTTGCAGGCCCTTCATCGCCTGTTTGATCGTTTGGAAAGTATGACTAAATTGTCGATAGTGGAAATCGGTGGTGCGGCCCTTGGTGGAGGCTTTGAACTGGCTTCGTCTTGTGATCTTCGAGTGGCAGCTTCTGAGGCTAAGCTTGGCTTATCTGAAGGGCGGTTAGACTTAATGCCAGGGACGAGTATCCAAAGGATCACTCGGCTTTGTGGTCCTGCTATTGTCAAGCGGATCATTTTAAGTTGTGAAATTGTCGACGGGAAAACTGCCTAGGAGCTTGATATGGCGCAGTGGGTCGTACCAGTGGACGAGCTGTCGTCAATGGTTAACGGAATAATCGATAAACTATGTCTGGGTCTATTCTTAGCAGCTATTCTAGCTGCTAAGAAGTGCATTGAAGTAGCTCAGGATCAGAGTAAGAAGGGGTATGAAATGGAGATTGAGACCAGTCTTGACCTTGTTCAAAATCCGGATACTAAAAAGCGGATTACAGTTTTTTTAACAGGTAATTGAGAAAGCTGTCGAAGCTGCCCCAGATATTACTAAAAGTTAAATGAGTAAGGATAAGTCTTAAAAAGGCTGATTAAACAGAGAGTAACAGTTTAGAAAATGAGTCTTTATGATGAATCACCTTATATTCTGCTACTTGTAATACAGTCAGAATAAGATATCCGGAATGTATCTCGAGGCAAAAATCGGATCCTTCTTCTCCTGACTTACCTGTTGGGTGCATGATGAATATCACTTAACCTTCTCCCATTCATACATATTTCTATCAAGCTTTAATCATACTTAGAGTTTAACTTATGAAGCTAATTAAGTACTTAGCTAAAGTTTGATATCTAAAAGTCGATATGTAGTTAAGTGACTATAGTCGTTGTGGTTTGGTTGACACGGGATCGAAAATGTCAATCAGGTAAATGTAATCTAAAACAGGAATCTTTATGCCAGTTCAAAATGTGCCACACATCTTAATGGTTGAAGACAATCATGGAGATGTTTGTCTTGTTAAAATAATGCTCGCTCAGCCTGATGCCAATCAATATCGTTTAACAAACGTCAATAATTTAACTAAGGCTATACGGCATCTGTGTGGAAGTGAATATGATGTAGTATTACTGGATTTGGATTTACCTGACAGCAAGTGGCTGGAAAATATTGGTTAACTGAAACCACAGGCCACGGATATTCCTATCGTCGTCATGACAGAGTTGTGATGAAGGTTACGCGCTCAGAGTAGTTCAGGCTGGAGCACAAGATTATTTGTTCAAAGGAAAGATTGATAAGCAGCAGTTGTCCAGGGCTCTAGTCTATTCAATCGAGAGGAAAAGGCTGGAATTTCAAATTCGCTATATAGCTAACCACGATCAACTAACCGGATTGGCAAATCGTTCGTTATTTAGGGAAAGACTACAGCTGGCAATCATTCGCTACGAACGAAATGATGAAATTATCACCGTCCTCTATCTCGATCTAGATCATTTTAAGGCAGTAAACGACGGGGTAGGACATGAAATTGGTGGCCAACTATTGTTCTCAGTTGCTGAACGTCTTTCTGAGGCTGTCAGGAAAAGCGATACAGTTGGAAGATTGGGTGGTGATGAATTCGCAATTGTCCTTGATAGTATCAAGATTAATCGTTGTGCTGCTGTTGTCGCCAACAAAATTATCATCGCACTAGCAGATCCTTTTGAATTGTCCGGGCATACAATTTACACCGAATCGAGTATCGGTATCGTTGTATATTCACACTCCGGAGACAACGTCGAAGATTTACTAAAGAATTCTGATAGCGCCATGTATAGCGCCAAGAAAAGTGGTCGGGGCCAATAACAGTTTCATACTGAAGATATGGACGCTAACGCTATCAATCAGTTGGAAATGAAGAATGAACTACACTAGGCATTAGAAAAACATGAGTTCATTTTACATTATCAACCGAAGACAAATCTGGAAAGCGGAAATATAACTGGAATGAAGGCACTACTGCGCTGGCAATATCCGAAACACGGGTTGATTTTACCCGAAACTTTTATTCCATTATTAGAAGAGAGCGACATGATCCTTGAGGTTGGCAATTGGATCGTGAATGAGGTGTGCGAACAGCGAAAACACTGATAGCAAGATGGTATATCAACAGAGGCGATAGCCGTAAATCTGTCGGGCAAACAACTCATGCAAGGAAACCTTGGCGAAAGTGTAGTGAGCATATTATCGACAACCGGACTTGAGCCAGAGTTACTTGAAGTGGAGTTGACGGAGAGTTTGCTGATACACAATGCATCGAGCTGTGTATCTACTATTGATTCTCTTAGGACTCTTGGTGTTAGCATTGTGATCAACAACTTTGGCACTGGATATAGTTCTCTTGGCTACCTAAAGCAATTCTTGTTTGACACTATTAAAAGCGACCATTCCTTTATTAGCAATATTACCAATGACTCAACAGATGTGGCCATTGCATCAGCGGTTATACGCCTTTCCATGGATCTGGATATAAATGGGGTTGCAGAAGGCGTCGAGAACAGACGGCAGATGGACTACTTGTGTCAACAAAAAACGAGTGGAATACAGGGATATTTAATAAGCACACCACTATCAGCCAAATCCTATTCAAATTTGTTTCACTCGCTAAAGGAGGGTAAAAATAATTATTAATATGTAGCTGCCTAGCTGTAAACATCACTTGTGCACAATAGTCTAATTTCACACGAATAAACAAGAGTTAAGCAAGATTCTATTGATCAATAACAATGGAACAGATGTAAAGTTGTTAGTACAGATATTATCAAGAGATTGTCCTGATAAATTTGCAGTAACGATAGAAAGGCATCTTGGAGAAGCGCTTACAATCGTCGGCGAAGAAAATTTTAATATTCTAATGACAAATATTATTAGCTCAATTTAGGAAGTTGCTCCAGCACTACCCGTTCTTGTATTGTGCGATACAAGTTGTGAAAAGCAGGCTGGGCAAATTGTCTGTGAGGGTGTGCAGGACTATGTCGTAAAAGGGCAAAGAGGAGGTTTTCTACTTTGCAAGGCAATTGAATATGCAATAGAACGCAAGCAGGCAGAGCAGGGGCTTAGTCGCCTTGCCCGCTATGATAGTTTAACCAACCTGTCTAATAGAGTGTTATTCAAGGAGCGTTTGAGCCGGACGATGATCCGAGCGAACAGGAACGAAAAACTAGATGTATTGATGTGTATCGGTCTGGACAGGTTAAAAAACATCAACGATACCTTTGGACATGATACTGAAGATACATTACTGATGGAAGTGAGCAGACGGCTAAAGGAATGTATACATGAAGGAGATACCATTGCGCGATTGGGCGTTGATGAGTATGCCGTCACCACCCGAGGATATTGGACAAGTAAATAACGCAGCGGTAGTAGCAAAAAATACTTAATCACATGAAAGAGGTTTTTATTCTGGAAGGTCAAGATGTATACATAACAACAAGCATTGGTATCGCAATCTATCCCATAGACAATGCAGGGGATAATAATTTAATACGGAGCACGAAAGTGGCTATACGGAGCACGGAAGTGGCTATGCATCGTGCCAAGGAGTATGGTCACAATGGTTTTCAGTTTTATATAGCAGGGATGAATGAAAAAATAAGTAAACGTCTGAAACTGGAAACAGAATTAGGGAAGGCACTGGCAAATGATGAGTTTCTTTTATTTTATCAACCAAAAATTGACATCTGTACAAGAGAAATCATTGGCGCAGAGGCTTTGATCCGTTGAAATCATAAGCAACATAGCCTGGTTTCGTCTCAAGAGTTTATTCTTCTGGCTGAAGAAACCGGATTGATCATTCCAATTGGTGAATGGGCAATCAGAGCAGTCTGTAAACAAATTGCAGATTGGGAGGAAACTGGCTTCAGTAATTTATGCATGACCGTTAACATGTCTGCCTGACAGTTTAAGGAAACTGATGTTCCTAAATTGATACTGGAATCCGCGATACATGCAAATATTGAAGCAAATAAAATAGGTGTAGAAATTACAGAAAGTATGCTAATGAATGATATTGACACGAGCATATCAATCTTTAATAAATTAGCAGAATATGGAGTAAATATTTCGCTAGATAATTTCGGTACGAGATACTCGTCACTTAGTTACTTGAAGAAGTTTAATATAGCTACCCTTAGCATCGACAAATCATTTGCCAGGGATATAACGACGAATGCTGATGGTGCAGCAATCGTAAACGTCATCATCGCTTTGGAAAAGAGTTTGCGATTAAATGTAATTGCTGAGGAAGTGGAGAATGAGAAGTGGAGAATGAAAAGTAACTACTTTTTCTAAAGGTCAAGGGATGTTATCAGGTTCAAGACTTTTTATTCAGTAAGCCACTATCAGCAAAAGATTTTTCCTCTTTGCTTGAGCGGAGAAATATCAACCCTCGGCCAGAGTCAGTAGTAAAGTTTGCTTAAACAAAATAGCTTAGCGATCCAGAGAACTGATATGCAATATCCCATTTGAGTTTAAATAGAAATTCTTGCTCACGCCATGCATAGCACCAGACACAGCGCTTAATCACTATGCCATTCACAGGCATTCGTGTAAAATATCCCCCACTAAAAATATATGTTGTGGTACAAATGTTAGAAATCAATCCATTTATTTCTCTGATCAAAGATATGCAATGGCGGATCAAAGCTCTAAGGGGTATCTTTGAATACGATGCCAAATCGGAACGCCTGGTCGAGATAAATAGGGAGTTAGAGGATCCGAAAGTATGGGAGAATCCTAAAAAAGCGCAAGCTTTAGGCAAAGAACGCGTATCATTAGAAAAAGTAATCAATACCATAGTCTTCTTATGCAGTGAATTGAGTGATGCTGAGGAGTTATTAGAACTTATCCGGGAAGAAAACAATGAGGATCTAATGCAGGAGGTTAATAGTGAGTTGCAACACTTGAGCAAGCAGTTAGATAAGTTGGAATTTCATCGAATGTTTTCCAATAAAATGGATCCAAACAATGCCTTTGTGGATATTCAGTCCGGATCAGGTGGAACCGAAGCACAAGATTGGGCAGAAATGTTGTTGCGTATGTACTTACGCTGGGGTGAGCAACATGAATTTAAAACGGAGTTAATGGAAGTCTCCTCAGGAGATGTTGCGGGAATTAAGAGTGCAGCTATACGATTTATTGGAGACCATGCTTTTGGATGGCTGCGAACGGAGGCCGGGGTTCACCGGCTTGTACGAAAATCACCGTTTGATTCCGGCAACAGAAGGCATACTTCATTTGCGTCGATATTTGTATCACCTGAGATAGATGATGACATTGATATTGAGATCAATCCGGCTGATTTACGTGTGGATACATATCGTGCCAGTGGTGCTGGTGGTCAGCATGTTAACAAAACTGAGTCAGCGGTGCGTTTAACACATATACCAAGTAAAATTGTCGTACAGTGTCAAAATGACCGCTCACAACATAAAAATAAAGATCATGCAATGAAGCAATTACGTGCTAAATTGTATGAAATGGAGATGTTAAAAAGGAGTGCAGATAAACAGGAATTGAAAGATACAAAAACAGATATTGGCTGGGGGAGTCAGATCAGGTCCTATGTTCTTGATCAATCACGTATTAAAGATTTACGTACAGGTGTAGGAACAGGCAACACAACATCGGTACTTGACGGTGATCTGGATAAATTTATTGAAGCAAGCCTCAAGGCAGGCTTGTAATGGGTATGGGCCGCTTATCAATGTTCAATAATGCCTAGTGACTAACGAAAATATGTAATGACTAAAAAATAACAACTAGCATAATGACAACTTAGGTATGACAAGCGATAACGACAATAATTTATTGAGCCAACGTCGGGCCAAACTGGAAAAACTACGTGAGCAGGGTAATGCGTTTCCAAATACCTTCAAGCGTAGTGAACTCGCCGCCAATTTGTATGAGCTTTATGAAGAGTTTGATAAAGAATCTCTGGCATCGAAGTCGATTAGCGTGAAAGTAGCGGGGAGGATGATGACACGAAGGATGATGGGTAAGGCGTCATTTGCACATATCCATGATATGTCAGGCCAAATACAGCTATACATCAGACAAGATGAATTGCCTGATGGCGTCTATGTGAAATTTAAACATTGGGATATAGGGGATATCATTGGCGCAGAGGGAAAGATGTTCAAAACAAATAAGGGTGAGCTCTCCATTGAAGTGGAAAACCTGCATTTATTGACTAAATCGCTCAGACCATTGCCTGAAAAATTTCATGGCCTCACTGATCATGAGACCAGACATCGCCAACGCTATTTAGATCTTATTTTTAACGAAGATGTCCGCAATACTTTTGCGATCCGATCGCAAGTAATCGATTTTATTCGTGATTACCTTAAGGAGGATGAATACATAGAAGTGGAAACACCCATGATGCATCCAATTCCCGGTGGTGCCACCGCCAGGCCCTTTGTCACATTCCATAACTCCATGGATATGGAGCTATATCTTCGTATTGCCCCTGAGCTGTATCTAAAAAGATTAATCGTTGGCGGCCTAGAAAGGGTTTTTGAAATCAATCGTAGTTTTCGTAATGAAGGCCTGTCACCTAGGCACAACTCCGAATTTACTATGCTTGAATTCTACCAGGCCTATGCAGACTATAATGATTTAATCGACAAGACTGAAGATATGATACGCAAATTGGTACATCAGCTTACCGGTACCTACATAGTTGAATATCAAGGCGAGCAATACGATTTTAGCGACACGTTTAAGAGAATGAGTTTAGTTGAATCTATTCTGAATTATAATGAAGCTATCAATAGATCCGACCTTGAATCATTAGAAAGTATTCGAAGTCTGGCAGACAGACTGGAAATATCCCACAAAGATCATTATGGCCAGGGAAGATTACAGTTGGAGATATTTGAAAAAACTGTTGAGGCAAAGTTGAAGGGGCCCTGCTTAATAACAGGCTTTCCTACGGAAGTCTCACCGCTAGCACGTAGAAGTGATTCTGATCCTCTTGTTGCTGATCGTTTCGAGTTTTTTATTGGAGGTAAAGAGATTGCTAATGGTTTCTCCGAGCTAAATGATCCCGAAGATCAGGCAGAACGATTCCGCCAACAGGTTAAAGACAAGGAAGCTGGGGATGAGGAGGCGATGCACTATGATTCTGATTACATTACTGCTCTGGAATATGGAATGCCACCTACTGCCGGAGAAGGAATTGGGATCGACAGGTTAGTCATGTTATTAACTGATTCGTCATCAATAAGAGATGTCATCCTGTTCCCCTATATGCGTCCAAAAGATTAGTAGCAAAAATTCTCACCTATACTGGTAGACACTTCATCTATCGATTGGAATTGATTTCCTGGCCCCTTGGGTGAAGAAAACGTAATATAGATCGAAGTAATTTAATCGTACATTACAAACCAGTTATTCGGATATTGTGATATGTAGTTCAAAAAATCCTAAAATTAATTTTATAGTTGATGGGAAGCATGGAGAATAAAGCATGAAAGACTGCACTGATTTGAACCATGATCATTCTCCATTTACATAATAAATCTAGATAAATTAGCCAGTTAGGTGTATTTATATAAGAGAAATAAGTGGAAATACGTGATCTGTTTATCGACAAGTTAGACATCATGCGTACTCTAAGATACATCTTATGTTTCTTAGCTGTTTCTTTTTGTGTGTCGTGTTCTAATGTGATTGATACAGATTTATTCATAGTTGTGAGTGATCTACAAAGAAAAAAATGTGCTGACTATTGAAGTGAGGAAATCATCTAGAGCGCCAAGAGTATTAATGACTCTGTGCTCTTCTCAAGAAATGGATTACATGACAAGCTCCATCGTAAATGCTGACATCATTGGGTGGACAGCGTCTATGCCTGAGAAGGAAAAAGAGCTTTTTAATTGCAGTGAATGGAAATCTAAGTATTCAGAGAATAGTGGTTCATTCTTAGGTGAGACAAATGCCTATCAGACGTGTCAAAAGTGAAGCGCTTTACTCTGAACGTTAAGCTTAAAAGAGATAGATGATGCTCTTGACAGCATATTACGATCCTGAGTCAGACTTTGTCGTAACTACTTATAAGGGAAAAGTGACAGCAGAAGACCTCGAAACGGAGGAAGAACAAACGATCGCTCTGGCCAATGAGAATGACTCCCGTCGGTTCCTCATTGATATAATTGATTATGAAGGTTCTCTCTCTAATACACCTTTTCCAGTCTCCTGCTAGATATGAAGAAAAGCTCATACGCTCGATATATATCGCTATTGTTGGGCCACTTTCTCAAGAGGCGAGAGTTGATATCGAGTTTTATCAAACTGCTTGCCTCAACCAGGGATGGAAGGTAGTCATTTTTACGAAAAGGGAAAATGCTGTTGCATGGCTAAAATGGCAGGCGGGAGAAAAACCATAACAAGACACTATACGATGAGCATTGCTAACAACACATCAAGTGAGTACTGTGCCGTTAGGCTTGCGAGGAATACCAATGGGAAATACTACAGAGTACTGTTCTTTCAATGAATTAATGGTAGTCGTAAAACCAGAATTAAGATCTATTTGTAGAGCTCTTCGAAAAATAATCGTTGGATCCCATCCAGCAAATGTTGAAGTTATCTGGAAAAAAACAAAAAATAGCGAGCTATGGAGTAGGCCCAAAGAAAACGACTGAACGCCATGTTTATATTGCGTCACAAACCAATCATGTAAACCTTGGCTTTTATCATGGGGCATCTGCCACAGACGCGAGCGGTCTACTGGAAGGCATCGGAAAACGGCTCCGTCATATTAAGATATATACCCTGAAAGATGTTGAGAGTAGCGAACTAAAAAGCTTATAGAAGAAACTATCACCGATCGTAAGAATTTCTTAAATGAATCCTAAAAATGCATTCCACGATAGCGCATGACAAAACACGCACATGTAATCACGAATGCTAGACTTTCTGTAATAGCAATTAGGTGAAAGATCTCTTTTATCACACTATTCTGATGTTCTTAAAATTCTATGCATTTGAGGAAGCTAGTGAAGCTTGTAAGATGCAATTTTAGCTTGTATTTATTGCCTACATTATTCTTATAATTTGGTCAGTGATATCTGGCCTTTCATTGTAGATATTGGTTCCTTGAATGGCTGGGGCAAATAAAACGATTGAATCGAGTCTAATTGGTGGAGCAGATGAATTTATTAGCTAGTAATTAACACCGTGAAAAAATCTATCTATATCACTAATATTCATATTTCTCACTGGAAATAGCATGTCAAAAAACTTTACCTGTAGCATACAATTAGCTAGCCACAATTTCGATCAATATGGTGAGAAAGGCTCAGTAGACTTTGAAAAAGTTATTCAGGAATTTACTTCATTTCTATGGATACAGCAGTTGAGTATGGCTAATGTTTGGTCGAAACCAAAAATTATAGTTAAGAATCTTGATAACGGAACTGAATGTTTGGTCTCAATTATGGAAGAACCTAATAAGTATAACTATCTGCTAGGTATTGTTTATCGTAAAGAAAAAAGTACTTTCTGTGGTTTTGGTAAATCTAAAATCGTACGCTGGTTAGAAATATATGTGGTAGAGGAAAGAGAAAGTATGGAAAGAATCTTCGGGATGTTTTTCACAAAAGACATTGAATTGATTCTTGCGCAACTCAAAGATTTACCAAAATTGAATGAAATGGAGGCTATAAACTATCGCTAACAAGCTTAGCGATAAAAGCTAAGCATAATAATATTCTGATTTACTACAATACGGGAAGAATACAGTCGTTCCAAGTTCACCCAATTGTAAGTAATAAAATATTTGAAGTCCATAAGCTGGCTCTTGCTGATCCTGATATTCCCTGACATAGTAAAGCCTCTAAATTGACAGTGTTGACAAAATAAATGTCTGAGCAAATACAATCTTTCCTTCTGACTACTCTTGAATTAACGGCAGCGACTTTCATATTCCTTGTTGGTTTACTGGTCCTTCTGATACTTATTTTGTATGTCATAGATGTAAGACAAACGAAACATGCTATCAGGAGAAATTATCCGGTTATAGGTCGATTTCGATATTTGTTCGAGCATTTAGGTGAGTTTTTCAGGCAGTTTTTTTTTGCCATGGACCGTGAGGAAATGCCATTCAATCGTGCACAGCGTTCCTGGGCATATCGAGCCGCAAAGAATCTGGACAATACCATTGCCTTTGGATCAACAAGGGATCTTAAGCCAGCAGGAACTGTACTATTTATTAATTGTCCATATCCAACTCTAGATAAGGATGGTATTGAATCAGAGTCTGTTACGATTGGGCCTTATTCGCGTAGTCCCTATTCCGCTACTTCAATTTTTAATATTTCTGCCATGAGCTATGGAGCCATTTCCAGGCCGGCTGTTTTAGCATTGTCACATGGAGCAAAGTTGGCTGGCTGTTGGTTAAATACTGGTGAAGGGGGGCTATCACCCTACCACCTGGAGGGAGGCGCTGATATTGTCTTCCAAATTGGTACAGCTAAATATGGAGTCAGGGATAAGGATGGTAATTTAAGTAAGGAGAGGCTGATTGAAATAGCAAACCACGATCAGGTGAAAATGTTTGAGCTCAAGTTGAGCCAGGGAGCAAAGCCAGGGAAAGGTGGGATTTTGCCTGGAGCCAAGGTCACTGGTGAGATAGCTAAAATTAGAGGTATTCAAGAAGGACAGGATTCTATAAGCCCAAATCGTCACCTGGACATAAATAATAATACAGAGTTACTGAATACAATAGAAAGTATTAAGCATGTAACGGGAAAACCAGTGGGATTTAAGGTTGTTATTGGAACCAATGTCTGGCTGGACGCAATGTTTGAAGAGATACTTCTAAGAGGAATGGAGTCAGCACCTGATTTCATTACCGTGGATAGTTCAGAAGGTGGTGCGGGCGCTGCCCCCATGCCATTAATGGATAGTGTTGGCTTGCCTCTAAGGGAGAGTTTACCTATGTTAATAGATAAACTGGATGAACACGGCTTGCGTGAGCGCATAAAGGTCATCGCCTCGGGTAAACTTGTTACCCCGACGGATGTCGCCTGGGCATTATGTATGGGCACTGATTTTGTCAATTCCGCACGTGGCTTTATGTTTTCATTGGGGTGTATTCAGGCACTGCAATGCAATAAGAATAATTGTCCAACTGGCATAGCTACTCATAACGAGCAATTACAAAGAGGTTTGGCTCCTGAGGATAAGGCTTTTCGTGTAATGCACTATGCGAAAAACATGATGAAGGAAGTTGGCATCATTGCTCACTCTTGCGGAGTTAAATTACCACATCAACTGAAGCGTCATCATTGTCGTGCGGTAAACGACAGAGGTATTTCCGAACCCCTGGATAAACTATTCCCACCTGCCAATGAAGACAAACAAATTTAATTAGAATGACTATTTCTTAGCTTTGTTCAATAATCTTAGACGTAGTGCATTGAGTTTGATAAAACCTTCAGCATCCTGTTGATTGTATGCACCGGCATCATCCTCAAATGTTGCGATTTTTTCATTAAATAAACTGTCGCTTTCAGATTGACGTCCTGCGACGATCACATTTCCTTTATACAGTTTCAAGCGAATAGTACCGTTTACAGTAATTTGAGTTTGATCAATCAAAGTCTGTAGAGCTTCGCGTTCTGGACTCCACCAATAACCATTATAGATCAGGCTGGCATAGCGTGGCATCAGATCATCTTTTAAATGGGCGACTTCCCGATCCAGAGTCAGTGATTCCATTGCCCGGTGTGCTTTTAACATAATGGTACCACCTGGAGTCTCGTAACATCCGCGAGACTTCATGCCGACATAGCGATTCTCAACAATATCAGAACGGCCAATACCATGCTTGCCGCAGATTTGATTTAAGCGCGCGAGAACCTTTGCAGGAGATAGTGTC
>Ga0056106_100037_pt1 | contig 23622 bp, 25 predicted proteins | sample WorMetcrassitun1_FD_77012 | JGI IMG/M metagenome (GOLD analysis project Ga0056106, IMG submission 77012) | Marine gutless worms symbiont microbial communities from Max Planck institute for Marine Microbiology, Germany - Olavius crassitunicatus.1 ... | reverse complement strand
TGTGATGGTTCGTGGCCCCGATAAGGTTATGATGCACCTGATGTTTGGGGTTGTCGCTTTGTTTGCGGATCAACTCCTTAAATTGACTGGTTACTGATGAAATGAGTTTTGCAAGAGGCTCTCGTATCAAAAATAAAGATACGGATACAAGGAAGAGGGCTAAAAAAAATCTATTTTTGTTTGTCGTTGTTGAGTGGTGTTCGAAAATAAGATACAAGAAGGGTTCGCATATATTTTTAATACGGAGACAAGATGGAAATCCTTACTGAACGGCAAATTCTTGAAAAGATTAGAGAAGGGTGCATTTTCTCTGCACAAATCGATAGTGGAGCTTTTAAACTGAGCATAAAAGAATATGTTCCGGCAGTCATTACCGCTATTCATGACGGTCACCGGGTTATTGAGTATTTCGCAGCAAAAATGAAAGTGACAGAGGATGAGCGGCAATTCGAGGAAGATCCCTATACCGGAACCGTGGCCGATGGGTTTGACATTTCGCTGAAGGTGCTTGATTCAAGATATTGCTATGATCTGAACCGGAAACCTGAATTGTGCATCTACGAAGATGCCTGGGGCAAAGAGGTCTGGAAGGAAGCGCTGAACAATTCAGATATCGGCCGGCTGCTGGCTTGTCATGGCACTTACTATCGTGTGTTGGATGAGCTGCTTACCATGTTGACGGATAAATTCGAAGATGTAATTCTCTATGATCTGCACTCCTACAACTACAGCCGGCTCGAGGGAAATCCGCCGCTGTTTAATATCGGCACCCATTTTATCGACTTAAGTAAATATGACCGGGTTATCAAGCACCTGACTGAAGAATTGCGGAAAATTGAGCTGCCCGGCTTTGAAAACAGGGCGGCTATCGATGAAGTATTTAAGGGTAAGGGCTACCAGGCTGAGTTCATTAACCAGAATTATTCCGACGTTTTATGTATACCACTGGAGATCAAGAAAGCATTTATGGATGAACAGGGCTTTGCACTAACACTAAAAAAGGATTCGTTTAAGCCACTGTTTTCGGGAATGATCGAAGCTCTTAGTCGAAACGGCGAAGTCTTTAAAAAAATGATTGGCAACAAAAAAGGGTAGGGCGATGAATGTAATCAGGTCCGAAAACGATGCCAGGCTGACCGATGCCGCGGCTTCGCTGAAAAACTCAAGCAAAACCGTGGCGCGTACCGGGGCCGGCATTTCGGTTGGCAGCGGCATTCCTGATTTCAGAAGCGCCGGCGGCCTCTGGAGTGTTTATTCGCCGGATGAATATGCGACCCTCGACGTCTTTTATAACAATCCGGAAAAGGCCTGGCTGTTATTCCGTGCCCTTGGCAACACCTTGCTCGGCAAGAAGTATAACCCGGCTCATCAGGTGCTGGCCGATCTGGAAGAGCGGGGCCTTTTGGACGGAGTCGTTACCCAGAACGTGGATAACCTTCATCAGCAGGCGGGCAACAGCGTTGTCTTGGAGATTCATGGCGATCATCAGCACCTGCAATGCCTGCAGTGCGCTCATATTGAACCAGTCGCTGATGAACATTACCGGACAGAAGCGGTTCTCGGATGCCCCTCCTGCTCGGCTCCGCTGAAGCCCAATGTGGTACTCTTCGGGGAAGCGGTTCGCAAACTCGATGAGATCGAAGACCTTATCGCTGATTGCCAAATATTGCTGGTGATCGGCACCTCTGCCCAGGTGTATCCGGCTGCCGGACTGCCGCAGGCAGTTAAACAGTGGGGCGGAAAGGTTTTTGAGTTCAATAAGGAGCAGACGCTGGGACGTGATCATTTAAGCGGCATCGGCGTCATTACCGATTATTTTTTTGAGGGTGATGTGGTTGAAACCCTGCCCATGCTCGTAAAGGCGCTGACCCGGGAAGAATAGTGATGGGCAAGCTCACCTTGTTGCGGGTTTTTCTGCCGTTTGCAGCCGGCTACTTTCTCTCCTATCTTTTCCGGGTGGTCAATGCGGTTCTGGCCCCGGATCTGACTGCTGATATCGGCCTTAGTCCATCGGCGCTCGGTCTGTTGACTTCAGTCTATTTCATTACCTTTGCCTCTTTTCAGCTGCCCCTGGGGATACTGCTGGACCGTTACGGCCCAAGAAAAACCGAGGCGGTGCTGTTGATGTTTGCCGGGTTGGGAGCCTTTATTTTCTCCCAGGCAGGTAGTCTGAGCGGGCTGGTAATCGGCCGTGCTTTTATCGGTTTTGGCGTCTCGGCCTGTCTGATGGCATCATTCAAGGCTTATACGGTCTGGTTCGATCGCAGTAAGTGGCCGGTGATCAACGGTTTTCAGATGGCCAGTGGCGGGCTTGGCGCACTGGTGGCCACTTCACCGATGGAATGGCTGGTATCGGTAACCGACTGGCGGATGGTCTTTATCATTCTTGCCGGCCTTTCAGTTGTTATTGGACTGCTGGTTTTTTCGGTCGTTCCGGAAAAAAAATCTGGTGTGGCGACTGATTCGCTGGCCAATCAGCTTAACGGCATAAAAGAAGTATTTACCAGCATAAAGTTCTGGCATATAGCACCGCTGGTCACCCTTTCCCAAGCTGCGTTTCTTTCCATTCAGGGGCTGTGGGCCGGTCCCTGGCTGCGCGATGTGATCGGTCTTGAGCGCGGCGCGGCGGCGGCGATACTGTTTTGGGTTGCGGTGGCGATGATATGCGGCTTTATCGTGCTGGGATTAGCCGCCGAACGATTCAGCAGGAAAGGAGTATCGCTGACCGTCGTCTCTGCAACCTGTATGGCGCTGTTCTTATTCACACAGTTTCTGGTGCTGGTGGTGCCGCTGTCCTGGTATTTTCCAGTGTGGCTGATTTTTGGGTTCATCGGAACGTCTGGGATCATTGCTTATCCGGCACTTACACAACTGTTTGATGTACGGCTGTCCGGCCGGGTAACCACCGGCGTTAATCTGCTTGTTTTCGTTGTCGCCTTTTCGGGACAGTGGGTGATTGGAGTTATTATAGACCTCTGGCCGATAGGTGCTGACGGTACATATCATGAAAAGGGATTTTACTGGGGTTTTGGTCTGATGCTGGCGCTGCAGATCATCTCACTTGTCTGGTACTTGATCGGTTCCAAAATGATGAAGAAATCGACTTCATCAGCCTGAGAATATGAAAAAACAAAGGAAAAGGTTATGGATGGGAAAGCGTTTGAGGGATCAACCAGATATGTTTTAGATGATGAACTGGCCAAGATAGTCAATATATCGATGGTACTGGAAATGCCGCTGCTGCTCAAGGGCGAACCGGGCACCGGCAAGACCATGCTGGCCCATGCGGTCAGCGAGAGCCTGGGCATGGATTTGATCGTACTCAACGTCAAATCGAGTATGAAGCTGGTTGAGGCCCTTTATCAATACGATACGCTGACCCGGCTCAACGACAGTCGGTTTGGCGATTCCAGTCGCGATGTAGCCAACATCAGGGAATATATAAAGATGGGCAAGATAGGCCAGGCCTTTACCTCGGAGGAGCGCTGCGTGCTGCTGATTGACGAGATCGACAAGGCCGACAGCGATTTTCAGGACGATATGCTCGATGTACTCGATCAGATGCAGTTCGATATTATCGAAACGGATGAATTGATTACGGCACAAACACGGCCGATGATCGTTATTACCTCTAATGTCAAAAAAGATCTGTCCGACCCTTTTCTGGGGCGCTGCAACTTCCACCATATCGCCTTTCCAGAACCATCCATGATGCGCACTATTATTGATTCGCATTTTCCGAATATTTCTGAAACACTGGCCAAAAACGCTATCAGTATTTTCTATGAGCTGCGTTCGATTGAGGCTGTCGAAAAAAAACCGGCGACCCGTGAGCTGATAAACTGGATCAGGGCCCTGCAGGCAGATCCCGATTTTGGCGGAGGCAAACTGCTGAATAAGGAAATTCCATATCTCGGCGTTTTGTTCAAAAAGAGCGGCGGCTACCAGAAATCACTTGGATTTGTACAGAAGCGGGGATTTTTTAGAAACTGATTTTAGATCATGTTCGTCTCATTTTTCTATAACCTCAAGGAGGCCGGCATACCGGTCAGCCCGACTTCGTTTCTGACCCTGCACCGGGCCGTTGACCGGGGGCTTGTCAACTCGGTCGACGACTTTTACGTGGCGGCCCGGTCGATTCTTGTCAAGAGCGAGAAGTTCTTCGACCGTTATGACCAGATCTTCAGCCACGTTTTTCATGGAACGGAGCTGGTTGATCAGCAGGATGAGGAGCTTGATTTCTGGGCCAATGCCATGCTTGATGAATGGCTGAAGAATCCTAAAGAGACGGCAAAAGTTCTTGGTGTGGATCAACAGAAGCTGGAGAACAAGTCGATCGAAGAGTTGCTCGACTATTTCAAGGACCGGCTGCGGGAACAAAAAAGCAGCCACGACGGGGGTTCCAGATGGATCGGCACCGGCGGTACCTCGATGGTCGGTCATTCGGGATATCATCCCGGAGGCGAGTCGAGAAATAAATCAGCCGTGCAGATAGCGGCGCAGCGCCGGTATAAAGACTACGCCGCAGACCGGCTGCTAACCAGTGCCACCATCGGTGAGGCCCTGAAAAAACTCAGAAATATGGTGCCCCGGGGAGCAAAAGACCAGCTCAATATCGATGAGTCAATCTATCAGACCATGAAAAACGGGGGCGAGATCGAGATTGTTTTCGACCGCGGAGTTGTCGATCGTCTTAAAGTCATACTCGCCATCGACAACGGCGGCTGGTCGATGGACCCCTATGTAAAGCTGGTTCAGACCTTGTTTTCTTATGCCCAGACCCAATTTAAAGACGTCAAAACCTACTATTTCCACAACACCATTTACGACACGCTCTGGGAGGATCCAGCCAGGTATCAAAAACCGGTAGCAATCGACTCGTTTACCAGGCTCGATCCGGAAATACGGCTGATTGTCGTCGGCGATGCGTCGATGGCCCCGTACGAGCTGATGGTGCTCGACGGTTCCATCTATGCCTTCGACAGAAGCGGCAGCCCCAGTATCGAGCGCTTGAAGTTCTTGACTTCGCTCTTCAAACACAGCGCCTGGCTGAATCCGGTAGCAGAACGAAACTGGTCTTATACCAGAACCATCGGTATGATCCGTGAGATTTTTCCAATGTTTGACCTTACCCTTGACGGGCTGGAAAAGGCGGTGGTCCATCTGATGAGGAAATAGGGAACCGGAACTGGAAAATGGCTTGCCCGACCCTCGGCTTTATACTAGATTAGCACTAACTTATAGCAATGATATGGGGTCAGATCTTGACACTTCGCTTTTCTCTCTAAAAGCGAAGTGTCAAGATCTGACCCCATATCAGACGGAGAGTCTATGAAAATTGGTATCGAAAGGATCAAAGTCGATGAATCAACGCGAATACACCAGGAAATTGGCGATCTTACCAAACTGGAGGAATCGATTAAGCAGGTGGGCTTGATTAATCCAATTCTAATCGATGAACAGGACATACTGGTTGCCGGATTTCGCCGCCTGAGCGCCTGTAAAAATCTGGGCTGGAAGGAGATCGAAGTAAACGTCGTCGAACTGGAAGGCGACGAATTGAAGATGCTCGAAACTGAAGTTGCCGAAAATCTCTTTTGTAAGGAATTCACCCCTGAAGAAATAATGGCAATTCAGAAACGGCGCGAAGAGATAGAAGAGGCGAGAAGACCAAAAGGAGTGTTCGAACGATTTGGGACCTGGGTGAAAGGGTTATTCAAATCAAAACCGAAAACGCAGACCGATCCAGAACCAACACAGACGGAACCAAAATCTCAAACAGCTGCAGAAACACAGCAGCCTCCCGAAAATGAATCTCCTGAAGAAGTGAAAGCTGAAGTTAAGCAGGAAGAACAGCCTGAACCAGAGAGTAACCCTGAGACTGAAATTAAAGCCGAACCGGCGGTCGACCCTGAACCTAAGCCCGATCCATCGGTTTCCCCCCAACCTACATCAGCCGAGATTGTTGAAACGGATGGCGTTCGCCATATTAAATGGCGACAAAATCGACCCATTTGCCCAATCTCTTCGTTATAGTGTGAAATCCAATCCTTAGCGTACAGGAAGTACGCTTCCGGTTCAATTTCCCACTATGCCTCGATCTTGAACAAATAGATCGATTTTATAATTCAATTCTATAAATCTGCTGCGTTCCATTGTTGAAGATTGCAGCCCGAGCCAATCCACCGCCGCTTCCGGCACGTTTGGTGTATATACCAAATTCCCGTCTTGACTCTCGCAAAAGGAGGGCAGTAAAGTGACGGAGCGTGCATTAGCGACAGGCCCTGGAGGCCAATGAAAAAATGCCCGAAGGGTTGCGCAGCAACCGGCTGCCAATAGGCCGGTTTTTTGCCGTCATCAGCCGGCCTCATTGGCCGGAACATCAGGCCGAAAGCGTAGCACACGGAGTCACTTTACTGCTCGGATTATTACCTTGAATTAAAAGGTTTTCCTAAATCTTCTCATCCTCCTTGATGACCGACATACTCTGCCATTTACCCTGTCGGTAGCGGAAGCCGGTGAGAAGAAAGAGTGAAAAGACAAAATTTAGCACGCATCCCCAGGCGAAGTAGACACCCATCTCAAATATTTCTATTCCAATATAAAGCGGCAGTAGGAAGCAGAAAATGGAGGCGCCAAGGATGGCGAACATCAGGTATCGGGTATCTCCGGCACCTTTCAATGCTCCGGCAAATGCCATATAGAGGGCATCGAGAAGAAGGTAACAGGCCATTATCCGCATGATCGTTACCGCTTTTTCGATTACCGGTCTGTAGTTGTCGGCGGCCATGTCTTCCGGTACGAAGATGTCGACAATGATCTGCGGACAGAAAATAAAGAGCAGGTCGACAATCAGAATATAGAGGAGCAGCAGGTGGATAGCGCTGACGGTGGCGTAGCGACCCTGTTGCGGTTGTTTTCTACCAAGTGATTGACCGACCAAGACCCCGATTCCCTGGGAGGTGCCGTACGAAGGCATAAAAGCTATGGCACTGATAGACAGGGCGATATTGGTGGCCGCAAGTTCGGCGATGCCGAGCCGTCCGATCAGCATGATAAAAATGACAAAGGCAAGGATATCGAGGCAGAGCTGCATCGATCCGGGTACGCCGTATCGCAGAAGCCTTTTGAACAGATCGAATTCAAACCGCCTGTTCGATTTTATTTTGAAGCGATCTTCGTGCTTGTGGGTAAGAATAAGCAGAATCAAGATCAGTGTAATCGAGCCGCTTGAAGTGATGGTGGCGATGCCGGCCCCGGCGATCCCCAGTTCCGGAAAAAAGGACCAGCCGTAGATCAAGGCATAGTCTAGTGGAATATTGATCAGCATACCGATGATATTGACAATCATCACCGGCCTGGTCAGTCCTCTGCCGCTGAAAAAGGACGATAAGGTCTGATCGGCGACATAAAAGACACCACCGCCGCAGAGGATAGGAAAATAGAGAATTTCCAGTTTTCTGATTTCAGGGGTGTGCCCGGCCAGGGTATAAATTGGTTCGGCCAGAAAGAGGGCTATAAACAACAGGATAATACCGGAAATTAAGGTAAAGTAAATACCCTGACAGAGCATAGCACCGATTCGATCAAGTTGACCGGCGCCGACGTATTGAGCGATGAAAACCCCGCAATAGTTCCCCACTCCCCCGAACAGAACCAGAAACACAAAGGCCATGCCGCTGGCCGGAGTGGCGGCCGAAATGGCCTCAAGACTGTAGTTGGAGAGAAAGACGCGGTCGGTAAACTCCATTACGGTGACTGCAGACATGCCCATAACCAGGGGCAGGTATACCGCCAGAACCTCACGGTATCGCTGGTTTGTGCGCCATATTTTTAACATCTGCATTTATACTCACCGGTGAACAAACGACTGAGGCCGCCACCATTGAAATGGGTTCATAAAAGGCGAGTACCAATACTATACTTTTCCGGTTCGGTAAATGATAAACCCACTTTCTAAAGCCTTTTAACTTTGTTACTCTCACGGTTGCAGGCAGACAATAAATAGATATTTTCAAGGTAGCCTTCAATCATAGAAAAGATCAGGAATTCAAGTGCCGGTATTTGAGTATGAAGCATTAGCTCCGGATGGAACCCGAAGTACGGGCATCATGGATGCGGAGAGCGAGGCTGCGGTAAGGACGCAGTTGAGAAGTGATGAGCAATATCCGGTTTCCATTGTCACATCTGGTTCCGGGCAACAGCAGATACCTGGAAAAATCAGCATTTTCTCTATCTTTAAACAAATTAAACCCGCTGAAATTAATGTTTTTACCAGACAGCTTGCCACCTTGATCGGGGCCGGTATCCCCCTTGATTCTGCCCTGGCCAGCATAATCGAACAAGCTGATAATCAATCGTTAAAGCGAGTTGTTGCCGGGCTCAAAGAGTCGGTTATTGAAGGGGCACCGCTGAGCAAGGCCATGCAGGGCCAGCCGGGGTTGTTTTCCAATATGTATGTGAACATGGTGCGGGCCGGTGAAGCCTTTGGTTCGCTTGATATGGTACTGGCCAGGCTGGCCGATTTCGGGGATCGATTTGAAATGGTCAGGAGCAGGCTCAAATCGGCAATGATTTATCCAGCTTTTATGACGCTGGTAGGCGCCGGAGTTCTTTTTATTCTCATTACCCTTGTTATCCCGGACATCATGCAGGTTTATACCAGAATGGAGAAAGCACTGCCGTTACCGACCCAACTGCTGATTGGCCTGGCGGCCTTTTTCAGGGGTTACTGGTGGCAGCTGTTATCGGCAATTGCCGGCATCATTTTTCTGATAAAGATGGCGATCAGCAAGCCGGCCGGAAAAAGGATATGGGACCGATTGTTATTAAAGAGTCCGGTAATTGGCGGGGTTGTCAATAAAAACGCACTGTTCCGATTCTCCTTAACCCTTGAGAGCTTATTGAAAAACGGGGTTGAGATTGTTGATTCGCTGGAGATAAGCAAACGAGTGGTTGACAATTACTGTATTGGTGATGTGATCGATGAGGCGATCGAGGAAATACGTGTTGGCCGTAGCATGGCTGCCCCGTTTGCCAGGTCTCAATGGTTTCCTGCCACCTTCGTTCAGATGATAGCTGTTGGTGAATCGAGCGGTCAACTCGAGGATATGCTCGACAAGATATCTTCCAGCGCCGAACGTGATCTGGAATCGACGACAACAGGTCTGACTTCGTTGATAGAGCCTGTTTTGATCGTTATCATGGGCATTCTCGTCGGCTTTATAGTACTCTCTATCCTGCTGCCGATTCTTGAAATGAATCAGGTAATCGGTTAATAAGGTAACGACAATTCATATCTATCATGGCACAGTTGACAACAAAGTCCGAAATACAGTCCCAACGGAAAGACAGAAGTCAGCTGGGATTCACCTTGATCGAACTGCTTGTTGTCCTCGTTATTATCGGTATTCTGGCTGGCTATATTGGTCCGAAAATAATAGGTCGCCCCGAAGAGGCAAGAAGGACCAAAGCAGAAGTCCAGGTTGCCGGTCTGAAAACCGCTGTGAAGATGTACAAGCTCGACAACGGCTTTTATTCTACCACCGACCAGAGGGTTTAGCGGCTCTGGTCGAGGCCCCGAAAAGCGGCAAGATACCACCCAAATGGAGACAAGGGGGCTATCTCGATGCTAATCATGTTCCCAATGATCCCTGGGACACCCCGTTTGTCTATATCAGCCCCGGCCTGCATGGTGATTTTGACTTGAGTTCCTACGGTGCTGACGGTGAGCAGGGCGGCGAGGGCAGTGACAGCGATATAAACAGCTGGGAACTGGAGTGATATCGACGGTAAATATAAGAAGCAGCGATCAGGGCTTTACGCTTCTGGAGCTTATCGTCGTCGGTGTCCTGATCGGGCTTATGCTGGCCGTTACCATCCCTAATATTCAATCTCTGTTGGTAAACGATCCACTGAAAAAATCAGCACGGCTGATTGTCGCAGCCATGACTGAAGCCAAACGGAAGGGTATGGGCTCTGAGAAAGGTGCGATACTGGCTGTTGATATGGCGGCAAATAAGCTTGTGATTCGATCAGGGGCAAAAAAGCAGGACCAGTCTGGTACAAAATCAGCAGATTCACGCACCGTCAAATTGGCCGATTCGGTTTCAATTATTTCCATCTGGACCCAAGTGTCCGAGCACCGGTCAGACACTATTATTTCTCTTTGGGTCAATAGACGGGGAATGATTGAACCCGTCATAATAAATGTCAGTGACGGTGAGCGGGTAATGGGGTTGAAGAGTTCCCCGTTTCTTGCCGATATTGAAGTTGTTGACCGTGAGCTGTCGCCCTCTGCCCGTCTTTTTGCCCAATCGACGTTAAACCAGTGATAGATCCTGCAGTAAAGAACGCCCGGAGCAGTCGAACAGGCTACAGTGGACACCGTGATAAAGTGGCTTCTGGATTCACCCTGCTTGAAGTCATGGTGGCGATCGCTGTTCTAGCCATTGCCCTTACTGCTCTTATTTCCAGTCAAAGCCGTACCATGTTGGTGGCCGATGCCAGTGATTTTTTGATTATGTCGGCGCATCTGGGTTCCATGCAGATGAGTGCAGTTCTCGAAGACGATGATTTGTTGACCAAGCCTGGGGCTAATTTCGATCAACCTTACCCGGGTTATTCCTGGCAGGTGCAGGTTAAAAACGGAGATTCTATTGATGAGGACATTTTGTCTGCCGCAGCACAGGATGGCCGCCAGCGAATCGATTTGCACATTCGTGATAACCGTCGCGATCAAAGTTTTTCCATTATCCGCTATCGATTTGGAGCAGATTTGCCGTGACCAGAAACAAATATTTCAGTACAAAAACGGCGGGATTTACCTTAGTGGAACTGCTTGTTGCCGTTGCCATTTTAGCTATCTCCATGACGCTGGTCTACACTATCCACAATTCGGTTTTTTCGGTAATAGAAAACGTCGAGCAGACCACTGCTTACCAGGGTCGATCAGGGGTCATTTTCGATCAGCTTCAACGCGATTTTTTTGGGATATATAAGGGCAAGTCAGGATTTCTCAGGGCCGAAGAGAACCTCATTATTGAAAGTGAACAGCCTTTTCTTCAGTTTACTACCAGCAGTCATCTCACCTTTAACCCGTCACCCTCACCGGTATCGATGACCATTGTCAGCTACTTCCTGCAACACTCAAGAAAAAACTCGATGTATAAGATTTATCGTTCTGAGATACCGTTCAAATTTGGCTATAGCGAAATTCCAGGTTCGGCCCTTAAGCCATTGCTAGTCTGCGAAAATGTCGTTACCGTGAAACTGCAATACAAGAATCAATACGGGATGTTTCTGGATGGCTGGCAACCCCGTTCATCCTCAGTTGAAAATAAACCTGCTGATGATCGGTTTCCATCTCTTGTCAGCGTTGAGCTGATTTTGGCAGATGAAGCAGATGAAGCCAGTAAAAAATCAGAGAAACAGCGTTTCAGAACGTTGATATCCGTACCTCCTTCTCAATTAATCCAACGAAACCGTTCTGATGAAAGTTGATACCAATCTTAAGCCATCGACAAACGACAATGGCATGGCGCTGCTGCTTGTGGTTGCGGTAATTGCGGTATTAAGTGTTGCGGTGATCGGTTTTAACGACAGAACCCAGTCATCGATGGAGCAGGCCTATTATTTTCAGGACAAAGTACGGCTGCAGGCAATGGCCGAGTCGGGAATCGATATCGGTTGTTCTGTTCTCTACAGTGACCGGCTTGTCAACGATCATGACAGTCTCATTGAAGACTGGGCTGGACTGAGTGATCTGCAGCTTGATCGGCTGTTCGGCCAGGGCCGTCTGCAGGTCGAGATCAGTGATTTAAGCGGGCGTTTTTCCATCAACAGTCTAGCTTTGACTGACGATAGCGATAGTAAGAACAGCACTCTATCAGAGCTGTTCCGACAGATGCTCGTTCGACTGCTCATGAATGACCAGTTTGGACTGCAGGATGAGATTGAGGCGATGATCATAGCCGATTCTCTGACGGATTGGCTGGACAGCGATGATGAGGTGCTGCCGTACGGTGTGGAAAATAGTTATTATCTTGCTCAACAGACCCCCTATATAGCCAGAAATGGGCCAGTTGAGTTTATCGATGAGCTGCTTCAGGTTCGGGGAATGACGGAACAAATACTCTACGGAAATGATGAAAAGAGGGGACTCTCCGAGTATATTAGCATTTATGGCACCGGCAGAATTAATATCAATACGGCCCCCCCGCTTGTTTTCCAGGCACTGGCGCCGGATATTTCGGAAGAAGATGTAAAAATCGCCGATGATTTTCGTACAAATAAGGATTCACGACCGCTGCTGGAAAAACCGGACTGGTACCAATCAGTTCTGGGGTGGCCGCAAGATATAGTTATTGACCCGTCATTGATTACCACCAGGAGTTCTTTTTTTCGTGTCAGCGTTGCTGCCGGGTTCCGTACCCATACGATGCAAATGATGGCCGATGTCGGCCGGGATACAGAAGAGATGAGCGTATACTATCGGAGCATGAATTAACAGATGGGTAGCCGGAGTCTGTTCATCCTCGACGTCAATGATAGAACCGTTATTGGTTTGATGTGCGAGGTCGGGAAGCGGTCGCTTACACCGCTCTTTTCATGTCATGTCGAACTTGGCCCAGATGAAAATTATCCTGAGGCTATCGAAAGTGTGATATCTCGATGCGGGGCCGAGGGCGGCCGGTGTTTTTTGTCGCTGCCGGCTTCTTCATTTTACTTCAGAAATGTAAACGTGCCTTTCAGTGATGAGAAGAAGATTGACGAAATTCTTGGCTATGAATTGCTGGATCAGGTCAGTTTTGGCGGTGAGTCTTTCCTCTGCGATACATCTGTAACTGACACAGACGGCAAGCAGACGCAGTTGCTGGCCACCCTTATCAAAGAAAACGAACTTGATTCCTGGCTTCAGACAGTGGTCGACTACGGATTGGAACCGGAACTGGTGACCGTTTCCGGAATGAGCCGGCTGTTGGAGATGATCGATTCGGCCAGTAACATGGAAAATCCTTTTGTCTATGTCGATGTGGGACGCAACGAATCGGTTTTTTTCTTTGTCATGGACAAAAAGATTCACACCATACGTAGTCTTTCAGGGTTTACCGAAGATTCTGAACAGGAGTTGGTTGATGAAATTCGCAGGACCATGCTCGTTGCCGGTTTGAGCAGTATGGGTATGGAGAGGACGGATGATCCGAAGTTAATTCTCGGTGGAGCTGCCGCCAGTCAATTTCTCAGTTGCAAACATTTAAAGGAGCTGTCAGAGGTATTTAAAATTTCTGCGGTAGAAACCGATGCTGGAGCCATACCCGGAGACCCCGTTCTGCAGACGCTGCCAAAGCATTTGCATCCCAGGCTGTCAGGTCTGTTGGCGATACATACAAGCGATCAGCGGCTGATCAACGTGATCAAAAGCAAAACTGGTGGTGTGACTGACTTTAGGTTGGTAAAGCGTTTTGCTCCTGTTGTAGCCGTGTTGCTGATAATTCTAATCATCGGCGCCGGTTATCAGATTTTTGATTACAACCGGATGGCCACAGAGCGCTCGGCGCTTGTCTATCAGGCTGAACAGATTTACGAGCAGACGCTTGGTGGCAAAAAACCGGTGCGTGATCCGGTGCTTGAGCTGAAGGCTCAGATTATGGATATCGACCAGTCTGTGGTGGCTTCCATCGTCCACAATCCTGAAGTCAAGGCAGTGGCAATACTTTCTGATATTTCCAGGCGCATGCCTGCCGCCGTCAAAGTGAGCTTCAAGCGTTTTTCTTTTGACAGAAAAAAGGTGAAAATAGACGGCATGACCGGAACCTACAACGACGTCGACAAGATCAAGAAGAGTCTGGAGAATTCTTTATATTACTCCGGCGTTTCAATTGATTCTGCGGGCAGTACTGATGGCGGCGGCGTCAAATTCGCGATGACGTTACTTCTTTAATTCAGGTGTGTAACGGGTGAGTTTAGACAACCAAGGAAAAAAGCAGAGTGATGGTTCCCGGCTGCATCGATTAAGCAGAAGGGAGCGGTTTGTGGTGGCGGGCGGCATCGTTTTCGTCGCCTGTTTCCTGTTCTATCAGGTTGTAGTTGACCCTTTTCTGATCAGGAAACAGCGTCTTCAGCGCTCACTTCAGCAAAAAGCCGATAATGTTCTGGAAATGAAACTGCTGCAGAAACAGTATGAACAGATCAGCGTCAATGAAAAAGATATTATCGATCAGCTGCAGCGGCGCAGCTCTGATTTCAGTCTGTTTACCTTTGTTGAGGAGCAGATTGACGAAGTTCGGATGAAAGACCGGGTAACTTCGATGAATCCTGGCGTATCCGAGTGGCGGGACGGCATCAGGCAGACTCATATCGAGGTTAAAATAGAGGCAATTGTACTGGCCCAGCTTGTTGATTTTCTTGTTGCAATAGAGTCTTTTGATAAGGTTGTTTTTGTCGATCGTATTGTTGTTCAGAACAACTCCAGAGAAGATGGGTTGCTCGATGTTATGATCAGCGTCTTAACCTTTGAAGATGAGCCGGCTTCATGAGTGCTGACAACCGTAGTAAAAGCCGCAGAAATGGAGGGTCGGCGGCAGGGCATATCCTGATACTGCTGGTTTTGGCGGTCGGTTGTTATTTTGGGGTGAAGTCTTTTTACAAAGTCATCGATTCAAAATACATCGGCGAACCGGAATCTTTGCCAGTGGTTGCCGGGAGTGATATGAGCCCTGGGCTGAACCAGTATGGTGAGTATGGGGAAAAAGGTGGTGAGATTGACAGGGAGGCGATTACCAGGAGAAATCTGTTTTTAACCAGAAACACAGACAATTCAGCAGATTATACCGATGATCTGCTTGCCGGCCTGAAACCGTCTGAAGCCGATCTGATACTTGTGGGGACCATTATTGATTCGGATGGTACTCATCGGGCAATTATTTTTAATGTTGAGCAAAAAAACAGGACCTGGTTAGAGAAGGAGATGTTATAAACGGTGCCGGCATCAAACAGATTTTGTCCGGCAAGGTTATCATCAGCCGCCAGGGGAAAAATGAAATGCTCGATATAGCAGCGGCTGAAAAATTGAGATCGACGCAAAAGTCCCTGGCTATTGCTCCGGTTCAACCATCATCCGAGAACGGATCTGCCGGTTTGATCAGAGCTGATGAAGAGGCCGGCAATGAGGATGAGACACCAATGAAAGTTGATCTTGAGAAGCTCGGAAAAATTTCTGATGGTGTTATTATTAAAGGACGTGTTTCTGGTGATATATGAGTAATACCTTGAAAACGGTTAATATTTTTGTTGGTTAATAAAGGGCTGATTGTGAATGGCAGTTTAAGATTGATCCTTTTAAAATTCAGCTTGATGGTGCTCTTTGTCGCCGTCTGGCATCAGGCATCATTTTGTGGACCGGTTCCAGCCATGGCCCAGGATCAATCTGCAGCTGCTCCGCGTTTTGTGACGATCGATTTTGACAATGTCGATATCAATATCTTCATCAAATATATCAGTGAACTGACCGATAAAAACTTCGTTGTCGATCCTTCCGTGCAGGGACAGGTAACCATTGTCTCACCCACCAATATTTCCGAACAGGACGCCTACAAGGTATTTGAATCGGTGCTTGAGATCCATGGTTATACAACGGTTCCGGCAGGGTCGGTAACCAAGATCGTACCGCTGGTGACGGCCCGGTCACAAAACGTTGACATCATCAGCGGCGATCAACAGGTTGAGCCGGGGGACCGGATCGTTACCCAGCTGGTGCCGCTCAAGCACACCACACCACTTGAGATCAATCAGGTTTTAAAACCGCTGATCTCCAAAACCTCGGTGATAGTTGCCCATACCCAGTCCGGCATGCTGATTATCACCGATACCTCGTCAAACATTAAACGGCTCCTGTCGATCATCGAGACGCTTGATGTCCCTTACAGCCGGGAGCAGATTGCTGTCATCCCGTTGGAGCACGGCAATGTTGAAAAAGCCGGGCCATCCTGCAAACCATTTTTCAGAAAAGTGTTGCCGCAAAAACAAAGGGCGCGACCGTTTCATCGAGCGTTAAGGTAATTCCCTATGAGCGCATCAATGCTCTGATTGTTCTGGCTGCAGAAAGCGATATTGAAAAAGTTAACGGGCTGGTAGCAAAACTTGATGTCGAGATGGATCGCTGAGGCGGCAATATCCATGTTGTCTATCTGCAGAACGCAACCGCCGTTGAGATGGCCAAGGTGCTGACGGCACTGCCCCATAATCAGGAGGGAGAAGCTGAAAATTCTAAAACCACGGCCATCTCCAGTGATGTCAATATCATGGCCGATGAGGAGACCAATTCAATCATTGTTACCGCTACAAAGGCGGAATTCAAGGTGCTCGAGTCGGTGATCAAAAAGCTCGATATTCCCCGGCGCATGGTTTATCTCGAGGTTTTGATCATGGAGGTCAATGTCGATAAAAATTTTGAGGTTGGCGTCCAGTGGATCGGCGGCGATGAGATTTCAGGCAGTGACGGGATTGCCTTCGGCGGCTTCAGCGACGAACCAGCTTTTGGTGCGATTGAGGGGATCACCAACCCGGAAACGGCGATACTGCCGGCCGGTTTATCGCTCGGGGTGCTCAAGCAGGGGATTGAGATCGGTGGCATCACTTTTCCCAATATAGCGGCAATACTTCGGGCTTATAAGAGCGATGATGATATTAACATTATTGCCACCCCGCAGATTCTGACCACCGATAACAAAAAGGCTGAGATTTCGGTCGGTGAAAATGTGCCCTATATAACCTCTCAGAACACCACAGCCGGTCAACAGGACTATACCCAGTACGAATATAAAGATGTGGCCACCAAGCTGAAAATCACCCCGCATATCGGCCAGGCCGAGACGCTGCGGTTGGAGATCGAAACCGAAGTTATCAAGCTCAAGGGGCAGGAGGAGACACTGACGCCGACAACCTTTAAGCGGACAGCCAGGACTACCGTAATTGTAGAGAACAGCGACACCATCGTTATTGGCGGTATTATCGGTCATGATGGCATTGTCGAGGAGTGGAAAGTACCGGGGTTAGGTGATATTCCGCTGCTCGGCTGGCTGTTTAAATCGAAGTCGACACGGGAACAGCGCACCAATATGTTTATTTTCGTAACGCCGCGCATCGTTGAAAACCCTGCTGAAATAGCCCGGGTGACCCTGGATAAGGAAGAACGGCTCGGGCCCTTGATGGTAAAGGCCAAGGAGGAGTTGTATCCGCCTGCCAACCCGGAGCATGCGGTGAAACTAGCCGATACCGGTTTTGGTCTGCTGAGAAAAGGCGACCTAGATGGTGCTCGAAACTATTTTTCAGAAGCGTTGAATATTGATCCTACCAATCCGTATACCCTGATTAATCTTGGCGTTGTTTTCGAAAAAGAGGGGAAATACGACCAGGCCATAGAGATGTATCAAAAGGTTATCGACACCACTGTCGGTGATGCTGCAGTGCCTGCACATCTTGTTGAGATTGCTAAAGAAAATCTCAACCATGCCAAGAACTTAATGCAAAAATAGGGTATTTCTGCAAAAACATTTTATCACCTCGATTTTCTGATCTTATTTCTTATTGTATACTATATGTTGTAGTTTTTTTCTTGTTAGGGTAGCAAATGTAGTGTATATACTTATGGCAACCTACTGATGCAGGCTTTTCTCGAGGGAGAAGCTGCAGTCTTGTATTTTAATTTGCTATAAACATGTTTTTGGGGTGGTACCATGCTTGAGCCTTATACTGATACTGATAAAAAAGGGGTGGATACATCTGCTAACGCTGCTCATCAGCCATTGACGGAAACGGCTGAAACGGTTCTGGAACGCAGATATTATCTAAAGGACCAGGACGGCAACCCGGTGGAGAACTGGAAGTTGTTGTGTGAACGGGTAGGCAACGCCGTTGCCGCCGGCAAGCGCAAACCGAAGAACTATGACCAGCTGCGCAAGCGCTTCTTCGACATGATCTATCAGATGGATTTTCTGCCCAACTCCCCCTGCCTGATGAACGCCGGTACCGACCTGGGACAGCTTTCTGCCTGTTTTGTGCTGCCGGTTGAAGATTCCATGGACGGCATTTTTACCGCTGTTAGAAACGGTGCGCTCGTACATAAGACCGGTGGCGGCACCGGTTATTCTTTCTCTCGTCTGCGCTCGAAGAACTCATCGGTCCAGTCGACCCAAGGCGTTGCTTCGGGACCGCTCTCCTTTGCCGCCGTGTTCGATGCTGCCACCGAGACCATCAAGCAGGGTGGCAAGAGGCGAGGAGCCAATATGGGTGTGCTGCGCATTGATCACCCCGATATTTTCGAATTTATCACCGCCAAACAGGAGCAGGATAAATTCAACAACTTCAACTTCAGTGTCGCCCTTACCGATGTCTTTATGCAGGCCCTTGAGGTTGATGGTACCTACGAATTGATAGAACCGTCCACAGGAGACGTTGAAAGAGAATTAAAGGCTAGAGACGTATTCGACGAAATTGTCGATCTCGCCTGGCTTAACGGCGAACCGGGAGTTCTTTTTATCGACAGCGCCAACAAGGGCAACCCGACACCGCATCTGGGTTCGTTCGAGGCCACCAACCCCTGCGGTGAACAATGGTTGTTGCCCTATGAAAGCTGCAATCTCGGTTCGGTAAACCTGGCTAAATTCGTGAAAGATGATCAGGTCGATTATGACCGGCTCGAGCAGACGGTACGAACGGCGACGACCTTTTTAGACAACGTCATCGACTGCAACCGTTTTCCGATTCCGGAAATCGAGGAGATGGCGCTGCAGACCAGGAAAATCGGCCTTGGCATCATGGGCATGCACGATATGCTGATTCAGCTTGGCATCCCCTATGCCGGCGACGAAGGTCGTCAGCAGGCTTCCGAGGTTATGAATTTCATCCGTGATACAGCCGAAGACGAATCGATCAAGGTTGCCAAGAGAAAGGGGACGTTTCCTGCCTATGATGAGAACACGGCTACCTATGAGCCGAGAAGAAATGCAGCGCTGACATCGATTCAGCCCACCGGCACGGTGTCGATGATTGCCGATTGTGCCTCCGGATGCGAGCCCTATTTTTCGATCGTCATGGTCAAGCATGTGATGGATGACAATCGGCTGATTCTGGTCAACAAATATTTCGAGAAGGTGGCCAGGGAAGAAGGATTCTACTCTCAAGCGCTGATGGACAAGGTTGCCGACAGCGGCACCGTCATCGGTCACAAAGAAATTCCTCAGAAATGGCAGGAAGTGTTCAGAACGGCCCAGGATATCAGCCCCGACGATCATATCAAGATGCAGGGCATTCTCCAGCAGAGCGGGGTGGACAGTTCCATCTCCAAGACTATCAACCTGCCTTCCACTGCCAACCGTGAAGATGTCAGACGTTCCTACGTTCTCGGATATAATCTGGGCTGCAAGGGGCTGACCGTATATCGTGACGGTTCCCGGGATTCCCAGGTGCTTAACACCAAGGAACGCTCCGAGAAGCCGGAAAACGGAGATAAAACGGCCGTTGTTTCCAGCAACGGCAAGCGCAACCTGCCCGATGTCCTGAGTGCCAAGCGCTACCGGGTCAAAGACCAGGACAGAAAATCGGTCTACATCATAGTCTGCTTTGACGAAAACGAGCAGCCGATGGAAGTTTTTGCCAAGTTTCCGTTCGACAATCGGGTCGACCTCAAAGATAAATCCACCATGTGGACCACCACCTGCCGCCTGGTTTCCCTGGCTCTACGCTTCCATGTGCCGATGAACGAGATTATCAAGCAGCTCGACCGCTCCAGCGGCCATATGCTCGATCTGCCGGCCCAGCTCAGCAAACTGTTTAAATCCTTTATGGCCGGTACCCAGCACGGTTTTTCCGACACCTGTCCGGAGTGCTCCGGCAGTCTGGTATTTGAAGAGGGCTGCGAAACTTGCAAATCGTGCGGCTATTCGAAGTGTGCATAAGATAGCCCAATAGAATAAGGCTGAGAATATGGCAAAAATAGGTAGAAACGAACGCTGCCCCTGCGGCAGCGGTAAAAAATACAAACATTGCTGCGCCAACAATCCTCAGGTACAGAAGCGCTCCTCGACGCCGGAAGAACAGCTCAGAATATCGCTGATGAACGCAGTAGAAAAAAGTGTAAAAAGTGCTTTAGACAAGAAAAAATCTATAAACGAGCTGGGCGTTTTTGTGTTGCTCTCAACCGAACAGGGCAATAGCTGGCTGTTAGAGGTGACCCAGTCAGACTGCGTGCAGTTAGTCAAAGAAGGGAAAGTGTTGACGGTTCCCATCGACGAAAACCCTCAGACCATAGAAATCGAATGGGGGCACACCTATCAGGTAAAAGATAAACAGATGATCGTGACAGCCTATTCCGACAAGAGTGAGATGGTTGTAGAAGATTGCCCGGTGAAAGAGGTGGCGGCGTCGATTAAAAGGATCAGGAAGAAAATCCCGAAAGAGATGTTATCAGAAATCCATATCTCAGGATAAGTTTGTCTCATCGTATTGATAGTTGAGGAGTAGATTCAAATAGATCAAAAGAATTATAAAATGTCTGGTTACATACGAGTAATCCCCATGATTTTATGCATGGGGATTATTTTTTTTCTCTCCCACCAGCCTGGGGATAGTCTTGATCTTCCTCTGCCCCCCGGTTTTGATGAACTGTCCCATATGGTGGCCTATGGGGTGTTGAGCTGGACAGTGATAATTTGTTTTTCTGGTGAGATGCGGAAGGCCAGAAAATGGTTGGTTTTTGGTGTTGCTCTGCTGGTTCCTATTTTGTTTGGGATCAGTGACGAGTATCATCAGAGCTACGTGGCGGGACGCAGCTCTGAGTTTTTGGATCTGGTTGCCGATGGGATGGGGGCCGTTCTGGCCAGTTCATTCTGGCTTTTAAAAACTTCAAAAATATAGTAAGATAAATCAAATATCTAATCTTTTACTTCATCAACAATCTGGCCATATCCTTGGCAAAATAGGTGATAATTATATCGGCTCCTGCCCGTCTGATCGACAGCAGGGTTTCCTGCATCACCCGTTCACCGTCGATCCAGCCTTTTGCTTCGGCGGCTTTGATCATTGCGTATTCGCCGCTGACGTGATAGGCGGCAAGCGGCAGGTCGAATTCATCGCGCAGTTTCGAGATAATATCGAGGTATGCCAAGGCCGGTTTGACCATCAAGAAATCGGCTCCCTCGTCGACATCGAGCGTTGCTTCCCTGAGCGCTTCCCGGCTGTTGGCCGGGTCCATCTGATAACCTCTGCGGTCACCGAATTGCGGTGCCGATTCGGCGGCATCGCGAAATGGTCCGTAAAAGGCTGATGCGTACTTGACCGCATAGGACATGATGGGAGTCATTTCGTAGTTGTTTTCATCAAGCGTTGCCCGTATTTCCGAGACTCTGCCGTCCATCATGTCCGACGGGGCGACGATATCAGCTCCTGCCTTAACGTGAGACAGTGCCGTTTTAGCCAGTATTTCCAGAGTCGTATCGTTGTCGACTTGGCCGTTAACCAGAAATCCGCAATGGCCGTGGTCGGTGTATTCGCAGAGACAGACATCAGTGATGACAATCAGTTCAGGGGTTTTGTTTTTCAATTCCCTGATTGCCCGCTGGACAATACCGTCCTGAGCGTGAGCCCCGGAGCCGACACCGTCTTTTTTATCGGGTATGCCAAATAACATGACTGAATTGATACCCAGCCCCAGCAATTCCTTGGCCTCTTTTGCCAGTTGGTCAATACTGATCTGGTGGACTCCCGGCATCGATGCGACTTCATTTTTTATCTTTTTACCGGGAACAATAAAAAGTGGATAGATGAGTTGGCTGGCAACTATTGTCGTTTCACGGATCAGCGAGCGGAGCGCTTCGTTGCGGCGCAGTCTGCGGGGGCGATATTCGGAGAATACCATAGCGTTTGCTCCTGTTTATAAGAGGGGGTGATTTTCAAGGTGACCACCATGTTGATCAGTTGATGATTTCAAGGCTTTTTAACTTTTTATGGAGGTGGCTTCGTTCAAGTCCTACCAGTTCGGCGGTTCTTGATATATTGCCTTCATTCTCTTCGAGTTTGTATTGCAGGTATTCGCGTTCAAATGATCGGCGGGCTTCCTTGAAATCGTTGGTTTTAAACGGGGTAAGGGTTGTTTCTTTAATGGCCATGGTCGACTGGTCACTCAGCCCCAGAAAGATTTTGATCTGCTCGGCATTAACCGTTTCCTCAGGGCACATGATCGACAGCCGTTCGACCAAATTTCTCAGTTCACGGACATTTCCGGGCCATGCGTGTTTTTTCATCTCGGCGAAGGCATCATCGGTCAGATTCTTTGTTTTTAAACCCTTTTCTTTGAGGCCATTCATCAGATCGGAGACGATTTCAGGGATATCTTCGGTCCGTTCCGAGAGCCGGGGAACATGGATAGGCACGACATTTAACCGATAAAAGAGATCGGCCCTGAAATTACCTTTCTCGATTTCCTGCTCCAGGTTTTTGTTGGTGGCGGCCAGAACCCTGACGTTTACCTTGATGGTTTTATTGCCGCCGACCCGTTCGAATTTCTGTTCCTGGAGAATGCGCAGGATTTTGGCCTGTGTTTTCATGCTCATGTCGCCGATTTCATCGAGGAAGAGGATGCCGCCGTCGGCTTGGTCGAATTTACCGCGTTTGTTGGCCTGGCGCCGGTAAAGGAGCCTTTGACATGTCCGAACAGTTCCGATTCGATTAACTCTTCCGGAATTGCTGCGCAGTTGACCTCGACCATCGGCTGAGTGGCGCTTGAAGACAACCGGTGTATGGCCTGGGCGACCAGCTCTTCACCGGTTCCGTGCTCGCCTCTTATAAGAACCCAGGCATTGGTCGGAGCGACCATCTCGATTTGCTGCCGCAGCGAGGCGATAACTTCCGATTCACCGGTGATTCTTGCTTTCTGTACCGAACGTTCGCGCAGCAGCCGGTTTTCATGTTCAAGCCGGGCGTAGCGCAGACCGTTTGCCACCGACAGGATAACCTTATCGTATGATAAAGGTTTTTCGATAAAATCATGGGCACCGTTGTTCACCGCCTGCACCCCAGTTTCGATGGTGCCGTGACCGGAAATCATGATTACCGGGATGTCCTGGCGCTCTTTGATCTTGGTCAGCGCCGTCATGCCGTCCATCCCTTCACCGAGCCAGATGTCGAGCAACACCAGTCCGATTTTTTCCGTTTCGAGCAGTTCCAGCCCTTCCTCGGTGCTCGGGGCGGTAATGGTCTCAAACCCTTCGTCTTCGAGAATTCCGGAAAGAGAATCTCTGATCCCGGATTCATCGTCAATGATAAGAATCTGTTTGTTCATAATCGAAAATATCGGGGCTTAACCTGAATATTTCACGAGTTGAGACGGCCTGCTAGTCAAGGAGACTTGGGGGAGGCTATATAGTTAATATGCCTCCCCTAAAAACGACACAGGCTAGTAGGCCGTATCGACTCGCCCGTAGGGTGGAAAAGATTTTGTATGACTATTGAGCCTCTTGCAAAACTCAGATCAGATTTGTAGGTCAGATGACGAATTTGACGATAAAAAAGGTCGTAATATATTGAAATAATTGAGCTTCACATGTTCTTCTGTTATAATTTGTTTGG
>Ga0056106_100035_pt1 | contig 23861 bp, 20 predicted proteins | sample WorMetcrassitun1_FD_77012 | JGI IMG/M metagenome (GOLD analysis project Ga0056106, IMG submission 77012) | Marine gutless worms symbiont microbial communities from Max Planck institute for Marine Microbiology, Germany - Olavius crassitunicatus.1 ... | reverse complement strand
GCCAAACAAATTATAACAGAAGAACATGTGAAGCTCAATTATTTCAATATATTACGACCTTTTTTATCGTCAAATTCGTCATCTGACCTACAAATCTGATCTGAGTTTTGCAAGAGGCTCTAATTATTAAAATTTAATTTAATATTTTTTCCTAAGTTAAAAAACAGGAGCAGACAATGTGCGGGATAGTTGGATATGCAGGAAAACGACGAGTTGTTCCGGTATTGATTGAAGGTTTGAAAAAACTCGAATATCGCGGCTATGATTCCGCAGGGATTGTCTTTCTTAAAGACAACGAACTGACGACCTACCGGAGTGAAAATAAACTGTCGAAGCTTGAAGCAATAATAGAAGAGGCCTATGGCGTGCAATCCCATTGCGGGCTCGGTCATACCCGCTGGGCGACACATGGTGCACCAACCGAGCAGAACGCCCATCCTCATACCGATTGCAGCGGCCGACTGGTTGTTGTCCATAACGGCATTATCGAGAATTATCATTCACTTCGTGAAGAGCTGAAAGAACAGGGCCATCGTTTCAGTTCAGAAACAGATACCGAAGTCCTTGCCCATTTGATCGAGCAGAACCTCGACGGCGATCTTGCCGCCGCCGTCCGGAAATCCCTGAAGCAGGTCGAGGGATCCTACGCCCTCGGGGTCATGTCTGCCGATTTTCCAGGGACCCTTGTTGCCGCCAGGAATCACAGTCCGCTGGTCTTGGGAACCGATGACGCGGGAAGTTCATATTTGGCCTCGGATATTCCTGCCTTGCTGCCATATACCCAAAAAGTCATTTACCTCGAAGATGAAGAGATGGCGGTACTGTCCGACGGCAGCTGTCAGATTCTTTCACTGGCGACTGGAAAAAGTGTGGAAAAGGAAATTTCCATCATAGAGTGGAATGCCGCTATGGCTGAAAAAGCGGGCTATAAACACTTTATGCTCAAAGAGATTTTCGAGCAGCCGCAGGCCATTACCAATACGGTGAGCGGACGCATCAATCTTGAAACGGGGAAAATCGTATTGCCCGAAATTAATTTAGGGGCCGAAGAATTTTCCGCCATCGACCGGATCTTCCTGGTTGCCTGCGGAACCTCATGGCACGCCGCTCTAGTTGCTAAATACTGGCTGGAAAAACATGTGCAGATCCCAGTAGAGGTCGATATCGCTTCTGAATTCAGATATCGGAATCTACTTGTTAATGAACGGGTGCTGACCATTTCCATATCCCAATCGGGGGAGACTGCCGATACCCTGGCAGGAATCAGGCGGGCTACTGAGATGGGTTCAAAGGTGCTGACCATCTGCAATGTTGTCGGCTCGACCATGACCAGGGAAGCCGATGGAACCATCTATACTCATGCCGGCCCGGAAATCGGCGTTGCTTCGACCAAGGCTTTTATCTCACAACTGGCGGCGCTGTTTTTATTCACCCTCTATCTGGCCCAGATCAGAAACAGCATTGATGCCGCCCAGAGAAAAGAACTGGGCCGGCATCTGATCGAAAGCGCCCAGGTAGTTGAGGAAATCTTGCCCAAGCTTCAACAGCAGATCAGAAAACTTATCGATTCGTTTTACGACTGCAGGGATTTCCTGTTTGTCGGCAGGGGGGTTAATTTTCCAATCGCTTTGGAGGGGGCTCTGAAGTTAAAGGAAATTTCCTATATCCATGCCGAGGGTTATGCCGCCGGTGAGCTCAAACACGGGCCGATTGCCCTTATCGATAAGGATATGCCTGTTTTAGCTATTACCCCTCAAGACTCGGTCTATCAGAAAACCATTTCCAATGTTGAGGAAATAAAGGCACGGCAGGGGAGGATCATTCTGCTCGGCAACGAGGGTGATGATCATCTGAAGACCATTACCGATGATATTATTTATTTGCCGATCGTCCATGAGGATATCAATCCAATCATTTATACCATTCCAGCTCAGCTCCTTTCCTACGAGATAGCGGCACGGAGGGGCTGTGATGTGGATCAGCCGCGAAATCTTGCCAAAAGCGTTACCGTGGAATAGGTGGTAAACAGGCGCTAACAGGGGACGGATCAAGGATTTACCAATGGTTATACTGGGCATCGATGCGTTAACCGAAAAAGATCTATCACCTCTGAGAGGATTGCGGGCAGGTCTGCTCTGTAATCAGGCCTCAGTTAATAAAGATCTCATTCATTCCCGTTTTTTACTTGCTGACATTACCGACAGGGGCCGGATAAATCTTACCTGTCTGTTTTCCCCTCAGCACGGATTTGCAGCTGAGAAACAGGACAACATGATTGAGTCGGACCATATCATCGATGATAAATCCGGGCTGGAAGTGTTCAGCCTCTATGGGACAGACCGCAAGCCCAGCAGGGACATGTTTGATCTTATCGATGTCTTATTTGTCGATCTTATCGATGTCGGTACCCGGGTCTATACCTTTATGTATACGATGGCCTATTGTCTTCAAGCTGCGGCAACTTATGGTAAAAAAATAGTAATTCTCGATCGTCCTAACCCGATTGGCGGCCTGGCGGTTGAGGGCAACCTGCTCAGAGAAGAATTTTCTTCCTTTGTTGGTCTGTACCCGATACCGATGCGGCACGGTATGACGCTTGGTGAACTGGCTCTGTTTTTCAATGAAGAATTTTCCATTGATGCAGATCTTCAGATAATCAAACTGAACGGCTGGCAAAGATCAATGTACTTTGAGGACACCGGTCTCCCCTGGGTATTCCCGTCTCCTAACATGCCGACACCGACAACTGCTCTGGTTTATCCCGGTCAGGTCATCTGGGAGGGAACCAATGTCTCCGAGGGCAGGGGGACAACCTTGCCGTTTGAGCTGGTGGGAGCTCCGTACTGGGATGTTGACTTGATTGAGAAAAAACTCGGCCGCTGTGATTTACCGGGTTGTATGCTTCGGGCGATTGTCTTCGAACCGACCTCAGGCAAATGGGCAGGGCACGGTTGCAATGGATTTCATCTCCACGTCATCGATCGAGGAGCTTTTCGACCGTATCGAACAAGCCTTGCCTTGCTGCAGGCGGTATTGGATCTTTACCCGGACGATTTTCAATACAAAGAGCCTCCTTACGAATATGAGTATGAGAAACTGCCGATGGATCTCATTATCGGTGATCAGAAAATTCGTAAACAAATAGAACAGGGAACTTCCGTTGTTGAACTGGAAGATCAGTGGCAAGCCGAGCTCGATAAGTTCCTGGATATACGCAGTAAGTACCTGCTGTACCATTAATATTTAACCACTACACTTTACTACAGTCATGAAAAAGAAAATCACCCTGAAAGAGTTGTCTCAGATGGTAGAAGGGAAACTGGTCGGTGACGCAGCCGTTGAAATCACCGGTTTTGACTCGCTTAACTCAGCCGGTTCAGGAGATATCAGCTTTCTGGTCAAAGCGCAGTATCTTGAGCAGTTGGAGCAGTCCAAGGCGTCAGCTTTTCTGGTTAGCCAGGATATAGAAATCAGTCATAAAAAAGTAGTTAAAGTCGATGATGCCTATCTGGCATCAGCCATCGTCCAGAATTATTTTCTCAAACAGCCTTTTGTTGCCGGAGGAATCCATGAAACTGCGGTAATTGGTGATAACTGTAGAATTTCCGATGAGGTTTCCATTGCCCCCCATGTGGTAATAGGTGACCAGGTCAGCATTGGTAATCGAGTGCAGATATGTGCCGGTGTCGTTATCGGAGACGGGGTGATTATCGGAGACGAATGCACGATCAAAGCCAATGTTACTATTGAGCATGAGTGTCAATTAGGCGATCAGGTAACGATCCATGCAAACACGGTTATCGGCAGCGACGGTTATGGCTACGCCACCGATAAGAGAGGGTTTCATGTGAAAAGGCCGCAGCTTGGCATTGTCCGCATCGGAGATGATGTGGAAATTGGCTCGAACTGTTCCATCGACCGGGCGACGTTTGGGGAGACCTGGATCAAATCTGGCACAAAAATAGATAATCTGGTACAGGTTGGGCACAATGTCGTAGTTGGAGAGAACTCGCTGCTCGTTGGCCAGGTTGGAATATCGGGCTCTGTGATTTTGGGAAAGAATGTTGTCTTTGGAGGCAATGCAGGTGCGTCCGGCCATCAAACAATAGGCGATGGGACGATGGTGGCCGGATTCTCCGCCGTCCATGGTGATCAGCCGGCAGGTTCCAGACTGGCTGGAATTCCAGCGGTTAATGCAAAACTGTGGTTGAAATCGGCTGCACTTTTCTCGAAACTACCCGAACTGGTTAAAGATGTCAGGAAAATTAAAAAAGAGCTGGCCCGTCTTTCGAAACAAGACAATTCTAAATCAGAGGAGGGGTGACAGATGGAAGATATAGTAAAAACGAAGCCAGTTGATATTCAGGAAATTATGCGGTTGCTGCCGCACCGTTACCCGTTTTTATTGGTCGATAGAATTACGTCTCTGATTCCAAGTACAAGCGTAATCGGCATAAAAAATGTGACCGTTAACGAACCGTTTTTCCAAGGGCATTTCCCTGAACAGCCGATATTTCCCGGTGTTCTTATTCTGGAAGGGCTGGCTCAGACCGGGGGCTGTATGGCCTTTTATTCAGTTCCGGAAATGATTGGTGAACGGTTGGTTTATTTTGCAGGGGTTGATAAAGCAAGGTTTCGCAAATCGGTATTTCCTGGAGATCAGATAGTTTATCGGCTTGAACTGCTCAAACATAAACGCATGGTGATTGTCATGAAAGCCGAAGCATTTGTGGACGACCAACTGGTCACCGAAGCGCAGTTGATGGCTAGTTTTGTCTAAGAAAATATAGAGGCTACCTTGAAAAATCAGGACTTTGAATAAAAAGACAATTTTTCAGGGCAGCCTGGAGAATAAAATCCCAGGAGTTAAGAAGAAATGGTCATACATAAGACGGCAGTAGTCGATAAAACCGCAGAACTTGACTCCACCGTCAAGATTGGACCGTATGCGGTAATCGGGGCTGATGTGAAGATCGGCGAGGATACTAAAGTTGAAGCCCATGCCGTGGTAAGCGGTCCTGCCACTATCGGAGAAAGGAATCTGATCGGCAGTTTTGCATCGGTAGGCGGTGCTCCCCAGGACATCAATTATAAAGGTGAACCGACAGAGCTAATTGTTGGTGACGATAATCAGATACGCGAGTACGCGTCAATACACCGCGGAACTCCTGGGGGCAAGAAGAAGACAGTAATAGGCAATCAATGTCTATTGATGGCTTATATCCATATCGCCCACGATTGCCAGATCGGAGACAATGTCGTTATGGCCAATGTTGCTACACTGGCAGGACATGTTGAAGTTGGCGAGCGGGCTACAATCGGCGGGCTGGTAGCAGTGCACCAGTTCTGCCGGATCGGTGCCTTGTCCTATATCGGTGGGGTTTCGGGGGTGGGACTCGATGTTCCACCCTATGTGATTGTTGCGGGTATCAGGGATCAGACGAGGGTTTCGGGCATCAATAAGTTGGGTCTGCGTAGAAACGGATTTTCGCGGGAGGTAATCAGTAACTTGGATTCGGTCTTTCGAACTATATATCGATCGCCGAACTTGCTGTTGAAAGACGCCCTCGAACTGGCCAGAAATGAATATCCCGACTGCGTCGAAGTACAGCATATGATCGATTTTTTTGAAAGCTCCCAACGCGGCGTGGTACGGCGCACAGAAGGATAGTCTGAGCCTTTCACGCGGCGATACAGCCCGCTATCCTTCGTCGCTTTTACGGAAGGCATATCTTTAATATGGCCTTCCGTAAGTCTCTTTGACTAGCAGGCTGTCTCACCACGTGAAAGGTCCAGCCGCTGGGTAGGTTTGATAAGTCCCTTTTGTCAAACATTATGTCTAGCAGGCTGTCTCACTGCGTGAAAGGCTCAGCCCATTATAAGAAAACTATTAAGAAATGAATCAGGATCGAATTGGAGTTATTGCTGGTGGGGGGCAGTTTCCGCTGCTTTTTATTGAGGCGGCTCGTAAAGCCGGACGCCGGGTGTTTGTTGCTGCCCATCGTAGCGAAACCGATAAGCTGGTTGCCGAGGCGGCGGATGAAGCGTGCTGGGTCAAACTCGGGCAACTGGGAAAAATCATTAAGTTTTTTAAACAGAACAGGGTTTCCAAGACGGTTTTTCTAGGGACTATCACCAAGACCCAGATATTTCGCGATGTGATGCCCGATCTGAAAGGGCTTACTCTGTGGAATAAGATCGATGTTAAGCAGGACGATGCAATCCTGCGGACGGTCGCGGCGGCCTTGGAGCGGGAGGGGATCAAGGTGCTTGAATCAACCCTCTATCTCGAACACCTGCTGTTCCCTAAAGGTGTGTTGACCAGGAAAAAGCCGAATAAAGATCAACGGCTCGATATCGAATTCGGCTGGCGCAATGCCCGGGCCATCGGCAAGCTCGATATCGGCCAATGCGTTGTCGTCAGGGACTGTTCGGTGATGGCGGTCGAAGCGATCGAAGGGACCGATGCGGCAATAAGGCGCGGCGGAGAACTGGCCAAAGAACAGGCTGTGGTCGTTAAGCTGCGGAAACCGAATCAGGATTTCAGGTTTGATTTACCGGCAACGGGGGTAACAACCATCGACTCGATTCGACAGGTAAAAGGAGCTGTGCTTGCCGTTGAGGCCGGTCAGTCGTTGCTGTTCGATCGCGACCGAATGATCGAGGCCGCAGACAGCGCCGGTATCGTCGTGGTCGGTGTTGAAGAACGGGCGGACGGCTCGCTTGACTATTAGGGCTGCAACACTGCTGACCACTTTTCGCAACCGAAAAAAATACCCAGAGATTATCTGTTATGCAGGCCATGATTTTGGCGGCCGGTTTTGGAACCAGGCTCAAACCTTATAGCCTGTACAAACCCAAACCGCTTTTTCCGGTGTTGAACACTCCTCTGCTGCTTGCTACCGTCAAGCGCCTTGAAAACAGCGGCTTTTCAAAGATAGTCGTCAATTGTCACCATCTTCGTGAACAGATTGTTGATACTCTCAGGCCAATTCCAGAAGTAATAATTCAGGAAGAGAGACAGATTCTTGGCACCGGAGGTGGACTGCGTCAAGCGCTTGATAAGATAGATGACGAACCGCTGCTGGTCACCAACGGTGATATCTATCATTTGCTTGATTTTGCTGAGCTGTACCGACATCATCTGCAGTCGGGCAATGAGCTCACTATGGCCCTGCATGATTATCCGCGATTCAACAAAATAATTGTCGAGGACGGGCGTATCGTGCACTTTGATGGTGATCCTTCTGTGCCGGAGACACTTGCATACACGGGGATTCAGGTTATCAACCCGGATCTTTTGAGCCCAATTAAAAAAGAAACGGCATCCTGCATCATTGAGTATTATCGTACTCTACTGGCACAGAGCAGGGTAATTCATATGAGGCGGTTTGATGATAGTTTCTGGACTGATATGGGGACCCCTGGTGATTATCTCGATCTTCACCGGGCCTTGTTAACCGGTGAGATACCCCGCTGGCCCGAGTTGGACTGTGATGCGGACAGTATCTGCATGGACCCGCAGGCTCAGTGTTCAGACGATATCGAACTGATGGAATGGGCATGCATTGGCAGAGCTCGAATCGGTTCAGGGGTGCAACTGAGCCGATGTGTCGTTTGGGATGGTACGGAAATAGTGCAGGATACAGTGTTATCCGATGAAATCGTCGGTCCGCAATCATTAAAAGATTAAGGCTAAAGGTAGCCTAAAAAAGATCTGCACAAGCGCAGAGAGCGATATAGGAATATGATCGAAAACGATATCAAACAAAGTATTGTGTCGTTGCTCGCCGACCATGTGGTTGATGGGCTGAAAAGTGAAGACTACCAGGACAGATTAGATTTTCAGCCGCTGTTTGGCGATGGGTCATCACGTCGCTTTATCCGGGTTTTCTGCGATTCAAAACCGTGCTGCCTCGGTGTCGTTCCAGGGGCGTCTTCTGAAAAAGATTATGATGAATTTCGCTCGTCTCTGGCAATTGCCCGCCATCTCAGAGCCAAAGGAGTTCCCGTCCCCAAAGTGTTGTCAGTGGACAGCCGCATCGGCTTGATCCTTTTCGAGGATCTCGGCGATGTCAGGCTGCATACCCTGCTCAAGACGGAGACAGAGGAAAAGTTGCAATCGCTGTACCTTAGTGCTATCGATGCGCTCGTTCATATGCAGGTAAATGGAGCCGAAGGCTTTGACCAGAAATGGTGCTATGATACCGAGTCCTATGATCTGACGGTGATGACCGAGCGGGAATCGGGCTATTTCTATCAGGCATTCTGGAAAGATACGCTGTTTGGCGAAGAGGTGGATGGGCTGCAGGATGAGTTTGAACGGCTGGCCCGGCGGGCAATGGATTATTATGAACCGCTTTTTCTGCACCGGGATTTTCAGTCTCGTAACATCATGATCAAAGATGATCAGGTGCGAATTATCGATTTTCAAGCCGGCCGAATGGGTCCTCCCGGCTACGATATCGCCTCACTTCTGATTGACCCTTATGCCGGTCTTTCCAGCAGGATTCAGGACGATTTGTTCAGTTATTATCTGGACAGGATCAGCACCTACAACGGTCTGGACAGCAACAGGATAAAATCGTCTTATCCCTATCTTGCCCTGCAAAGGAACCTGCAGATAATCGGGGCTTTTGCCTTTTTGTCCGGAAAGAAACGAAAAGTGTTTTTCAATCAGTTTCTGCTGCCGTCTCTGATCATGCTCCAGAACCGTTTGGCAGAGCCGCAATTCGATGATTTTCAGGTTATGCGGAAAACAGCAGCCGAATCAATCCAGATATTTCGCAGCCGATTCGCCAACTGAGGATTCAGGTACTTGACTGCAGGCAAAATAGATGGACGGACATCTTAAAAAAATGAACAATGGTTAACGGCTAAACAGAATGGTTAGTCAGAAAAATGCGGCAATAGTGGCCCTGGTCGGCCGGCCCAATGTCGGGAAATCGACCCTGTTTAACCGAATAACCCGCTCCAGAAAAGCGATCGTCGACCCGACCCCGGGTGTCACCAGGGATCGCCAGTATGAACGGGTAACCTGGAGAGATCATTTTTTTATTCTCGCTGATACCGGTGGTATCGCTGATAATAACTCCGAAGACGCGATGGTTGATGATATTCGTGGCCAGGCGATGGCCGCCATCGATGAGGCCGATATCATCCTTTTTCTGATGGACGGTAAAGAGGGGTTGATGCCGGCCGATTATGAAGTGATCAACCTGCTGAGAAAGGTGGACAAGAATGTCTTTTATGTCGTCAACAAGATTGACGGTCCGGAGCAGGAAGATGAACTGTTAATCCCTTTCTTTGACTTGGGAGTCGATCCGCTCTGGTCCGTGTCGGCCGAACACAAGTATGGGTTTGGTACATTGATGGACGGGTTGTGTGAAGCCCTGCCGGATGACGCCATCGGCGATGAGATTCCGGAAAATACCACCCGACTGGCTTTTCTGGGAAGGCCCAATGTCGGCAAATCTTCAATGATAAACCTGATCTTGGGCGAAGAGCGGATGGTGGTCTCCGAAATATCCGGCACTACCCGGGACTCGGTCGATACGCTGCTGACCCATAAAGACAGAAATTATCTGCTCATCGATACAGCCGGTATTCGCCGCAAAGGCAAGACCAGGGAAAAGCTGGAAAAATTCAGTATTCTCAAGGCACTTGCGGCGCTTGATCGATGCGATATAGCGGTGGTGTTGCTGGATGCCTCGGAAGGCATAACCGATCAGGACGCGAAGGTGATCGGTTACACCCAGGATCAGGGCAGAGGCTTGATCCTGCTGATCAATAAATGGGATCTGGTGGCAGATGACAAGAAACGTCAGAAGCAGATTATGGAGGAAATTGCCCGAGCGGTTCCGTTTGTCGGTTTCGCCCCGCTGATCACCGTATCGGCTTTGAGTGGCTACGGTTTTAAAAGATTGTTTCCAACCGTTGGCTCACTGTACCGGCAGTTTACCGCAACTTTTCCAACCTCTGCATTGAATCGGCTGCTGACCGATGCCACTGACAACCACTCGCCGCCGATCTATAAAAACAAACGATTGAAACTCTACTACACATCTCAGATCGGCACTGCACCGCCGACCTTTGTGATTATGACCAACAGCTACAAAGGGGTGCATTTCTCCTACAAGCGCTATCTGGTCAACCGCTACCGGGAAGGACTCGATCTCGACCGGGTGCCGATCAGGCTTATCTTCAAAGACAAGAAAGAGCAGCGCAGCCGCAAATAAATCAGGAGACGGCTTCTTGATATGCCGCCACGAACCCGTCGGCCGATCTGATGATGTAATTCTCGTCTACACAGAAGGCTAGTCTGAAATAACCGGGAGCGCCAAAACCCCGTCCGGGAACGGCAAGGATTTTTTGTTTCTGCAGTAAAGAACAGAAATGCACATCGTCTTCGATCGGAGTTTTCGGGAAGAGGTAAAACGCACCCTTGGGCTTGACAAAGTCATAGCAGGCATCTTCGAGGATATTACAGAAAAGCTCTCTTCTTTTTGCATAAATTGAATTGTCAACGGTCGCGTCCTGCAGCTGGGCAACAATACGCTGAATAAAGGCGGGGGCATTGACAAAACCTAAGATTCGGGTTGCCAGCGTCATTGCATCCAGCAGTGCTTTTTTGTCATCAGCATCGGGGTGTACTGCCAGATAACCGATCCGCTCTCCCGGAAGGGAAAGGTCCTTGGAAAAGGAGGAAAGGACAATACTGTTTCGCACGTACTGAAAGATCGATGGTACCTCGTGGTCGTCAAAGATGATCTTGCGGTACGGCTCGTCGGAGATCAGATAGATGGTCGTGTGAAAACGTTGGCCTGCTTCTTCAAGCAGTTGTCCCAGAGCATCGATCGATTCAGCTGAGTAGAGTTGACCGGTCGGGTTGTTGGGCGAATTGATGATTACCGCTTTGGTTTTTTCGATAAGCGCTTCTTTTATGGCCGACAGGTCTAAATTAAACTCTTTATCGGTCTTGATCACTTTGCCGACACCGCCGTGATTGTCTACATAGAAACTGTATTCAACAAAGTAGGGAGCAAGCAGAATCACCTCTTCGCCGGGATTGAGCAATGCTTTCAGCATCACATTGATTGCCCCGGCGGCACCACAGCTCATCAGCATATCGCCGGGGTCGACGGTCACACCCTGTTCGGCTGACATCCTGGCAGCAACCGCTTCCCTGACCCAGGGCAGTCCGCCATTGGGCATATAGGCGTGTTGGCCGGGCAGCTCTTCAGAGGCGGTTTCAATCATGACTTCATGAAATTTAGGGGGAGGGGGAACATCTGGGTTCCCGAGGCTGAAATCAAAAACCTGATCATTGCCGAATTCGGCTTTTAATCGGGCACCTTCCTCAAACATCTTTCTGATCCAGGAAGATTTTTCGCTGAAGTTTTTCATCTTTTCTGAAATGGCCATGATACGATCCTTTATTTTGAGTGTCTTGTTTTCGTTGCTACCTGGTGTTGCTCTATATTATCGAATTTTCTGTGCGCGTCAGCAGAAAGACTACATTTTGTACTTCTTCTTGAAGAAACCGTATGCCGCATTAATCTCCTTCATCTTCTCTTCGGCAATCTTTTTGAATTCATCACCCAGATGACTGACCTTGTCGGGGTGGTATTTCATGCTGAGCTGCCGATACGATTTCTTGATTGTCTCCATATCGGCTCCGGGTTCAAGACCAAGAACGGCGTAAAAGTGCACATCGTTTTCCCTGGTCTCGGTTGCCTGGCGTTGGCGATGATAGGTGTATTTGGCTTCTATCGTCCGCAGATCGTATTGAGATATCTTCAGGAAAACGGCAATCGTTCGGGCCTTTTCCAGTTCGTTTTGTGGAACCGGGTCTTTGGTGTAGACAATTTGGTAAATGAGCTCCAGCAGGATAAGACGGGGCTCATAGGCAAAGGTACGCTTGAATTCCTCGAGCATCGATTCGAGCGTCTCGGTTGATTCGGTAGCCTCTTTGATCAGGTTTTTAACCCAGGCCATTTTGGTCTGGTTGTAATGAAGATTGTACTGAAAGAAACGCTGGATGGTCTGGACTTCATCTTTAGAGACATAATCATCGAGTTGAGCAATTCTCACCAGAATGTGAACCAGCAGCCAGACAAACCGATTATGACTTTCGGACTGGGTGGATGCATATGTTGCCACCTGCCGCTGCAGCCAGAACTGGAAACCGAAAAAGATGGCCAGAACAATCAGGAAAAACATTGCTCCCGCATAAAAAACAAACCCCAGAAAATCACCGAGCCCGGAGAAGCCTCCGGTTACCAGGGCAACTAAACAGCCGATGACTAGACATCCGCCGCATCCGGGACCTGACGACTGTTGATACTGGTATTTCATTTTCTTTTATCCATGTAGAATTGAATTAACGTTTTGTTATACATAGCGACATAAGTTCAAGGCGTCCATCCAGGCAAGGCGCAAGCGTGGAGCCGGCGGAGCAGCCTGGTAGCGCTGTGAGCAGGCACCACAGCGAGCAACGCAGCATGATGGGATGGATTGGACTTATGTCGCTATGTATAGTTTAGTCAGATGCAAAAAGTGCTTCAATAAACTCCTCTGCATCAAAATCCCTTAAATCATCCACCTGTTCACCGACGCCGATGAATCTGATCGGCAGCTTCAGCTCTTTGGTGATGTTGGCAACGATACCGCCTTTAGCGGTGCCGTCCAGTTTGGTTAAGGCAATGCCGGTCACCCCTACCGCGTCGTTAAAGAGGACGGCCTGGGAAATCCCGTTCTGGCCGGTAGTTGCGTCGATAACCAGCAGTATTTCATGGGGGGCGCCTTGCATCTGCTTGTTCATGACCCGTTTAATCTTCTTCAACTCTTCCATCAGGTTGACCTTGGTATGCAGTCTGCCGGCAGTATCAACCAGGACCACATCATACTCCTTGCTTTTGGCAACACTCATGGCGTCGTAAACGACCGCTGACGGATCTGCCCCTTCATGTTGGGCTATAACCCTGACATCGTTCCGCTCTCCCCAGATCTTCAGTTGCGAGGTGGCGGCGGCCCTGAAGGTATCGGCGGCGACCAGCAGTACAGATCGGCCCGCCTGTTGGAATTTTTCGGCAATTTTGCCGATAGTTGTTGTTTTTCCAACCCCGTTCACCCCGACCACCATAATTACCAACGGTTCATTGTCGGGCAGTGTTAACTCTGATGACTGGTTGTCACCGCTGATATAAGCTTTTAACTGGTCTTTGATGATCTGCTTGAGGGACTGCGGATCAGAGAGGCCGTCTCTTTTTACCTTTTGTCTGGCCTGCTCCAACAGTTCCTGAGTGGTGGCTATGCCAAGATCTGCAGTAACCAGGATTTCCTCAAGTTCATCAAACAGGTCGCTGTCTATTTCTTTTTTACCGAGAAAAAGTTCATCCATGCGCTTGGTGAACGATTCCCTGGTTCTCGACAGCCTCTCAGACAATCGTTTGAACATGGTGTCCGGCTTATCCTGACTTTCCTGCTGCACAGCTAAACCGTCTGTTTCTTCAGTCTTCTCGATGTCTGTTATCTCAATTTCTGGTGATGATACGGGATCTGGAGGCGGTACAATTGATGCATCCTCAGATGAATCTGTTTCTGCAGTCTCGCCAATCGATATGTCGGACTGAACCGATGAGTCCGGCTCAATCGGATCTTCTTTCTTTTTTTTCTTGAACCAGCCAAGCATATAAGAATCCTTTGGTTATCTGGATTGTTCAATCACTACTAATCAATACGGCATTAAAGAATCAGAATTTGAAACTGCTTCTACCATGCCGAACAATCCATACTACGGATTCTGAAATAAGAACGCAATAAAAAGCGGTTTAAACCCGGTTGGTAAACTTCTAATTCAATAAAAACACAAAATTTCTGATAATCCGAAAATGATTGCATTTACCGAAGGCGGCATTACTTTAGTGACGTTGAATTATGAACAATGAAAGAATCGTTCTTGTAAACACAACGGCTATAAAAGATAAGCTGTAAATTAGTAAACAGGAGGAAGTAACCATGTCTAGTTCATGCGGCGGATCCAATGAATCTCAGCAGGCTGCATTGGCCAAGCAAGATAATGCGATAACCCGGTCACTCGGGAAAATTAAAAATAAAGTATTGGTTATGAGCGGCAAGGGCGGCGTCGGCAAGTCAACCGTTTCGGTAAACCTGGCCCTTAGTCTTGCAAAGAAAGGCCACAAGGTCGGTCTGATGGATGTCGATATCCATGGTCCGGACGTGGTCAGGATGCTGGATATGACCGGTTCCCTTGAACCGCCGCAGTCGGAAAACGAGTTGGTGGCTCCGCTCGAATACAACGATACTCTCAAAGTCGTGTCGCTGGAGTACATGATGAGAGATCGCGACGAGGCAATCATCTGGCGCGGCCCTCTGAAAATTCAGGCAATCAGGCAGTTTGTCGCCGATTTTGATTGGGGAGAGCTCGATTATCTGATCATTGACGCTCCTCCGGGTACCGGCGACGAACCACTGTCGGTGGCCCAGACCATACCGTTGCTCAAAGCTATCGTTGTCACCACTCCTCAAAAGGTGGCCCTGGCAGATGTGCGAAAATCGATCAATTTCTGTAAGACGGTCAATGTCGATATCGTTGGCGTGATAGAAAACATGTCGGGTTTTGTCTGTCCGAACTGCAATGAAACGGTGGATATCTTCAAGTCCGGCGGCGGCGAACAGGTAGCACGTGAGTTTGACCTGCCGTTTCTGGGACGGGTACCGATGGATCCGAAGGTCGTGGTTGCTGGTGATGACGGTAAACCGTATCTTTCCTCGGAAGAAGAAAGCCCTTCGATCGAGGCCTTTACCAAGATCGTTACCGCAGTAGCAAACAGACTGCCTGCGGTGGCTGCGCCGGGAATGTTTAAAATGGCGGGAGCGGAGCAAAGCCAGGACTGCGGTTGCGGCTGCCAGTCTGACGATAAGAATTAAATTCATTAATAGTAATACAGACCAGACGGGCGGATATGAAAGTAGAACAGCAGATGGTAGGCATGATGGGGGTATGCTGCTATATTCTGAGCTGTGAGAATACGGCCAAAGCGGCTATTGTCGATCCGGGCGGTGATGAACAGCGCCTACTTGATCTGGTTGCTGCATCGGGTTTGGAGGTAGAATATGTTATCGCCACCCATGGCCATCCCGACCACGTTTGCGGTAATCGGAAGGTCAAGGAAGCAACCGATGCTGCCATTGTCATGCATGAGGTCGATGATGATTTCTTTTCCCAGAGCCAGGTAAAAAACTACTTTTCTATGCTCGGTATGGAAGAGTCACCTCCGACCGATGTCCGGGTCAAGGAGGGTGATCTGATCAGTTTTGGTGATGTATCTCTGCAGGTAATTCATACCCCCGGTCACACGCCGGGCGGTATGTGCCTGTACGGCAAACCTGATCTGATAACCGGAGATACTCTTTTTGTCGGTGGCATCGGCAGGACCGATTTTCCAGGAGGCTCACACCACGATTTGATAACGTCAATCCAGCAGAAACTGCTGGTGCTGCCTTCCGACACTGTGGTCTGGCCGGGCCACGGCTATGGCGGCAGCCGCTCCACTATTGAAGAAGAACGACGCTCAAATCCCTACCTCAGATGAGGATGAGGCCCAATGCGTGAGATTGTCCTCGGCACCGCGGGTCATGTCGATCACGGCAAAACCAGCTTTATCAGAGCCTTGACAGGCATCGAAACCGATCGCCTCAAAGAGGAGAAAAAGCGAGGAATCACCATTGAACTAGGCTTCGCCTATCTCGATCTGCCCTGCGGGCACCGGCTCGGAATCGTCGATGTTCCCGGACATGAGAAGTTTGTAAAGAATATGATGGCCGGGGTTACCGGTATGGATCTGTTGGCCTTCATCATTGCCGCAGACGAAGGGATTATGCACCAGACCCGGGAGCATTTCGATATCTGCAAACTGCTTGGAGTCGAACGTGGTTTTATCGTCATTACCAAAAAGGATCTGGTCGAGGAGGATTGGCTGGAGATGGTGATCGAGGAGGTCAGGGAGTTTTGTGCCGGTAGCTTTTTAGAAGAGGCGCCGATCCTCGTTGTTTCTTCCCAGACCGGAGAAGGGATCGAACAGGTGGTTAAGACCATCGATCAGATGGTTGTCGAGCATCATTTCACTGAGGTTTTTGGCCCATTCAGGCTGCCGATTGATCGTGTTTTCGCGATGAAGGGTTTCGGGGCTGTGGTCACCGGTACTTCGATTTCCGGAAGGACATCGATCGGTGATGATCTCTGTCTTTATCCCACCAAGCGGACGGCTAAGGTACGAGGCATTCAGGTCCATTCCGAATCGGTTGATGTGGTCGAGGCCGGGCATCGAACGGCGATAAACCTGCAGGGCACTGAAAAAGAAGAAATCGAGCGGGGCATGGTACTGGCTACTGTGGGCAGCCTGGCCCCTTCCTATATGCTCGACTGTTCATTTTCTTACCTCGCCTCAGCCCCTAAACCGTTAAAACATAGAACCCGGGTTCGGGTACATCTTGGCACGGCCGAATTGATTGGTCGCGTGTCTCTGCTGGACCGGGACGAATTGCAGCCCGGATCCGAGGCCCCGATTCAACTGCTGCTCGATTCTGAAGTAGCGGTCTGGGCCGGGGACCGTTTTGTGGTCAGGAGCTATTCACCGGTGGCAACCATCGGCGGCGGTGATATTGTAGGTAATCAATCCCCGAGAAAACGTAAGCGTTTGACCGACAAAGACAGAAGCTACAATGAAGCCGTCTGCAACACGCTGATAAACGGTACTCCCGAAGATAAATGTCTGCTCTATCTGAAAGAGTCGGGAATGGCCGGACTTACCTTTGACGATCTGGCCATCAGACTTGGTGTTTTCGGTAAACACTTAAACAAGATCCTCAATATCCCGCTGTCAACCAAACAGATGGTGGTGGTCGATTCTGCCTCTCAGCGTTATGTCGATCAATCGATAGCCGATCAGGTTATGGTTGATATCGTTTCATCCTTGGAGTCTTATCACCAGGCCAACCCACTGAAAAACGGGCTTTCAAAAGAAGAGGTCAGGTCAGGTTTTCAGCAATTCGTTGACCCTAAAGTGTTCAACTACTGCCTCAATGATTTGTTACGCAAGAAGACTGTAGTACAGGAAGAATCAGTTATTCGGATGGCCGGTCACGAGGTGGCCTTAAAAGCCGATGAGCAGCAATTGCGGCGCGATCTGATTGATTGGTACATGGGTAAAGGGTTAACGGCGCCAACGCTGAAGGAAACTTTCGAGCAATTTGGAGAATATTCGGATGACCTGGTCAAAGAGGTACTTGCGCTTCTGTTAAAGGAAGAGGCGCTGGTAAAAATCAGCGAGACCCTTTATTTTGCTGCTGAGCCGCTTAACAGGCTGCAGCGGGAGGTCGTTGGCTTCATTAAGAAAGAGGGCGAGATCGATGCGCCCCGGTTTAAAATACTCAGTGGCCTGACAAGGAAATTCTCGATTCCTATACTTGAATATTTTGATCGGATCAAATTGACTATCAGAGTTGGCGATACCCGTAAACTTCGTGGGCAGGGGTGATCGGCAACTATTGCTGATGCAAACGGGTTTTGCTGGATCAACAGGTCCGGCCATGCTCTATTAATCCCTAACCAATAAAACGGTGATTCTATGGTAGCTCTGGATAGCCAAAACAGTGCTGCATACAATCTGGACATAGATTCTCAGGCAATCAGTTCTCTGTTTCGCATGGCCGAGGAACAGGACCGGGATTTTCTTTTCGAGCACGAAACCTATTCGCTGCTGCAGTTTTCAGGTGCCGAGACCCCACCAAAAACCAATCTGCTGGTTAAAGGCTCCCGGCCATCTGATGATGAACTGACAGCTATGCCGGGAGACCGTGTTGTATTGAAGATCGTTTCTCCGACGATCATTCATAAAACGGAAGTGGGTGGCGTTGTGGTGGTCGACAATTCGCCTGACAAGATCCGTTCTGCCTGGCGACGGATGATGTACGAAGTACCGGAAATTTATGCGCTGATGCTCGAGCGCGATCAGTCGCATTGCCCTGATTCTTACCGTGGTTTGGCAGGGGAAGAATTACGCCAGGCTATCGGCAATAATATTCGCGGCGTTCTATTGATCCAGTTTATGCCGCCTGATTCCGAAGCCTTTGGCAACGAGATGATTGTCGGTATCCGTAATACCAGAGAATTCGGTATGATTGTCAGTGCCGGTCTTGGTGGTACCGATACCGAATTGTACGCCGAGCGGTTCAGAAAAGGTCAGGCCATTGTTGCAGCCTCAGCGGCCATGACCGATGGCATCAGTTTTTTCGAACTTTTCAGGCAGACCATCAGTTATAAAAAATTAGCCGGGCTTACCCGTGGACAGCGGCGCATTGTCACCGATGAGCAGTTGATCGAATGTCTGTCCTCATTTATTGCCATGGCCAACTATTACTCACCGGCCAACCCAGATGCTCCGTATCTGATCGAAGAACTTGAAATCAACCCCTTTGCCTTTACCGACTATCTGGTGGTGCCGCTTGACGGTATGTGCCGTTTCTCCAGACCTCAAGAACTGCCGCCTGCCCGCCCCTATAAAAAAATAGGTAATTTACTGCACCCTGAAACCATCGGCATCATTGGTGTTTCCACTTCAAGGGTTAATTTCGGCAGAATCATACTGCAGAACATCGTTGCCAACGGTTTCAATAAGTCAGATATTCGCATTATTCGACCAGGCATTGAAGAATTTGAGGGGATTGGCTGTGTTGCGGATTTATCATCGCTTGATGTCAAACTCGACCTGCTGGTTATTGCAATCGGTTCTGAAAAAGTTCCAGACCTAGTGGATCAAATCGTTGATCTTAATTGTGCCGAAGCGGTGATGTTGATACCCGGTGGTATGGGTGAAACCAGCGATTCCATTGAACGGGCAACGCGGGTTATTAATCGAATTGCTCAAGCCCATACTGAAGGAGACGGCGGCCCGGTCTTTCTTGGCAGCAACTGTCTGGGTGTAGTCTCCCATCCGGGCAAGTATGATACGCTGTTCATCCCCGATGCCAAGCTGCCGAAACGGCGTGGGCTGCGAAAACGAAACGCTGCTTTCGTCAGCCAGAGTGGTGCTTTTATGATCACCAGGCTGAGCAAGCGGCCGGAACTCGATCCGGCCTACATGATTTCGGTGGGCAACCAGAACGACCTGACGCTGGGCGATATGGTTCGTTATCTTAAAGATGATCAGAAAATCGATACCATTGCTGTCTATGCCGAAGGATTCAACGATCTGGACGGCCTCGAATTCAGCAGGGCGGTGAAGGGGGCGGTGACGGCCGGCAAAGATGTAATCTTTTACAAGGCCGGACGGACGGAGGAGGGGAAGAGCGCCACATCGGGCCATACGGCTTCTCTGGCGGGCGACTATATGGTCTGTGAGTCATGCGTACGGCAGGCAGGCGGCATCATTGCCTACACTCTTTCCGAATTCGAGGATCTTCTTCTGCTTTCCCAGCGGCTGCACAACAAACAGATCAACGGCAACCGGTTGGCGGCTCTGAGTGGCGCCGGTTTTGAAGCGGTAGGAATGGCTGACAATATTCAATCCGATGATTTTACCCTGAAAATGGCACAGTTTTCAAAAGCCACGACTGATAACATCAGAAATATTCTCGTGTCCAAACGACTTGACAACCTCGTTGAAATAAAAAACCCGCTGGATATCAACCCTGGAGCCGATGATGAGGCGCATGTGTTGACGGTTGGCTGTCTTGCCCAAGACCCGGGTATTGATGCGGTGGTGGTTGGTCTCGACCCGCTGTCTCCGGCGATGCGGACCTTGTCCGAATGCGAAGCCGGCCAATACGATTTTTACGATCCGGCCAGTATCGCGGTGTCCATGCCGACCCTGCTCTTGGAACTAACCAAGCCGGTTGTCGGAGTGGTGGCCGGCGGCCACCTCTATGATCCTCTGGTCGAGGAGTTGATGAAAAAGGGTATGCCAGTTTTCAGATCCTCGGACCGTGCGGTACGGGCACTGGCTCTGTATATGGAAGGGCGTTTGTTGGCAGCGCAGTTTCGCGGTGGGGATAGTTAATACATCAGTCTCTTTTCCAAGTGACAACAAGAGATCGTTTTGTATTTTCTGTGATTCGATATCGATCATCAATTGCCAGGCCGAGGATGCAGATGATCTTGTTTTCAGAAATAAGGAGCGGATAAAGGTGCCGCTGATGCTTCGGGATTTTTTTGTCGGAAAGAAATCTGCCAATCTTTTTGCTGCCCGGTGCCCCCAGCGGCTTGAAACGATCTCCTGGTTTCAGCGAACGAAGCATTAACGGAAATTGGATACGGTCTGCATCCATGATCATTGATGTTTTATCCAGCTCAATTTTCCCGTTCACGATCTTCAGCGTCAGGGTATAGCCAAGTTCGACGATATGATAGTTGCCGGGTTCAGCTGCTTGATACTGCAAGTCGATTGTTTTTAACAGTTGATCCCGAGGCCTTTGATTTTGTCCCAAAATCGTAAACAGCAGTGAATCACTCTGTTTTACAACCCGCACACCGTCCGGCAGATGTAATTCTGATCCGGTTGTTCCATTGGTGATCTGATCAATAATTTTTACAAGTATCTTTGAATCCGGCCGGCATCCTATTTCCCAGCAGATGCGCTCGATTATCCGTTTCTGGATGGCTGAATGGATTGGACGAAAGGCAGGTATCGGCAGTGTTATCGATGTATTCTCGTTTTCCTTATTGGGGCCGTTTTGCGAGCTGATCAGGGCCTCATAAGCCCGGTCGCTTTCTTTGTGTAAATAGTCTTCTTCAATGTTTAAGATCTCGGCTGTTTTGAGGATGGTTTCTCTAATCGATGGGTTGAATCTGCTCTCAAGCAAAGGCAACAGTACCAGTCGAATCCGGTTGCGAAGAAATTTGCTTGACTCATTGGAAGTATCATGACAGAAGGCCAGCTCATTTCTTTTTAAATAGGACAAGACTTCCTGTTTGGATATTTCAAGAAGCGGCCGAATGATTCGGTTGTTTTGTGGAGTCATGCCGGCCAAACCTTTTAAACCTGTCCCTCGAATCAGGCGTAACAGTACCCCTTCCACCTGGTCATCGCTGGTATGACCCACTGCTATAGAATCACCACTTTTTGACTGCCGAATTTCTTCCAGAGCGTGATAGCGCAAACGGCGAGCGCAGGCTTCGATGGACTCGCCAGTTTTTGCAACCTCGGCAGAGACGTCGACAGAAACAGCGATGAATTCAACCGATAGTTTCGAGCAGTGATTCTTGACCACCTTTGTTTCGTTAATCACCTCTTCCGGTCGCAGGTGATGATCGATGTAGACACAGTATATTTCTGATCTTGGAAACAGCGATCCAAGCAGGTTGAGCAGGCAGACTGAATCGGGGCCACCCGATACTCCAACGATTACGGATTGGTTGTCGGTGATCAACCGGTGATTATCGATGGTTTGCAGAACGCGTTTTTCTATGGACAGCATAGCCTTTCAGCCTGAATCTGATCTTACTTTTATTTCCAAATTAGTAGCGATTGATATACCATAATAAAAAAGAGAGATAATCACCAACCACGATGATCTTAATTTGTGTAGGCCAATAAAAAGAGGCAGGGTAGGTTTGAAGGGCAGAAAGCCGGACAAAGAACATATCAGAGAATATATGAAAGAACAGTTCGGTCTTTCTGTCGAACAGATCGATGAGATGCTGCCGATTTTTCTCAAAACCCTAAACGGCCATATGGATAAACTTGAAAAGGTCCTCCAATCTGGAGAACTTGAGTTGATCGGGAAAGCAGCTCATACCCTAAAAGGTGCATTACTCAATCTGGGCCTACATGATAGCGCAGAACATGCCAAAGAGATTGAGCTAAAGGCCAAAAGTGGTGAAGTCCAAACGGATTTAAAAACTTTGGGTTCGGAATTGAAAGCGACTCTAATGGAATATATCGATTAGTTTGTTTTATTTCAGTGTTTCCAGAAGCCGTTCGTGAATGTTATCGAAACCGCCGTTTGATAGAACGGCGATGATATCTCCCGGTTTGCCGATTTGTTTCAGATGTGAAATAATCTGATCAGTATCGGTAAAAGCCTGGGCATTCTTCCTCAGTCTTTCTAGGTCGTGAGCAAGCTGCAACGAAGAAAACCGATCATCATCATCGACCGGTCTGTCGGTGGCAACCTCCCGGAGCAGCGAAATATCGGCAGCCATGAACGACGATACATAATCCTTTTGAAATATCGATCGCCTCGAGGTGTTGGTCCGTGGTTCAAAAACAGCAATAAGCCGGTTGTCTTTATACGATTCCTTCAACCCTTTCAAGGTTTCACGTACGGCTGTCGGATGATGGGCAAAATCATCTATTATGGTAATATCGTTTACCACACCGCGGATCTCCTGTCTGCGTTTGACACCATTGAATGAATACAGACCGTCAGCAATTTCAGACGGTTTGTAACCAAGATGATGCATAACGGCGGCAACGGCAACCCCGTTCAGACAGTTGTATATACCTGATTGTTTGATGGCCAGAGTGTTAAATCGAGCGGAGCGATAATTGACTTCAAAGGTTGTATTCCCCGGCTGGTAAACCGGATTACAAATATGCCAGTCCGAATCTGCTTGAAGGCCGTAACTTTCAACCGCACAAGTGGCATCTGAGACAACATCGGCCACATTGTCATCTTCGGTATTGGCTATAATCAGACCGTCTCTGGGCAGTAGCTTTACAAATTTATGAAATGAGCACTTAATCTGTTCGAGATCGGTGAAAATATCGGCATGGTCAAATTCAAGCGAGGTGACAACCGCAATAACAGGTTTGTAGTGAATAAATTTAGACTCTTTGTCGAAATAGGCGGTATCGTATTCATCTCCTTCAGAAACGAAGCAGGGACCACCATCTATCCGGTAATTGGTTTCAAACTGCCGGACAATGCCGCCAATCATAAATCCGGGATCACCACCAGCTGAAAAAAGGGCCGAAGCCAGCATCGAACTGGTTGTTGTCTTACCATGGGTGCCGGCAATTACCAGCGACTTTTTACCACCGATATAAAAACGGCTGACAGCCTGCGGCATTGATAGATAGGGAAGGCCAAGCCGCGCAAGCTCCTGGGCCTCGGGGTTGGGCTTGCTGATGACGTTGCCGACGATGACCAGGTCGACCTGCGGATGAAGGTTTTCCGGTTTATACCCTGTGTTGACCTTGACGTTGATCTTATCAAGAAAATCGGACATCGGCGGATAGACGTTTGCATCGGATCCCGACACCTCAAATCCGCTCTCTTTAAGCATACCGGCAAGAGCTGCCATGGCGGTTCCGCAGATTCCAATGATATGTATTGTCTGCACCCCATCAGGGCAGACATTCAGCGCCGGATCGAGATCCAGCAACGTCTCATTCATCGTCGTTTACCGTCTCCTCAATGGTTCGGTAGATCGACTTGAAGGTTTCATCAAAGGTTGCCGGTGTAAGGCGGCCGACTTCGATGAACTTGACACTGACCTCTTTGGCGATTTTCAAAATCGCATCTTTTGCAACCAGCTGCTCCTGGGCTGTCTTTGTCATGGTCTCTCCTTACAGAAAATCACCTCTGCTGCCGGAAGAAGGCCGATTCAACACGAAACAGCAGAGGTGTTAGGGCCGGATAGAATCGATTAAACCCCACCCGGATATATGGTTAATCAACTTTGCGAAGATCTCATGCTTCGGTGCTTTGAATGTTGATCCTTCCCTAAAATAGTGGACACTCAGATAAGTCGTTGTTAGAAAAACGACAGGAGGTCAAGATGAGTGTTCAACAGAGAAGGAAGTACGATCCTGAATTTAAGAAGAATGCGGTTC
>Ga0056106_100034_pt1 | contig 23906 bp, 37 predicted proteins | sample WorMetcrassitun1_FD_77012 | JGI IMG/M metagenome (GOLD analysis project Ga0056106, IMG submission 77012) | Marine gutless worms symbiont microbial communities from Max Planck institute for Marine Microbiology, Germany - Olavius crassitunicatus.1 ... | reverse complement strand
GTGCGTACCGAGACTTATCAATTTCTAAGAATGCGTTTCTTTGCTTGTTGGGAAAATGCAGCAATGACCTAGGTTGATATCAAGCAGGTTTTAGTAGTTCAAGGAAGTTAACTTGGCAATGTCTTCAGTAATTGGGCAGAGTCAGATCAGATTTTTTGGAAAAATCATAATTCAAAGGAAGTTTCTTTATATATGAATTCTGTCCAATATCGATCGGATGATGTTGGCCCAATAACGAACCTTCGTAATTTGAATATACCTGCATTGTGACTCTTTGGTGGTAAAGATAATAGCATTCCAGTTGACTTATCTGTTGATCGGTTATAAAGAGTTAATGTCGCAAAAAGGATATAATTACGAATGTTAAGATATTCCCCGAATACGGGTACAATCTAGTGGATTCAAATAAACAAAAAAGCTGGTAATATACGGTCGAGTGGTTAACAAAAATCGCTGTAAGTATCGATTACGAAAACAAAATAATAAAGGTATCAAAATAGTCTCACTTTAATCTACTATTTAAAACTTTGAGTCAATCGTGGAGGCGGCTGGCTTATGACCTACTTTCATGTAGCTCACCTTTTCAGAGCCGTTGTCGTGACGGCCGACAACCACAACGTTCAAATTCGCTCCAAGTGAATTTGTCAAACCGCGCTACGTGGTTTCAATTCCCGGCCATTAAAACAAAAAAACTCCCGGTGAGTGGTTTTTTGTTTTAATGGTGGAGGGCTTGCCGCCGTCCAGCAAATCCGTCTCATATGCGATGACACATTAAAAACCATTTGATTGCAACGCCTTACGCTGCCTCAAGGCACCGTTCTCCGTGTCCCTTGCGGGTGGGAATGCTTTTCTCCACATTTTCCCCGAACAGAGAACGGACGCGGGTTCGATTCCCATTTGCACATCAAACGCAGTGATATCGTAACCCAAGTCTGAACCAGTTGACCTTTTCATTCGATTCCGTATTTCTGTTTGAACTCGTCGATCCAGTCATGATGGCAACTAGATTTATCAATCGCACTGGCAAGCTGCTGGACAGTCATCCTCCCGACACTGGAGACATGTTCAGTTGGTACAGATTCCATGAGAAGCGGCCACAAGCTGGACTCCTTTTCGTCCTTGGAGACTTTCAGAAATGCGAGGTTTCTCTCGTCATGAAGGAGAACGAAACAGCCATCCTTTTTGAGCGAAAATAGAGCCTCTCTGAAAAACTGGTAGTAACTGATAAACGAGCAGATGGACCCGGACACGAAAGCAGTCTCCCCGAAGTCGAACTCGTTCATTCGCTCCCAATATTTCCGTCCAATGTGGTGAAGGTAGCAGCCGTCAGCCCCATACGAGACAGGGTTCCTTTCATCACAATCACCGCCTGAAAAAACAGAATAGCCGCCAAACTCCATTTCTACGAGTTTTGCCTCGATGAATATTCTTGCGGTATCCCCAGATATGGCCAGATCAATCGATGTAGGTTGCCCGAAATTCTCGTTAAAAACCGTCCGGTCGTCATGCCCAAAACCAGCGGTGACTTCCTCGGTCAGTCAAGGCATTCCTGCCTTCTCGATAGCTACGCGCAACGGTTCGAGGTCTTTTCTGACAATTAATGGCCCCCACAAGATTGAAAACCATTGCTTGGCTGCCCAGGCCATGATGAAGGTACTTGTGAAACGGGAAAGAATCCTTATCTAAATTTCGTTCATGCTCTTGCCGGATGTACTCGGCCACGTCAGTGCAAATTATATTTTCCGGCCAACTATCATGTGATTTGAAGCAATACCGCATTCTCGCATGTGTGGCCAATCCCTTGCTGGAAAACGTTCTGCAGCAGAATCCCGCAGTTCACGCTCAAAGGCCTTGTAACGCTTAAATGGCCATGTTCGCGCCAATTGTCTGCTGTTCATTTCAGCCATTCTTACCCCCCGTTTCCGTTACAAACCTTTCAGCCAACTCCAGGGCATCCATAGGCCAGAAATACTCGGTCGGCATACTCAGAGCTTTTTCGCCACATAAACACCATAGCTGTAGTAGTCACTATATCTTTCATAAAGAGCTAATTCGTATTTTTCCGCCTCAACAATGGCCTTTGCCTGATCGCTCTGACTATGACGCTCAAGGAACTCGTCAAGACGGCCCTGAATGGGATGATAGTAATTCTCAAGCCAGCAATGGGTCGGCAAGAAGAAGTAAGCCTCTGGACTGTAGCCATAACGCTCGAGGATTCCTATTTTTGACGAGGCAACATCAATCTCCGGGTATTCCTTCTCCCAATGAGACTGGAGGTCAATTGGTCGGATGGCACTGAGCCAGGTTATTTCAGAAACGATGAGTTTTCCTCCAGGCTTCAGGTGCCGACTCCAGGCCGAAACACCAGCCTCAAAGCCCATGTTGTATATAGCTCCCTCGGACCAGATCAGGTCAAACTCTTCGTCAGAAAAAGGCAGGGCATCCATGGAGCAGACAAGCTTGGTGATTTTGTCTGCCACCTCATGATCGTGTGCTCTGGATTGGAGCTCATCAAGAAACTCCGATAGAAAATCCACGGCGGTGATTTCCGCATCCAACTCTTTTGCGAGCAGGATGGTCGACGCGCCCGTGCCACAGCCAATATCTGCAATCTTCAGAGGGTGCGATCGGTCGAGTCCGGCCAGCTTCAAAGCTTGTTTTGCCTCAGCCTTGCCTCCGGGGCCTTGCCTAAAATTTGATTTATGCAGGTCAATCAAAAGCCGCATTTGTAAATCGTCCACGTTTTCCTCCTCATTCAATATCCTCGATCAACCCTTCAGCCCGATCCAATACATCCATCGGTCAGAAACATTCCAGGCGTGGATGGCGTGCTAGCGGATGTCCGGTCTCAGGGCGGCAAGCTCTGCAGGGAGTCGAGCCACTGGGCTGGAATAGCCTCCCAACCCTACACAGCGTCAAGAAGCGCGTCACAGATGGCGGCGTTGGTATCAGTGTCTCCATCATGCGCAACCCCGTGTCCACCACGGCTTCCTCCAGGTTCAGAGCATTGAGAAGCCGCCAAAGGACGTTCCGAAAAGCGATCAAGACCCAACCTTGCTGGTAGACGTAACCCGCAGGCGGCGCTTTCGTGAACAACGCATTGGCCTGCCCGCAAACTTGATGGGATGGGTGAGCGCCGCATCATGGCCCCGTTGGCCTGGCTTTCCGGATTGGCCCGTCTCCGCAGGTCGCTCGACACGGTCATGGCCACAATCGAAGGGTCCGGAGTCCAGCCAGAAGACGTAAGCTTTTCCGGCCTCCTCGGGATCGTACTTTCTCTGATCCGCCAATAGGCGAGCCAGCAACAGTGCCATTTCGAAATCGTCGGTCGGTTGACCGGCAATTGTGTTCCAGGTTCCGCCGTCAGCCAGATCCCGGATGCCACCAGGATATTCCTGTCGAATCTGTTCCGGTGTCTGGAACTCCACCAGGCTTCCAAGCGCATTACCAGCGAGCTGGCCAAGAAGACAGCCCTGGGTGCGAGATATTTCGGCTCGTCGGTCTGGTCTATTACTACAGGAGTTCATTCATCCGCTCCTGAAAATAGTTTGAATATTTTTCAATCACTGCATTGGCGGCATCTTGATCTTGTTTCAGCGCCTTGATCAACCCCTTCTTCTGTGTCGCAGAAAGGTTCATGGACGCGGCAAGGTCTTGGACAATTACGCGATCAGAAAATCCGAGCTCATAAAGGTCAATGGTGGTCTCCGTGGGCAAGCCATATTTGAGACATTTCTGGAAAAGCTGTAAAAGGCCAATCAGTTCGCCAGCCCCCTCTTGAACCAACATTTCAATGAATTCACACAGCACACCCACCAATAGAGCCCCGTCATAGGCAAGAGCTCCTTCGCAAACTTCGACTATATGATCGCTTTTGAACTTCCTTCGACGGGAGCCACATATCATCTTGGCCTTACGTTTATGGATGATTTTTAGAAGGACGTTGAATGGTTTTTCATCGACCCATCCATGTGCGATTTCTTTTAGCACCTCCGGCTTATCGAATTTCCTAAAGATTCCGTTATTGACATGTTCGATAAGCAAAGGCCAGACAAGGTTAAGAATCTCCTCATCATCAGCAATCAAAAGAAGCCTGGCTGCGTTTGATTGAACTCATCCCTCAACAGCCTGGGTATCCTGAACTCCGTAAAGAGTTCTGCCGTAGGTTTTACTGTGAACTGGATCGGTAATATTTTCAGAGATATTTTTGGCGAGGAGTTGGAACAATTCGCGGATGTGTTCCTTTTGCTGATCATCGGTCAAGAAAAATACAAGTGTCCCTTCAGCTAGACGGAGCACGTCCTCTTCTGAAAGACCGTTCTCTGTCTCATCCCAATGAGATAACAGGAAGCCCTCGACAGCGCAGATGAGACTGATCCTCCAGACCGCTTGTCGTTCGACATCTTTCCTCGAAAATTCTCTATCACGATGCTCTTTGGCTATTTCGGCAGCCGGCTTGGCCACTTCATCTGGGTCGCTGATGTAGGCCTTGGCAAAATCCAGAGCCTTCATGGTGGTGCTGTATTTTTCATCGTCACTTTTGGTGGGTTCAAAAATGGAAAGCAGATTGCTTATGCAGGGCTCGAAATTTCGCGGTTCTAAAAGTTCCTTCACCTGTTTCCGTCGCCATTTGGCATTGCGAGTCTTCCGCTTGTCATGGATCACCGGATCTGCAAACAGAATGCTGCCTTCAGTATGCATTCCAACACGCCCAGTACGGCCAATTAGGTTGTGGAAATCCCGTACCTTGATCCGCTCCATCACTTGGTACACACTGGTGACTATGAGGTAGCTAATCGGAAGGTTTACGCCCTGTGCCAATGTAGAGGTACAAACAACGAACCGCACAAGGTTTTCGCGCATGGCGTATTCCACCGCCAATCTGATGCCATACGGCGTATTGCCATGATGAGGAAAAATACCATACTCTGCGCTATACGAAGTCGGAGAATCTGCTCCGAGATTCTCTACGTGGAGATTTGTCAGCCGCTCGACTTCCTGGTTGTTTGAAAATTTCAGTGGTAGAGTAAGAGGCACCCCTCGTTCGATAATATCCACGGCCTTTTCGTAGACGCTGGCTACTGTCGATTTTCGTCCGCAGGAAACAGCAACACTCCCGTTAGGGGTCGGCTTCAGTCCGGGATAGAGTGCAATGTCCTGCCCGTTGGTTTTCTCAGGAAAGAAGCGATCTTTTCGTTCTCTCTTTTTTCCCAAGATTGAATTTCTCGATGACTTTTGGAACGAAAAACTCGCCTTATTCGGTATCCCGATTATCGACGTATTCAATTCTTCCAAACTGGCCGAGCCAGCTAGTGAACCCGACTGACCTGAATGTAGGAATCAGTGTGATTCCTTCAACGACATTGGGCTCACCGTTCAACCACTCGCCAACAGCCTCGGCATTACTGATGACCGTTGAGATCAGAACCTTCTGTACACATTCGGGAATCATGAAGCGCAATGATATCAAAAGCAGCTCGTATGTGATACCTCGCGTACCGCTGCCAAACTGGTGTCTTTCATCAAAAATCAAAAGACCGGCGCAGGATTTCAGATCTGGAGCGTGCCGAAGGACGTAGAGCAACTTCTCGTGGGTTACAACGAGGATCTGCTGGTGTCCAAGCAGAGTTCCGCAATATCGAAGTCGGTCTGGAGAGCATCGAATAGCTCATCGACCTTGGTGGTTTCATTGCGGAACACATCGACAAGGCTGTTCTTTAATCTCGTGACAGAGTGCCCCGAACGGAGCGATGATGATGGCCAGCTTTATGCGGTTGGTCAGAAACGCGCTACGAAGGATCAGTTCGGTCGCTTTTGTTTTACCGGCGCTAGTGGACATCTGAACGATGGCGGACTCGCCTTTGAGAACATCAGCCTTACTCAAGATATGTTGAGCAGGCCATAGTTCTTTAATAAACGATTCCTTCTGTAGTGCATGTAGCCACTTGTCACTGGAAAGACCAGAATACAGCGGTAGGGCTTTCCAGCTAGAGTTCTGGAGCCTTTTCCTCAGTACGGCTGCAATCACATCACCGAACAAAAGCTGTTTGGACGTACCGAACTCATAGACAGCTTCCTTCAGCTTGGTGGTCGAGTTAATGAGATTTTCTTCGCCAGTCCCGTTCTCGAAAAACTGAAGAACTCATCTGGAAATCCCGTCGATGTATTCGCCGAATGGCCCTTCGAAGCCATCAAAATAGGTTTCAAGATCGGCTTGCAATAACCAAAGTAGCAGATCCTCCAGCCCTTCGTCATCCAAATCTGGGCAGTCGTCACCGATGCGTTTCGCCAGAACCGAAGCGCTTTCAGGAAGATCGTGCAGGTAATAGGATGCAGGGCCGAGAAGCACGAGATAGTGGCCGAGAGAGTCATTCAGCTTCTACTGGAGGTAGGAGTCGAAAAAACGGGCCGAGAAAAGGAGGTTGTTCCGCAGTTCCGTAAGGGTTTCAGAATCAAGCTTTTCACGGTTAATAGCGACGGCAAGGTCGCCCAACAAGCCAATCGATATGGTGAAAAGCTTGGTTGGATCTTGAGTGATCTTGATATGATGCTCTTCAGAAACATCATACTCGAGCATCTTGGCCTTCGACCGGGTGACGCCAAGCAGTAGTTGAGATTTCTGTTCAGGCCTCATCCGCAGCTCTCCTGTAGAGTTCGTGAACGAGGGACATCATCTGCTTCCCTTTGATGACAATTAGCGCAAGGTCATTGGAATATGGATGAGAGGAAGAATCCGTTGAGGGCATCAGGCCACTATCGAATAGCGAGTTCTCAAAAAGCGCTACAGCTCCGTAAACCTCCCTATAGAGGTGATCCACTTCGTTCTGGCAGCGCTCAATTTTTCCGGCATCATCGAGCTCATTACGACTGTGTAAACGCTGCTTGATAGCATTAAGAGACTCCGCCTTCCTGACAGTACCCTTTCCTGAGCCATAAACTGCATCTTGAAGTCGTGCCTTGGCTTTTTTCCCTGTAAACTGTGCCTTAACTTCAAAGATTGCCAGTTTGTCTTTCGAAGAGACTTTGTTATCCTTTACGATATGAAAGCCGATGATATCGCTGCCTTTTGTAGACTCATTACGGATAGTTTTGACGCCGTAACGGGTTCGGGGAACCCAGTAGCCGAGTAGATACTCAAAAAATCTGCTACCAGCACTTCGCCAAAGTCGCCTGCTCGAATGCTCGGGCCTGATGCAGCTTTGGGATCAGGAAACTTAATGTTGTTGAGATATTCTGTGCGGAAGCATTTGTACCTTTTGCGCCAGTAATCGATCTCGCTGTCGAAACAATGGTGGTTCCAGAAATGTTTCGCCCACGCGGAGAGCACAGCCTCGTCTTTCCCATGACGGAACTCCCAAACCGCGACCTTCTTGCCGTCTGTGGTTTTCAGTCGTTCGCCAGTGTCGATGAACCATTTAGTATGTCACGAAGTTCAAGGCATTCACGCTCTATTCCTCTGTTCTTTGTATACATGGAGTCTACACTTTCGCTTTCGCGTCGTGAGGAATCCAAGTGAGAACGGACGGCATCTTTAGTACGCCATCCAGTCAGCAGATCTGTTTTAGTCTGATTGTTGGGCCATTAGCCGCCATTCTCGAAACGTTCCCCTCAACTTACATTGCATTGTGGATGCATTGTCACGCTCAAAATAAGGCAGCTCAATGGTGTCGCATACTGAGCTGCAGGTGAGCGGCGCCCCTGACGACATCAGAGTCGGAAGGCAGATATTGGAACAGCGCGTCGCTGATGAAAATCACAAACTTACTTCTCGCCCGGGTGAGCGTGACATTGAACCGTTTCGGGCTCAGGATGAATGCGTCTTCGGATGCGACGAAGTCTCGGTTGGTCACAACATAACCGGAAAGGATCAAGCTCCGTTACCGACCTTGGAATCTATCAACGGTGTCGATAAATGGCGGCTGGTCCTTTGTCATACCTGCCGCCCCGACAGAAAGATTCCTTATTGACGCCATCTGCGCTCTATGAGGCGTCACAACTTCGATTTTTTGTGTCTAGAACTCCTGGGGCAATACCTCTGATAGCTGACGATCCATCAGCGTTTTGTATAGAAGCGTGAGCGCTGCAACGATCTGAACTTCGAACGGGTTCGGCAGGGTGTACATATTCGCTGAGTAACTGAGAACCACTACAGGGCAAGTCAGATCAAGAATGCGTAGGTATTCGTCCAACCAAGGCAACTGATCCGGCCAGTCGACAGGTTTGGAATCGATATCGATATTGAGTTCCAGTTTTCGCTCCGGGAAGAACGCTTCGTAATCATTTGAATAGAATCTGGTACGTGACCCACTGAAAATCTCTACATTGATCAGATAGTTATGTTTGAGCTGAATGGACGCGATATTGTGGGTTTTTCTAATGTAGGAAAAATGCAGTTAAATAACCCCTGCACACTATCCTTCATCTGATATCCGTATATTGGTCCAAGTTGCCGATGATCCCCTGCAAGAACAACATGTCCATCGGATTTGAGCGGGAGGAAGTAGGCTGCTGTCGTTGATACTGGTACTTGCGACACCTCATCAATCACTAGAAGGTCAAACCACTCAGCGGATGGCTCGCTATCTTGGTGATCTTTTTCAGCCAGTTTTCCAAGTTGCTGCCATGTACCGCCTGCAATTACGATTTCTTTGTCAACGCTCTTAACCGCATCAACCAGCCCTTGAGAGGCAGTCGAACTTCTGGCGACATCCTCGATCTGATCATTAAGCGGTGGAGCGGAAGAGTCGCTTCGTATTCGGACAATTCGTATTGGGCATGCAAAGCCACCAAGTGGCGACGTGGCTTTGAGATTGATAAGTTTCAAGACCTCATTCAGAGCGTTATCGATGGCGTTGTAGTTGCTGGCACCAATGCCAGTTTTGAGGGGCTTTCCTGTTTCGGCATAGTGTTCCATCCAGCCCAGAATTGCCCCTGATAGAACAGTGGTTTTCCCTGTGCTCGGGGATCCCCGAGCAAAGATGTCCTGTTATGAAAAGTTAGGGGGAAGAGGTCCACCTGCTTTTCATTGAACTCGTCTTTAAAATACAACTTCACCGACTGATACAGGGAATCGGTATCAGCAAAAGCCTTGCCTTCTGTCAACGTGCCAGGGACATACATCAGGCTATGCGCTGGTTCTGTCATCTTAGGTTGTCGCTTAGTCATTGGTATTCCTTCGTCTCCGGTTCCGCTTGATCGGTGCCGCCTTGCCGCCTATTGTTCTCAATATCTTCTCAATTCGTTCCTCTCTTTTGAAACTGCTATACAGCGGATCAAGAACGAGCGGTGAATCGAGCGTCACCAGGCCTTGGTCAACTGCAAATTGGAAAAGGCCATGATGTCCGAGTTTTATGACTACACAGGGATTGCCCTGCATTGCCTTCAGCCGAATGACCTCTACCTGCAGCAGGGCACCAACCGACTTGTTGATCACCCGCCTTTCTCCAAGTCCTTGTTCAGCAAGTAACTCCTCGGTATCCTGAAATTTCAGCCCAAGCCTGTTTCGCCAAGCCTCATTCAAGTCAATACTCTGATCTTCGTTTGAGATTGCGACAGTGAACTCGTCTTCCTTTATCCGAAAGTCCCTGCTGGTTGATGCAAAATTAAAAACATAAAGTGTATCATTCTGATATTGAGGATTAGAAAACTTGATCTCATCGATGATGCGATCAGCTTCGGATTGCGATTTTTGCGTAAGACCACGAATTGAGAGGAACTTTGCCTCCCTTTCGGCGACAAGAAGAGAGCGTATGTTGTGATTTTCAATTTCCTGGCAGGCGACATTCAGTTTCTCAAAAGTGATGAGACTTCTGCCCGCTTCTGGTGCTCTCGCTTGAGTCGAACGAGCTGCAGAGAACCAGCTTTTTTTTAGAATCAGTAGATCTCGGTAATGCTCACGCAAACGCCGCACAACATGCTGGAGCGCATGCAGACGAACCTTCGTCGCACGCTTTATGCCGTCATACAGCTCGTCTCTGGAATAACGTTTCCATTTTGATGACTCATTCGAATATAGCTTGTTGAAATGGCGAACGAATATCTTATCCTGCCACAACTCATAAGCCCGCTCAGAGGGAGTCTGGTCACTCATCGGCGTCGAAAACCCGAACGGAAGGTTGAATTTGTAAGACGTTCCGTCTTCTCGCGTATTGGGATAGAAATTATTTGCTGAATCAAACAGAGAACAGTCGTGCGCTACCGGAAGCCATACAAGCGTTCAAAGCACTTCCTTGACGGGGGGATGGTTCCGGGGCGCGACTTGAATGCATCTGGGTCAGGTAGAAGGCTGTTTGGTGGGAAGAAGCGAGTCAACATCTCAATGATCCCTATAACGTCAGGGTTTTGTATGTGGCGTTCGAACATACGCTTGAGCTGGCGCACCTCAAGCAGATCCCAAAAGAAGATATGCGAGGATAAGCGCTGACGCGCAGGAAGGCTTTCGTTGATTGTCGATACCTCCTCTACCCATTCCGAGACTGCAGCGACAAACTCCTTGAGCCGCTCTCGTTCAGTTTCAGGGTTCATTGCATCCGCGCGGTCAACGATGAAAACTTTCTCATCGGTAATAGGTGGGTCGCCCTGACTGCGGTTGGGCGAAAAAAAGCCGGGCAGCGCCTAGCACAAAAGAGATTCCGGAGCCCGGGTCAAAATGAATAGTGATAAAGATGCTCTGATCAGTCCATGCCGGAATCATCGCGCTTCGACGCCCTTCAACAGGTAACGGAACTCCTTCAGTCAGGGAGCGGGCTCGAGTAACCAAAGCGGGGCTATCTGCACGCAACTAATGGTTGGATTCGATGACCGATTCCCAGCGGTCGTCTTTAGTTGTCACGGTTTTCGTTAAATCGGCAGCAATATGAATATCGTTTGACCGAAGCAGTTCAGCCTGCCCCTGATTGAGCCAAGCCAAGCGAGATAGATGATCGTATTCTGATGCTTTCTCTTTACAAAATCGGACATAGTCACAAAGCTGACATTTGGGACCAACGTGCCAACTGGCATCCGCCATATCGGTCTGCAGGACGCGCAGGAAGCGATCCTCGAAAAACTGTTTCACATGCACTTCATAGACTTCATACGGCGCCCGAATCAGCGTTTTATTCAGTGCCTCAGAAATAGAATCTGCCAACCCCTTAGCCTGATAGAATTGCACCAAATTACGGAACGCATTTATGTCATGGCTACCGGGCCAGATTGTGCCTTCTGCCAAAATAGAGTACTTATCGCTCAATCCCGCCTGCTCGATGGCCGTGGCCAGTGCCAAAACGTTTAATAGGTCACTTCTGTAAAATGCCTCAGGGAGGGCTCTGCTGCCATATTCACATCAATGATGTGAATTTCGTGTTCAGGCGTGACTCCATTGCCAATCAGAGGAGCTCCCGTTCCTCCGGAACGAACCCAAAGAATGTCCGGCCGGACTTTTACTTGGTCCAGCCCAAAATCATCGTATGCCTTCTGCAGCCCGGGAGTGATGTTCGTCGGGGCAATGAATTTTGACTCAATGATCGCCTGAAGGGGCTCCTGTCCTCGTAAGATATCAAAAAGGTTCTGGATTTTTTTGAACGGCGTGCATCCCAAAAGATCATCGACTTCATCCTCCAAAAGGAACACAATCTTTCCGTCATCTGCAGTATCAATCTGGTCCTGATACTTATCCGCTTCCCAGCGGCGTCCAGCGGCCTTGATAAGCTCAATGCCGGGGCGTTTGTAGGCCTCAGCAGTCACCCCCAACGCATCACGCTCTTGATCGCTGGCCAAGCGGAACCTGAGAAAACGATCGCAATCGAATTTGAATGTTAAGGCGAGCGTTTCTTTATCGAGTTTTACCATCACAACTCTCCCGTGGTTGGTATTATTTTCAATACGTCCGACATGGGCCTTGATTCGAAGGTTAGTACCCCCAGAGAGCTGTTGCTGATGATCAAAGCTCAAGCCAAATTGGTAAAATCCGGTTCTTTGAGGCCGATTCGTGTTTTCCGAGATAAAACGCTGTAGTGAGAAAGTGCTTCTTTAAGCGCGTGCTCAACATTCTCGTTGTTAATTACAGGAATCCCACCGACTTGATCCGCTTTACCATTCCGACAAACCAAAACCGCATCCCGTTTAATGGTTCCATCGTAGGCATGGAGGCCCCCTGACCTTCATCACGCATAGGTAGTATTTTGGTCACCGTCAAGCCGGAACGAACCAATGCTGTCCCGAGTGCATTCCAAGCTGAGGCGAGCTTATGGTGATAGGTGAACACGCAGCTGCCATCCTTTTTCAGAACGCGATGGCACTCAAGAAATATCTGCTGGAGCCTTTGCTGGTATCCTCTGATGTCCTCAGCTGATCGGCGGATAATGACAAGGTTCTGGAGTATTGGTGACGAAGTCGTTCTGTTATCGTAGGGCGACGGTGCGATGCCCAATTCTTGATGCCACGCGAGATAAAAATTCGACAGTTCTGAATAACTCAGATTGTCGAAATATGGAGGATCAGTCAATATACGGTTCACCGATTCGTTCGGTAGTATCGAAATATCTTCTGATGATTGTGTTTCAATGGTCGCCGTAGCGTCACCATCCAAAACTTCACTGATGGTTCCTACACAGGCCAGTTCACGATTAAAGGATGAATCGTAGGCTATCTTGCCGTCTTTGTGGTTAAGCTCCTCTGGGGCTTTGGCAAAAGCAATCGCCTTTGATATTTTCCTAACCGTGTTGATAAATATCCTGCGTCCAATGCCATTTGGTCAAGGATTCAATTCTACTGTGCGAGTAATGTGACGGTAAGAGTGTATCGAAAACATCGGACTGATCCGGTGATAGCCAAAAGTATACGCCGTATACATGCAGTTAGTTGTGAGATGCTCACTGAATGCAAGTTCCAAACAACGCCGGGCTTCACCGTTCTCGACTCGTTGAATGACAGCACCCAGAAGCTGGAGGTGCAGCTTCTGCCTGGCATTGAAAAAGTCTGCATAGGTTCGGATACCATGAATGAGCGGACGTCCATCTGATCGGTCTTCCCTTGGAATCTTCCTCGTGGGAACGAGAAGGTCTTCGCCGAATAACTGCAGCATCCTCTCGGCGTGAGCAAATATCTTCAGGTCGCATTTTTCGACTCGCTTGAAATGCCATGTACAGTTTCTGCCGGTTCCGATCAAATACTCCTGGGCAAACATCTTCCAATACGGTGATGTTGCACTATCGAGATCAACAGCAGCTATCTTCTGTGTGTGCTTGCAATACGGACACGTCATTCTTCCATTGCTATGGGTACCGGTGGCGATGGTGGCACGTTTACCGCATTCGCAGTAAAGCACCTTCCGGTTAATCTGCAGCTCATGCACAGCATGACATTCCTTGCAGAACATCCATTGCAGGCCCTTTTCCTTGCTGTACACCAATTGGTAATGTGGATGAAGTTCAACATCGCAGTGACAATTCGTACAGCGCTTTACCTGAACCCAAAAATGTTGTTGGTCCAACGCAGTAAGAATGGAGCGAAACTGAGAGCCTACACGCCGAGCAAACCAGCGATGTATACGACAAAGTGGAGTGAAACTATGTCCTTCCCGCAAGGCCAGTTCAGCAATCTGGACAATAGTAATTTCGCCGAATTCGAGCAGAGTATGCGCAGACCAGCCGCCGAAGGCAAATCGCCTGCGGTTTTCGGTAGTCTTTTTTGCATGGCCAGCATTAGACATTGAATCCAATCGCCATCCCTTCTCAATAATATTGCCCGATATATCCAAACGCCTTGTCGAATAAATCCTGGTCCTTGATCTTGTATTTCACATAGATCACTTTGTGCAGGGCCTTCTGGACCTCACGTTCCCCGGCTTTGATGTTTTGCCAGCCGGGAAAACTAACCAACCGGACAATCTCGTCGATGTCGGCCACGATCCGCTCGACCATCATCGGCGTATCGCCGTTCTTGACCTCGGCGAACAGCTTGGTCAGAGCGGCTTTGGCCTTGGCTTCTTGGCTTGTTCATCCACTTGGTCCACCTGTTGCTCGGCCTGAACAACTTCCCTGGCCAGGGTCAAGAGCTCTTTGAGGAAGTCGAGGCTATGCAACAGCCATATTCATGTTTCTCTTTGAATTTCTCCAGTCACTCATCTAGGGCGACGAATTTTGGGTTGTCCTTGTGTTTGCGCAGTCTGGCGATGAGTTTGATCTCGATCTCCTTGGATTTTTTGTCCGGGCCCTTGGTATCGAGCGGCCCTTCAAGGGCCTTGGCATCCATCACCAGGATGTCCAGGTCGTCACGCACGGTTTCCAAATGAATGTTTTCATGGACCAACTCAATAGTTTTCGCTCCAAGGGCGTGCCAGAGCAGCTTGCCGTTTCCGCTCGGCGGCTTCACCGATTCATATACCTGGGCGAGCTATTTATAGTCGGTTTCGTAGGGCCCAAGGCAGGGGTCTGGCGATAGCGCTTCCCACAGACGGGAGAGCACAGAATGCTCGGCTGCGAACTTGTCCCTGGTCTCGTTATCCGGAAGACAGTCCTGCGTCGCTATCAACCCTTCATAGCCGCCGACGGTGCGATCCACGTTCGGAAAGAATGCGAGACATTTGGTAACCTGGCCAGGCAATTCATTCTTCAGTTCATCGAGATTGGTGATAACCTTCTGTACCACTTTTTCATCAAAATCGAGCGCCGTGGCCACATCATCAAATATGCCGAGGTAATCCACGATCAAGCCGTGGGTCTTGCCAGAAAAGACACGATTCGTGCGGCAGATGGGCCTGCAGCAGGTTATGGTCCTTCATCGGCTTGTCCAGATACATCGCCTGCAGAATGGGCGCATCGAATCCGATCAACAGTTTTGAGGTAACAATCAGGTATTTGAGCGGGTCTTTCGGGTCGCGAAAACGGTCGAGCAGCCTCTTTTCTTCATCCTTGGAAAGTTTTCACTCGGCATACTCATCCGCTTTACCTCCCTTGGTGTGTATGACGATGACGCTCACCTCGGGGCCTGTCAGTTCATCCAAGATCCGCTTATAAAGAACACAACACTTACGGTCAAAGATGACTACCTGGGCTTTGAAGCCGTTCAGTTCCACCTTTTCCTGAAAGTGCGACACAATGTGTTGGCAAATGGCCTGTACCCTGGTTAGTGCCTTAATCAACACCGCCAAGATGGCGGCTCGTTTGGCCAGATCATCCAGGTCCTGCTCGCTCAGCTCATCGGTGATCTGAGTGTAGACCTCGCCAACAGCGTCTTTATCGATGTACAGCTTGACATTCACCGCCTCGAAATGGAGCGGCAGCGTCGCCTTTGTCCAGGATGGAGTCCTGAAAGGAGTAGCGGCTCATGTAGCCCCGCTCATCCTCGTCTGCGTCGAAGGTCCAGAAAGTGTTGCGGTCCCGCTTATTGATTGGCGTACCGGTCAACGCGTGAGGCAAAGCCTCGCGCATCTGACGTCCAAGGTCGCCCTCCTGGGCACGGTGCGCCTCGTCAACCATCACGATGATGTTCGAACGGTCATTCAGGCATCCATTGGCTTCACCGAACTTATGGATCGTGGTAATGATGATCTTGCGTGTGTCCGCCTCTAGCAGGCCTTGCAGCTCCTGCCTGGTGGTTGCTCCAATCATGTTCGAGATATCGGCGGCGTTAAAGGTCGCGGTAATCTGTGTGTCCAGGTCGATCCGATCTACCACGATCATCACCGCGGGATTGTCGAGTTTGCGGTGCATCCGCAGCTTCTGCGAGGCAAAGACCGTTAGCAGTGACTTGCCCGAACCCTGAAAATGCCAGATCAATTCTTTCTTCGGATAGCCGTTGACCGCACGGATTACCAACAGATTCGCTGCTTCGCACTGCTGGTAGCGACCGATGATCTTGATACGCCGGTGCTTCTTGTCAGTGGCGAGCAGGGTGAAACTTTGCATAATGTCCAGCGCGATGTGCGGTTGCAACACCGCCCGGATGAAGCGTTGCACGTCGGTCAGTGTGCCTTCGGACTTGTTACCCGCCTCATGCCACGGATCCCAGATATCGATAGGCATGCGCACCGAGCCATATCGGTAGCACTTGCCCTCGGTGGCAAAAGAAAAAGACATTGGGCGCGAACATCTGCGGCACGTTCTGTTCGTAGTCATTGTGGATGTCGCTGGCTCCATCCATCCAGGTGACCGCCTGGCGCCACCTGGGTTTTGGCCTCGCCGACGACCAGCGGGAAGCCGTTCACCAGTAGCACCACGTCAAAACGGCGTCTGTCTTCTTTGGCCGGATAGACCCACTGGTTGGTCACCACATAATCGTTATTACTCAGGTTTTCAAGGTCGATCAGCCGCGCCTGAGTATGCTCGCCGCGCTCGCCGAAGGACATGGATTTTCGTTCCGCAGCCCCTCGGCAAATAGTTCGTTGGCTCGCACCAAACCATCACTTTGAGCCGATAAAGGAAGGGCCCGCAGGCGATAGAGCACCTCGTCGGCGCAGCCCGGCTGGGCCTTGATTTCCGGGTTCAGGCGGATCAGTGTATCTCACACCATGGATTCAACAAATGCATCGGAATGTTGGCGTGAAAACTCATCAACGGATATGAAGCGCCATCCCTTGACTTCATCACCGTAGAGTTCCTGCTCCTCGGCGACTATATTTCCCGACACGCTGCCACAAAGCGTATCGAGGATCATCTGTTTGACAGTGTTTTCTTCGTTAAACATGATAAGCTCCAAAGATCGAGTCGTTAGCAAATGCCTTGCTTATTCTTAATCAATGAATCAATATGTCTCTGCATACCGGACATCCGACCTCGAGTCGCTTCAACCACCCCAACAACAGCATCACATTCCTTCTTTACCGACAGGGATATGTGGATATTCCCAATTGTTGTAGCGTTTAAGTTCGGCATTGTGGTTCCAACAAAAAACCGTTCGAGCCATCTATTAGTCGATGAGCTTGTGACTGCGAGAAAGACAGCCTTCGGATTCACTTCCTTCGACAAGCGAACTCGAATAGTTTCGGTTCCACATAGCCAGTCTTTTTGATGCTCCGCAACCAGGGCTCGCTTTATAAGATCACCTCGACGAGGAAAAAGAACATCGTTAGGCAAAAATCGATAGTTGTTAAGAGCTTTTGCTTTCTCCTCACTAATTCTGGCAATGTTTTCTTCAAGGACAGTTCCGCAGTTCATGTCAGCAGGCATTACTACAGAAATGCCTGCTGCTTGATAATCTCTTGCGTGCAAAAGACTGCCAAACGGACCTATTTTGACACCGTCTTCAGCACAGTAATCACTGAGATGACCGCGGCCTTCACGGAGCACGAAAGTTTTGTCAGTGAGAGCTTCTATGTATTGTTCCATGCCTACAAGGGATTTGCGGTATTTCTCCATCGCCTCATCCGCCGCCCACAGGATTTCAGCAATGCGCTTCTGCTCCTTGACGGGCGGAAAGGGAAACTTCTGAATGTACAGGGTCTTCCAGCTGATGGTCGGAGAAAGCGAGTCGACCGATATTTCAATTGCCCGCTCCATGAACATGTCCGACTGTAAAAAGAACGGCAGAAATTCCGGCAGGATCATCTCGGGTTTCGCTCGCACTACCATCGCATGGGCTGAGCAAATTCCATCGAACTCGGCCACCGCCAGCTTACGTTGATAAGCGCGTCTACGGCCAAAAATCACATCATTCTTTTTAAAAACCAGCTTCTGTCCGGTAACATCGGAGGGATGACCCTGTTGACGGAGAAGTAAGGTTTTCAGATCAAAGTGTTCCAGTCCAACATACACATCCGTAGTCGTCTCGGCCTGGTCTATATGCACAGCGATGTTTTGGGCGATGTTCCTGAACTTCACTATTTTTCAACCGGGTTTCATGGATTGCGCACTCATTTGCCATCTCCCATCGCCCGGGCATCTTCCAGAATCTCAAAAAGATCGCTCATCGATTCTCGCAATGTTGTGGAACTCTGCTGCCAGTCAGCAACGGTCTGTTTCAGGCTGACACCATCGTCCGCCACACCGCCATTGCCGTTATCGTTGTTCGTTCGCACATAAAGCGGAATGCTCAGATTACTGTCTTTCTCCCGGATCTCGTCATTGCCTGCCACCTGGGCGAAATCATCTTCGTCACCAAAGGCCTGATAGGTTCCAACGATGCGTCCGATGTGCTCGTCGGTCAGAAAGCTCTGGACCAGTTCGCGGATGACTTCATTGTCCGCATTGATAAGCAGGACTTTGTTTCGTCGGGTCTTGGGTTTGTTCATCCGACAGATCATCACGCAGGCTTCCATGGGTGAGTTGTAAAAGAGGTTGGGTCCCAGGCCGAGCATGCACTCCACTACGTCGTAAGCGATGAGTTTTTCACGCATGGCCGTCTCTTCGTTGCGGAACAATACGCCGTGAGGAAAAAGGATGACGCAGCGGCCCGACTTGGCCTTCATGCTCTGGATGAGGTGTTACCAGAAGGCATAGTCGGCACGGCTCTACGACGTGGTACCGTAGATATTGCGGCCCCATGGATCAGCGGATCAAGCGTCACGGTCTCACTGCTTGATGGAATACGGCGGATTGGCCAGCACCACGTCGAACTGCATAAGCCGGTCGCCCTTGACAAATGCGTGGTGTGTCAAAGTGTCGCCACGAACGACGCGGAAGTCCTCGATGCCGTGAAGGAAGAGGTTCATGCGACCGATGGCCGAAGTAGGCAGGTTGTGCTCCTGGCCATAGAGTTTGAAATTCCGCCATTCCTTATTAAGGCATTTCAGATGCGCGACAACCGACAACAGCATGCCCGCCGACCCACAAAAGTGGGGTCGTAAACTGACTCACCTGGTTTGGGTTTGAGCATCTCCGTCATCAGGTGAACGACGGTGCGGTTGGTATAAAACTCGGCAGCAGTATGGCCGGAATCGTTGGCGAATTTCTTGATCAGGAACTCGTAACCGACACCCAGCTCATCCTCCGGGCAATTGGCAAGCGAAAGCGTCTGGGAGCTAAAATGCTCGATAAGGTCGCGGAGCATCTGGTCGGGCAGACGGCCCTTATTGGTCCACTGAGCATCACCGAACACGCCGTAAAGGGTAATCCAAGCTGGCTTTTTCGATATCCCGCAGAGCGTTTTGGATGGCCTTGCCGACATTTTTTACCTTGATGTGCGTAACTTTCCAATGCGCCCCGCCGGGATCTGAAAGCGGTGCTGTTCAGGCAGTTCGGCGTACTGCTGATCTCCGCCGAACTCCTCCAACGCACAGGTAAGTTCTTCCTCATACGCGCCGCACAGACGCTTATAGAAAAGCAGCGGAAAGATGAACTGCTTGTAGTCTCCGGCGTCAATGAAACCGCGCAGCAGGGTCGCCGCGCCCCAGAGGTAGAATTCAAGTTCGGATTGGGAGATGAGCTTTTTCTTTTTGGTCATAGCAGCCCCTCCCGAACCAGCAGTCCTTTAAGTCGGTCTTCAGCCGCATAGGCCGCTTCCAGAGATTCTTTGAGATTGGCGATGGCCTGATCGACAGTCATGTAATCCTCTTCGATTACGGGTTCCACATAGAGGGGAATGTTCAGGCTGAAGTCGTTTTCCCGGATTTCATCAAAAGTGACAACACGGCAAATACCTTCCACGTCCTGGTAGTTCGCATAACAGCCGTGGATGTTCATGGCGTGCTCCGGCAAGAACTCATTTTGGGCACGGCCGGTTTTGAATTCTTTGGAACCATCGATGAAGAGGATATTCTTACGGTGTTCCTTTGGCTTCGTCTTCCGGAATATCAGAATGCTGGCGGCCAGGCCGGTGCCGTAAAAGGGTTCTGGCCAAAGTCGATCACCGCTTCAAGAATATCCATCTCCAGTAATTTCCGTCGGATCTTGTCTTCCTTGATCATACAAAACAGTACACGCCTTGGGGTAACACTACGGTCATGCGACAGGTTTTACGGACCATGGACTTGATCATGTGCTGGACTCAGGCAAAGTCTCCCGACTTGGCCGGCGGTAGTCCGGCAAAGTTGCGGTCATATGGGCCATTGGTCCATACATCGTCCCTCCATTTTTTCAGGGAAAAAGACGGATTGGTGATGATACAGTCGAATACGGCAAGGCTGTCGCCAGAGTAAAAGCGGGTTGGCGCAGAGTATCGCCGCGTTCAACATGGGAATCTTACGCGCCATGGAGGAATAAATTCATCCGGGCGATGAAGGATGTGGTCAGATTCTTTTCCTGGTCATAGAGTTTGCCGAGCATCAGGTGCTCATCGCCGCCGTGTTCTTTCACATGGTGAAGGGCTTCCAGGAGCATGCCTTCCGGTGCCGCAGGCCGGATCATAGATGGGGTGCCGCCCGCTTTCGGGGCAAAAATGCATACCATGAGGGCTACGGCCGAGTGCGGGGTGTAAAACTCTTCGGCTTTCTTGTTGATCAGGTCGGCAAATTTCTTGATGAGATGTTCGTATGCCTGGCCGAGAATATCGGCCTTGCAGTTGTCGTTACCGAGACTCGACGATGAAAAGTGTTCGATCAGGTCTTTGAGGAGGGCATCGGAAAGACGGTTTTTGTTTGCCCACTGAGCGTCACCGAAGATCCCGTACAGTGCGTCCGGGTTGGCCTGCTCAATACAGCGCATGGCCGATATTGGTGTTCCTGGCCCGGGCATCCGTCCAGTGACAGCCGTCGGGAATCTGAAAACGGTGGTTCTCCGGAAAATGAGTGAACTCGATATCCCCGTCAGACTCTTCCGGGGCGACAGCAAGCTCTTCATCGTAGACGTCGGAGATACGCTTGAAGAAAAGCGGCGGAAAAATGTATGTCTCGAAATCAGCCGCATCGACAGGTCCACGTAAAATATTGGCCATCTCCCAAAGGTGGCCAGAGAGAGCCCCGATTTCCAGATCGACTGGCTTGTTGTTTCCGTTCTTTTTGCTCATTCAGACTTATCCTGTCTCGCTTTGTCCGATGCATCGCCAGCCTTCACCCACTCCGTCCACCTCGTCTTTCTTGAACTTCCAAAGACGAGATCCATAACGATGAGCGGGGGCATGTTATGCTTGTCGATCCAGCGGCACACGGTGTCGCTGCTGACCCCGAGGCACTTGCCAATTTCATCTACTGATAACCAACGGTCTTCCATCTCGGCCATTTCTTTTACTCCTCATGAACGATTTGGTTAATAGCCACATTCGCCTGAGGCGAAAACGGGGCAGCTGGGCGCAGCTCTCCCAATTTAAACCTTCGTCTAGTATAGTGGGCAAATGCTCGCTGTCAATTGTTTTCGTCCGGATAAAGCCGCACAAGCAGGTTCAAGTATACCCTCATTGACCTTTGACGACTCTTTGTTGATGAGGTCGGCATTCCATCCGCTAGAATTAGGCAGGTGTGATACGCAGCTTCGCGTTATTCCCTGGAAATGGAAATCGGAAAAAAAAGAACAACGATCAGGTTCGTTCCCATGCCGTTCCTGCATATTTCTCCCACTTACCACCGCCGGAGGGGTCGATGCTGAACCACTCGTCTCCCAGGGCAGAATTGGGGATGGCCGTGTCCCGCTCGGCCTCAGATCCTTGACCACGACGAACAGATCGGCCGGTCGTGAGCCCCTGACCCAGATGATCGGACCCGATCAGTTCCTGCCAAACAAGCGAAGGTGCCCTGAGACGTGAAACAAAGGTTCGATAATTGGTATCGTCGCGCGCGGAGCGGTAAAGAAACAGGTAACCGTCAGCATCAATGGCGTGGCTGGACGTGTAGCAACGTTCGAGGAACGGCCCATCACCCGCCTGAAACACGGGATTGAAAGCAGCCTTTGTCCAGTGGACACGATCCCAGGACTAGGCGTAACCGATGCCGGCGTTTCCCGCCGCGCCACCGGAGTAAAGCATCCACCAACGTCCGTCGGCCAGGCGTTCCACGTGACAGGAGGAGACGTAGCCATTCGCCCCTTCCCAATCCTGAGAATCGATCAGGCCGGAGATGACGGACGCATCACCATAGAGCTGCCAGTCCAAACCGTCGTCCGAATAGCCCAGGCCGAGACCGTCGTTGCCGTCGGTCGAAGCGATAAAAAACATGGCGTAGCGCCAGGTGAAAGGCTTGCCGGGAATGGAAGTCGGCTCCGGGTTATACCAGGTGAACGAGGGCCCGTAGTGACTGCGGTTCCAACCCGCTTCGGCCCCTCGGTAGTCAGGTTGCCTGTGCAGGTCACATCCCCGATGAACGTGGGGAAGGAGTCCGCCTGTGGATTACAGACCGCGGTGCGCAGACCGGTCATGACATAGGGCTGGTTCGGAACGTCCGGACCCCAGTAGAGAATCCGTAAGCGATCAGGCGTTTCCGGGGCGCAAACGACATGGTAGCCATTAGCCGCGATATCAGTAATCTCTTTTTCGTTGTCCCAGCTGATTCCGTCATCGGAAAAGGCGCAACTCATACCAGCACCGTCAGCGTAGTAGGCGGCGAAATTCCGAAGCTCGGTCCTGTCGTGAAATCCATCAGGAGAACGAAGGGCGCGGACGTAACAAGCCTTCGCCGAAATGAAGAGCGCATGGGGACAGTGATGGTCGAACACGATCGGTGGCAGGCCCTCAGACGCTTCCGCTCCGGATGAAATAAGCAGGAGCCCGAGATCGATAGCTCGGACAAGGTCCTCGGTAATGACGGGAAGGGTGGTTGTTTTTCCCGGTCCGAGCGTGCCTGGCAGAGCGGGTAACTCTAATATGGTGTCGGTGTTGCTTTGAATCGTAATGGTCATGGTCATATCCTCTCAGAGTGGCTGACGCCGGAATCCAAAAGGTTCCGGTTAATCCGCCTGGTTTCGGTTTCTTCCTACTGAATGCGCTTCGTGATCTCGGCAAAGAGGCCGCGGCCTCTTTGCATGGGAGATCGAGTTCCGTCTCTATCCGCTGAAGCCGGGTATTCAGGTTCGCCATCAATTCCAGCGCATAGTCACGAATAACGCCCTCGCATTTTTCATGCGTGGAAGGAGTGAACTCTGTCAATCCGCCTTGTTGTCGAACGATCATCACCGTTCCTCCATCAACCCAGCGTCGCGCCAAGGGTGTGAATCCGGGGGCAGACCAGGTTGTTGCCGGTCATTTCCGCCTTGTAGCGAACCTCGGTTCCGTTCGGATCGGAGAAGGTCCGGGCGAGCGTGTGCTCGGTCCATTCCTAATCGATCTCCCGTGTCGATTCGATGGACATGGGCTCCCAGGTCGCGCCGCCATCGTTGGAAGTGAACCAGTTGAAGCCGGTGCCGCTGGGAATGTTCATCTGCGTATAGACCTTGATTGATTCCACTCCCTGGGTCAGTTCGTTCTCGTGAGAGATGTAAGCCCCGGTCGTGTTGTTCAAATGCCCGATCAGGTTCACGTCTTTGTAGTTCAACGTCGGTGAGTCATTGATCGCGGTGCTTTCAAACAGCTCCCGCAGCAGCACATCGCTTGCGATGTTCGGCAGGTTTTCCTCCTCGGCGAGCACGATGGCGTCCCAGGTGCTTCCACCATCCGTGGAATATTCCCAGACGATGTCGGCGTCTTCCGGGATGGCGGAGTATTCATCGAGATTGAGCTCGCTGAACTGCGTGCCGGTGATGGGCTGGAATCGAATTTCGCCGGACGGCTGGAGATTGTATCCGTATATCTTCACCGTGAGATCGGAACCGTTGAGCGGGGCCCAGATCTCGGCGTTGGAGCTTTCCAGGGGCACACCACGGGCATAAGTCTACCGGGGGTGATGACACCGTTTTTCCCCATTTGTCACAGCGTTACGATGCGCACCCGGTAGTTGGTGCTGTTGGTGAGCAGCACCAACGCATAGCTGGCGTTCGCCTCGGCGTAGAAGGGATCGTCGAAGGTGATCTTGGTTTCTCCACTCAGGCTGATCTCATCGGAAGAGACCACCTTCTCGGTCAGAACCACTTCGTTGGGCAGGCCGGTGGTCACACCGCGGATCTGAGCCGTCACCGGGATGGACGCGTCCT
>Ga0056106_100033_pt1 | contig 24058 bp, 20 predicted proteins | sample WorMetcrassitun1_FD_77012 | JGI IMG/M metagenome (GOLD analysis project Ga0056106, IMG submission 77012) | Marine gutless worms symbiont microbial communities from Max Planck institute for Marine Microbiology, Germany - Olavius crassitunicatus.1 ... | reverse complement strand
TGAATGAGCTTTAATTTGGTAGTGTCAGATTTACAGTCTTTCAGCGATGAGAGTCAAAATTCGATCGGTACTCCCCTTATTCTGCCCTACTACTTGCCTGCCACTTTCACCCATTTTTTGCCTAAAAAATATGACGTAAGGAGTAGAAGAAAAATATTGCAAGAAAGGCCCCTGCTGGGATTGTTATTACCCAGGATACAATAATATCTCTAACGGTACTAAAATTTACTGCGGTTATACCTCTAGCTAAGCCTACTCCCAACACAGCCCCAACAAGCGTATGTGTTGTCGAGATAGGTATTCCAAGTTTTGTTGCTAAAACAATTGTTGTAGCTGCACCAAATTCCGCACTAAAGCCACGAGTGGGAGTAAGGTGGGTGATATTGTGGCCAATAGTTTCCATTACTCTCCATCCCCACGTAGCAAGACCAATCACGATTCCAATACCGCCGAGCGCCAGGATCCAGAGTGGGACAAGTGACTTAGCTGCGATACTGTCACCCCCGGACATAGCCACAGAGATGATAGCAGACATAGGCCCTATTGAATTTGCGACATCATTTGAACCATGGGCGAATGCAACAAAGCAGGCACTTAATATCTGAAGATAAACAAATAATCTTTCGACACTCTGGTATTCAGTTGAATTAGTGTGGTATTCATAACGTTGTTGTGATTCAAAGCGCAATTGCCGTACCTCATCAATCAAATCCGATACATCTGTTTTTATACGCCCTGGAGCAGCCAGGCGTGCTTTTTCGAGTTGCTTTGCTGTTTTCTTCAATGCACGTATCATATCAGGATCAGTCACTGCCACTTCGACCTCATGCCACTCCATGATTTCATCAGACTCATTGATAACAACCAGCCATATACTAACCAATGAGGCGATTAATCCAATTGCCAATGCAAGCACAAATGATTCCGATAAACTTAGATCAAGATTTAGGTTCTTCAGCCCCTTGAATAGCAAGGTGAGTGATAAAATGACAAACACAATAAATACAAGATAGGGGGTGAGTCTCTTTGCTGCACGAAGAGGATTGCGATTGTAAAATATTGTCCGCAAAAGGAGACGGAAGATGATGTAGGAAATTGTTCCGCTCAGAAGAGGTGATACGATCCAGCTGGCAGCTATCGTTCCTACCTGATCCCAATGAACAGCATTCATGCCGCCATAAAATGCCCCAAAACCCACAACCGCACCAACGATTGAATGGGTTGTAGATACAGGCCAGCCTTTCCAGGAGGCAATTTGTAGCCATACACCTGCTGCAAGAAGTGCTGACAACATCCCCAACATAAATGATAGTCCGTCACCAGTAAAAATCTCTGGGTCAACAATACCTCTCCGCACTGTTTCGGACACATGTGCTCCAACCAAGAATGCACCACTAAATTCCAGTATGGCCGCAACAATAACTGCGTTTCGTATGCTTAGTGCGCCTGAGCCAACCGATGTTCCCATGGCATTAGCAACATCATTTGCACCCATGCCCCAGGCCATATAGAGCCCGAAGATAATAGCCAGCGTGATGATTACTATGCTTTGTATTTCCATCACTTAGTACTTTTTTGTAAATGACCCTCAGAATGTCAGAGATTAGTTAGACTCAAGTGTTATACAGATTTCGGCAGCCAAATTTTCAGCTCTATCAGCAATTTTTGCAACCTGGCTGATGATCCTCATCCATAAGAAAAAATCACCATAAGAGATCGAGTCTTCATAAACAAGAAAATTCTTAACCAGTTCTTGTTGACATACGTCGGTTTCATGTTCCTTCAGTTCTACCTTTTCAGCCAGTTCCAGAACCTTTCTCGCTTTTATCCCACCAAAGCCTGTTTCAATCAATTCATCCAGTTCGTTAATGATTTGACTTGTCATGTTGAAAGCCTCAAGACTCAGTCCCAGAAAGGAATCAAATGCGGAATCGAAACTATCGTAACTACTGGCCTGTTTAAACATCAGAAGAACTGCTATATTTTCTGCTCGATTGGCAATGCTGTCTTGAACAGTAAGGATACGAAGAAGATTTGCCCGGCCAACAGGTAGAAATAGTCCGCGAGACAATTTGTTGCGGATATCGTGCTTAATTATATCCGCTTCGTGTTCAATGTTAGATATCTTCTGTGCAAGCATTTTAACTGCTTCGTTATTACGCTTTCGATAGTGTCCGAATATTTGCGGAATTAGACCAACACACTCAGATACTTTCTCCATATGCATCTGTAACTGGATGAATGGCGAACGTCCAAAAACATTTGCTATACTTCGCATACGATTACCCCAATATATTAGTAATGAGAAATACAAAATAAGCAATAGCTACGAGCAATTCAAAAAAACACAACTAAATAAATAATAATAACGTTACTTGTGGAAATTTGTATCAATAGAGAATTAACTCGACGAATCTACTGATTATATCACTTGATACGGATCAACAAAGATTCAGATAAATGCCTGAGGTTATCAGGCAAAGAACTTGACTCATTATAAATGCATAAATAATTATATCTCTCTTTTCTTTATGGACAAGGTTTTAATAAAGCTTTCTTGCGATAAACTAAATGCTTTAAGGCCCGGCCGCATAGATTTTATCGAATATTTCTTCCAGGTTAGAATTAATTCCTCTAAGCTGGCTTACAATCCTCCTGGACCAATCAAAGTATTTCCGCTTTCGTTCTAGGCTCCATCCATCTGGTGGGCGAGCCGACATATCACGCAAATTGCATATTTTATCCGCCAGTTTTACTAATTTAGCCTGTGAACTACAAGTCGCTGCATTCTCTATCTGTAAGCGTTTCCTGTCCTCATTAGTAAGTGATTTATCGTCCGTGACTTCCATTACAATACTAGCTATCTCATAGCCAAAAGTATCTTCCAGCTCCTCTTGCGTTGTTTTTGTATCTTCTACAGTATCGTGCAATACAGCTGCGATTAAAACATTAATATCGGAAACCTGACCTTCGTAACTCAATAATTCAGCCAATTCTATTGGGTGGTTAATATAAGGAGTAGCCCCTACATCTTTCCGCCTTTGATCTCGGTGCTTGTCAGCAGCGAAATGTAATGCTTTAAAGAATAATGTCAGTTCATTAAGCACAATTCGCAATTCTTACTGAAAATTAAAAACTGCTAATGTCCCTCATACATTAATTCTATCTCGTCTTTAAACCTCTCCGCCACTTTGTTTCGTTTTACCTTCAGCGTCGGTGTTAAAAGCCCATTTTCTACTGTCCATGGCTCTGTAGTACAACTTATACGGATAAGCTGAGCATAGCCTGGAAAGTCGTGCAAACATATGGCAATTCTATCCAGAAACAGTTTCTCAACGGGTTGTTCCTGAAATGCATCAGCTTCCAGTGCTTTCTCTTCGGTAAATTTTTGCCATTGTAATTCGTTCAAAACAGCAACAGCGGTTAAACATGATTTAGCTTCACCAACGACCATTACATGTTCAAATAGAGGATCGGTAATTATCGCAAGTTCCATATCTGTAGGTGAAACTTTTTCGCCATTTGCAAGGACGATAATATCCTTTATGCGACCGGTAATAAAAATATGCTTCCCTTCGATCCGTGCTTTATCTCCTGTATAAAGCCAGTCATCTTCATCCAGCACGGCTTCAGTTGCTTCTGGGTTATTCCAGAAACCAAGCATAACATTATCACCCCGAACTAACAGTTCATTGTTCTTCCCTATTTTGACTTCGACACCAGGTAAGGGTATACCAATGCTGCTTGGGATATTATTCTCAAGCCGATTTACACTGACAACAGGGCTAGCCTCAGTTAAACCATATCCCTGTACCAGTGGGATGCCCAATGCGATAAATACCCTGGATATATCGGGTGCAAGAGCAGCCCCCCCGCTTATTGCCATGCGCAGATTACCTCCCAGTCTTTCCGCAACCTTGTCTGCAACCAGGCTCTTTAAAATAGGCCAGAGAATTATTGATGGATGTATTGATGCCCTGCCCTGCTGGTACAAAAACCTTCGCCAGCCTACACCAACTGTTAAATTAAATAGAAAGCGTGATATCGCTGGTCCTTTTGCCAGCTTATCTTTTATTTGTTGATAAACCCGTTCAAAGATTCGTGGTACTGAAATCAATGCTGTAGGTCTTATTGCCTGCAAGTCACTACCAAGTTCAGGGATACTTCGATTATGCGCTACTGTTGCACCGATCATTATGGGCAAATAATAACCAATGGTTCGCTCCAAGGTATGGGACAAGGGAAGAAAGGAAAGAAAAACATTACCAATAGATGGCAATATTGTTTGCAAACTATTATATGTGTTAGTCAAAATATTCCAGTGACTGAGCATAACTCCCTTTGGAGATCCTGTTGTTCCCGATGTATATACAATGGTCGCTACGGAATTTGATTCCATATAAGGTTTCTCTACTTGCTCATATTTCAATGGCAACCACTCATTAAGGGAGATTAAACGTTTTTCATCATTATCCAGTATGTTGGCGATGCTGATAATTCGCTTGAGAGTTCGCATTTCTGTGATTTTTTCCTGCAAGCAAGTCCATTGCCATTGGCCTCCAATTACCAACAATTTGGTAGAGGAATCCCCTAAAATATAAGCCACATTATCTACTCGGTCATCTGTGTAGAGAGGAACGAGCACAAGCCCCAGCCCAAGTGCAGCTTGATCAAAAGTGATCCAAAACCTGGAATTACTGGCCATAATGGCAACTCGGTCGTTGGGCTTCAGGCCTTCACTGGCAATGGCAGCTTGCCAGCGGTCCACTTCTTTAGCGATATCACGCCAGGAAGAATCAGACCAGGTTTCGTTTAAGGCATCAAAAAATCGGTAGGCACAGCTATCAGGGGTTCTTTTTACTCTCTCACGAAATAATCCTGGAAGTGTGCCGGCAACTTCCGGTGTTATAAGATCTTCAGTCATCTTCACCTGTTAGTAATTTCCAACCATGATCGGGAGTATATTTATCACCATAAACCAACTGTAACTCGATCAGACGATTAACCAGTTCTGAATAACCTCTGTTCTTTGCATAGTGCATGGGACCGCCTCTGAATGGCGCGAAACCAGTTCCGAAGATCATGCCAGCATCAAGTGAATCAGCATCTGCAACAACTTGCTCTCGCAGGCAAGCAACCGATTCATTTAATATTCTCAAGATCAATCTGTCTTCCAAAACAGTTAAATCAACATCGTACGCTCCACTAGCAGGTTTCATAGCTTTACCCTTCTTGTACTCGTAAAAGCCCTTACCTGTTTTCTTACCTAGATTACCTGCATCAACCATTTGTTGTAATTTGACTGGTATCTTTACATCGATTGCTTTGGCCATATTGCTGGCGACACTAAGACAGATATCAAGACCAACGGTATCGGCAAGCTTCACCGGACCCATTGGCATACCAAAGTCTTCAGCAACTTTATCAATAGTAGACACTGGGATTCCTTCTTCAAAAAGTTCAACCGCCACTAATAAATACGGTGTCAGAATTCGATTAACTAAGAATCCTGGAGAACTTTTCACTAGTAAAGGTAACCGATCAATTTTCCGGCAAAATACTGAAGCTTTGTTTATCCAGTCCTGCGCAGTATTCTGGGAATGTACGACTTCGACAAGTTGCATTTTTGCTACAGGATTAAAAAAATGTATTCCAACCAGACGTTTGGGGTCCCTCAGGTGCTTGCTAATATCATCTAGGCGGATGCTTGATGTGTTTGTTGCCAGCAGGGCATCAGCACTAGCCCTCGCTTCGATTTCTTTAAATAACGCGACCTTTGCTTCAGTATTTTCAACGATTGCTTCAATGATAATATCGGCCTTTTCAATCCCTCTACCACTTATATCCGGAGCCAAGCTGTCCATTGCAGCAGTAATTCGATAAGGAAGCTTCAACCGTTTCTTAAACAGGCTGTATGCACGCTTTATCACCGGGGCAATAAACTCTGGCGCACGATCCTGCAACGTAACCTGATATCCTTTAAACACGCACCAGGTTGCGATATCGCCACCCATAACACCGGCGCCAATGACATGAATACGCTTTGGTTTAAAATCTTGCTCATTTCCAATAGATTTTAACTGCTCTTGTAATAAAAAAACTCTGACAAGATTCTTCGAGGTTTCACTAGTAATGAGATCAGCTACAGACTTTGCCTCTTGTTCCAACATACGCTTCTTACTACCACCGTACTTCCTCCATAAATCTACTAAGGCAAACGGAGCTGGATAATGTTGTTGCTTAACCCTTTTTTCGAGTTGGTGCCTGAATATCTTTGCTAATATTGTCCTTACGAAAGACACATTGACCAATTTGTTAAGTGCTCCGGGTAATTTCTGTGGGGGACGATTTAATATCAACGATCTAGCAGCATTTTTGAATTGTCTTTCCGGTACAACTCTGTCCACTAAGCCAAGTTTCTTTGCCTCCCGTGCATCGAGATTTCTTCCCGCCAACATCAATGGCATTGCCTGCATTACACCACTGACACGAATAAATCGAACTGTTCCACCAAAACCAGGGTGAATCCCAAGCAATACTTCCGGTAGGCCCAAGCGCGTGCCTGGCCCATCCAAAGCAATACGATAACGGCAAGCCAGAGCCAACTCGAGTCCACCCCCCAGGCAGAACCCATTGATCAAGCACAAAGTCTGGCAAGATAATTTTTCCAGGCTATTGAATAATCCATGTACATTCTGGATAACGTCCAGGGCCTCATCCTTACCATCAAGCTTGGTAAACTCAAGGACATCAGCACCGGCGATAAAGCCATTGTCCTTATCGGAAAGGATAATCAGACCACGAGGTAATTCTTTTTCAATAGCCTCGATAATATCACCAAATTCTTTCAGTACCTCTGCAGATAAAATATTGGTTGACGAATTACTTTTATCCAGATGGCACCAAAGAATATCATCTCCATCTTTTTCAAGCTTCCAGTGGTTGTATTTCCAGTGGTTGTATCTTTTTACCATTTATCGTTTTAAAAATTTTGTCTCGTTATTCATATCTACGTATATTATACTATTCGCTTTACAAAATACGCATCACGTTTCTCGTTCAATAAGCATCGCCCCACCCTGACCACCACCAATACAAATTGAGGCCATCCCTCGTCGTGCTTCTTTTTTGATAAGTACTTTACACAGACGCAGAACAATACGCGCCCCACTCGCTCCAACAGGATGTCCAACGGCGATAGCGCCGCCATCAACATTCAGTCGTGATAGATCAATTTCACCCATGGCACTTCGAAGCTGTAACTCTTTACGACAATAAGAAAAATCCTTCCAGGCAGCAATACAGGCAAGGACCTGGGCGGCAAACGCTTCATTAATTTCCAGATAGCCAAGATCTTCGACTTTCAGTTTTTGACGCTCCATGAGCGGTGTCATGGCATGTACGGGCCCAAGTCCCATCTGCTGTGGCATTAAACCAACCCATTCACTATCAATAATTCTTCCAATTACCGGTAGCTGGTGTTGTTTTACCGCTTTTTCACTTGCCAAGATCAGCCAGGCAGCACCATCAGTTATCTGCGAACTATTACCCGCAGTAACCCGGCCAAACTCCCGATCAAACACAGGCTTAAGTTTACTGAGTTTCTCTACCGAACTATCTGCTCTGACGCCATCATCATGATCGTAATATTGACCGAAATTGTCATAGACTACCTCAACCTCCTTCATGCGTCCTTCCTCATTGGCAGAGTGTAGACGTAAATGACTTTGAACCGCATAGGCATCTATTTCATTCCGACTAATAGCAAAACGATGTGCCAATACCTCAGCAGTCTGTCCCATATTCAATCCGACGACGGGATCACTTAGACCTTTTGTCAAAGCGATTACTGGTTTCAACATGGCTGGGCGAAATTTCGCAATTATCCGTAGCTTGGCAGGGACATCCCTTGCAACGGACAGGTTACCGAGCCACGTTACCATGTTCTGACTAAATAACAAAGGCGCATGACTCATCGCTTCAGTACCGCCGGTAAGTATCAGATCAGCCATTCCCGTCCGAATATTTCTTGCCGCACTATCTACAGCTTGCATACCGGAACCACAATTGCGTTGCACTGTCCATGCAGGCATGCTCTCGCCACATCCCAAGCGAAGTGATACAACACGAGCTATATTTGCTTCATCAGACGACGGCATGACGCAACCAAGAATAACTTCATCAAATTCCGGTGCATCGAAGGACTGTCTTGCTAGCAAAGGTTTGGCAGCCTGAACGGCTAAATCAGCAGCGGTAAAAGGACCAGGAACACCTCGCATCCTTAGAAAAGGCGTCCTACTCCCATCAACGATATAAACTGAATGTTCCTTACGCAGTTTATTTAATTCAACCATTATTTTTATTTAATTCAACCATTACTTGAGTCATTATGAGTTTTTCAGATTACTATTTGATATTCTAGTCGAAAAGATAGTTTAAAGTGTATCTAATATACACTCCAATCCAGGCTCCCACTATATATAATAATTTACATTAATGAAAATATTATATAACAAAGGAAAAATACCATTTTATTTTTCACTATTAATCTGTGTATTTCTTTTTGCTTGCTCGAACGACGAACAAGTAAGCGATACTTCAGATATATCAGCTCAAACACTACGTGTTGGTAATGGGACTGAACCTGAAAGTCTGGACCCGCATGTTACTACAGGCTTACCAGAATATTATATTGAACAACCCCTATTTGAAGGCCTGGTAAGCAAAAATCCACAGACCCCGGAGCCAGTACATAGAGTAGCTGAATCATGGTAAATCTCAAACGATTTAACACACTATATTTTTCATTACACGATTATACGAAAAAATACATTCCGATCTAATAGCGAAGCTGTTACTGCCGGTGATGTGGCTTATTCATGGAAGCTGTCACGCATGACCTATCCAATTAAAAATGCTAAAGCATTTAATTTAGGATAAATTATAGATTTTAATGAGGCGGGAGTCAAAGCACTTGATGATTATACCTTGGAAGTTCTTCTCGAGAGACCTACCCAATATTTCCTGCAACTACCTGATCGCCATAGTACTTACATAGTCCATCCGGAAATCATTGAAGCATTCGGATCTATCGACGATAGAGGTACCGATTGGACCAAACCTAGTAATTTTGTCGGAAATGGACCTTTTCTATTACAGGAATGGTCGCCAAACAAAATGCTAATTGTAGAAAAAAATCCAACATATTAGGATTCACCAGCTGTCAAATTAAATCAGATTCATTTCTATTCAGTCGATAATAAGCAAACTGAAGAGAGGATGCTTCGTACTGGGCAAATGCATATGACAATGGACGGACAAATCTTAAGTGAAAAAGTTGAGGTCTATCGAAAAGGATAGCCAGAACTAATCCGCATCCATCCCTATCTTGGAGCTTACTATTATCTCTTCAATACAGCACGAAAGCCTTTTGATGACGTGCGAGTAAGAAAAGCTTTTTCTATGACCATAGATCGAAAACTTATCACTGACAATGTAGCGAAAGCCCGAAATTTACTTGCCGAAGCGGACTACCCAAACGACGAAGACTTTCCAAGCGCTGAACTCCTATATAATGCTTCTGAAAACTATCGCAAAATAGCTACTATAATACAACGAATGTGAAAAAAACATTTGAATACCAATACAAACCTGATTAACGAAGAATGGAAAGTCTATTTAAATACTCGACTTAATAAGGATTTCGATATTGCTCGCGCTGCACGGATCGGAGACTATGTTGATCCAAATAGTTTTCTTGGTCTATTTACTAGGGAAAGTGGTAACAATCATTTGGGTTGGACTAGTGGAATGTACGATAAACTTGTCGAAGAAGCTAACATGGCCGCTGATAAGAAAATATGCTACGACTTGTTTCAACAGGCAGGGCAAATCTTGATCGATACATCATCAATTGCACCAATTTATACAGAAGCCAGCGTTAACCTTGTTCGTCCCATCATTAAGGATATTTATCCTAATTTGATGATATACCGTCCTCTCAAGCACGTTCACCTGCCTGAAGACTAGAAGACTGCTTAAGTTATTTTCCATCACTAAAGATATAAATGCTCAGATTTATTTTTTTAGGGTACTGCAAGCAATACCTATCTTGCTCCTGATAATCACTATAACCTTTGCTTTGGTCCATACAGCTCCAGATGAGACGTTTGATTCTGAGAAAAATGTTCTGGCTAAAATACTGAAAAATCTTAATGAACGCTATAATCTAAATACTCCACTCTATGAGCAATATTTCGACTATTTGGGGAATCTATTCAAGGGAGATCTCGGGCCGTCATTTAAATACGTAAACAAAAATGATAGGCACCTGGTTACCTGTCATTTTTGAACTGGGAGCCTATGCTCTTTTATTTGCTCTTTGCATTGGCATCAGTTCAGTAGTTATGGCAGCAATTAGACCAAATATCTTACAAGACTACGCTCCAATGTCCTTATCAATGATTGGGATCTGCTTGCCGTCGTTTCTACTTTTCTACTGGGTCCACTACTCGTATTGATCTTTAGCATTTGGTTTGGGTGGCTACCAGTATCCGGATGGGGAGACTCCAGTTTGGACAAAACACTACCATCACTTACCCTCGATCTTGTCTACGCAGACTATATTGCTCGACTAACCAGAGGCGGTATGTTGGAAGTACTCTCCCAGGATTTCTTCGTACTGCCAGAGCTAAGGTCCTGTCACACACAACCGGCCATTGTGATTAAACATGCGCTCAAAGGAGGTATATTGCCTGTTGTCTCCTTTCTGTGGTCAGCTGTTGCTTGGCTACTATCCGACTCCTTCGTTGTAGAAACTATTTTTCAAATCCCAGGGCTGGGACGTTTCTATATTCAGGCAGCCTTTAATCGCGACTACACAATGATCATGGGAACAGCAATATTTTTCTCAATACTTATTATTATGTTCAACTTATTGTCAGATATTATTCTCGCGATTTTAGACCCTCGCATTAGTTATGAGGGCAAAGATTAAAAATGGACCAAGCTCGCAATGTTAACAAGTTAGAACAGTGGCGTTCACTTTGGCGAGATACCAGAGCGCGTCTATTAAAAAACAAACTGACGATGTTTGGTCTCTGTATCCTGATGTGCATGGTTGTTATTGCTATATTTGTACCCTGGATCGTATCCTATTCCTATGAGACACAAGATCTTAGTCTTGACGCAACACACCCGCCTTCAATACAACACTGGATGGGTACGAATGTGCTTGGTCGAGATTTGTTTTCAAGGATCCTTTATGGCAATAGAGTTTCACTGTTGGTTGAATTTCTGGCAACGGCTGTCGCGTTAAGGCATAGGTGTCCTCTGGGAAACCATTTCTGGCTATATGGGTGGTCGCATTGATACCCTTATGACGTGTATCGTAGATATTCTCTATGCACTTCCTTTCACAATTTTTATTATCTTGTTAATGGTGATATTTGGTAGGAATATTTATTTATTATTTTTTGCTATCGGTGCCGTTGAATGGTTAACCATGGCGAGAATTGTGCGGGGACAGGTGCTTAGCTTAAGAAACCAGGAATATATCGACGCTGCGATTACCATTGGTTTACGGAAAAGACAAATCATGTACCGGCGTATATTTCCTAATACGCTGGAGCCAACTATAATCTACGCAACCTTGACTATCCCGAACGTGATCCTACTCGAATCATTCCTCAGCCTTTTAGGTCTTGGCATTCAACCCCCACAAAGTTCCTGGTGATTACTCATTTCTTATGGTGTTGAGGCAATGGAAGAATGTCACTGGCTACTGATTTTCCCGGCAATTGTGCTATCGCTAACGCTTTTTCCATTAAATTTCCTTGGTGACGGATTGAGAGACGCACTTGATCCAAGGGTAGCGAAAGATTAACTAATATCTCTCTATTTAGAGTTAATAATTTAAAGATATTCTTCCGTACCAGAGAAGGTATCAATCATGCTGTAGATAACGCTGAGCTTGAGTTAAATAAAGGTGAAACACTTAGAATTGTAAAGGTGAAACACTTAGAATTGTTGGCGAGTCTGGTTCTGGTAAATCTGTATTGTGTCTTAAATTTGTTAGGTTTATTACCGATACCTCCTGCAAAGATCGAAAGCGGAACTGCAATGTTTTTCGATGCAAATCTGCTTCAACTCAATCAGAAAAAATTACGTGAAATCAGGGGTAGTCAAATATCTATGGTATTCCAGGATCCAATGACCCCACTTAATCCCTACTTAACAATAGGAAGCCAGCTTATTGAAAGCCTCTATGTGCATCGCAGTATATAGCCAAGAGATTAGCTCAGGATAAAGTGCGTATAGCATTGGAAAGTGGATATAAACAACCCAATAAATCGCATAAAGAACTACCCACATGAGTTATTTGGTGAAATGCGTCAACGTGTAATGATAGCCATGGCCATGTTAACTGAACCGAAGATATTAATAGCAGACGAGTTCAGCACAGTCTTGGATGTGACAATACAGGCGCAGATTCTTGAGCTTATTAAAGGTCTGCAGGACAAGCACAATATGGGAATTATTTTTGTTAGCCATGATTTAGGAGTAATTGCGGGAATTGCGGACAATATTCTGGTGATGAGCAAGGATCAAATTGTTGAACGAGGCTCGGCTGATGATATTGTTTATAACGCAAAAGATCCTTATACGAATAAACTGCTAACTTCTATTCCATCCACTAGTAAACATGATCCATTCAACTACTCTCACGAAACAGAAAGTAAAACAATTTTATCAATCAAAAACTTGAAAACCTATTTCTAGCTACTTACTGTTTTAACTGGTAAAAATAGAAATAATGCGGTTAAGGCGACTGATAATGTTTCTCTGGACCTCTATGCAGGTGAAATCCTGGGACTGGTTGGAGAATCAGGTAGTGGTAAATCAACACTTGCCAGGTCAATCATGTGATTGACTGAGGTTACATCAGGCGTCATCTATATTAAACGGTAAAAACCTGATTAACGCGCAAGGCCAGATTCTGGCAGAACTACGTCCTGGTTTTCAGATGATATTTCAAGATCTCTATGCCTCCTTGAACCCCCGTTTAACTGTATTTGATACGTTGACCGAAGCATTACGACTTACTAAGCATTATTCAAAAGAAGATCTTTGGAATGATGCTGTTCAATTAATATTGGACGTAGGGTTAGACGCAAGCCAAATAAGGAAGTGCCCGCATGAATTCTCCGGGGGTCAAAGACAACGGATCGCTATTGCCCGAGCACTGACTCTTAAACCAAACTTGATTATTGCAGACGAACCAGTATCAGCACTGGATGTAACCATTCAGGCACAAATACTGGAACTATTGTTAAAACTAAATCGCGAACGTAATTTAAGCATGCTCTTTCATTTCCCATGATTTTTTGTCAACCCAAACACGAGTATACTAAGTCCCTACTCTCAACTATCCCCATTCCTGATCCAATTAAACAGCGTAATCGAACACATATTCCTTAATAATCCAACTTAGTTAACAAGAAATAGTTTTAGTTTTGATAATCAGCATGTCAAAATAATACTACAGATAATTAGTAAAATTAATAAATAACTAAACAATAACGAGGTCTGACATGAGTCTTCTTGATGGGAAACGAGCATTAATTGTTGGTGTGGCGAGCAATCGTTCGATAGCATGGGGAATAGCACAAGCAATGCATCGCAATGATGCTGAATTGGCCTTTACTTATCAAAATGACAGATTTCGAGAAAGAGTAGAAAGATTTGCCAACGAAGTTGATTCGGAAATCATTGTCCCATGCGACGTGGCGAACGACCGGGAGATACAAGCTGTCTTTGAACATATAAATAATTATTGGGGCCATATTGATATTCTGGTTCACTCTGTTGCTTATGCTCCTAAAGAAGAGCTTGAAGGAGAATATCTGAAAAATGTCAGTCGCGAAGGTTTTCTCATGGCACACGAAATCAGTTCCTATAGTTTTACAGCACTCGCCAATGCCGCCAGACCGATAATGAAAGGAAGGCACGGAGCGATGTTGACTTTAAGCTATATCGGTGCAGTTCGTACTGTGCCAAATTACAATGTAATGGGTATAGCGAAGGCAAGTCTCGAAGCAAATATGCGGTATATGGCCTCCAGCCTTGGCCCCGAGGGCATTCGTGTTAATGCAATATCTGCTGGCCCGATCCGTACCCTGGCAGCATCTGGGGTAAAGGGGTTAAAAGGATTTCTGACCCATGTGGAAAAAGTTTCACCATTGAGACGTAATGTCACCATTGACGAAGTTGGTAATGTAGCCGCTTTTCTCTGCTCTGATTATGCTTCAGCAATTACTGGCGAGGTTACGTATGTTGACTGCGGTTACAACTTCGTTGGAACAATTTAATATAGAAACGAACATCCATTGCAAATAGTCTGGATACTGGATTTAATATGTTTGCTATTCAAATAATTAGCTTATACAAACATTACATTCTGGAACCTATATTCTTTCACATTAATTCTTACTTCTTGGCGCCAAGTCATGCTCCATCATAGTCGATTGCTATGGGCAATACTATTTGGAGCCATCGCTGGTATTTTCTGTGGCTGGTATATTGGACATGCAATGGTGTCTATCAGTTGGGTAGGCAAGTTGTTTCTTGATCTGTTAATGCTAACGATCATTCCACTTATTGTTGCTGCAGTTATTACAGGAGTGAGTTCCCTGGGCGATGTCAGAAAACTGGGAAAACTAGGCGGTTTAACTGTACTCTATTATCTCTGTACTACAGCAATTGCAGTACTAATTGGACTTATTTTAGTAAACATTATTCGGCCGGGTATAAGTGTCAATGCTGTGAGCAACGTAATTCCCGATAAAGTGGCTGGTAAAGAAACTACTGGAATTGAAGAAATAATAAGTTCTTTGATTGTACCTAATCTTTTTGAAGCTGCTGTAAGCACTCAACTATTACCTATCATTATTTTTTGCCTGGCATTTGCAGCAGCACTAACAACCATTGGGGAAAAAGGTAAAACGGTAATTAGTTTTTTTGATGGCTTGAATGACGCCATGATGAAATTGGTTATCTGGATCATGACCCTCTCACCTATCGGTATATTTGCTCTGATAGCTTCAAAGCTTGGAACAACCGGTGGTGGGGAAGCTTTCTGGCAAGAGCTAACATCTGTTGGCTGGTATATTATCACTGTCATTGTTGGTCTGGCAGCTCACGCACTCGTACTCTTTATTATTCTAATCACTTTAAGCAAAAAAGGTCGTGGCTACTTCCTGGATATGCTGCGGGCACTGGTAACGGCATTTGGTACTGCCAGCTCAGCCACCACCTTACCTTTTACTATGGAATGCTCGATTGAGGCTGGCGTTGATAAACGAGCTGTCAAATTTGTACTACCTCTGGGGGCAACAGTGAACATGGACGGAACGGCCTTGTATGAGGCGGTTGCCGTTATGTTTATCGCACAGGCTTATGACATAAATCTGGGTTTCACTGAGCAAGCAATTATTTTTATAACTGCTACATTTGCGGCCATTGGTGCTGCGGCTATACCTCAAGCAGGTTTGGTAACTATGCTAATTGTCCTTGCAGCTGTAGATTTACCAAAAGAAGGAATTGGATTATTACTGGCAATAGACTGGTTCCTTGACAGGATCCGTACAACTGTGAATGTTTGGGGAGACAGTGTCGGCGCAGCAGTAATTGAAAGAGTTTTCTCTCGTCTCTGAACTCTTATCTTATATCTTCTCGATTTTATAAATTATTTGAAAATATTTTAATATCAGCCTGCTGCTTGATGTTTTTTATAAACTGTCTCCGGGTATTGATTACCATCTCTTGAGTAAGCTGATTTTGAATGAGCTTCAGATTATCATTTTCAGTTTCCGAAATATCTGAATTCCGCACACGACTTACTTCAGCCACCACATAATCACCAGAGTTTAGAGTGCCTCCGCTATATATAGGCTTTCCATCCTTCTCTAATCTGCCTGAACGAAATACTGTTGTTAAAATATCCTGATTAATTTCTGTATCATTGCGTTTTATCCCCGTAGCTTCTTTCCATTCAATAGAATATTGTTCTGCTATTCCTTCTTTTGTTGAATTGTCCCTTAGAGCACTAATAATAATTTCCCCTTTCTTCCGCATCGCATCTCTTGCCTGTTCAAATTTCAATTGCGTCACAATAGAGTCGCGAACTTCATCTAGGGGCTTCTTATGTGTTGGCTTGTGCTCAATTACTCTGAGGACAAGTAATCGATTATCTTCTATCTCAATCGATTCACTATTATTACCAGCCAAAAGAATATCATCGCTAAAACTGGCTGCGATTATACTGGGGTTTTTGAGCAGTACATTGTTACCTTGATGCAGACGACTAAACAGAGTTGATTCAAAAACTGTTAAATTGAGTTCTTCTGAAACCACATCAAGTGAATCAGGGTGTTCGTAAGCCAGTGTTGCGAGCTTATCAGTATCTTCAAAAAACTGAAGCTCTGCCTTGGCTAAGCGATAATCCTTTTCAACATCTTCCTGCACATCTTCATAGGTACCATATACCCATCCCTTGATTTCAGTGACTTTTGTAATTTGAAAGCCATTATCTGTCTCTATGATACCGCTAACGCTGCCATCCTCCAGATTAAATAGCACTTCATCAAGTTTAGCCTCCATAATCCCTTTAGTCATATAGTCCAGCGTGCTAACTTCCACATTATTATTGTCCTCCGTAGAGTCTTTTTCTGCTGCCTCCTCAAAGGAAAAACCTGATTTTATCAGGGTTTGTAGTGCTTCCATCCTGTTAGTTATCTGTGAGAGTTTTTCTGCTGATATATCTTCGTCTTTGCCTTTGCTAATGAATAATTGCTTAAAACTACGCTGCTCCTCTACACCATAATTGGCCTTATTGTTTTCATAATAGCTAAGTAATTCCTCTTCAGTCGCCTTAACTTCATTAGCAAATTTTTGTAAGGATAATTCCACATAAGCAATACGAACTCTTTCGGGTTCCATATATCGTTGTGATTGTTGTTCATAATTGCTGACCACATCTTCATCAGTGATTTTCATAGCATCTTTAGCTGTATCTGAGTTCAAGATGGCGTAACTGAAGTCACGTGTCTGCATATTAAGACGGAGTAAATTCTCTGTTTCCCTTACGGTGACAAACTCTGTACCAAACAGCGCGTTCTGTAACTGAGCGGAGGCTATATTCATTCGCATCTGTTCTTCAAATGCCTTCGATGTTAAACCTATTTGAGCAAGCGTTTGCTCAAATATAACTGTATCAAAACCATCAATTCCCTGGAAAGGCTCCATGTTAAAAATAGTACTCATTACCTGGCGATCACCTGGCCTTATGTCAGCAGAAACATTTACCTGTTTAAGTAATTCTCTTTCAACCAATGCGTCAATGGTATTTTGTTTCAGCAAGATCTCTTGCGCTGCGGATATAGGCATATTAAATTGAAATTGCCATTGCTGTCGATTATTCTGATAGCTTCGCTGATACTCCTGTGTGCTGATATCACTTCCGTTAACTTTAGCCGTAAGAATATTACCACCCCCATCAAAGTAATAATTTATTCCAAAAAAAGCGAAAGGAATTATCAATACGACAACAAAAGCAATTGCCATCCAACCTGAAACAAAATCTCGGATACTCTGTAGCATATATTTAAGTTTTTATGATCTATATATAATTGAGATCAGGCACAACTGTTTAGAAGCACCTGATTCAGTCTATGGCGGAGTGGACGGGGCTCGAACCCGCGACCCCCGGCGTGACAGGCCGGTATTCTAACCAACTGAACTACCACTCCGAATCGTTAGTGGGTGCTGAGGGGCTCGAACCCCCGACATTCGCCTTGTAAGGGCGACGCTCTCCCAACTGAGCTAAGCACCCCAAAAAGGAAGGTGCGCTAGTTTATGGTGTCCTTAAGCGCTTTTCCAGCCTTAAATCCAGGCACCTTTGAGGCTTTAATTTCAATTATTTCACCAGTTCGTGGATTGCGACCACTTCTGGCCACACGTTTGCGAACAGAAAAAGTTCCAAACCCTACTAAAGTAACAGTATCGCCTTTTTTTAGTGCTTTTGTTATTGCGGCAATGGTACCGTCAATGACGCGACCTGCTGTCACTTTGGAAATGTCAGCAGAATCAGCAATTGATTCAATTAGTTCAGCTTTATTCATAATAATTCTTCCCCTTACTTGGTTCCCCTTGAGTTAAACGTCGTTTGAAACGGAGAAATGGTTGAAACTTAGATTTGACCGGCAGAAGCCAGACGGTACCTTATATCAAGCGCTCAGATTGGCGTCAAGGTCAATGTATTTTGGAAAAACTCCTCAGAAACACTAGCACAGTAGACTTAATGAGGTCTGACAATATCTTTTTCCTTACCAGATGAAACTTCATTGCTGTTAGCGATTCCAGCTGGATTATCAACATCTCCATCTGACTCTGGCATCTTTTGTAGAGCAACTTCCAACACTTCGTCAATCCAGCGAACACTTCGTATATCAATATTTTGTTTAATATTTTTAGGTATTTCTTTTAACTCTCTTTTATTTTCCCAAGGGATTAATACCGTATCAATACCGCCACGAAGAGCAGCCAGTAATTTCTCTTTCAAGCCACCAACAGGTAACACTTCTCCACGTAGAGTAATCTCACCAGTCATAGCTACATTAGATCGAACAGGAATGCTCGTAAGAGCCGAGATAATTGCAGTGCACATTCCTACGCCAGCGCTTGGGCCATCTTTAGGAGTTGCACCTTCCGGTACATGAATATGAAAATCATGTTCCTTGTAAAAGTCTGCCTCAATATTAAGAATTTTACTGCGACTTCTGACAACCGTCATCGCTGCCTCAATTGATTCTTTCATAACATCGCCAAGCTGCCCTGTACTTGTTGCCTTACCTTTACCAGATAAAACGGCTGCTTCAATAGTCAACAACTCACCACCCACTTCAGTCCAGGCCAATCCTGTTACCTGACCAATTCGATCTTCGTCCTCCACCTTGCCAAATCGGAATCGACTTACTCCTAACAGGTTCTCTAATCGCTTCGCAGTAACAACCATACGCTTTATTGATGGTTTCAGCAGGATTTTCTTAACCACCTTGCGACAAATATTAGCGATCTCTCTCTCTAAATTCCTGACACCAGCCTCACGAGTATAATGCCGAATGACATCGCGTATACATAATTCTCCGATTGTTATTTCTTCCGTTTTCAATCCGTGATTTTCGAGCTGCTTGGGTATCAGATAATGACTGGCAATGTCAGTTTTCTCATCCTCGGTATAACCAGATAGTCGTATCACTTCCATACGATCAAGTAAGGCTGGAGGAATATTCAGGCTGTTCGCCGTTGTCACAATCATCACTTCAGACAAATCATAGTCAACTTCCAGATAGTAGTCATTGAATGTATGGTTTTGTTCCGGGTCCAGCACCTCCAGCAATGCTGAAGCGGGGTCACCGCGGAAATCCTGAGCCATCTTATCCACCTCGTCCAGTAACAATAGTGGATTCTTCGTCCCTGCTTTTGCCATACTCTGCACAATTTTACCTGGCATGGAACCAATATAGGTTCGTCTGTGGCCACGTATTTCAGCCTCATCTCTAATGCCGCCCAGTGACATACGTACAAACTTTCTATTCGTTGCTCGCGCTATCGATTTGCCTAAAGAAGTTTTGCCTACACCAGGAGGACCAACCAAACACAAGATGGGGCCCTTCAGTTTTTTCACTCGCTGTTGCACGGCAAGATACTCAAGTATCCGTTCCTTTACCTTTTCCAGACCATAATGATCTGCTTCCAGGATGGCCGACGCCTTTTTGATATCACGAGAAACCTTACTACGTTTTTTCCACGGTACACTAACCAGCCAGTCAACATAGTTTCGAACAACGGTCGCTTCTGCCGACATTGGTGACATCATCTTAAGCTTGTTCAATTCAGAGATTGCCTTTCCCTTGGCCTCTTTCTGCATACCTGATTCCTCAATCTTATTTGCAAGCTCTTCAATTTCATTAGGGATATCTTCCATTTCCCCAAGCTCTTTCTGAATAGCCTTCATTTGCTCATTCAGATAATACTCTCGCTGGCTTTTTTCCATTTGAGATTTAACCCGACCTCGGATTCGCTTTTCCACCTGTAATAAATTGATTTCTGATTCCATTAATGCCATTAAGTATTCAAGTCGCTTATGAATTTCCACGTGTTCAAGAATATTTTGTTTTTCTTCAATCTTGACCGGCATATGTGCTGCAATTGTATCTGCAAGTCGACTTGCATCATCGATTCCTGCCAGTGAAGATAAAATTTCTGGAGGGACTTTCTTGTTTAATTTAACGTAGTGTTCAAACTGATTAACTGCGGATCGACTAAGGACGCCCAGTTCTTTTTCATCTTCATAAGAGGGCTCAAGCAATCCGGCAGTCGCAGAAAACATCTCACCTGTTTCAATAAATTCTATGATTTTGACACGCTTAGTCCCCTCCACAAGAACTTTGATCGCACCATCCGGTAATTTTAACAACTGCAGGATATTTGACAGGGAACCAATTTCATACATCCCATCAATCTGAGGTTCGTCCTCAGCAGCACTCTTCTGTGTAACAAGTAAAATCTGTTTATTCCAATCCATGGCTTTGTCCAATGCTTGAATTGACTTGTCTCTACCAACAAAAAGCGGAATTACCATATGGGGATAAACTACGACATCTCGTAATGGCAGGACAGGATAGACTATGTCTAGATTCTCAGTTGTCACGTGTATACCTTCTTTAGTTCATGTGTGTTACCACACTATATAATGGTAGCCTGCACGTAATTCAAGTGCTTATAAAATAATGAAACTGACACTCTCAGAGATTTAGACTCGATCCTGTAAAAGCCTTGATAGAATCAGTGCAAACGAGTAACTATGCCGATTAACACCCCAATAAGAGTGAATTACGTTAATCAGATGCCGCCCTCGGTATTTCTGCTCCGTCATAAATCACGAAAGGTTTGATCTCGCCATCGATTGCACCAGAATCTACAACAACCTTGGAAACATTCTCCATCGACGGCAAATCATACATGGTATCCAACAGAACGTTTTCCAATATCGAACGTAATCCACGCGCACCGGTTTTGCGTTCCATTGATTTTCTTGCAACTTTACGCAGTGCTTCCCCTCTGAATTCAATTTCACAATCTTCCATCTCAAATAAACGCGTATATTGTTTTGTAATTGCATTCTTTGGTTCGAGCAGGATCCGTACCAATTGGTCTTCATTTAGCTCATCAAGGGTTGCCGCTACCGGTAAACGTCCAACAAATTCTGGGATAAGACCATATTTAATCAGATCCTCAGGTTTTACGGTCTGTAATAATTCGCTAATACTTTTTTTATCATCCTTACTATTTACTTCTGCCGAAAAACCAATCCCACCCTTTTCTGAACGTTCTCGAATAATTTTGTCCAGACCAGCAAATGCACCACCACATATAAATAGTATGTTAGCCGTGTTCACCTGTAGAAATTCCTGTTGCGGGTGCTTACGACCGCCTTGAGGTGGAACGGAAGCCACTGTCCCTTCAATCAGCTTTAATAAAGCTTGCTGGACACCTTCACCAGAAACATCACGAGTGATAGAAGGATTGTCAGACTTCCGAGAGATTTTATCTATTTCATCTATATAGACAATTCCAGCCTGAGCTTTGTCAATGCCGTAATCACATTTTTGCAATAATTTCTGAATGATGTTTTCAACATCCTCACCAACGTAACCTGCCTCAGTAAGAGTTGTAGCATCTGTAATTGTAAAAGGTACGTTTAACAAACGTGCTAAGGTTTCTGCCAGCAAGGTCTTGCCACAGCCAGTAGGACCAATCAATAAAACATTACTTTTTGCAAGTTCAATATCAGATTTCTTGACACCTGGATCTAGCCGCTTGTAATGATTGTAAACAGCAACAGACAAGATCTTTTTGGCGAGATCCTGACCTATCACGTATTCATCAAGAATATTTTTTATTTCGTGTGGTGTTGGTAAGCTGCTGCCATCCTCGATAACTGATTTATCATGAATTTCCTCACGAATTATGTCATTACAGAGCTCAACACATTCATCACAAACAAATACTGAAGGCCCGGCAATTAATTTGCGAACTTCATGCTGACTCTTACCACAAAAGGAGCAATATAAAAGACGATCCTCATCTCCACCTTTGCCCTGTTTGTTGTCACTCATTTCACACCTCAGCTACATTTGAATCTGTTAGCCTATTCATCCAAAGATTCTTTTGATTCAACAGGCAAATTCACCCTGTCCAATAATACTTCATCAATCAACCCATATTCTTTCGCCTCCTCAGCTCCCAAAAAATGATCCCTTTCAGTATCCGACTGAATTTTCTCTAATGGCTGATTGGTATGCTTTGCCAGAATAGTGTTGAGTCTCTCCCTGGCGCTCAGTATTTCGCGGGCGTGAATATCAATGTCCGTCGCCTGTCCCTGAAAACCACCTAGCGGCTGATGAATCATTATTCTGGAGTGTGGTAAACAATAACGCTTATCCTTTGCGCCGCCACACAATAAAAGTGAACCCATGCTCGCCGCCTGCCCTACGCACATGGTACTGATATTCGGTTTAATAAACTGCATAGTGTCGTAAATGCCTAAGCCTGCACTTATCGAGCCGCCAGGTGAATTAATGTATAAATGTATGTCCTTATCTGGATTTTCAAATTCCAGATACAGTAATTGCGCAATGATTAGGTTCGCTACATTATCATCGACAGCTCCAACCATAAAAACAACTCGCTCCTTCAGTAATCGCGAGTATATGTCATAGGATCGCTCCCCACGCGAGGTTTGTTCCACCACCACGGGGATCAGGTTAAGCGCTTGTATTTCTTGATTATTCATACTCATTTTGATATCGGATAAAATTGTTATCGCCTTATAGGCAGAATCAGTCTGCCCTTTATTTATTATCTCGTCAAACGTCATATCTACTTCGTTCAAGTTAGCCATATCTGCCACCCAGCCCACCATCTGATCTTCAAGGGTAATTACCTCGATCTCAGCCAGTCTATCCTTCTCAGTATAGAATCAGTTGACCATTGAAGATGGATCCTTGTAGCTTACAGCCATACTCTCTATTTTTGCCCTGACCTTGGCAGGTTCTACCTTCAATCCATTTTGCTATATTAAATCAGTAACAATTAGCTGCAAAGCAATTCGATCTCTTACCTGTTCCTGATACACCAAATCGTCATTGGCGCCTTTAATATCATCGACATTAAGGCCCTGAGCCTTTAGAATTACTTTCAACCTGTTGTTTTACTATTACTTTTTCCTGTTCAACCATAACATTCGGTAATTCCACCTGATTAGATTCTCTTTCCATATGTTCCCTAATCTGCTTTCGAAATGCTCCCAAACTATTTTCCTTTGTATTAAATTGGGTAAAAAAATCTTCATTCGGTTCAGGTAACACAGCTTCTTCGATTGTATTTACCTTGAAACTCGGCTGAATAACTTCCTCAATCACTTCCTGCCTTACCCTGGCTCCGAATCGTTGTTGAATGATTTTGATCGGTATATTGCCAGGCCGAAATCCCTGAATTTTAGTTGTTTGCGACAAAAACTTAAGTCTGTTGTCAATTTCAGTGGCAATTTTTTCTTCCGGTACTTCAAATGCGGACTGTTCTTTCAAGCGAGTTGCTTGTTTCTATCGATACTTGCATTTTGCCCCTTATTTCTATATTAAATTTAATTAGTTAGCATGTAGTATGGTGCGAAAGGAGAGACTCGAACTCTCACGGGTTTCCCCACTGGCATCTAAAGCCAGCGCGTCTGCCAATTCCGCCACTTTCGCAAAATTATTGTTGAAGATCAGCCATAAATTTTTGTGTTAAGTCCAAAATGATTTGTAACATTTACGGCATTGCCAAGTTAACTTCCTTGAACTACTAAAACCTGCTTGATATCAATCTAGGTCATTGCTGCATTTTCCCAACAAGCAAAGGAACGCATTCTTAGGAATCGATAGGTCTCGGTACGCAC
>Ga0056106_100029_pt1 | contig 25229 bp, 33 predicted proteins | sample WorMetcrassitun1_FD_77012 | JGI IMG/M metagenome (GOLD analysis project Ga0056106, IMG submission 77012) | Marine gutless worms symbiont microbial communities from Max Planck institute for Marine Microbiology, Germany - Olavius crassitunicatus.1 ... | reverse complement strand
CTAAATCGATAATAAAGCCATACTGTATATTGGATAATTTCAACTGGAAATCGGTATCTTTAATGTACCTGTTTACATTGATCATCCGGGGTTGTCGCGGAATGAGCTTTAATTTGGTAGTGTTTTTTAGTAAAGTGTAGTATTTCAGCGGAATTGGTACTGTTTAAACACGACGGTTTGCACTTCCCCAGACGTCAACGTAGAATGTGCCTTTCCATGCCATGGCATGGCATGGCATGGAATTTCAGTGGGGGAGGCGGTGTCTTTGGTTGTCGATTACTTTTGGGCTCGGTAAGGTGGGCTTGAATATTATAGAGATTGTTTGGACGACACACCATTTAAATTACTGAAGTACTAATGGTATCTATCTTGCCAATGCGCATACAGAATATTAATGCAGTGCAGTTTTAAATATTAAATTAAATTATCAGTTATGCTGATTGTCATTTAAATTTTGAATTTACGACAGACTAATGGACTTAATTGATCGATTATGATTCTTAACAACCTAGTGTCGTCACGGCGGAGGTTGATTTCGCCTATGGGAAATTCGAGAAAATTCATAAGTCGTGTGCAATATTTAATGTCAGGCATGCTATTTATTTATAGCTCTTTGGCCTTGACTCAAAGCAAGGTGGACACGGTTGTCAATACCGGGATTGAAAGGGGCGACGTCGCTGCCGCGTCTCAGAGGCTAATAAACAAAACAGCTGAAGAAACGAGCAAGATATTTGCCAATTATAAACGTGAGCTTAAAGTTAATGATGGACTCAGGGTTTATAATGTCTTGCTCCAGAAACAACTTGATGATCAATTAGCAACAATAGAAACTATTAGTAAGTCTATGGAGGAGGTCGTTATTATTGAGAGGCAAGTCACTCCACTAATGTTGAGCATGATAGAGGGGCTTGACCAGTTTATAGATTTGGATGTTCCCTTTCTGATGAAGGAGCGAAAAGCTCGTGTTACCAGGCTCAGGGATACAGTCGGTCGCTCAGATGTGACCGCTGCTGAGAAGTTCCGCTCGGTGCTAGAGGCATTCCAGATTGAGAACGAATATGGACGCACGTTGGAAGCATACAGGGATCTGAAAGATATTAATGGTCAATCTCGCGAAGTTAGTTTTCTCCGTTTCGGCCGGATCTCACTGGTTTATCAAACTGATGGTGGTGAGTTGAATGGTGTTTGGGATCAAGGGAATAGACAGTGGCAGCCGCTAGATATGGCAGAGCACAGGAATCACATTGCGAATGGCCTGAGGATAGCTCGCAAACAGATTGCGCCGGATTTGGTTATACTACCGATTAGTACAGCGGAAGGTATGTAATGAAACGCAGTTTTTATATTTGTCTGGTCTCAATTATTTTTGGATTACTGAGTGTTGATGCCAGTGCACAGCAAAAAGGCGCTGATCTGGATACATTATTGAAGCAGGTTCGTGAAGGCAAGGTCCGGGAATCCAAGGAAAATGCAGCGCGAGAGCAGGAATTTAAACGCAATAAGGTGCGCCAGCAACAGATGCTGGCCGATGCGAAGAGAGGGCGGGCCCGGCTGGAGAAGAAAAGTGCCGAGATGGAAGATCAGTTTGATGCTAACGAGGTCACAATAGGCGAACAAACTGAACTACTAAATAAACGAATGGGTTCACTGAAGGAGTTGTTTGGTATTTTGCAGCAGGGAGCTGGAGATGCCCGTGCAACATTTGAAAATTCTTTCACTAATATTCAATACCCCGACAGGAGTGAATTCCTGATAGAACTGGCAGAAAAAATGGGCTCTGCTACGAAGCTGGCATCTCTAGAAGAAATTGAAAGGCTTTGGTTTGAAATTCAGAGAGAAATGACAGAGTCAGGAAAGATTATCAGATTTAAGGGTAATGTCGTCGTACCCGGTGGGGATGAGGTACAGAAAGATGTTATTCGTATTGGTGTATTTAGTCTCGTCGCCGATGGTAAATATCTGAGGTACGATACTGCCACCGATAAGATATCGGAGTTATTGAGACAACCAAAAGATCATTTTGTTGCTACTGCTGAGGAACTTTCATCAGCAAGGAGCGGTATTGTGAACTTTGGCATGGACCCCACACGCGGACAACTCCTTAACATGTTAGTACTGGAACCGAGCTGGGTTGAACGTGCAACCACGCAGGGTGGACCGGTAGGCTGGATCATTATTTTCCTGGGTGGCTTTGCGTTTTTTATCGCACTGATTAAGTCTATTACCTTGGCCCTGACAAGCATGGAAGTAACAGCACAAAGGCGAAACCTGAATAATCCAACAACAGGGAATCCCTTAGGTAGAGTTATTAAAGTTTACAATGATAACAAGAATATAGATGTCGAATCCCTGGAACTAAAGATGGGTGAAGCAGTGCTGAAAGAAGTTCCAAAAATAAATGCCTTTAATACCTTGCTTAAAGTGATAGCTGTTGTTGCTCCATTACTTGGTCTGCTGGGTACTGTTACCGGTATGATCCTCACATTCCAGCAAATAACACTATTTGGAACAGGTGATCCTAGAATGATGGCGGGTGGTATTTCAACTGCGTTGGTGACGACTATGCTCGGTCTTTGTGTTGCGATACCGGCTGTTTTTCTTTATGCCATGGTAGCTGGTCGCAGTAAGCGGATAGTTGAAATTCTTGAGGAGCAGGCGACAGGTCTGGTAGCTGCAGCGTCCGAAAAGCAGCATTCTACCGCTTAGGCGCATAACAGTTATATACCTATGACTGACAAATGAAGGTTTATATATAATGTGACTGATATTATCTATTCAGTACTTCGCAGCATCGCTTCTGTAATTGGCTTGGAGCAAAATCTAGTCAATATGTGTGAGGCCATTCGTGATTTTATAGACATGGGTGGCGACGTGTTGATGTTGATTGGCCTCTTGATGGTCGTAATGTGGGCTATGATTATCGAGCGGCTTATCTATTTTTATACCTGCCACAATAGTTTGGCTCAACAAACAGTCGACCTTTGGAATAGTCGTGCCGAACGTAAATCCTGGCACGCCCACCGGGTGCGTGAGTCCATGATTTCAGAAGTTCGCTTGTCAGCGACACAATATCTGAGGTTGATCCAGGCATGTGTTGCCCTATGTCCGCTTATGGGCCTGTTGGGGACAGTAACTGGAATGATTCAGGTATTCGATGTAATGGCGACGATGGGAAATAGTAATGCCAGGGCAATGGCCGCAGGTGTTTCCAGGGCAACTATTCCAACTATGGCTGGTTTGGTGGCTGCCTTATCTGGCCTTTTCATTAGTATATGGCTACAGTGCAAGGCCGATGCGGAAATTGAGGTGTTGAGCGAGCACATGATCATGGGTCACTAACAAATATTTATATAGGTGGGCGCGCAATATGCGTAGAATTTCAAACACAGATACAGATGAAGAAACAACGGTCGATATTACACCACTGATAGATGTAGTGTTTATCATGTTGATATTCTTTATAGTAACGGCGTCATTTGTCAAAGAAACCGGTATTGATGTGAATAAACCGGATGCATCAACGGCGGTGACAAAAAACAAAGCGAACATTCTCATCGCAATTGATGCTACTAATAACATTTGGATTGAACGTCGAAAAGTTGACCCACGTGCCGTAAGGGCAAATATAGAGCGATTGCATGCAGAAAATCCTCAAGGCTCAGTGGTTATTCAGGCTGATAAAGAATCTAAAAATGAATTATTAGTTGTTGTTATGGACGCAAGTAGGCAGGCTGGTGTCTATAATATAGCTTTAGCTACTAATAAATAAATACGGGGAATATGCTTTGTCTGTTGTATTTTTACGGTATGTGATTAGTTTCTCAGCCGCATCTACTGTTGTATTTTTGCTGTTTTGGCTAATGCAATTTTTGATTTCTATTGCGGATCGTTCGCTTGATGCTTCTGAAGCGGGCGCTTTGCTGGAGTTTGTTCGGGTACCAAAAGCTGAAGAACTCAATACTAAGAAGAAACTCAAACCTAAAAAACCTCCGCAACCAGGTGAGCCCCCACCCATCCCACCATCGCCGGCGTTGGATGACGTAACCCCGGATAACCTGATAGTTTCTGTATCCGCTATTAACGTTAATACAAGTATAAATTTGTCTGCCTCGGGCTTTGGTCTTACACCAAGTGATGGTGAATATCTACCTATTGTTAAAGTTCAGCCTATTTATCCCCGACGTGCTTTATCTCGCAACATTGAAGGTTATGTAATCGTTGAGTTTACGGTAACCAAACAAGGGGCCACAAAAAACCACGTCGTTGTGGAAGCAAAACCAAGCGGGATATTTGACAGGGCAGCAATTCAGGCGACAACAAAATTTAAATATAAACCGCGTGTTGTCGATGGTGAGCCGATCGAGGTATCTGGAGTGCAGAATATAATACGATTCCAAATAGAAGATTAGAGGCGTAGGCCTATGGATAATTCGATTGGAACAGTCAAATTTGATATCACTAGACTGGTAAAGTACATCACATTTCTTGCCTGTTTATCACTTACTGCTGAATTTTATTCTGCCGCCGCCAGCGTTACACAAGAAAAATCTGATGAAAAGCGCAAAGTAAAAGTAAGTGTTGCAATATCTGAGGCGATTTATAAAGAATTGACTAAGGCGCAGGAATTAATTGAAGTCGGAGGTACTGAAAATGTTAATGAGGGCCTGCGCTTACTAGGGAAATTGGAACAGCAAAAGAGGCTAACCCCCTATGAGAAGGCGCAAATCTATAACTATTTCGCCTTTACGTATTTTCAAATGGAAGATTACAAAAAGACAATGAATGCCTATCTGAAGGTTTTACAGCAGCCTAACTTACCGGAAGCTCTGATTGCAGGTACTATTTACACCTTGGCACAACTCTATTTTATTCAGGAAGACTACAGAAAGGCAATTGAATACATAAACAAATGGTTCGAGCTGACGCCTAAGCCCACAGAAAATGCCTATATGCTTCTCGGGCAAGCTTATTATCAATTAGAGGACTACAGAAACTCACTTGTTCCACTGAAGAAAGCTTACTTACTTGTCAAGGAGCGCGGCGATATACCAAAGGAAGATTTGTTACTTTTACTTAGAGTGAATTATTTTGGTCTAAATGACCACCCTAACATGATTAAGGTCGTAAAGGAACTGATCACACTTTATCCAAAAACTGAATACTGGGTAACATTGGGTGGTGCCTATTCTGAAATAAAGCAGCTTAAGAAAAATATGTCGATATTTGAGTTACTTTATGAATCCGGAGAATTACCTAGAGGTAACCAACAACTAAACCTTGCTAATCTGTATTTGTTGCATGAGGCACCATATAAGGCAGCTCTGGTTCTGGATAAGGGTATGAAGCATGGAGTCATAAAAAAAGAGGGCAGGAATTTAAGATTACTCTCACAGGCGTGGTTGCAGGCTCAGGAAAGTCAAAAATCCGTTGAACCACTTAAACAGGCTGCTGCTATGTCAAAAAATGGCGAGTTAGACATCAGGCTTGGGCAGGCTTACATAAATCTCGATCGTTATGATGATGCAATTAAGTCATTGGAGTCAGGTCTGAAAAAGGGCGGGCTCAAACGTAGAGATTCGGCTTATATCATGTTAGGGATGGCCAATTTTGAAACAAGAAAATTTAACGCAGCTCTGAAGGCGTTCACAAATGCAAGTAAAGACGCAAGAAAACAAAAGCGTAGCACTAAATCCACCGATCAGTGGATTATCTATGTGCGCAATGAACAAAATCGGGAAAAACAACTCGAAGAAAGCCTGAAGAGAAAGCGTAGATAGAGCTTTATCCTGGGCCGATTGGGTCGATATAGTACTCGCCAATTTATTTTCCCTTAACCCGACTAGATAACCAGCGATCTCAGGCTGCGTTTAATTCCGTGTAATCATGCAGTGATTCGTGTTTGTAAGATAAAAGGATAACAAGGTGTCTCGTGAATCTATTGAGTATGATGTTGTAGTCGTTGGTGGCGGACCAGCAGGGTTTGCTACTGCGATTCATATACGCCAGCTAGCAATTGAGAACAATCAAGAATTATCGGTTTGCCTTTTGGAGAAGGGATCGGAGATTGGTGCTCATATCCTGTCTGGCGCTGTATTAGAACCAACTGCCTTAAATGAACTGATCCCTGACTGGAAGGAAAAAGGTGCTCCAATATCTAGTGAAGTAAAGGAAGATATATTTCACTATTTTTTAGGGCCTAATACCTCAGTAAAGATTCCTGGTATCTTTATTCCTCTCGATACCAGAAATCATGGTAACTATATTGTTAGTATGGGCAATGTTTGCCGCTGGTTTGCGGAGCAAGCGAAAGCTCTTGAAGTAGATATTTTTCCAGGATTTGCCGCTGCAGAAATACTCTATCGTGATGATGGCAGCGTTAAAGGTGTCGCTACAGGGGATATGGGTGTCTCCAGCACTGGCAAACAAAAAGACTCATATGAGCCAGGTATGGAATTACATGCGAAATATACGGTTTTCGCTGAAGGTTGTCGTGGGCATCTGGGCAAGCAACTAATAGAAAAATTTAATCTTAGGGAAAATGCTGATCCGCAGCATTATGGAATTGGCATAAAAGAAATCTGGGAAATCGAACCGGAAAAGCATACAGAGGGCCTGGCTGTCCATACAATGGGATGGCCTACAGAATCAGGTGGCTTTCTATATCACGCAGATAGCAATCAGGTTTTTATTGGCTATGTTGTCAGCTTAGCTTATTCCAACCCGTTTACTTCACCATATGATGAATTCCAGCGTTGGAAACATCATCCAAAAATCAAACAATATATTGAGGGTGGCAAACGAATTTCTTATGGGGCAAGAGCTCTGAACAAAGGTGGCCTTCAGGCTGTTCCAAAATTTTCTTTTCCCGGCGGTATTCTTGCCGGATGTGATGTTGGTTTTTTAGTTAATGGTAAAACCAAAGGAAATCACACGGCTATGAAATCCGGCATGTTAGCAGCAGAAGCAATATTTAATGCCTTTCAAGCGAGGGAGAACTCTGGTAATGATCTGACAGCAATTGATAACAAGTTTAAGTCCTCTTGGCTCTATAGGGAACTTTATAAAGACCGAAATTTTGGACCTTTATTTCATAAGTTTGGAACTCTAATAGGCTCTGCATTATTTTTCATTGATCAATTTATTTTTTGGGGGAACTTACCTTTTACATTGCACGCTACTCAGCCGGATAATGAGAAGCTCAGGGATGCAAATGAGTGTACGAAAATTAATTACCTCAAACCCGATGGTAAAATCAGTTTTGATAAACTTTCTTCTGTATTTTTATCAAGTACTAATCATGAAGAAGATCAGCCTTGCCACTTACTACTGAAGGATGAAAAAATACCTATAAACATAAACCTGACACGCTATGCTTCACCTGAGCAGCATTTCTGCCCTGCAGGAGTGTATGAAATCATTAAAAAGGAGGAAAGTAAAGTCAGCCTACAAATTAATGCCCAGAACTGCGTGCATTGCAAAACCTGTGATATTAAAGACCCGACACAAAATATAGTGTGGTTACCTCCCGAAGGTGGTGGAGGGCCAAATTATCCTAATATGTAACCATAGAAAGGAACTTAAGCAGCTATTTAAGTGCCGCATCATCTGCCATTGTAGATGACGAACCACGGAGAACTTAAAGGACACTGAGAAATACATAATTAAACTAGTTTTAAAATTGAAATCTCTGTGGTTCAAAATCTTCATTGAGTACGGGCAATTTGTCATAAAACGTTTACGTACTAAGCTATGATCGGTAGTACGTTGTATTATAGTCAATTTTTACTTTGCATCTCTTATCCTGATTAGCTTCTCCTGACGTAGTGAAAGCAACTAAAATCTGTCCTGATTAAAAAAATGTCCTCTAGCCAGGCCACACGTGCTCCTGACGTTGACACCACCTCACAAGCGTAGTAACCAGTCATCAATTCTGAAACCCCTATGAAACCACATCGCATGATCAATGTTCGCAATTTGAATATTTGAATCAAGAATTATGTATCCTATGGGGCAAGAGGTTAGTATCCAAAATGCTGAAATTTGAGATATAAGCCAGCATTGATCGATGTAGTTGCGGATCATCCGGTAATTTATTGATAGTACGCAACCACATATGTCTGGAGGGCTCTCTTTTCTTTTGGAACTCGAGATCCAGGGCCTCTATTGGCTTCAATTCAAATGGAGAATAGATGTTGGTATTCAGTTTTAGTTTTTCCGGTGCCGTCTTTGCTAAGTTCTCAATGCACTCATCCGATATTTTTTTCAATTTTGATGGGTAAGGGGTCTTCGGACTTTTTTCCTGATATTCTGGGCCATACTCGTCGATTTGAAACGAAGTGGATAAATTGAATATGAGCCCGCCGACCATGCTGAATGGCTTCTACCCGTCGAGCGGAAAAGCTTTTTCCATCCCTTGTTTGCTCAACATTATAAATAATAGGTGAGGTATGATCTCCAGTTCGGAGGAAATATGCGTGCAAAGAAGAACTCGCCTGTCTCCCACTGTATACTGTGCAGCCTTAATAGCTTGATCTAGTACTTGGCCACCAAAAACCCTTTTTGTTTCGATGTTATGACTGATCCCACGAAACAGGTTTACTTCCAGACGTTCGAGCGATAAAAGCTCGATGAGTTTTTCAAGCACGGGGTTCATACTTTATTATCTTATTATGATTGGGTGAAGTGTTATTGATGGCTTATGAATTGGTTTTCAGCAGATCGTATTACTTTGCTTGGATAGTGTAAAAAAGAATTCTCTTAAGAGTGATAAGTTGCAAGTAGTAGAAACTATGTTATGAAAATAATTGTTATTGGTTCCGGATTAATCGGTATTTCTACTGCCTATTTTCTAAGCAGACAAGGGCACAATGTAATTGTGTTAGACCGGCAGGAGGGGCCTGCTTTGGAAACCAGTTATGCCAACGGCGGTATGGCTACTCCAAGCCAGTCTGAACCATGGAATTCTCCTGGTATATATAAGGATTTGTTAACATACTTAGGGGATGAAGATTCACCTTTTTTGTTAAGACCGAGGGCAATTTTTTCGATTATTGGCTGGGGAATGGGGTTTTTGCGCAATGCGAGCCCAGCTCGGTTTCACACTAATATGCTTAAAAATGTCAGGCTGGCAAATTACAGTTTGAATATTCTCAAAAACCTGAGACGGACATTAGAGATCCACTATGATGAAACCAGTAGCGGAACATTAAAATATTATAAGAGCAATTCGCAGTGGAAGAGAGCTATTGAACATTCCAGATTCTATGAAGAAATGGGAGTATCCTATCGATTACTAAATAGTGATGAAGTTCTTGAAGTAGAACCTGCTCTACAAAATATCGAAAAAAAAATAGTCGGTGGAATCTATTTCCCAGAAGATGAATCAGGGGATGCCCATAAATTTTGCTTGGCGTTAGCTGCGCATGCTAAAAAGAATGGAGCGGAATTTAAATACGGGATCACTGTACTAATAATCGAGTATGCAGCTGGAGAGATAACTGAAATTCTAACCTCTGATGGGCAGTACAAGGCTGATGCCTACGTTCTGGCAGCCGGTAGTTATAGCACTATGCTTGCTAAGGCGGTAAATATAAACTTGCCAATCCGCCCAGTTAAAGGCTATTCTCTTACCCTGGATTTAAGTGGTTGGGTTAAGGCGCCAAAAATTCCTATTGTTGATGAAACTATGCATGCAGCAGTAACTCCTATGGGGGGTAGGTTGCGTGTCGCCGGAACAGCCGAAATAAATGGCTACGATACTGAAATCAACGAACTACGTATTAAAACAATGTTTAAGTTTGTTACTGGACTATTTCCAGATGATATGGCCAATATTGATAAAGATACTGTCACGACATGGGCAGGACTAAGACCATACTCAGTAGATGGGGTTCCAACAATCAGCCAGACATCATATTCAAATTTGTTTTTGAATACTGGTCACGGTCATTTGGGATGGACTATGTCTGCAGGATCGGGACAATTGTTGGCCGATCTCATCAATGAAAATGAGACTGCTATCGATTTATCTCCCTACAGTCTGGGGCGATAGTCACTTGAGCTGGTTAATTCGGAGCTTAAGACTGAGACTTATGTTATTAATTAGATAGATAGTGAAGTATAGAATAATCTAACTTTAAGAATCCGCAATAACTCTATGAACAATAGCTTAAAAATAATACTAACTAATTAAACGTAGATATATATAGTAGAAGGGCTTGTATTAATTGCATTTCTGAACTAGCTTTACTCTAGGCGTACTGTGAATACTCGCTTACTACAAAATACCTCAACTGTGCTGATCTGATCCAGTGTCTATGATGGCGAGTTTATTATTTTTCATCTTAGAATTTTCTCAATACATTTTATTCACATTCTTAATGTGTCACCGATAAAAGGGGTACTATGTTTGAACACGAACAGGAAATAGTTGATTCACTTCTCGATGAAGATGCAGATTTCAAAAGACTTTATGTAAAACATGAAGAGTTAAAGCAACAAGTAAGGGATGCTAATCTCGGCGTGAGTTCCATGGATGATTATTCATTAGAAATCCTGAAAAAGGAAAAATTATTACTAAAGGATCGCATGGCTATTAAGATAGCCAGCTTTCGCGATGTGCACGCTTAACTGACAATTCACTAACAAGTATCAAGATCAAAGTTGCTACCCTGTATCAGGGCTTTTTATTTACAGGGGGTAATGTATGTCGCGGAAGCGGGAGGCGCATGATCGGCGAATTTGCAAGGATGCAATTATATCGCGGAAAAGTAAGGGTCGCTCACGTACATCCTGCACTGCAAGCTGAGACACATATATAAATATATGTGGATGGTTACGCCTGGACGACTCCAGGTAAGGAGGAGGTACGATTACATGGAGGTAATCGGTAAAGTCGAGTCGTGAGTAGAGACCGAGAGAATGTCTAGACAAATATATGGATACATTCTCGAACACTTAATCTAGCTACGAGTCTCAGGTTGCACGTTATGCTGCGGGTGCGGTAAATTTGAATTTGCAGGGATATTAAAGTTTTCAGAAGCTATATTGAAATCCTTAGTCCGGTAACAAATAATATTCCGATAACAAATAACATACTTGCTAATAAAGACCGTACAAACTTATCAGGTAAGATGGTTCCACTCAGATTACCAAGATAGATACCTGGCAATGAACCCAATAATAAATTTGCCAACAGCAGAAAATCTACGGTACCAAGCTGAATATGTCCCATGCCTGCGATGGTTGTTACGGGAACAGCATGCACCAGATCCGTTCCAATAATGTTTGTTGCAGGTAAGCGCGGATACAGCAGTATTAGTATTGCGGTTCCCAGTACTCCGGCTCCCACCGAAGAAAATGTTACCAGACTCCCAATCATGGCACCGGCGAAGACGGTCATAACACTTCGATATTTAGGATGTATGGAACGTACGGTACTGAAATGCTTCTGCTGGCTTAAAAGTATTAGTTTATTTCTGAATAAAAGAAGTAACGATGTTGCTATCAAAACAATACCAAGTATGTCAATAATCACAGCGTCAACTTGAAATCCGATCTTATCCATGTGCCTGAGACAAGCAATGGACACTATGGTAGCGGGGATACTTCCAATTGTCAGCAAGCGCACAATCTTCCATTCTATGGTCCCCCTGCTTTGATGCGCCAATATGCCTCCTGATTTTGTTACTGCAGCATAAATCAGATCAGTACCTACAGCGACTGCTGGTTTAACGCTAAACACCAACACCAGGAGTGGCGTCATTATTGAGCCACCACCAAGCCCTGTAAGTCCAATTAAAAAGCTCACCACAAAACCGCTAGCAATATAAGCAACACTCATTATTTGACTAGATTGTTGTAAATAGCGCTTGGTATTGTACTTAGACTTATCTATAATTAAAAGGAATTAATAAATATATTGTTAGAAGATATTAATATAAAGAGATGAAGCTCCAACAACTTAAATATATTTGTGAGATTGCGCGGCGCAATCTAAATATCACAGCTGCAGCAGATAGTCTGTGCACATCTCAACCGGGAATAAGCAAACAGATACGCATGCTAGAGGAAGAACTCGGTGTACAGATTTTTCAACGAAGTGGAAAACATTTGACAGAGCTTACTCAAGCTGGACAGGCTATCATTGTAAAGGCTGCGGAAATTCTGGATAAGGTCGAGAATATTCAGCAAATCGCGCAGGAGTTTAGTGATCAATCAAAGGGTAGTCTATCTATTGCCACAACCCATACTCAGGCGCGCTATGTCCTGCCAGGTCTTATCAAGAAATTTATCACGAATTATCCGGAAGTATCTTTCCATATGCATCAGGGGACTCCTGTACAGATTTCAGAGCTGGCATCAAAGGGTATGGTCGATTTTGCTATCGCTACAGAAACTCTTGAATTCTTTAATAACCTCATCATGATGCCATGTTATCGCTGGAATCGTAGCGTCATTGTTCCTCCAGAACACCCTTTAGCTACTGAGTCAAAATTAAGTCTGGAAACTCTTGCCGGATACCCAATAGTAACCTATGTTTTTGGGTTCACCGGGAGGTCACAGCTCGATAAAGCATTTAGTGAGGCGGGCCTTAATCCAAAAGTTGTATTCACCGCTGCTGATGCTGACGTCATCAAGACCTATGTTCGTTTAGGCCTGGGAATAGGAATTGTGGCTAGTATGGCTTATGACCAAGTATTGGATAGTGATCTGGTATTGATTGATGCAAGCCATTTGTTTGAACAGAGCACGACTAAAATAGGATTCAAACGTGATTCCTTTCTACGTAGTTATATGTATGATTTCATCGAATTGTTTGAACCACACTTAAGTAGGGTTATTGTCGAAAGGGCTCAACTGGCTAAATCAAAAGATGAAATTGATAAGCTTTTTTCTGGTGTGGAGTTGCCTGCTTTGTAATGTAACCGGACTATGATGTTTAAGTGCGTCAATTAAATAAGTTACGCAACGATTTTTTGTTCATTTTAATTGTTATTTAATACCTCCTTTACAAAGCGAAAATAGATTGTGTAAATCGTGACAGCACCTTGATCGTCTTCCACTATAAAAAAAGGCACAAGTTCTACCATGTGTTTCTTCGCCAGCAACATTCCTTCACTTTGCGGATCGTTCTCGTCAGCAATAACGATCCGATCAATCCTGCTGCTAAGACCAGCTTTCTCAAGACGTTGTTCTACCTCGATACATTTGCGACAAGGTGAATCATCTGATTTTATCTTTTTAACTAATGTAATCTTCATGTTAAATAAAGCGCCGCAATTTGCATGCCCGTACTCAATTTGATACAGAATATTCTGGGTAACTGCATGTATTTAATGATATTTAATTAATTCTAGCAGAAATTAATTATTTCATTAAATACTAGCTAGTTATAGATATATACTATATAAATTATAAATAACTAATAGTCGGTAATAATTAAGCAAAATGTTGCTCTATGTATTTTAGTGGTATGTAGCTGCCATATGATGATAAATCTGTTAACTACAGCGTATTATCACCGAAATTTTCAATGACGAGATGTAGCCAGGAAATATCTTGTAGTGTGGGTTCCATAATTATATTACTTACCGCATCCCTGCCAACAATGTTACGGCCTTTACCCGTTGTATAGGTTCTGCCAGCTTGATCTGTGAACTGAATACCATCATTTCTGGCAGATAGCTTACAGGCATGTTTGGACAGCCTCACATCAATCCCTTCTCCGGGAGCAAGGATTGCAGTAATAGCTTCACCTTTCGGCATCCGCTCCAGTTTGCTGCCATCCTTCTCGTTTTCCAAGGGTTCGAACACAGTATTTTCGAGGATTAAGGTGTCTTTAAATTATGAAGATGCAAATTCCTTGTCATTGCCGGAGTCCTTTAACAGTTTTTTCTTTTCAGAATAGAGGTATTTAGTAATTTCCTGTCGGGACGACAAATACTGCATGTATTTTACCATGGCAACACGACGGAAATGATTTAATTGCTCGTCGTCACTATTTAACGTCGCAACAATATCGCACCAGCTATGATTCTGGGAGAATATAACTGGATCAAGCTCTCGTTATGCTTTGCTAAAGCTATCTGTATCTTCAATTGATCTTGATAGAATCGAGACAAAGCGTTTCTCAATATCTTTAATAGTGCGGGCTTCTTTTTTTAACTGATCAGGAGAAAATTTAACCATATCGGTAATTTTCTTCGATGGAATAGCTGTCCTCCCAGGCATGCAAAAATCGAAATCTGCAACAGAGCAAAATTTTAGGGTCTGCCCACCTATTTGCATTTCTATGGGCTTAGCGAAAAATTTGTTAAGCATATTGATTATCGTAGCTTTTTTGTTATGGTCTAAATATATCCACATCACTTATGGTGTAGACTAGGTACTCTAAGAAATGTGACTGATATCATATCTCTAACCAAAATTTCATAGATATTCACTAATTATGCAATCCTTTTTTAAGGCCAGCAAAATGCTTTGAATCCAGCATTATACTTCGGTTTCCGGAATTATAGAGTACCTTGGTTAATATAGTCGATTTTTTTACCCATTATCCTCCTGGCAAGTTGCACAAATTCTAATCAAATAGAATCGATGTCGCTGACAAAAATGGTTTTTACATCGGCATACCATAGATACCAATCACCCCACAGCAGCTCCGACTCTAGCCGCCCTGGAGCCAAGCCAGCAAATCCAATATATAGACGAACCATGCTGGCTTGGCTATTATTATCACTAAATTTTGCATAGGCTTCACTGTCATCAACGAGATAGACGCCTTCAAGAATAGGATCGTCATAGTCCAGTTTATTACTGACGTTTACAAGTAATTGCACACGGTCGAGAGCGACCGGACCACCAACAAATATTTTTCCAGGCTTTGATATTATCTCTTTAATTTGCGAAAAGAATTTTTGTACTGATATCGGGAATGGTCTATTTAAAACCAGCCCAGCTGTACCGATGTCACCGTATTCGGTAATCAGAATAACCGTTTGTCGGAAGTTTGGATCAATTAGATTTTCATTTGCAACTAGAAATACTTCCTTAGCCAGTTTGGGCTTGTCTGTATTGGTGCGGATTTGATAATCCGCTGAATAAACAGAGGGAGTGGTAAAATAGCTTAAAAGGATAAATATAAGTGAATAGCTGATTATTGAAACGGCATTTTTTTATTACACTAATCAGCAATCGAAACCAACCATACCTTAAACAAGAAGTTTCCGCCTGGTTTCAACATCACACTCAGCAAGCAAGGGGCCTTGCGATAAAATTTAGCCAAATTTTTATTTGCAAATAGTTCCATAAAGTCTGACACTAAATCACGGCATGCTAATATTATAGCAAGTTTTGCATTGTTGATTCCGTCATTAAAACAGCTGTCATAGTTTCCGTGTTTACCCCAACTTGCCCGTATTCGCCCATATTCATTATCCGTCAATTTAAATAATATGGCTTTACCCTTACGCAGCTCAGTTTCTGTTTCATTTGATTTATACAAGACTTCCAATTGCTCTATATATTTGCCTACTAACTGTAAGAATTCAGCTTCCCGTTGTTGTTTCTGTTTACTGCTGCAACAAGTTGTCTTCATTATTTGATTCGAGTCAACGATTGACGCCAATTGTCGCGACGGTGTCTGCAAACGCTTTATTGAATTCCGTATCATCTGTTAAGTATATTTTCTGATGTGCTAATTCATGGAAAATCACTTTTGCCAGGAATACTGCGTCGTTTTTTAACATAGTGCTTAGCAGCGGGTCGTCGAACCAGCCTAGTGTTGAATAGACAGTTACCACTACCACGTATGTATCGTTGCCTTCCTGCTTCAAATTGTGCGTAAAAGCTTGGGCATCATGTTTTGAGAAATAACCACGATAGGGAAAGGCAGCTAACAGTGAAAAAGCATGATTGAACTGGTTTTAACGAAAACTCAGATATTGTGATTACATTCCATACAACATAATTCCGATCTAACTCTACATAATTTTTGTAACTGTCATTTGAAGGAAGCAGTAACTGCTCGCCAGTAAAAACTCTGAGTTTTAGCGCAATGTTTAATTTGTCTTTTATATCCTCAGAAACATCTTGATTTTCAAGAATGGCGTCAATAGAGTGGCTCGCTGACATTAGTTTAAAATGACCAGAGCCAGAATGGCTATAATAATAGATTGATGAACAGGAAGATAAGTAATATTAGTGGGATCCATATCAACAGAATGCGTAAAAGTTGGTTTATCAAATCCATAGAATTGAAAAAAATAGCATGATATTAACTTGATTGCAGCTGCTATTCAGGTTTTATTAATAGCCAAACGTATGAGAAATAGAGCTGGAACTTCACGCTACTTATAAGTAAGTAATGAGCAATAAGCCAAAGAAACCATAAAAACCAGAATATATTTATTCTTTCTTCGAATATTAAACGTTATCATTCTGCCTATGTATACCACTCTTGTTCAAGCCGAACAGCTTCTGAAAACCTGAATAACCCTGCATGGATTGCCGTAGATTGTCGTTATGACTTGTTTGATAAAAAAGCAGATTGTACGCTTACTTGGAGGCTCATATTCCTGGAGCTGTCTATGTTGATTTAGAAGAACACTTAAGTGGACTGTCTGTAACAAACCAAGGGCGTCACTCCTTGCCTACATCAACCGAGCTAAACGAGCTGTTTTGTTCTCTCGGGATTGATTCAGAAAAACAGGTAGTAGTTTACGATTCCTCTTCGGTGGCGATAGCTTCTCGCTTATGGTGAATGCTAAAGTATATGAGACATGAAGCAGTTGCCGTACTGAATGGTGAATGGCAAAGGTGGCAATACGCTAACCAGGCTATGAGGCAAGGTGAGGAGAAAAATACACCAGCTTTATTTCGCGGAGAAGAACATCCAGAATGGATTGTTTCTCTTGACTATGTGCCGTCAGCCCAAGACTGATTGATTCTCGTGAGCCAGCCAGGTATCGTAGTGAGGGCAGAACCTATTGATTCCGTTGCTGTGAGCATATACCTGGAGCTGTTAATCATTTCTGTAAAGAGGATATTGATGAAAAAGGCTACTATCTTGCGCCACAACAGCTTAGGCAAATGATTAATGAAGCCTATGGTTCTATTGCGGCAGATGAAGTTGTTTTTTACTGTGGTTCAGGAGTAACAGCCTGTCAAAATATACTCGCTTCTGTCCATGCAGGATTGCCAATGCCCAAACTCTATGCCGGGTCATGGAGCGAGTGGTGTTCATCACCAGAAAATCCTGTTGCTAAAGCTGTTAAATAGTTCTTAACTTTATCGTATCGTGGTGTCGATTTGATTATTATCTCCTTATAATGATCAACTCTCGATAGTATGGTTTATGTTAATGATACACACTAGAATGTTTGCTCACATCAAAATTTCAGCCTTAATAGTAGGGCTGGTTCTCATTTTTCCTGCTTACGCTAAGCAAGAAGTGATTAATAGTATTTTAGAACCCACAGATACTTCTGGATGTCGATAAATTAGACGAAGTAAAAACTCTTTATCCGACTGATGAAGCTATCGAGCTAAGCGATGAATTGACTCCTGATAATGAAAGTCTGGATGAATTGTGGTTGGATTTACAGCAAGATAATACTGCAGATGAGGGAATAGAGGGTCAAGAGGAGATAAGTGTAGATATCGCGGATATAGGAGTTGATAGCCAGTCACTTAAAAGAGATGTGATTCTTGTGCTTGATAATTCTGGAAGCATGAAAAGAAATGATCCTGATTTTTTGGCCAACCATGCGGTAATCGAATTTATTGGTGACTTGGATGCGTCGACACGTATTGATATAGTTATTTTTGATCAGGATGTGAATTTGGCAGTATCCCTGACTCCGGTTACCTTTGGTCTAAGAGCTGATATTTTAAATAGCCTGGAAAAGATCAATTATCAGGGTTTGTTCACAGACAGTACGGCTGTAATTGAGCGAGCTATATATGAATTGAAAAATAGTGAAAGAGATGATGCTAGAAAATTAATTATCTTTGTGACCGACGGCATTGTTGATACTTGAGATGCTGATATTGACCTTGAAAAAAGCAAATGGTTAAAATAAAGTCTGACTGCAGATGCTTCCATTAAAATATTTGGTATTGCCTTTACTGAAGCTGCAGATTTTCAATTAATCCAGTCTCTAGCCCAGGCGACTAAGGGAGAATATTACCGTGCCCTGCAGGCAGAAGATCTGGAAATGGTTTTTGAGAAGACCAATGGAATTATTAGTGAATCAGTGATAGATGAATTACCTGAAGTAGTTTCAAGAGCCAGGCTAGTACTGCGGAATCTGTTCCGCAGCAACCTGTTGTGATTGAGGCGCCAATGCTGTCAGTACAGGTAATGGGAAAGGAGGAAAGGATATACTCTATCATTATTATTGTTACCGCAGTTGTATTAATAGCAACAGTAATGTTAATCCTGTTCATTCTGCGACGAGGCTGTGGAGTAAGCAGCAACATGGTCGATATAGCAACAGAAGTCTATTTGAACGATATTCATGATTATACCGCAAAAACTAGTTATAAGTTAAGCAGCAAGCCTATAATGCTAGGCTGCGTTACTGGGAAAGATGCCGAGCATCTGGATTATATAGTGATTCCGGAGTCAACCATTGACCTGCGACATAGTTTGATTGAATATAAAGATTATGCTTATTGGGTAGTGGATCAGGGAAGCATCAACGGCACATTTGTGAATGATAAAAATATTTCCAGCGAAGTACGATTAAAACATGGAGGGATAAGATCAGGTTACATAAATATGGGCTTGGGTTCGTTTTGCCAGAGATGGTCGATGCTGGTATGACAGTTGTTTCCAATGCTGGGGGAGCAGATGAGACTCCTGATTTTTCCGCTGAGGCTACCGAACTCAAGGGCGCTAGAGGAGGAGATCAAGAACTTGATTTTGATTTAACTGGCGGTAGCGAAGAAGAACCTGTCTTTGAAGAGCGGGCTTCTATAGAAGCGTCAGAGGTACAGCCTGCTCAATTCAACGATTTTGATTCAGAAGAAGAAACCATTTTTCCTGAAGGTAGATAACATTACACCGCCGCTGGTTGATTCCATGGACGCGGTTGATGAGGATCTTGACAGTCTTGACTCAGAAGATGAGACTCAAATACCTGGTAGCGACAATCACATTTTATTAAATGGAAACGAAAGTGGTGGGAATGAGAAGTTGGTGCCCGCCAATATAAGTATAGACGCTGAAATAGATTCTGAAGATGAGACCTTAATGTCAGGCAGTGCGATGCCAGAACCAACTCACGAGCCAGAAGTTAGGACAAATGAGGAAGTTGCAAGAGTTGATAATGCAGTAGATTCAAATGATGAAACTATAATGCCTGGACAATTTGAATTTGAAGATGATGATGCCACTATTCGAAAGGGCAGCTCAGATTACGAAACATCATTTGAAAATTTTATAGATCTCGGTAGCCTAGGTGAAGATTATGAAAAAAATAAGTTCATAACACCTATTTAACCTTATGTTTCTAAAGATCTATCATAAGGATGTCCAGTTTTCGCAATAATTTTAGTTAACTGTTTCTCAATTGGTTCAAATTGAGCTAGTTCAAGCTAAAGTTATGTCTATTCTAGACGATAGAACTCGACATGATAATAGCTTGAAGAAGATCAGCGATGCAGCTACAAATTCAACTTTGTTTAATATATACAAGAATTGTTGATCCATTTTGCTCATGCCTGTCGATGTTTTTTAATCACAGGAGATGCAATATGAGTTTGAGTGCTGTCGATAAAATTTTGAATCCTGGGAATAATATAAGAGAAAGAATTACAGAGCGTATAGCTGATAAATCAACATCATGGACAGATCGAATTATTCGGAGTATGGGGCGCAATAAAACAACTGAAGGTTTTCAATGCGCAACAACAGTATACCCATACATTATAGATAATACTCGAGTATTGGTTTATGAAAATGGTCTGGAAACAAAGGATCCAAATAATTATAGTCAGCTTAAGAAATTTGCAAAAGATAATAAGTTTGAAATTAAGGAAGATGCGCGTAGTTCAAACCAAGGCTGTAAAGTTCGAACGCCGTATGGCGAAAACTATGCTAATGCTGTTTCTTGTCAGTGATATTTTTATGCAGGGAACAGCGCACGCAGATAATATGACGATCAAATCAGGACAAATAGTAAAGTAGATGCCGGAAGTAGAAGTAATAGGAAAAAGTGATGCTTCTCAACGAGCCTTCAAGATTAAAAATGGAAAACGCTTTATGACAGACCCTTACGGTGATATTGAATCAGTATTTAAGGTTGTCTCTGAGACGAAGCGGTTAGGAATCTTAAAAAGGTGAGTATCAGAGGAATAACCATGCCGCAGAGCTACGTAGGTGGCGTCCTTAATAGGTATGATTTTCAATTTTCAAAAGAATGTGAAGGAGGAAAATTTAGCTACTATGAAGGTGACGGCTTTGGTGCCATGGGCTTTAAAAATGGCAAAAAAGTTGTTTTGGATGTAATGGTTGGTGGTGGACCATTTGCGACATCACAGTTATGGGGTCCTTATGATCAGATTCTAGGCGACAAACACAATGTGTCAATAAAACTAATGATGGGTAATGGGAAGAACGATGGAATGGGTTTGTTGAAGGCTTCTTATGCAATTGGTATGACTCCTGTAATGGCAGATCATCGCTATGAGAGTCTCGGTAATTCCTATGTTGAAGCCGTTAATAAAACTGCTAATTGCTTAATTGATACTAATAAACCCGAGCAATCACTTATTTGACGCGCTAAAAGTGATTAATTAACATAGTCATGCATGAAATTAGAAAGGCGGGCAACGCCAACTTTTTTTGTCACAGGGACGTAGCGTATATCGCGACAGCCAGAATGGCGGAAGCGATACCTACCAGAAGCCGTAACGACTAAAAATTAGGAACAAGTAATCTAAACGACTGATTCACAAGCATTGATGGCTAACACAAGCACAGGATGTTTAAAGGTACTCTAAGCAAGCCACTATCACTAAAACATCAGGTTAAATGCGCTCGCCTCATGCAGAATACATATGTTCATACGCTAATATCCGCAGCAAACTGTGAATTCGAATCCGTGAGCATTGAAATATTTAACCGTGATTAAAAATAAGAGATCAGAGACAGAAATCCTGCTGAATTATATTGCAGATGGCCGATTCCATTCTGGCAAGTTGCTAGCCGAGTTATTGAACGTCTCCATGACAGCTGTTTGGAAACAAATGAAAAAATTAGAGCAGTTTGGTCTTGGTGTTCAGGCAGTACGAGGGAAGGGATATCGTCTTTCTCAGCCTCTTCAGTTGCTGCAGGCTGAAAATATTTGGCCCAGGATATCTGATGAGAAGCGAGATGGGATTGAAAACATGGAAATCTTTTTCGAAACAGATTCAACAAACAAACATCTAATGAAAAGGTTGCAAACTGAAGATATTCATAGAAATATTGTACTTGCTGAATTTCAAACTGCTGGCAAAGGCAGGCGCGGCAAACAGTGGGTATCACCACTTGCCAGTGGTATCTGCATGTCAATCGGTTGGCACTTTGATCCACGGCCTGAGGCCCTAACAGCATTGTCACTTGCATACGGTGTTATTGTTGTTCGCGCCATGAAAGCAATGGGTTACAAATCGATAAAACTGAAGTGGCCCAACGATATTGTTCACAATGATCGGAAATTGGGAGGTATATTGATTGAGTCGCGCGCGGAGACTGCTGGCCCCTGTGATGTGGTAATAGGGATGGGTCTAAACATTGACTTATCCAAGCGGGTAATCGGATCTATTGATCAGGCGACGGTCACTGATCTTGCCACAATAAGCAGTAATCAAGCTACGCGCAATACAATTGCTGGAACTCTAATTGAAGAGAGCCTCTCAGGGATTGAAGAAGTTAGTAATAATGGTTATTCGGCGTTTATCGACGAATGGCGTAGCCACGATAGTCTATATGGCAAACAAGTCAACCTTATTTTACCAAACAGTAGCTATATTGGAAAGGCAAAAGGCGTCAATAATAATGGAATGTTAACAATGTTAATCAATGGGAAAACTAAGTTATTTGCTAGTGGTGAGACAACGCTGAGGGTGCTTAATTGAATCTACTGGCAGATATTGGTAACAGTCGTATCAAATGGGGTTATCTTTCCGATAATTCGATTCAAGATAATGGAGCGGTGGATTACCAGATAAGTAATCTGGAAGAATTACTGCATCAGTATTGGCAAAGATTAATAAGGCCAGAGCAAGTGTATATTTCAAATGTGGCAGGAGAGTCGGTTCGTCAGTTAGTTGCTGAAATTGTTACCAAACTATGGCTTAAGTCCCCTCATTTTGTCATTGTCGATCAGGAATACAGAGGGCTGAAAAATGGTTATCGTGATATTGGACAATTGGGTGTTGACCGTTGGCTGGCTATGGTTGCGGCCTGGGATAACTATCAGGCACCGGTGTGTATTGTCGATTGCGGAACGACCATCACCATTGATTGTGTATCCGGGACAGGTCAGCATTTAGGCGGACTAATTGTTCCTGGACTTGAAATGATGCAAACCAGTTTAGTAAAAAATACTGGTGACATAGATACAAATGTTCATAGTAGCCTGCTGCTGGAAATTGGAGACTCTACTTCTGCCTGTGTTGTCAATGGAGCAGCCCTGGCCATCATATCCTTGATAGAGCGGATAGTCAGCCAAATCGAAATAGAACAGCAAGGATTATGTAAAGTGATTACTGGCGGGTATGCAGAATTGATCAATAGATTATTAGCTTACAAATTTGACTATGAGCCTTATCTCGTTTTGAAGGGGCTGGCACTTAAGGCGAGTGTATAATGAGATGGATCTTTATATTTTTATTACTGATAAATGCTATTTATTTTGGCTGGGAATTCGATCGACAGATTAAAATTGATCGTAAGAACCAAGCTAAAGTAGTAGTGATAGCGCCAGGAAGCGAAGAGCTAAAACTACTTTCTTAGAATTATATCTTGCCAGAGAGGGAGATAAAAAGCAAAGATTTGGATCTGGAAGAGATTATTAAGCAGAATGTTCAGGTATTCGATAGCGCGGATGACGAAGCTGTCAATTATTCCGTCACGGGTTCCGAACTTTAGCTGGTGACAGATCTCCCTGAAATCAATTCAGTGATACTAGATCGAAATGCTATAAAAATATACTGCTATGCCTTTGGCCAGATCGCTGGGAAAATAATGGCAGTTGGTTTTGGCGGCTGGTTTGAGTCCCGACGCGCTAAAGCGTTAATACGATTTGAGGATGAACAGGGAAAGCAATTACTTCGGATCTATCTTTCTTTTCCACCACGGAGTCGAGAAATGATGCCATCAAGGACCCTCCGTGAGCTCGAAAAGAGCGGTATTAGAGGCATCAGGCTAATAAACAAAAGTAGTCTGATTAATGCGATTTCATTGAGACTATTTTCTAGCCAAGCCGCTGTGAATAAAAGATTAAATGAGCTAAAGAATGAGAAATATAAACCAGTTGTTACCCCATATAACGATGGAAAAAGGATTTATTAGGTAGATGTACAATTTAGGCTCAACCCAGAAATGCTGGACACAATATTCGAAAGTTATCCATCACGATATAATTATTCACCGGTAAACTGTAATAAAATTGCCTTGATATCAGCTAAGCTATAAAAATAATCGATAATTTTATCAGCTTAACATTACGATACTAACAGATAGATAATGTACGGAAGTATTAATTGCAAAAATCATATTAGTATTTATTTAGCCTGTTTTCTGTTGTTGTGGGTACAGAATGCACTAGCTGTTACTCCATCTAGTTAAATTGAGACACTGATCGCAAAGGGAAACTTAAAACAGTCCTTGTCTTTGACTAATGAGCAACTTGCTCTAGACGGGGCAAATGTCAGCTTTCTATTCCTCAAAAGCATGATCCTGATCAAGCAGAATAAATTGGAGCAAGCTAGGGATATTTTTGTTGATTTGTCGATAAAGCGTCCGGAATTACCCGAACCATTTAATAATCTTGCTGTTGTCTATGCGACATTGGGTGATTTTAATAGTGCGAGAGAAGCACTGGAGAAAGCGATCAACATTCACCAGAGTATGCTACGGCCCATAAAAATATGGAAGATATCTACGCAAAGATGGCAAGCAGAGCTTACAATCAGGCACTCGAGCTTGATAAAGAAAATGAAATTACATGTGAAAAACTCTCTTTGGTAAGTGAGATGTTTTCATCAAGAATAACTGAACAGGAAAACCTTATTAAGGCTAATCAAGCCGAGGCAGAAAAACTGAGTGCAGATCTAGATAGACTGGAAAAGACATTAGCTGAAGCAGAAAATAAAACACAGCATGAATCAACCAAGGTCAACCAGTTAAGGCAGGACATTAACCGACTATGGAAAGACAAAGAAAAAGTTATTGAAGCTGCAACAAATCAACGCAGTAAAGCTGAGCAACAAGCCGCTAGATCAGGGCAAAAACTGTAAGAAAAGAGTTAGCGCACCTGGAGGAAGACTTCAGCACTTGTTGTCAAAAATGCCAGTCTGGAGCAGCAAAAGATAAAGGAGCAGATGAGGCTAGAACAAGGGAAATTGGATCAAAAGAGGAAGGAACTGACACAGTTGATTGAAATCAGAAATAAAGCCGAACAAGAAGCATAGCAGGCTTAGGAAAGAGCTGCTTCTATCCAGACTGAGCTTAGCAGGCAGGAGAAAAAACATCGACCAAGCCAACTTGAACAGGTAAGAGCTGAGCATGAGAAGGCTAAAAAACAACTGGCAATTGAGCAAGGAAAAGTCGCGGACATTAGGAAAGAATTAACACAGTTATTAGCGATGAGGGAAACTGCATTACGGCAGGCTAGACGGGAGCGTAGCAAGGCCGAAGATCAAGCACAGAGAGCAAAATCGCTGGCCGAGCAGACAAGACAAGAATTATCTGAGCTTGAGCGGAAGCGCATAGAACTACTTGCTCAGGTGAAAAAGGAGCAGAGTATTGCGGAAGACTAGATTAGGCAATCATAAATTAGACTAGTTAGCTTGAAGAAAAAACTGGCTGAATTAGAGCAAGAGCGCATTGCAAACACTACCAAATTAAAGCTCATTCAGCGACAACCCCCGGATGATTAATGCAAACAGGTACATAAAGATACCGATTCCCAGTTGAAATTATCCAATATACAGTATGGCTTTATTATCGATTT
>Ga0056106_100028_pt1 | contig 25805 bp, 33 predicted proteins | sample WorMetcrassitun1_FD_77012 | JGI IMG/M metagenome (GOLD analysis project Ga0056106, IMG submission 77012) | Marine gutless worms symbiont microbial communities from Max Planck institute for Marine Microbiology, Germany - Olavius crassitunicatus.1 ... | reverse complement strand
GAGTTAGGTGAAGCAAGTGTTGGGAAGGCTCGGGTTGCCTATGAGGCTGCAAGCAGAGAGTTATCCAGATTGCGACGAGAGGTTGCCAGCACCGATCAACCCAGCAAGCAACTGACGCAATCCTTTGAAGTGGCAAAGCGTAAAACAGAACGCCTTTCTCAAGCCTTAGGTAAGCAGCGAGATCGTCTGCAACAAAGCCGACGTGAGTTACAGCAAACGGGAGTATCCAGCAGAAACCTGATGGGTGATAACGCCCGATTAGGTGCGTCGGTTGAACGCCTCAGCCAAAAATATCGGAAACTGAATCAGGCCATGCGCGCTCATGAGGCCAATAAAGCCCAGCGCGCAGACTTGCGTGGTCAGTTATTTGATGCAGTGGCACTAGGGGCAACGGTTGTAGCACCGGTGAGCATCGCGGTGAACTTTGAGCAATCCATTGCGCGCTTAGGCGCTATTACCAGCTCTGGTGATGATGCGCTCTTAGGGCTCGAACAAACGGCTCGACGTTTGGGTGAAACAACCCAGTTTTCAGCCTCCGAAGCGGCTTCAGCCATGACCTTTTTGGGTATGGCGGGGTTTAAAACCAATGAGATCATTTCGGCCACGCCGGGCATGCTTAATTTGGCCCAAGCGGCTGGTAGTGATTTAGCGGGCACCGCAGATATTGCATCCAATATCTTAAGTGGCTTTTCTCTAAGAGCCGATGAGATGGGTCGTGTGGGTGATGTGCTTTCTGCCACGTTCACTACATCTAATACCACGTTGCAGATGCTTGGCGATACGCTGAAGTATGCAGCCCCTGTGGCCAGTAGTGCTGGGGCGAGTATCGAACAAGTTGCTGCGATGGCAGGTTTGTTGGGTAATGTTGGTATTCAGGGCAGCATGACGGGTACCGCATTACGTGCGGCGTTTTTACGTTTGTCAGCACCGCCCAAGGTCGCTGCGGATGCCTTAGCCAATTTAGATGTTGAAGTTAAGGACTTGGGTGACAGCTTACGCTCGGTTCCTGAACTATTGCAGGAACTAGCGCAAGCCACCGAAAGCTTATGGTCTGCTGAAAGAGCAGGAGCCATTAAGCAAATCTTTGGCTCAGAAGCTTCCGCAGGTTTAACAGAATTGCTCAAACAAGCTGGCTTCGGTGCGTTGGATTCTTATATCCAGCAGTTACAGCAAGCGAAAGGCACCACCGATACCATGGCTAAAAAGATGAGTGCCACCACAGCGGGTAGCCTGAAGCGATTGGGCAGCGCACTTGAAAGTGTTGCGATCAGTATTGGCAGTTTATTGCCACCAACCATTGCCGCAGGCACTCAGCTGTTTGCAGCAATGGCCAGCGGGGTATCTGGTGCCGCGCAAGAATATCCATGGCTTACTAAAGTTATTGTCGGTGCAACAGCGGGACTAGTCGCACTGAAGGTAACATCTATCGCTGGCGCTTATGCGTTCACTTTTTTAAAGGGTGGTGTACTTAGCTTAGTGGCCGCATACCGAACCTTGGGTGCTGGTATCGCCATGGCGCAATTAGGCATGGCGCGGATGAATATCCTATCGGCCTTATCCGCTGTTCGAATGGGAGTCGTGCCCGCAGCGCAATGGGCGCTGAATGTTGCCATGACTGCCAACCCGATCGGGCTTATTGTCGTGGGTATTGCCGCATTAGCTGGCGCAGCTTTTATGCTGATTAAATACTGGAAACCTATCGGTGAATTCTTTTCAGGCTTATGTGGCGGTGTAAAAAATATTACCAGTGGTGCCGTGGATTGGCTACTAGGCAAGATGGACTTACTAGCAAAGCCTTTCGAGTTATTAGGTTATACCTGGAACGCTGTTTCTGGTTGGCTAGGCGGTGATGAATCTGCTGATGCGCCATCTTCAGGTAATAAACGCAAGCTTTTGCTACAGCTGCCGTTGGTGCATCGCTAGCAGCGCAACCTGCAATGGCATTGCCGGATTCAACGGTCGATGCACTACCACAAATTCAAGCAGTAAGCGCTGCTACTCATAACCAACAATCGGTCAGTATTAATGCGCCTATTACCATTCATGCTACACCCGGTATGGATGAACGAGCCATTGCTGGTGAAGTTCAAAAAGCACTGGAGCAACGAGAGGCGCGAGCGGCAAGCCATCAACGAGGAGCCCTTTATGATGAAAGCTAAGGTGGTGCAATGAGCGAAATCATGATGGCGTTAGGCAGCTACCGATTTTCCATCGATAGTGCTGCTTATCAAGAGCGATTACAACGTCGACCGGCCCTGCAATTTGTAGAAGCCGGTGAAGAGTCGATCGAGCTTAGTGGTTTGATCTACCCGCACTTTAAAGGCGGGTTGGAACAGCCGGATACCATGCGTGCTGAAGCTAGCAAAGAGCAACCGTTGTTGCTGGTGGATGGATTAGGTTTTGTCTGAGGGCAATGGGTGATTACTCAAATTGATGAGAGACAATCGTTCTTTCAGGAGAATGGTCAACCGCTTAAACAAAGCTTCCAGCTTAAACTTGTGAATTACGGAGCGGATAACTAATGGCGACTTATCGAACGCGCGATGGCGATATGTTGGATGCAATTTGCTTATCGTATTATGGCCAAGCAGATGGTTATCTTGAGTCTGTTTTAACTGCGAATCCTGGTCTTGCTAATATTGGTCCAGTCTATTCCGCTGGCTTATTAATAGAACTACCGAACCTATCGGAGCAAAACCGAAGCCAAGAGACTATTCGTCTATGGAGCTAATACATGCGACCAAGTTTTAGAATTCTGGCTAACCAACAAGACATCACAGACACAATCCGAGGTCGTCTGTTATCACTTCGCGTTACCGACGAGGCAGGCAATCAATCGGATACGATTGAGCTTCAACTGGACGATCGTGATATACAAATACAATGGCCGAGCCATGGCGCGGAGTTGGAAATTTCTTTAGGTACCGATCAAAACCAATTGACCCGCATGGGTTTATATATCGTTGATGACATCGAATATTCAGGGCCACCAAACACGATCACAGTTCGTGGCAAAGCAGCGGATATGCGCGCTTCAATCAAGGCGCCTAAAACCCGCAGTTGGAATAGCCTTACGCTGGGTGCTTTGGTACAGACGATTGCAGGCGAGCATGGTTTATCTGCAAAGATATCTGGGTAATTGGCTTTAATCGCTATAGAGCACATCGACCAAAGCAATGAATCTGACTTGCACTTATTGACACGCTTAGCCCGGCAACATGGCGCCGTAAGTAAACCCGTTGCAGGCTTTCTGGTATTTGTTTCCAAAGGCGAAGCCAAGTCGGCCACCGGGCAGCAGTTGATATTAGTTGAGATGCCAAAGCACCAAATTTCTCGGCACCGTATGACACAAGCAGAGCGCGGTAAATATCAATCCGTAAAAGCCTACTGACACGACAATGACACAGCGGAAAAACAGAGTGTATTGGTCGGTGATGGCGATCCGGTCTATGCCATTCGCCATACCTACAACGATACCTAAGAAGCGACAAGGGCAGCTTCAGCTAAACTACAAAGCTTACTCAGAGGCACTGCCACGCTATCGCTAACATTACTCGGCAGGCCCGAGCTACAAGCCGAAGGAAAGATTCGTATTGCAGGTATACGCGATCCGGTTGATGGCGAATGAGTCATTAACAGTGTTGAGCACCAACTGGATTCCAGTGGACTGCAAACCCGATGTGATGCTGAAGTTCCCAATAATTAATTGAACATTGTTGATTGTTGAAACCGCCTCTACGGCGGTTTTTTTATGTATACGGAAATACGGTATGTCGCGGTGTCATGGATGGCAAAGAGCGACCATTTTAGGAGGTTGTAAATGACACCAGTCAAAGAAAAAGATAACTGCATGGTGGTTGTGCCGAAAGATGAATTTGAAAGCTTGTTGAATAGCGCAGCAGAGCGTGGCGCCGAACGGGTACTCGCTCACCTTGGTTTAGAAAACGGCCATGCTGCTCGGGATATACGAGAGCTTCGAGACTTACTTGATGCTTGGCGTGATGCCAGACGCACCGCATGGCAAACCGTTATCAAAGTCGCCACCACAGGCATCTTGGCAACCTTGTTGCTCGGCGCCGCCATCAAATTAAAACTGTTCGGAGGATAATAACATGCTGACACTATTAGGAAGTTTACTAGGCTTTATCTACAGTGTCTTTCCAGACTTACTAAAAATCTGACAAGACAAACAGGATAAAAAACACGAGCTACAGATTCTCGATCGACAAATGGAGCAAATGCGCCTTGGTCATAACCAGCGTCTAGAAGAAATTACCGTTAATGCTGATATCAATGAAAGTCTGGCATTGCTCAAACATGATAGTCAGCCATCAGGTATTAAGTGGGTAGATGGTCTTAGGTCATTGGTACGATCGATTATCATTTACGCTTTTTTCCTATTGTTCACCGTCATTAAAATCTGCGCGTTGTATGTGTTGGTTTTCGATCAAGGCTTAGATTTCGTAATTGCCTTGCCGCAAATCTGGGACCCAGAAACGCAAGCATTGTTTGCAGCGGTGATGAGCTTCTGGTTCGACCAACGAGCTTTGGCTAAGGCCAGAGGGCAGTAATATGCGTCACGTTACCCAGGAAGGGCCAGATCTGATCAAGCGATTCGAAGGTTTCCGCTCGACAGTCTATATCTGCCCAGCAGGTTATCCGACGATTGGTTACGGCCATTTGGTTCGTGACCATGAAACGTTTGAAACAATTAGTCAGGAAGAAGCAGAGGCCTTACTTCGGATAAATGTCGAATCAGCCGAGCGTGCTGTTCTGAGGTTGACCAAGGTTCCACTTACCGATGGCCAGTTTGATGCGCTTGTATCGTTCACTTACAACTTAGGCTCAGAAGCGTTGCAGTGTTCGACGTTGCGCAGAAAGGTTAATTGTCAGACTCATGGTGAAGTGCCCGACCAGTTAATGCGTTAGGTATGGGCTGGTGGACGGAGGTTGAATGGGCTCATGCGGTGTCGCAATGCGGAATCTTATCTTTATATCTATAGCTAAATTGTCTGGGATGATAAAATTTTCGCTTATATTCAGCATTAATTGGATAGGTGTATTTTAATGAAATTGCTCAATACCTACGAAGATAGGGATGAAGCCGAGGCAGCGGCTCAAAAAAATCACTGGAGAAAAACGCTTGGTTAGCGAGCGTGATGCGACTGAAACGATTTATAACCTGTTCGGGCAACCAACTTGGGGTAATTTCTATAAACTCGGTATGTTCAACCTCCCTCAACTGAAAGAAATTATCGACAAGAAACAAGCGGGTCAGCCCTATAATGAAGTCAAGTGTAAAGAAATACTAGGTATGCTTCGCTATGCAGCGAATTCATTTGAGGTCGAGATACCAGAACATTGGCTTTAAGCGGTTTTAAAGTCTGCAACTAGTGAATCTGCATCAATTATCATGTCTTCATTCATGCTTTTTTGTGTTACCCAGTAGAGCCAATCAAATATCGGATTAGCTGTTGCTCTGTACCCGTTCCATATATAGCTAAGTTGATTCAACTCATGCGTCGCGTCGGTATTATCTGTCTGGTTCCATAGTCTGAAGTATTGCTCAGCGCAGGAGTTGGCAATTTTTAAACTACTACGATTTGATAGCCATTCATCAATAAGCAATCTAAATAACGGTGACAAGGGAATAAGTATTCGAACCATATAACCACTTAATAGATAATCAAACTGATGCATTAGTGCGAAGCTCAACGCTGCCAATGTTAATAATATGGAAAGCAAAACATTACTGTATTTGTCACGAAGCTCTGATTCCCATCGAAATGTGGAAAGCAGACAAAGCGCTACGCCTTTATCCTTTTGTAACTCTGAAACAGAAGATGGCCACCATTGAGTTAGGTTCGGTTTGTCAGCCAAGTTTCTCTTAAGCCATTTTTTTGAAAAACGTTCAATTTGAGACGGTGATATTTCTAGTAACGTCGGCTTAACGCCTAATTCCAAAACATTAAAATCATGAAGTCGTTGAAATTTACTACCAAGGTCAACGTATTTGTTGATCTTATAGTATTTCCCAATGGTACTGGCCAGAATAACAAAAAAGCTCATTGTTATGACGTAGGCAGCAAGATCCAATGGTGTGAAATTAGTAAAACTTTGAATGTTAATAGCTGTAATGAGCTGAAGTGCAGACAATAGAATTGTTGGCCCCCAAATCCAAGCTTTCCAGTTTTTCGCCCGCTTGTAAGTAAGTCTAAAGGCTGCAGCGATATTTACATTTGAAGATTGAGATTGAAGGTCATTAATATTATTCATTTATTGTCAGCCATATGTTGGGAACTCAACACCAAATATATCGCCCCATTTTCGAATCGAGTTTTGATGGTCTTTATCAGTCTCGAATTGACGAACTTCTGCAGATTTATTTTTATCAACCCATGCTCTGGATGAAATTTTATCTCTCTCGTCTTGATTTAGATAATTAATATTGCTCTGTATGCCCTTCGGATCTTGAATATCGCTAGAAATATTTAACCAGATATATTCCAGTATTTTGGGTATCTCCAGGTCTGCAAATTCGCTCGCGACATCAGTTTTTGCTGAATAGTAATTAAGAATCAAAACCTCTAAAAGGTATGAACTCATTAATGGCATGGTTGGACGTCTATTCCAATACTTCAATATTCGGATTACATTAAGAACATTGCCGTTATGGTTCTGGTTTATTATTTGAGTTCTGTTTTGGTCGAAGATCGGGTTTGTTTTTTTCCATGCACCACTACCATCAGTAATTAAGTAAAATGAATTGCCGTAGCTATCTGGTGACGTAAAAAAGCATGGAACAATATCAAAGCTCCAATCGTAACTTGATAGAGATAATACTGCAGCTTCCTGATTTCTTTTCGTGTCGGCATTTCGATATTGTGGAACCTCGCGTAATGCAGAAACAAACTTATTTACGACTTTTATCGAATTAAAAGTATCAGCCCCGTCGTTACACAAACACTTAAGCTGACTTGAAATCTTGTGGAACTGTAGTAGATGTACTTCCAAAACCTTCTAGATAAGTTGACCCTTGAGCGTTAAGACAGATCATCATGTCTATGTCGTCCAAGGGTCGCTTTTTTGTGTTTCTAGAAAAAGAACCGAAATAAATATTTTTCTCAGTATAAACTTGAGGAAAGTGATCGGCCTTTTCTGGAAAGCCACATATCTGTCCAACCAGCCAATCACGACTGCTTCTTGCTATCTTCGTATCCTCGCCACGCAAATTAACGTGGTCTGATAAAAATTGGTTGAAAACTTCAATTACAGTTGTTGCCACTTAAACATCCTTGCTTTGTCTATTTCCGTTCTTCCCGTCTGAGTTAAAGAGGGAGTCAAAGGCTACTCCTCCTCAAACTCAGAACTATTAAATCGCAACACATTGCAATTTTCTTTAATCGTCAGTTGTAGTGCTTCATCAAAGCCATCCTTAGATTTCGCTTGAATCTCTACCGATATAGACACTTCAACACCCAGTTTTGCAGTGAACTGTTGTACCACTTCATCAACAATGGTGGCGAAGTCCATTTTGGCTTTCACAGGGTCTAGCTTAATGTTGCCGTAAAACTGTTTTTTAATAGCGGTTTGAATCGCTGGTGGCGTTGTATCTCCGGGTATAGGCTGAGGGGTGGGTGCTGGTTGAACCGCCGGGCACAGAAAGAGGCACAGGATTACCACCAGTTGGCTCTGTAGCAGAGGCTGGTTGCGGAGCGGGTTTGGTTTTTTCACGGTACTCTGCCGCCGCATTTTTATCAATTAACACGCAGGCATCATCGAGTGTTGGTATGCCACCATTGCCAAAACGAAACCCTAAATAAGCATCGCCGTCTTTACCTGAGGCAAAACCAAAAAAGTCTTCGCTATCCAAGCCTTGGCCAATGGCATTACGATACACTTGGTCGTTAATCAATCTCGGTAAATACAAATAATGGCAAGTATCTTGATACACTTTTAAGCTATTAACATCTGGCACACCCTCTTTAAAATACCACTGAGCCAGTAAGTTTTTTAAATGAATAAGCGACCATTCAGAGGTGATCCATTCTTCTTCACGTAATCTATTTTCGATTTCTTGAATCAAATTCGTCGCGTTAGTTGAAACCGAAACAGCTTCCCAGTCGACGGTTTTGTCGGTCGCTTTTAACTGCAATGGGCAAACAATCCATTTATAGGCTTCACGTACCAGTTGCTGAAGATTACTCTCAGCCACTTTGGTGCTTTTTTTCGCAAAATTTGCCTGAAACAGATCGAGGTTTAACTTACCTTCATCAATATCACTAACAATTTCTCGCCACGCCAAATAAGTACTACCGGCATCATTTAAACGGCCCACCACATCGGTATCGGCAGCGAAGAAAATTAAGCGGTTGCGCTTTTGCCGTGGTTGGTCGCCACGAAAACTCAATATTTTTTCGGCCGCAGAGATTGCGTTACTGCCATCGGCTTTGGTGTAGTCTTCGTTGGGCGCTAATACGACCAATCTTGGGCCAGAAACATAGTCATCTGGCACATCAACAGAATTGGTAAATACATGAACGCCTGCAAATATTGAGTTGCGACCGAACACACTGTTCACTCGGCGCTTTAGCTCATCATTGAGTGCTAACTTATCAATATTTTGCTTTCTACTTTCCATTTCACGGCGCAGGTTAGGCTTGGTGTCTAACCAAAAACGATCTTGATCTGAATACAAATAATACAATCGGTCACGTAGACATTTTAAAATATCTTCAAACACACCCACGGTTTGACCAGGTTGAACGGTGCCAAGTAAAATTCTCTCAACCTGAATACCTTTCACTACTTGGCCGCGAGCACTGGGTGCGCTCCCTAAGAAAACCGTACGCATGGCGCGATGCGCCGCTTGCACGCCACCAAAACGAGTGTCGTCACCATCAATACGATGGGGCTCTGAGCGATCGCCATCCACCTCGCGTTCAAGCACTGGCTCCCAGCCTTGAGGCAAGTAATGAATACTTTTGTTACGTACTATAAGCTGTCATCTAGAGGGATGGAACTCGGCATAATCAAAGCATCTTGATTATTGTCGTTCCATAAGCGATGAATAATCACCGCCATATATTGGAGCACGCCACGCGTACGCTGGAATTTGTCTAACGTTGACCAAATCTTCATAAAGACGATCAAATATTTCCGGGTGAATGGGGTAGGACGTACACATGCGCTCGAAATATTCATTCGATTGCGTTTCCAGCGGAAAGTATTGCGCGTTCTGGCGATAATAATCGCAAAACTGTCTGCTGATGCCTTCAATCTGAGCGCGGTCACTGGCCGATTCAAACAAACGTCTACGCACAATTTCAAAGGCTTCTTCAGTGGCGACAGGCTTCCAAACAGACTCCACCAGGCCAAAGTGTTTTTCTAGCGCGACTAAGGTTTTCTGACCAAATGAATCACCCACTTCGATTTCAAATTCTGGTAGCGATGCCAGCAAGATAGTATTAGGAACCGTTTTAAACGCTTCGGTGAGTGCTTGTACAAATTTAAGGTTCGCTTTATAAGTGCCCGCATTTAATTGCTTGCCCGGCTTTAAGTCGCTAAAAAACTTTTGCAGCTCATTAATCAGCACCACACAAGGCGCCGATTTTGTGAGTAGCTCGGCCAACACATCTTTGCCTGGCGCGGTGCCATCACGGTCGCTGGCGGCAACCAGATTATAACCTTCATCGCCCAACAGCTGCCACAAGCCATTTCGCCCCAAAGTGTATTGGCGCAAATGCTACCATGCTGTTTACCTTGGCTAACGGATAAGGCAATGCCATCCAATACCGCAATATTGGCATTGGGTAATTCGGTAATGCCTGCTTGGTCTAGCAGTGGAGGTATGCCTTCGGTAATAAAGGTACGCGAGAAGAATTTTTCGGCATCTTGGTATTCGGGTGTGGCCGTTCCGTTAGCAACCTGAGTAATGTCAGCAGCAAATTCAGACTGTTTAAACGTGCCTTCTAATACGTCTTTATGTGGGCGCGCTATTTCACGCCAAGGTTTTAAACTCATCATTCACTCCTTAAAAATCTAAACCAAGTTCGGATTGTGTGCCTTTATGGCCAATCTCATGAGAAGCCGAGACAATGGCATGCGGGCCAAAAGGCTACCTGCTTCGCTTTCACCTTACTGGTTTAGCACGCGGATCATTTGGTGGCAGGCTTTCCATATAGACGTGCGGGTGTCGGTTTTTGGATCCCAGTCTTGTGGGTATTCGCTCCATTTTAACAAGCGCACTTTGCCGCCACCGGCTTCAATGACTCCGGCATCGCGCACGTCATCCACAGAGGTGCCTTTGGCGCGCGTTAAAATATCCGCTTCACCAAATCGGCCTTCGCCCCAACCGTATTGGCTAAACCAATCATCACAAAACAAGGTGTCGGCATCAAAGTTGCCACTGTCGGGGTTGAGGTAATCGGTAATGACGCGGTTAATTAAAATCAGCGCATCGTGTACGCTCATCTTGTTGCCATCTTGATTGAGTACGGCCGCGTATTTGGAATAAATGGCCATGCCAGGGCCAATGGCGGCTTGGGCTAAATCCACCGGGGCGATAGGTGTAACACCAGTTTCATCGCCAATCATAGCTTCTAGAGTGTCGGGCATTTGCTCGCGCAATTCGCGTTGAAATTCTCGGCGAGAGATGGAATCGGCTTCGATTTCGCGTTTTTTGCACACTAAGATAACGGAAGAAGCTAATGCATTAGTACCTGAGGCAATCGTTCTATTTGCCAATTCAGTTCGCATGGGCCAGATCCCATCGATCGAAAAGCCAGCAGAAATCACAGCTTCGAGGAATGTTTCCCAGCCTGTACTTGAGGTGCTACCTTCCTTTGTTTCAGCTTGTTTAAAGGCATAGTAAATGGTTATAGGGAATGCTGGATGTCCCTTTTTTGCCATACTCTGAATAGCCTGTGTCATTCCATCGAGAAAGAATGTTTCGGCTTTTTCTTTACTTCCGTGTCGATATGGCGTGACTACTAATTCCTCCGCTTTAGATACCGCGAGTGTAGAAAATAATTCTGGGTAAATAGCACACAAGGATCTTCGTATCCAAACGTAGAAGAAATCAGCATACCCAATATTGTCATAGTAAGGTGGATCAGTAGAGATAACTTTGTTTGTTGAGATCTTTTGATTCGCGGCATCAGCCTGATGCACTATGCCTGAAATAAGTGAGTTTAGCCTTGTACATGCATTTAGATTGTCGGATGTATATTTTATAGCCTTCAACCAGCAGATGGATTTGTTTCCGATTATGTTTGATTCAGGGAAATCCCAAGCCATAGGTAATGCTTGCCTTTTGTAAGTTTTCATTACTTGTTCACCGGATGCCTTCCAGGTAACTACAACTACTGTTGTAGTCTGTTAGCCTGTCTACAGCAAAAGCCAAATAAACCGTTAGCGCTTCACCATAAGCGGTTGCACTCAATTCACCAGCATCAAGACCAATCCCATCTTCTTCCAAGCCCGCGGCTTTAGCATCTACAATGGCTTTGTTTCTAGCATCCTGAATCAAATCAGAAAAGGTTGTCAGTGGAATAAGCTGTCGTGATGTAAACAGGTCGTCATATTCGTTTAGTCCATATAATTGAGTTCGAATATCACGTGGGTTGTGATTGATCTGAGTATTAGGTTTCCAATCTGGTTTTGCTGAATTCGCAATGTTTTCTATTTCTTTTGTGGGGGAGAGATATACGCGACCAGATTTACCTTCAGCTATAACTGCTAATAATCGTTGATTGAAAATACCTTGTTGGCCTTGCTCTCGAATTAGTTTTACCGGTATTGGTGTGTCCGAAATTAAACATTTAAAATTACCGCCTCGACCTACTTTGGTCCCATTTTTTGCTTCTGCCGGAAGCGTTCCAACTTTGACTTGAAAATGATAAGTGTCCTCTTCAATTATGGGGTTAACATATGCTTCTTTACCTTTCTTGCTGGACAATATGAAATTGGAAACCAATGGAACGTCAACATGATTAAATGCTGGGTTAGGACTTTTCACCGTTCGAGCCCATAACCAAGCAATTACTGTTAATTCTTCACCGGCATAAGATTTTAAATCCGGCCGCTCGGCGATCATGTCATTGGTCACTTTTACTTTCGGGTATAAATGCCCAATGCGTTTAAAGGCTTCTTCACGCATTCAATGACTATAGCGGCGTACGTCTTCGGCTAAACCTTTGGTGCCACTCCAGTCTTCCAGTATATCTTTTGTTGCTTTCTTTTTACTGGTTTTGTCTGATTCTGGTATTGGCCCCACCGGGGCTTGACCTGCAAATTTGGGTGGAATCTCGATCATGGCTTTGTTGATCATTACCGCGACGGGGTTTAAATCACTGGCATAACTTTCTAGCCCTAAGCGCTGCGCCTCTAACGGAATGGCGCCACCACCGGCAAATGGGTCGTGAAAGGCAGGCAGATTTTCTGGGTCAAATAGCTCTACTGTCTGCGGATGGTTGCGGTTTAGGTAACAGGTTTCTTGCCAGCTTTCTTTAATGGCTGCGCGGGCACGATTTAGTACTTCTTCGTTATTTGTGTTTTCCCACTTCACTAAATCGCGAATAATTTGAAATAGCTTTTCGCGCTTTATTTCCGCTTCTTTTTTATTGACGCCATATTTAAAACCGGCGTCTTGCTGGTAGCCTGGGTCGTTGACCATTTGTACAAATATTACTGCTCGTGCTGCAGGCAAAGGGCGACGGGCCCACCAAAGGTGTAATCCTCTTGGGTAGGCTCCTATTCCAGGCTGCTTTTCATGTGCGCAAGCTGCGTTAATTTCATCTAACGGCAGCGCCACTTCGATCAGCTTTTTGGGGCTGTAGATTTTAGTTTCTTTTATCGTTGTCATTATCTGCTCTTAAAGTGTTTCATTCGGTGTTACTGCTTTTGAAAGCAGGTCACTCAAATCATAATTAATACTGGCCACGCCAAAATCTGGCTCTACGATGAAGTGGTTTTGCACATAATAAAGGCCCTTCGTGTGAGTCGTTGTCGACTATCACAATGGCGAGAATAAATTTGTCTGCTTGGTTCAAACCGTAAATAATTTCATTACGGCTAACGGTAATGGTGCTTTGGCCTTTAGCGCGACCTTTTACTTCGACGTGGCGGTCTGGCTTGATGGAACCATCGGCATTTGCTGGCGGGCGGGAGGTGACATCCCAGCCGCATTTTTCTGCACCGACATCGGTGACTTTATGGCCGAAGGCTTGCTCTGTCTGCATCACCGCATTCATGGCCACTTGCTCCACACGAGCACGTGCCACGGCATCCACCGAAAATTGGGTTTCACCTTTGCGCATGGACAGCAAACCTTGCGGAATCACTAAGGCGCCGCCAATCACCACTGGGGTGCTGGATACCACATTTTTAAGTGCTATCAATTCGGCTTTGCGTTGTTCTAAGCGCGCGGTAAGTTCATCAACACGACGGCGTGCCATTTCGGATTGCATGCGAGGTTGTTTGCCAGCGTTTACATCGTCTTGCAGTTTGATGTAACGGTCGGACCAATAATTAATTTCTTTCACTAAGCGTTCATTCATGGCGGCCATGGTTTTATCGGCCTGGCGTTCACGTCGACCTTTTACCTCGGTATAATGCTCCGGCACCAATTGCTGTGAGGCATGGTTCAGCGCTAAGGCTTCGAGGTTATGGTTGAGCCAACCTGCTTGCAGGATATCGCCTACTAGTTTGCGGTCGTAATCATCAATGGCCTGTAAATCTAAGTGGGGTGCCCAACCGACGTTAATGACCTTGCCTTGTTCGTCTATTTCAACAAATTGTAAGCGGCGTGATGCCACGTCACCGCTTTGGCTTGACTCGCGTACGGTATGGTCAACCATGAATAAGACTTTGGGTTCGGTACTGTCGTCATTCGGGTCGACTAATACGGCGCCTTGTTTCAGTTTTGGCCGGTGAGCTTGTAACACCAAATCGGTTGCGGCATGCATGAGCGGATGCATGGGGTGGATCATATCCGCCATAGGTTTGTCGGTTTGGCGTACGTGCTGCTTTTCAAAACAGATACGTTCGTATTTTTTTAGTACTGGTGTACGGCTTTCACCTATTATACGGTCGCGCTCACGAATGGCTGCGGGCACGTGGCGCACTTCATAGCGGCCTGATTCGCGTGATCGAAATTCACCGCCTAAGGTTTGAAAGGCTTCGGTAAAAAACGCGCGAATAAAATACGGCTGAAGTTTTCGTGCTTCGGCTTTTTCCATTTCTTCTTTTACGACATAGAGCTCTTCAAGCCCCATGTGTTGGTCAACCAATGCGTTTCGTTTGATAATTTCTTTTAGATGTTCGGCATCCAGCGCGCCTTCGATGACCTCACTCATTTTGGCTTTTGTTTTTGGGTCTTCACCATAGCGAATGGCTTCAACTAATAGGTCTTTTGGCGATACGTTATCGAAGGCTTCACCCAGTACGTCAAATACTTTTCCGCCAAGTGCTTCTTTTTTTCACTTCGATTTTATCGAACAGTTTTTGAAATACTTCGCCTTCGCGGGTTTCATTCGCAACGATATTCCATAAGTGACACACTTTCGTTTGACCAATGCGGTGGATACGACCAAAACGCTGTTCTAAGCGATTTTGGTTCCAGGGTAAGTCGTAGTTCACCATTAAGTTGACGTTTTGTAGGTTGACACCTTCGCCTGCTGCATCGGTGGTAATTAACACAACCACTTCAGGGTCATTGCGGAATTCTTCTTGGATTTTACGGCGCTCATCGCGATTCGTGCCGCCAAAAATCGTACGTACTGCATTGGTATTGCCAAGCATGTCGCCAATGCGTGCCACTAGATAGCTTAAGGTGTCTTTGTGTTCGGTAAAGATGATCAGCTTGCGGCGGCTTCCGTTTGCTGTAAACATCTCGGGCTTGTCTTGTAGCAAACAAGAGAGCTCTTCCCATTTTTTATCATTGCCTGATTGCACCACTAAATGGGCTTGCCGCTCAAGGTACTTCAGGCTTTCAATTTCTACTTCAAGTTCAGGAATAGTCTCTGCGGTAGATGCTTGATCCACCACTTGTTCGGCATAGAGCTCGTATTCTTCTACACTTAAGTCTTCATCTAGTTCATCTAAATTATCTGACAGGTCGATTTTTTTCTTAACGTTGTATTCACCAACCGTTTCGGCGACTCCGTTGTTTATAGATTGGCCGCGCGCCATGAGTTTAGTTTCAGCTAGACGGTCTTCTAAACGTTTGCGACGACGTTTTAAGGACTGATAGATTGCATCAGGGCTAGATGCCAAACGGCGTTGCAGTATGGTTAATGCAAAGCCAACATTATTCTTCTTTTGGCCATCTAGATTATCGGCGCGATTCATCTCTTCGCGAACGTAGATTGTCACCTGTTCGTAGAGTGATACTTCCATGGGCGAGAGCTCGTAATTGACCGTATAAGCGCGGCGCTCTGGGAATAACGGCGTACCATCAAACTTAAGCAGCTCCTCTTTCACCATACGCCGCATCATGTCGGACACATCGACTTTATGGGCACCTTCACGGAATTTGCCATAGAAGCGATCACCGTCGAGCAGTGACAACCAGATTTGAAAGTCTTCTTCTTTACCGTTGTGCGGCGTTGCTGTCATCAGTAGGTAGTGGCGCGTGATAGAGCCTAGCAATTCACCTAACTGGAATCGCTTGGTTTTATTAACCTTGTTGCCAAAATAATTGGCCGATAATTTATTGGCTTCATCAACAATGATTAAATCTCACTCTGTATTTTTCAGCTTTTCTTGGAAGTCCTCGTTACGTGACAGCTGATCTAGGCGGCAGATTAGTTGGCCGGATTCATCAAAGTAATTGCCTGAGGCGCATTGTTCTTGTTTTTCTCGACTGAAAATATCGAAGATAACGCCAAACTTTTCAAGCAGCTCGTCTTGCCACTGTTCGGTAAGAGAGCCGGGTGAAACGATTAAAATACGCTTGGCATCAGCACGCATTAAAAGTTCACGTATTAACAGGCCCGCCATGATCGTTTTACCAGCACCAGGGTCGTCGGCCAGCACAAAGCGTAACGGCTGTTTTGGCAGCATGTGTTCGTAAACGGCTGATATTTGGTGCGGTAACGGCTCTACATTAGAGGTGTGCACTGCCATCATTGGGTTAAACAAGGCTGCTTGCGTAATACGGTGTGCTTCTAGCCCTAGCTTGAATTCAGCGCCGGGAGCATCAAATGCCCAAGGCCGCCCTGCAGTGGCCAACTCTAAGCGTGCTTCGTCGGAGCGAAACAGCATCTGCTCGCCTAGTTTGCCTTGACTGTCTTTGTAGTAGACGGTGATAGCAGCATCACCAACGGGCTCCACCTGAACGATATGGACAATCTCTTCAGATTGAATGCCGCGAACCTGTGCGTCTTTTTTGATGTCTTCGGGTTTTAGCATTTAGCTCCCTATACCGTCCTTAGTGTCTTGATCCTCATAGCCTGGCGCGATAATCAGATTCTCTACGCCATAGAGTGTTTGTCTATTTTGTAGCCACAGGTGATTTTCTGGTCCATTCAGGTTATGGGCGTCAGAACAATCTACATTCCAATACCTTAATACGTAGCCTGCAACAGCGGCTCGTACCTGGACTTTAAGTACACCTTCTTTCATGGCGTATTCGGCTTCGATTGTTTCTGGGTGCTTAAGGCGTGGGTGCGGAACAATGTGCATTTCTACAATTCGGTTCCACTGAATGTCTGCGTCCCTTGATTCCTCTTCACTGACGTCGCTCTGTGGTAATTCGAAAGGATTCTCAATTCGATTAATAACGAAATCAGAGAAGCGACTTTTAGCTCGATCATATCCTTTAACATGCCAGCGCAAGCCGTTATCCACTAATGCGAAGGGGACGATCTCTCTTTCAGATAAGCCGCTAGAGAGTGGCCGGTAGCCAATACGAAGGGCTTGCTTGTTGTGAATAGCACGAGTGATATGTGCCAAATTTTGTATATGTGGAAAGTTTAATTGTGTTGGCGCTTCGCTGGTAACGATGGATTTCTGAGCGCCAACAAAATCGTCACCAAAGCCATATAATAATGCAGCGAGGGTTTGGCTGCCAGAGTATTCAAATAGTGACGTAAAGCCTTCGCGCTGAATATAGATTTTGGCTTTAGTGTCGTATTCTATGTTTTTAGAGGCGAGATCTTTATATAAGGAAAGGTCTCGTGAGGCGGCCGCTTCTTTTATACCAAAGCGGGAAACAAGATCATTTCGATTAACAGTACCTAAAAAGTACAGTTTAAAGTCGATATGAAATAACCGTTCTCTTTGCGCCTGGCTTGTTGTAGCAAGCTGCTCTAGAACTGATTTGTCAGTGAGACATTAAATAGCCTCCAAATCAGTAATGCCAGTTTGCTACTCATGCTGTGAATAGTGCGTTGTCACTTTCGCTACCCTCTGCTTTTAACCTGCAAAGGCCGCTCTATAAATGCCATACCTTAATGCTGCCGGCTGGATATGGCTTGATACTACTATTAATTGTTACGTAGTATTAAATGATATTCAGTACGTGTCAATATGATAACCACAGTTAAATTGATATTGTTTGTTTATTCCCTTCAGCTTAACCAAGTTACCCAACAAATCTTTTGATTAGTCCGATAATAAGCTACTGATTTTAAAGGCTTCTCTGTTCTCCGGTCATGGACTTGGGTGTTGTGGAATAGGGAGAGGTGCAAAGAGTGTTCGGCTATTTAGAGAATATTGACCTTGGATAGTCCGTGATTAGAAATGGACCGAAGTCCGTAAAGCATTGCCGCATAAGTCCTGTGGTGCGGCGAGCAGGCAATAAAAAAACCCCAACTGATAACAGTTGGGGTTTCGTATTTGGTGGAGGCGACAGGAATCGAACCCGCGTCCGCAAGACGTCCACCATCAGCTCTACATGTTTAGCCAACTCTTTAGTTTTAGTTATCTGCTACCCGAGCGGCAGGAAAGACAGATAACGATCCCGTTAGGTTTTAATGGATTCGCCCCGGGTGTGCTTTACCACGATCCTGTGTGAGTCGACGCCTGAGACTGAACGCACAAGCACGTATCAGGCAGACGGCACCCTACTGGGTATCAAGCAGCGAGTGCGTAGTTGTCGTTGTTGGCAACTATATTTTTGCAGTTGGATTTACGAGGTAATCTGCACCTCGACATGCACTTCCGGTTTCATGGCCCACGTCGAAGCCAATGCGCCCCCGATATGTTGCTATGGGTAATATATTAAAACTTACAAATAGAGCCCACTACTGGATATGGAAACAGCCCTAGCATAGGACACCTGTGACTTTACATAAGGTGTCTAGTTCCTATGAACTTATAATAGTTTAGTGACTTTTAACATTCTTTGCCTGTCCTTCTGCCAATCACGTTCTTTTATCGACTGCCGTTTATCATGGGCCTGTTTACCCTTTGCCAGGCCAATTTCTACCTTCACTTTTCCATGCTTCCAATACATAGCAGTTGCCGCCAGAGTATAACCTTTTCGTTCCACATTACCAATCAATTTGATGATTTCCCTTCTATGCAATAGTAGTTTTTTTGTTCGCTGCGGATCTGGATTGATATGTGTGGAGACTGTCGGTAATGGTGTTATAGTTACGCCCAACAGGAAAGCTTCTCCGCCCTTTAACAGGACGTAACCATCACTGATCTGAGCCCTGCCAGCACGTAGACTTTTTACCTCCCATCCTTCAAGTGCAATTCCTGCTTCGAATTTTTCCTCAATAAAAAAATCGTGTCTTGCCTTTTTGTTCAAAACAATGGTGTTGCCAGAAGATTTTTCTTTTTTTTTGTCTGTCATTGGACATTGTAACTGTTGAAAGGCATGGATTATACATTATTTGTTATTGAACAAATAATGAACCTGGCTTAGGGTGCAAACAGAAATAAAACATACGTCGCCACAAGCTAGATAAATTAGTGTTGTGATTTCTGGCGTATAGCCATTGCTACCTGATTACGCAGAGTATCAAGGTAGCTCAGACCTCCTCTGGTAGCTGTGCTCTTTATATCGTCAATATAGATAAAACCTATACATTTGTTTGCTACTACGATCGGCAGTAACATCAGGTCATTGGGAACGGCTACTTTTTGACGCCAGTCCGGTATCTGATTGGCGCACTCTTCACTGGTAGCATTGGAAATTACAATATTACTACATTTATTTGTTGCTTCGTTGAAGACATCTTTTTCTGCTCCTACCCGGAAGTGAAATCGAGGAATGATCTCGCCTACATTATTGTCAAAGCTAGCATAGCGTAATTGATTTTTTTCTTTTAACATCAAGATTACTCGGCGGCAGTCAGGCCTAGTATAAATTATTTTTATTATTACTTATGGACAATATGACTTTTAGCTCTGCTTTAGCAAATATCAGGTTGCTGATTTCTGCTATTCTCGTGGTCAATGTTTGCTCGTTGATATGATTAGGCGTGTAATTGGATTTTTTCCTTTTCGTTTGATCCGACAATTTTTTTAATCGGACAAGATGAATTCAGAAAGATTGCGGTAGTATCCAGTGTTGCTTGCACTGATTTCCATGATCGAAGCATATTCGTTGGCATCCTCGATAAACAGTTTGATCAACTTTGTCATTTTTTTTCACAGATAGGTCAAAACTTCTTCTATAATGGTTCGATATTTTCTCCAATGCATTTAGCTTTTTATCACTGTTACTACCAACGGTTTCTGCAATTTCATTACTGTAAGCGGCTAACTGAGCCGTGATTTCTTCATTACTTAAGGGCTTTGGTACACTGCCATTATGCGGTACTTGCATATCTTTTGTTATGTTTTCCGGCAACCCTCATTTGTTTGCCACAGTCTTTCCCAGTTCTACAAAGCACATACTTAGTATGTGCTTTGTAGCCTTGTTTTCCCGCAAGCTTTTGTGCCGGATTTGCTTCAGTATTTCTTCATACTCATCCGGTAAATAGTATATGCTTATTTGCCTGCCCAACTTGTGAAACATGCTGACAAGGAAAACTTCCTCAGGATCCAGTCCGTGGATAAATCCGGCCAGACTTTTAGTAAGTGTTGCGCTAAGAAAGAAACAGCAAGCGTTACTTTTTAGGGCATCTATTTGCTCAGAATCTTTTAGATGCTGAAACATTATTATGCCAACAGAGAGTGGGCGCACGTGTTCCATGCCAAGGATGGCTACAGCTCGGGATACAGTTCTAATTTCGTCGCCAAAGCTGTCGTAGGCAGATGAATTGACCGGCCGTAGCAGTTTGCTGGACAAGGCCTGATCTTTAAGGATGATTTTTGCCAGTTGTGCTGATGAAGAGTTTTTGGGGTTTTGTTGCATGAGCTTTGAAACATGCTGTGCGACGACCGAAAAATCTTTCTTTCGTTCCATATTTCGTCGCAAGATGGCAAGAGTTTCCTGCTCTTTGGTTGCGCTTTTAGGTAGTTAAAAAGTCAAATCAACAACCTTTTCATTTTCCTTTTTTAAATAGCGATCAATGTCATCTTTCATTTCTGAGGATGCCTGATAACATGTCTCGTTATCTTTATTCAACGCTGTAAGGATAATTTGATCCAGTTCTTGGTCAATTATGTTGTTATAGCTTGACGATGGGCCTACAGTTTCATTAACGATCTTGTACATGCCAGCCATTGAGTTGTCAGCAGAAAATATAGAGACCACGTTATCATTTCATAAAGAACAATCGCAATAGAGAAGACATCTGAATAAGGTCCAACAGCCTAAGCATTTATTTGCTCCGGCGACACATATTTCACTGTCCCAACTACTTCTTCACTACTAAGTTCGTTGCCCATAAAAGTGGATATGCCAAGGCCCATTACTTTTGCTGTAGCGTCCTTATCTATTAGTAAATTGCCAGAATTAAGATCACGATGAATAATGTTCAGCCTGTGTGCACATGAAAACGTATCAAGGATCTGGCTAATTATTGTTAATGACTGATGTGTAGCAATCGTCTTTTTTCATTTGGTATCTCGCGTAGAGACTGCCATTCGATATAGGGATAAACCAGATAGGGCATATCTTGGTGTATCCCAATTTCGTAAATGGGAATGATACTATGGTGTTCAAGCTTACTGACATTTCTGGCTTCGTGTAAGAGGTGAGAATGATCCTTCCTGCGACGATCAAGTGTCTTGATAGCGACTTGACACTCAAGTTGTGGATCGTGCGCGAGATAAACAACACTTTGAGCACCCTGTCCCAATTGCCGGGTAATTTCAAAACGTCCTACAGTCTCCGGCCCGGCATTAGTACCGGCATTATTTTGCTCTGGGAAATTCATGTGTACTCAATGTTTGGTTCATTAGTTTAGCGGCATTATTCATTGTTATTAAAGTGGAATTATTTTTTTGTTGAGACTGAAATAAATTTCCTGCAAAATCGCTATAAAAAAACCAAGACAATGAACTATGGTAAAAAAACGAACGTCAATTCACGGTCAGTGGTCTTCCCAGTGGGTTTTTGTACTAGCAGCCACAGGATCAGCGGTTGGTTTAGGTAATATCTGGCGATTTCCCTATATGGCTGGTGAAAGCGGAGGTGGTGCTTTCATCATGCTTTATATTATTTGCGTGATTTTGATGGGCACTCCCATAATGGCCGCCGAGATAATGATCGGTAGGCGAGGGCGCCAAAGTCCGTTAAATACCATGCGTACACTGGCGGCAGAAGGAGGACACAGCCGGCATTGGCAAATACTTGGAATTTTAGGCATGCTCGCCGGTTTTTTAATTATGTCCTACTACAGTGTCATTGCTGGGTGGGTTCTGTCCTACATCTTCAAAACCGCTTCTGGAACCTTTGAAGCTGCAGCGCCGGATACGGTAGTAAAAATTTTTAACGATTTCACCTCTAATCCATGGATATTGCTCTTCTGGCACTCGGTTTTCATGGTTATGTGTATGACAGTTACTGCTCGGGGAGTAAAGGGAGGCCTGGAAAAGGCCGTGCGCATATTAATGCCAACACTGTTTTGCTTATTGTTGATTATGGTGGGTTACGCCATGAGCACGGATAAATTTCTTGACGGCATGGCTTATTTATTAATCCCTGACTTTACCACGCTTGCCGCGAATTTCCCGGAAGTCTTCCTGAATGCTTCCGGGCATGCTTTTTTTAGTCTGAGTATCGGCATGGGCGCAATCATGGTCTATGGCTCTTATCTTCCCACAAAGACATCGATTGCCAACGCAACGATTGCCATCGCCACCATGGATTCAGTGGTTGCCATTCTGGCCAGCCTAGCTATTTTCCCGCTGGTATTCACTTATAATCTGGAGCCCAGCAGTGGTCCGAGTCTCATTTTTATTACCCTGCCGATCGCCTTTGGTCAGATGCCTGGTGGTGGATTATTCGGTTCAATGTTCTTTTTTCTTGTCATGTTTGCGGCCTGGACATCAGGTATTTCACTGTTGGAACCAGTTGTTACCTGGTTGGTGGAAAACAAGGGAATGAGACGACTTAAAGCAACTATTATTACCGGAGGGATTGCCTGGATAGTCGGTATCGGTACGGTACTGTCATTTAATCACTGGGCATTTTCCTTTACCTTTGCTGGCCTGGAAAAACACGGTGGTATATTCGATATTATTGATATATTGACAGCTAATATCTTACTGCCTTTAGGAGGTCTAATTATTTCTATTTTTGTGGCATGGATCATGTCGAAAATGTCTGTTAAAGAGGAACTGGATATGAATGAAGGACTTTACAAATTCTGGTTTTTTACTACAAAGTATGTTGCGTCGGTTGGTGTTGGAATAATTTTTCTGAGCCAGTTTGGCATTTTTTAGATTTAAACAAGTGAGATAGTAGTGACTTCTATTAGTAAATCTGCTGATGTGCAGTTTAGCGCAAAGCAACTGTACGATTTGGTTAACGATGTTGAGGCCTACCCTCAATTTTTGCCATGGTGTGTGGATTCAAAGATATTGACGCAAGCCGAAAATAATTTAACTGCTTCTCTTTCCGTGACAGTTGGCAAGATAAGGCAATCTTTTATAACCCAAAATACTATGCAGACGAATCGTAGGATTGATATAAATCTGGCAAATGGACCGTTTAAAAAATTACATGGTCACTGGATTTTTGATGATAACAACGGCCAAGCTTGTCGAATAATTGTATATATGAATTTCGAGTTCAGCAACAAGCTTGTGAAGTTAGTGATGGAGGGGGTATTCAGCCATGTTGTTAACACGTTGATTGATGCATTTACAGAAAGAGCATCACGGGTATATGGTCGTAACTGACAAAGTATCTTTTCATATCGAAGTGGTGTATGCTCAGGCTCGGGAAGCCCATGTTTTGTCTTTGAAAGTTGCTAAAGGAACGACCATCAAGCAGGCGGTAGAGCAATCCGAAATTCTAAACAGGTGTCCTGAAATCGATTTGAATAACAATAAAGTTGGTATCTTCGGCAACGTACGAGAATTAGACGAACGGGTTAGCGACCGTGATCGAATAGAAGTTTACCGACCTCTTAAAGCTGATCCAAAACTAGCGCTGCGTACACGGGCTGAGCAACAAAAAAAAAGTGAGTTGTAGTGGCCTTGCTGCGACATGCCTCTCATCAGGTCTGCTCAATATCCACTTTATATATCTTTTCCGGACTGATGGTGATTTCTCTGTTGTCCGTATTATTCTCCTTATCAGTAGGTAGCGTTGAGACAAGTTTGTATGAGGTGATCTCAGCCTTACTTGGCGAGGACGTAGGGATTGAAGCCAAAGTTATTACAGAGCTACGCTTGCCGCGGGTAATTGCTGGTTTTTTGGTTGGTGGCATGTTGGCGTTGGCTGGTGTACTAATGCAGGTAATGTTAAGAAACCCACTGGCAGAGCCGTATGTGTTGGGTGTTTCCGGTGGCGCCTCGGTATTTGCATTGCTGGCTATAATATTTAGTCTATCTAGTATTATGATCAATTTGAGCGCATTTTGCGGCGCTTTAATTTCGATCCTATTGGTTTTTGGCTTGTCGCATATGAAGAGTCAATGGAATCCAATGCGTGTATTGTTAACTGGTGTAGTAATCGCAGCTGGTTGGTTTGCAGTAGTTAGTTTTTTACTCGCGGTAAGTCCATCGACACAAGTCCACGGAATGTTATTCTGGCTAATGGGAGATTTATCTTTCGCAAACTACTCCTCATTTTCACTGGTGATATTACTAGTTTCCATACTTATTACCATGTCTATCGCCCGTAGCCTGAACCTGCTTTCTCACGGCGATCACAAGGCCGCTACTCTGGGGGTTTCCGTAGCTCCACTACGGTATCTAGTTTATTTTCTTTCGTCAGTACTAACTGCCGCAGCAGTCATGCAGGCAGGTGGTATTGGCTTTGTTGGGCTGATCATCCCCCACCTGGTGCGCCTGCTGTTAGGAAGCGATCATCGGATACTAATACCGGTTGCCGTTCTTTTAGGCGGCAGTTTACTGGTAATTGCTGATGGCCTGGCGAGGATTATTATTGCCCCTTTGCAGTTACCCGTTGGAGTGTTGATGGCAATGTTAGGAGTACCGCTATTTCTTGTCTTATTGCAAGCCATGGTTGTGAAACAAAAAACATGAGCTTACTTAGCGCCCGGGCATTAACAGCCAGCATCGGCAACAAGCTTATTTGTAATGAGCTGAATTTCTCTGTCGAGCCTGACCAATATTGGGGAGTGTTGGGCGGCAACGGCGTTGGTAAAACGACCTTGCTACAAACTCTGATAGGCTTACACGAGGCTGTCCATGGTGATATAGAAATTGAGGGAAAAAGTCTGCAAGACTGGAGGCGTAAAGATCTGGCTTGTCGGCTAGGGGTGTTGTTTCAAGATGGTCAGGACACGTTTCCTGCCTCAGTAATGGAGACAGTATTAGCGGGACGCCATCCTTATTTACCATTTTGGTCTATAGAAGGAAAAGACGATATCAAGTTGGCTCACAAGGCGTTGGCAGATGTGGCAATGGTAGATATGAGTTATCGCCAGGTTAATACCTTGTCAGGTGGTGAACGCCGCAGACTGGCAATCGCAACTTTGTTGGTGCAAAACCCGACAATTTGGCTCCTGGATGAGCCAACCAATCATCTTGATTTGTATCATCAGATATCATTACTTGATTTGGTAATCGAGCGCGTACGTTCAACTACTGGTGGTATACTTATGGTATTGCATGATGTCAACATTGTTACAAGATATTGTACACACGCCATGCTCATGATCGATGCTAATACTATTCTATGTGGCCCAGTTGATGCTGTGGTTACACAGAAAAACCTGGAAAAACTATATCAACATCCGATAAAAACCATACAAGATAAAAATGCTGTTTTCTATTTTCCGGAATAATCAAGTTCTAGTTTGATGTTTGTATTCAGATATAGAAAGTGTAAAAGTTTTTTCTTTATGTTAAATAAATAAGCCTTTCAGTTATTAATATTGACAAGGAATGGTGAATTGTTTCACGGCGATTCTTCCACTATCGACTACAGTGGATAACGGAGATGATAACAATCCTTTTGTTCATGGTGCGCGGTATTGTAAATAGGCTAAGGTAGCATTTCTAATATGCATATTGTTCTGACCTGGATAATCGCTGCAAGAATGTTCCTGTTCCTTGCATATGTTAGAAACAAAGTAGCAACAAAAGAAGTCATAAATCTTGAGTGATGCATCCAAAGCTATAACCAATTATTGGACGATACTACCAAATTAAAGCTCATTCAGCGACAACCCCCGGATGCTTAATGTAAACAGGTACATAAAGATATCGATTCCCAGTTGAAATTATCCAATATACAGTATGGCTTTATTATCGATTTAGTT
>Ga0056106_100025_pt1 | contig 27100 bp, 51 predicted proteins | sample WorMetcrassitun1_FD_77012 | JGI IMG/M metagenome (GOLD analysis project Ga0056106, IMG submission 77012) | Marine gutless worms symbiont microbial communities from Max Planck institute for Marine Microbiology, Germany - Olavius crassitunicatus.1 ... | reverse complement strand
CCTGAGAAACAAGTTGCTGTAAAACGTAAAGACCGGATACGGGTGGTGAGTATGAAGGCGGAAAAAAATGAACCGTGAAGTGTTAATAATTAGTAAGAGATATATCAATGATTGAACTGTCTGATGTGCTATTGCTAGCCGCTATATTGTTTTGCATTAGCGTTGCGGGGGTATTTATAAATCGAAAAAACATAATTATCCTGCTTATGTGCATCGAGCTCATGTTACTTTCGGTAAATATGAATTTTGTAGCATTCTCACACTTTTTAGGAAATGTACATGGACAGATCTTTGTGTTTTTTATCCTGGCAGTTGCTGCTGCTGAATCAGCAATTGGTCTTGCAATACTTGTGGTGCTGTTCCGTAATCATGGCACTATAAATGTCAAAGACATTGATATGATGAAGGGATGAGCTGATGGAGAATATGCAATCTATCTATCTGGCAATTGTATTATCACCTCTGGTCGGTGCAATTATCGCTGGCTTGTTTGACAAAACTATTGGCCGTAGTGGAGCACACTGGGTAACGATAATTGGTGTGGGTATATCAGCCATATTATCCCTGTTTGTCTATAAACATATTGTCATCGATGGCGCTGAGAGTTTTAACGGTACGATTTATACCTGGTTGAGTAGCGGAAACATAAACATAAGTGTCGGTTTCCTGGTTGATCGTTTGTCCGCCACGATGATGGTAATAGTCAGTTTCATCTCCTGGATAATCCATATCTATACCATTGGTTACATGCGTGATGACCATGGCTACCAGCGTTTCTTCAGTTATATTTCACTCTTTACTTTTGCCATGCTGATGCTGGTAATGTCCAATAATTTCATGCAGTTATTTTTCGGTTGGGAAGGTGTTGGTATGGTTTCCTATCTGCTGATTGGTTTCTGGCACAAGAGGGAATCAGCTATCTTCGCTAATCTTAAGGCTTTCCTGGTAAATCGTATTGGAGATTTTGGCTTCTTACTTGGTATCGCCGCAATATTGCTGACATTTGATAGTCTTGATTATGCAACGGTGTTTGAAATGGCACCAAGCATGGCGAATAACACCATCGAAATTTTTGCGGGACAGCAATGGATGTTGATGAGCTTCATTTGTATTTTTCTGTTCATCGGAGCAATGGGTAAATCCGCCCAGGTACCCCTGCATGTTTGGTTACCGGATTCGATGGAAGGTCCGACACCGATCTCTGCGCTGATCCATGCAGCAACCATGGTAACCGCCGGTATCTTCATGGTAGCGCGTATGTCACCATTATTTGAGCTTAGTGAAACAGCTTTGAGCTTTATTTTGATCATCGGTGCTACGACAGCTTTTTTTATGGGACTTTTGGGATTAGTTCAACACGATATAAAACGCGTGGTAGCCTACTCAACACTTTCCCAGTTGGGGTATATGACCGTAGCACTCGGTGCCTCAGCATATTCCGCTGCTATTTTTCATCTAGCCACCCACGCTTTTTTCAAGGCCCTACTATTTCTTAGTGCTGGCTCAGTAATTATTGGCATGCATCATGAGCAGGATATGCGCAAGATGGGTGGTTTGTATAAGTACATGCCGATAACCTATTTTACCAGCCTTATCGGCTCTCTGTCGTTGATTGGCTTTCCGTTTTTCTCCGGATTTTATTCCAAGGATGCCATCATAGAGGCGGTGCATCATTCTCATTTATACGGTTCTGGTTATGCTTACCTCGCGGTACTTTTCGGTGTATTCATTACAGCTCTTTATTCTTTCAGAATGTTTTTCCTAACTTTCCACGGCAAGGAGCGCATGGATAAGCATGTTTGGGAGCATCTGCATGAATCACCTAAAATTGTAACCGTTCCATTGGTTGTCCTAGCCATCCCTTCATTCATGATAGGTATGTATCTGGTCGGTGACATCATGACGGGTGAATATTTCGGGGAAGCTATCTATGTTAATTCCCAGCATGAATCAGTTGCGCTTATTGCTGAGGAATACTATGGTGTGCTGGTATTTACGCTTCATGCTTTTACAGTCTCAATCTTGTCTCCTGTTTATCTGACCTTTGCTGGAGTACTAGCTGCATGGTTTCTGTATATCAAACAACCCTACCTACCGAAAAAAATCGCCGATAGTATTAAACCGATCTATTCTATGCTGCTTAACAAATATAGGTGTGATGATTTCAATCAGAAGGTTTTTGCCGGTGGTGCGCGTTGGGTCGGGCAACAACTTTGGATATTTGGTGATGTGAAGTTTATTGATGGGCTGGTGGTTAACGGTACCGCCCAGACAGTTAAATTATTTTCCGGTGTCGTCCGCAAAATACAATCAGGATATTTGTACGACTATGCTTTCGCCATGATTATCGGCTTATTGGTATTACTCGCTGTATTTGTCCACGGAATTACTTAAATTTAAGTACAAAATAAAAAAATAATGCTAGAGAATTCACAAATACTTAATCTTATTATTTGGGCGCCTATACTAGCTGGTTTTTGGGTGCTGTATGTCGGCGATCGACAGGAAAAAACTATAAAGTTATTTTCTCTGGGGGTTTCTGTTTTTGTATTTGTGCTGTCATTATTTTTGTTGAGCGACTTTGATACTACCACCCATGCGATGCAATTTGTGGTGAACACAAGTTGGATTGAAGTATTCAATATTAATTATCATATCGGTGTAGATGGGATCTCATTACCATTAATTGTATTAACAACATTAATCACTATTTTGGTAATCCTTGCAGCCTGGGAAGTTATAGAACACCGGGGCTTCCAATATATGGCTGCATTCCTTATCCTGGAAGGCCTGATGGTCGGAACCTTTTCTGCCCTGGATGCCATGCTGTTCTATTTTTTCTGGGAAGCCATGCTGATCCCGATGTTTCTTATTATCGGTATTTGGGGTGGTACGCGCAGAGGTTATGCCGCTATTAAGTTCTTTCTCTATACTTTATTTGGCTCGGTATTAATGTTAGTTGCGCTGCTCTTCCTATACTCCCAGTCTAGTAGCTTTGAGATTCTGGATTTTCATGAATTATCGTTAAGCCTCACTAAGCAGAGATATATCTTTGTTGCCTTTTTGTTGGCTTTCGCAGTAAAAGTGCCAATGTGGCCGGTACATACCTGGTTGCCGGATGCTCATGTGGAAGCCCCGACTGGTGGCTCTGTTATCCTTGCAGCTATTTTGCTGAAAATGGGAGGATATGGATTTGTCCGTTTTAGTTTACCCATCCTTCCCGATGCCAGTCTTGCTTTTGATGGCTTTATGATTGCCCTGTCGTTGATTGCAATTGTATATATTGGTTTCGTGACACTGGTTCAGCAGGATATGAAAAAACTGGTCGCCTATTCATCCATATCCCATATGGGTTTTGTCACTCTTGGTTTTTTTGTTTGTTTCCAGATAGTTGAAAATACAAATAGCATGAGTGGTGCTGTTATGGCGATGGAAGGTGCCATGATGCAGATGATTTCACATGGATTTATTTCCGGTGCCTTGTTCCTCTGTGTTGGGGTTATCTATGACCGCATGCACAGTCGGGAAATAGCAGATTACGGTGGTGTAGTAAATACCATGCCGAAATTTGCCGCCCTTACCATGCTGTTTGCTATGGCTAATGCTGGTTTGCCCGGCACAACAGGTTTTGTCGGTGAATTTCTGATTATTCTTAGCAGCTTTCAGGCTAGTTTTTGGATCGCTTTCCTGGCGGCAACCATTTTTATACTAGGAGCAGCCTACACATTGTGGATGTATAAGCGTGTCTTTTTTGGCGACGTTACAAATGACAATGTAGCTGAACTAAAGGATATTACTGTCAGGGAAGGGGTGATCTTGTCATTACTGGCGATAGTCGTGCTGCTTTTTGGTATATGGCCAGCTCCGATTTTTGAAATCATGCATCCAAGTATTGAACATCTAGTCGAACATGTATTGCAGCTGAAAGTGGGATAATGATGACCATCACAACAGAACTTGCTTATTTAACACCGGAAATCTTATTGCTTGGTCTGGGCAGCATAATCCTGGTTATTGATACCCTTTACAAAAATCCAGATAGATTAATCACCTACAGGTTGACTCAACTAACTCTTGTTGTGGTTATCTTTACTCTTATTACGCAGTATAGCGAAACTACCCAGCACCTATTATATGGTCATTTTGTATATGACTCGATGAGTGTTGTGCTGAAGGTTGCTATCAGTACCATTAGTTTGGTTGTATTTTTTTATTCCTATGACTACTTAAATGAGCATGATCTGATAAAAGGAGAGTATTTTATTCTCGGGTTGTTTGCCATATTGGGCATGATGGTAATGATTTCTGCAGGAAGCATGCTCAGTGTTTACCTTGGGCTGGAATTATTATCCCTTTCACTTTATGCCATGATTGCAATGCAAAGAAATTCAAAATCTGCGTCAGAGGCAGCCATGAAATATTTTGTCCTGGGAGCCCTGGCATCGGGTATGTTGCTATATGGAATCTCCATGCTCTACGGAGTATCAGGAACACTGGACTTACAAACCCTGGCAGAGTTTATTACTCAACAGGGTGATGGTAATTTATTATTGGTCTTTGGCCTGGTCTTCGTGGTAGTTGGGGTGACCTTCAAGTTAGGTGCGGTTCCATTTCATATGTGGGTACCGGATGTGTACGAAGGTGCGCCAATCTCAGTTACTTTGTTTATTGGTACAGCGCCAAAAATAGCTGTTTTTGCTATGGCGATACGTATGTTTACTGACGGCATGGGTCCGCTAGTAGGTGATTGGCAGGATATGTTAATTGTACTGGCAATATTGTCTATGTCTGTAGGTAACATCATTGCGATCTCACAGACGAATATAAAAAGGATGTTGGCCTATTCCGCCATTGCTCACATGGGATTTTTACTACTTGGCATTTTGTCCGGCACATACTCTGGTTATGCTGGTTCTATGTTCTATGCAATCGTCTATGCTCTGATGAGCATGGGTTCATTCGGTATGATAATACTGCTGAGAAGAAAGGAACGCGAGGCAGATCGCCTGGATAACTTCAAAGGATTGGCAGAGCGCAGCCCCTGGTTTGCTTTCGTCATGCTGATTTTGATGTTTTCTATGGCCGGTATTCCTCCATTTATTGGTTTTTGGGCAAAATGGTTTGTGCTTAAGGAAGTTGTGGCCGTTGGTTATGTTTGGGTAACGGTACTTGCGGTACTATGTTCGGTAATCGGTGCATATTATTATCTGCATATTATCAAATTAATGTACTTTGATGAACCTGAACACATGACTGCTATCAAGGCTTCACTGGGAATGCGCGTGGTACTTAGTATCAATGGTCTGAGTCTTCTGGTATTGGGCTTTGCCCCCGGATTACTTATGGCATTGTGTATAAAGGCAATGGGTGAATGAACCTTTAAATATTTATTAATAGTTAACTATTAATAAATAGGCATTCTGATTTAGATGCAAACAATTGTAACACTGATGCTATTGTTATCAGCATATCTGCATTCGATTCTTCAAGAAATCATCAAACCTTCCGATATAGGCCGTATAGATAATTTTATCTGCTAGCAAGGTTGGCTATGTCTACTATTCTGGTTGTTGATGACTCAAAAGCGATGCGTCAACTTATCGTCCACACACTAAATCAAAATCAACATAATGTCATGGATATTAATGATGGTCATGCAGCGATGGACTTGCTAAGCAATACTAATGTAGACATTGTTGTAACAGATAAAAATATGCCGAGAATGGATGGCATTAAGTTAACCAAACAACTACGTAAGCAGGAAATCACAAAATCTGCCCCGATTCTGATGTTGGCGACGACACAAACAAGCCAAGCTGATATCGAATGCAGCAAAGCAGCAGGTGTAACGGCATGGTTGGTCAAACCTTTCGAACCTGCTTCACTTTTGACAGAGGCGGAAAAAACTCCGGCTTGATTGGAAGCTATTAACAGATAATCTAAGTATTGTTAGCTTTGCATACTAAAGACAGAGTAGTTTTTTTAAATACAATAATTAACAATTAATTGTTAATTATTGTATTTAATTTTTGCTATCGTTTGCCCCATGACGACGGGCGAATCTGCTAGCAATTCTTTTTGCCATTCAATTTTTCCCCGTTCAAATAATACTATGACTGTTGAGCCCATATTAAAACGACCTAATTCCTGTCCTATTCTAAATACTATCATCTCACCGCTTTTCTGATAGTCCCATTGTGCGATATCTCGTTTACTCGCTGGCGTGATTTGCCCGGCCCAAACTGTTTCCATACTGCCAACAAAAATTGCACCAACAAAGATGACCGCCATTTTTCCGATTTTAGTATCGAAGATGTTTATTAGGCGTTCATTACGTGAAAATAAGCGAGGTACAGCCTGAGTAGTTAATTTATTAACCGAAAATAGCCTATCAGGGACGTATACCATTCTGTTGAGCCGACCATCCAAAGGCATATGAATGCGGTGATAGTCCCTTGGGGAAAGATAAATGGTGGAAAAATTACCAAATTGGAATATACTGCTTAGCTCCTTATCTACCACCAGTAAGTCCTCCAGATTAAATGCCTGTCCTTTTGCCTGGAAAATCTCATCGTTGTTAATTGCACCAATCTGGCTTATTGCCCCGTCTACTGGAGAGACAATGGCATCAATTTGGTCGGTAACCGGTCTTGCCGATGGTAAAAGTTCCCTGGTGAAGAAATGATTGATACTCTCATAGTTACGGTAATCACTTTCTTTCGCAATACCCAAGTCTACTCGATATATTTTGATAATAAGTTTTATTATTAGGTTTTTCCAAAAGGGCCAACTACATCTTGTTAGCTGATATACCAGTCTAGATAAAAAATGCTGTGGGATCAGATACTGAAGTACAATCTTAAGTTTGTTTATGATGAATATCACGAGATTTGAATCTTCCTGAGTTTCTGGATACATATTTGGAAAAGTAACTTTTTTATTGAGTTTAGTGTATTAATCGCCACTAATTAAAGATCTCAAATTGACTAGTTATGTGGTGTCATTTTACCCATGTGCCTGATTCTTGCCTGGACGTTATTAGTCCCGTACCATCTGAGGAGGTGGATTGACAGCTTAACGATATCGCCCAATTTATATTTTTTCAGAGGCTGGAATAACATCAGGTGATATCTACCCGGTTTAAACATGATATAGGAGTTAGCCGGTACTTCAATAGAGTCCTGCAGCTTCATCCGTGCCATACTTTCGTTGATAGTAGACTTGTGCATTTCTACATTTTTAAATTCCGGACTCGTTATCTTGACTATTGACACCGGTTTATCTGAACTATTGTGCACATTAAAAAAACCTGCAGTAACTTTCACTATCGGCGGGGCCTGGTTGACCCATACGTCGCTAATGGATATTGATGTTTGAGCATGAAGCCAAAGTATATTAATGACTATATATAAGAACATGAATCCCATGGGCCCAGCATGTTTACAGGACAGCGTTCTAATAGGACTGAAGATTGCAAACTTCATTTTACTACCGATCATTAAGACTAACTCCTAAATATGAGTGTTTTTAATATACATAAGTTTAACATTCTTGTAGGTGATGGGTTTGTAGCATGATAATTCTAACGCTGAACTGCATTTTATTGCCAGTTTCTTCTAACTTTAGACCTCGCTAATTAATAAAATCTCGAATTTGCTTAAAGCAAGGAATAATAACTTCCGTACTATGTGGAACTGAATAAACAGATAACAATCGCGCCTGCGGAACCACCAGAAATATTGATGTCGTATGGTCTACCGAATAGTTTTCTGTCGGGCTTCTCTCACATCGCATAGGCATAACGTCGATCTGTTTTGTAAGCCCCTCTATTTGCTGTGCCGTTTCACCCATACCAATTATTTGCTCATCAAAAAAGAGAGGTAATTCTTGAGTCGTTGCTGCGTATCTCACTCCGGATACAGCGTAACAAATATCATTTGTACATCCGAAGTCTCAGATTTTTTCCCAGTTGCTCATATACCTGGTTAAGAGTAGTTAGCGTTAGCAGGCAGACATCAGAACAGTTAGTATAGCCAAAGAAAATAAAAGCCAACTTTTCCTTTAGGCGATCAACACTGAATGATCTGTCGTGTTGGTCAACTGTATCGAAGGGTACTAACTGTTTCGGATTAGACCAGAAAAGACCTTCTATTTGTGCTGGTTTTGTCTCGACATAATATCTTGCAGTATAAAAATCTACCCCCATTCCAAGGACGGATACGCATAAAAAGACAGCAAGTAATTTTAACTTTTGATTGTTAGGCATAGTGGTGGATTATACTAATAAATGATAAATAGTTGTTATTCGTTACTTATAAATTTTACCTATCAAGCCATACGGCAAATATTTGTCTAGCCGCATCAGAATAATGCCGGGCCTGGCTTAATTAGCTATAGTAAATTTATGTGGTAAGTACTTCTCAGAAAACAATCAATAGAAAATATAGCTAGTTACGGTCTACTATCAAAAGATATTACCAAGCTTACTTATCCTGGCATATATGATGTATTTACTAACTGGGTAACACACTTGCAGGTCTGATTCGCATAGGAGTCTGTATGGTTATAGTAGATTATCCGGAGGTAGTAGATTGAGTCAAAATCTAGAGGGAACAGCTTGTAATTATTTCTTTTAAAAGAAATAAAGTATCCTGATAAATTAACCGGTTACATGGTACGGATAGTAAATCCGATAGTTTAGTGAAACAAAGTGGAGATGATTTGTTATGGTAATAATTCTGGCTGTTGATGATTCGGCTTCAATGCATCAAATGGTTTCTTTTACTTTAAAAGGTGCTGACCATGATGTTATTGAAGCAGTGGATGGCTGCGATGCTTTGCAGAAAGCACAATCGAGTCAATCTGATGTTGTGCTGGCAGATGTAAACATGCCAAACATGGACGGCATTACTTTGATTAAGGAGTTGCGTAAACTACCTAGCTATAAATTCACACCTATGCCCATGCTGACAACTGAGTCAGGCAGTGACAAAAAGTCAGAAGGCAAGTTTGTTGGGGCCACAGGCTGATTAGTGAAGCCGTTTGATCCAGACAAATTATTGGCAACTAGTAAATAAAGTACTTAATTAATTTTTCTGAGTCATAGTTGTGGGGGGATCAAGTTTTTACAGGATTACAGGAACTTAAGATGGATTCTGTGGATGAAGAGACCGTCAATACAATATTTCGTGAAGCACATTCTATCAAGAAAGGCAGTGAGGCCTTTGGTTTTTCAGAAATTACCAACTTTACTCACATACTAGAAACCTTATTAGAAGAAATTCGTAATGGCACTCGTGATATTTATGATAAAGATATAGAGATATTATTACTTTCGGTTGATGTTTCACATGAACTGGGGAAGCAGTTTAACAATGATAGTGTGGCCAGTGGTGCAATAGCAGATAGTGAAGTTCTGGCAGATGTACTTTCAGGGAAGGTGATTAATCATGGATGGCATATAAGTTTCCGACCACATGCTCATATGTTGGAAACAGATAACGATCCGGTTCGTATGTTTCGTGAACTGAATGGTTTTGGACATCTCACTGTTAAAACAAATACTACGGCACTTCATCCTTTTGTGGAAATGATCTCAGAAGGATCATATTTATGTTGGCAACTTGAGCTGATTAGTCCATGCAAGGAAGAAGAAGTTTGGGAAATATTTGATTGGGTAGAGGGTGATTGTGATCTGGAAATCACACCAATCAGTAATATAGAAGAAGAAACAAAGGAGACGGAAGCAGATTCCATAAATGAGCTCGCTCAAACTCGTTCAGAAGGAGACCGCCGCTCTGCGAAAGATCGTCGAACTAACACCACGGATCGTCGTAAGGAGGCCTGGGCCTTTGCTGGAGAAAACCAACGTAGTGGTGCAAACAAGAAGAACGAAAGCTAAAGATCAAAGGAAAGGAGGAGAGTGTCGAGGAGTAGGCGAAGAGTTAGCTTCTATTCGTGCCAGCATAGATAAGGTTAATGTCATCATCAATATGGTCGGTGAATTGATAATAACCTAATCCATATTGAGTCAATTTGATGAGAACTTTGGTTTAAAAAATCTTGAGAAGCTACGTGACGATCCTTGGTTATTGCAGCGTAACACGCGTGAGTTGCAGGAGACAGTAATGCAGATCCGCATGTTACCAATAAGTTTCTCCTTCAATCGTTTTCCACGTCTTATCCGTGACCTTAGCAACAAGCTCGGAAAGAAAGTGGAACTGAGGCTATCCGGCGAGCAGACTGAGCTGGACAAGACCGTAATGGAAAAGATCGATGATCCCATGGTACACCTGGTGCGTAATTCACTGGATCATGGTATTGAATCACCAGAGCAACGTAAGGCCCTCGGAAAACCCGAGACCGGCACAATCCTCCTCAATGCCTATCATGATGGTGGTAGCATTGTTATAGAGAGTCACCGATGATGGTGCCGGTCTCAATACAGAGAAGATCCTGGCCAAGGCAAGAGAACGTGGATTAATAGGAAAAGATGAAGTCCCGCCGGAAAACAAGATATACAACCTGGTTTTTCATGTCTGGCTTTCCGCCGCTTAGATGGTTAGTGATGTTTCTGGACGTGGTGTTGGTATGGATGTGGTCAAGCGTAATATCAAGGACCTGGGCGGAGTAGTAGAGGTGAAGTCTGTAAAGGATGAGGGTTCAGCCTTTACTATTTGGTTACCATTGACGCCCGCTATTCTTGATGGCCAGTTGGTGAGAGCTGGCAATCGCATCTACATCATCCTGCTTATCTCGATTGTCGAATCCTTGCAGATCAGTGACTCGCAATGTAATTTCATCACCGATAAGATGGAATTGTATCAGCTGCGTGAGGACTATATCCCTATCGTTAGGCTATACAAAGTCTTCAATACTGATGCCGATAGCTCGCAATTAGAAAATGGCTTACTAGTCGTTATCGAAGTAGAGAGTCAGAAGGCGGGTATCTTCATGAATGATTTATTGGCTCAGCAGCAGGTGGCAATCAAGAGCCTGGAGACTAACTATGAAAAAGTTATGGGCGTATCCGGCGTCACTATCCTTGGCGACGATACCGTCGCGCTGATCCTAGATATTTTCAGACTAATCACTCTGCCTAGTCAAAAAATGTCGGAGTCAGGCTTAATAGAAACAGAATTAAAGATAATTGAAAATACCGACAACAAGGCCGCGTGAAGAAGATTGATATGAATACACAACAAGCACAGCAGTTAGTAGATGCTGGTGTGAATCTGAGCACCGAAGGCGATTCGGAACAGTATCCGACCTTCATTCTTGCCGATGAGAAATACGAGGTTGACATCATCCGGACCCAGGAAATCAAGGGCTGGGATTCTGCAACGAAGGTACCGAATACCACGGATTATATCCGTGAAATCATCAACCTTCGCGGCACTATCGTTCCGGTTATCGATTTGTGCGTCCGTTTCGAGATGGGAAAAGTTGAATACAACGAAACCACAGTCGTCATTGTCCTAAAGGTTTTTGATAGTAACAAAAAGGAACGCATCATAGGTTTTGTCGTGAATGCAGTATCTGATGTCTATGACGTGCCAACCAGTGAACTCAAACCACCGCCGGATTTTGGTAAAGTTGTGAACATGGAATTTATCCGTGGCATGACCACCATTGATGAAAATATGATCATACTTCTCGATATCGATCATCTGTTCGATACAGCGGTAGTCATAGAAAAAACAGGGGCTGAGCAAGTAGAGAATGAGGCGGAACACCAAATATGTCATCTGCCTGTGATCAGAGAAGTGCAATGGATACTAACTACGAGATTACTGATAACGGACAACTGGCAATTATTTTTTATTCCGATTAAGCAGTAAATTTAACAAGCGCAAAAACTAAACACATTACGAATTTAGGGCATGTGAAACTGAGTAAATAGCAGAGGTATAAGTGATGAATAAATTTATGAACATGAGCTTGATAAGGAAACTGGGCGTCGAGTTTGATGCAGTAACCCTGATACTGACAGGAGTGGTTCTCATTAATAATAGCCAAGTCAAAAACATTTCTGAGATATCGGTACGAGTGACAAATTTGTGGGTGCCTGCCGCGCTGGCAAGTGTTCAGATGCAAAACGGAATTAATCATACCTTGGCTGCACCCAGTGGCTGTATGCTTCCCGGTAATGAGAAATTTAAGGATGAAAGAGCTCAGGCATGGCCGAAAGAGATCTAGCCAGTCTTTAATGTTATGAAGGAGAAATCCCGAGTCTTGACTAACCCGGAGAACATCGAACGCTTTCAGCAAGAGATCAAGGATATTGCCCAGACTGTGGATAATGTCCCTTCGACAAAACTGTTACTTAATGAAACGGCGCCACAGGCGGTGATCATCGTGCAGAACATCACCATGATGATTGATCTGGAGATGAAACAGAATATAAGTGTGTAACACAAAGCACTGCTAGGCATGATGGCTGATGTGTGCGATAGGATGGGGTTGGCATTGGCCAACATTCATGCCTACCTGCTGTCTGGTGATGAAGTATTTAAAACCAGTTACCAGAGCTTTTGGGTCACAAACGAGCACCGATATAACGATCTAAAAAATACTGCAGGCCTACTGACCAGTGAACAACGTACTGCTTATGAGGCTCTTGACAAGGCACGTCAGGTATTCGCTCCATTTATATGAACAATTCGGTAGAAGAACTATTCCGCAATGCCGAGGACAATATCCGTAAGGATCTGCCGAACTTCGATACGCATAAACTAATCAGTGCCAATATGAATGTCTTTCATAGGAACCCGGCCCACCAGCGTGCAATGTTGGACAAGCTAACCGGGAGTTACACTTCGGAATTGATTATCGGCAGCAGCACCATGAAGATGGCAGCGAATCCCGTTCAGGATGTCGATGACAAATGTATCGGTAGCGCGGTTGAGTGGCAGGATCGCGCTCAGAAAGTAGCGGTCGAAGATGAAGTACAGAGCATCGTCAGGGCATTCTTAGACGGCGATCTGAGTCAACGCATCGTGCTTGACGGTAAGGAAGGCTTCTTCGAGACATTGGGGGAAGGCATTAACGAACTGGTTGATGTGAATGATCGTGTCATCAGCGATACCGTACGGACGGTCAGTGCTATGGCAGAAGAAAGCCTGACGGAAACCATCGAGGATGATTATGAAGGTGTGTTTGAAAAGTTGAAGCAGGATGCCAACGCAACGGTAACCAAGCTGGCTGAGGTGATCGGCGAGATCCAGGTGCCTTGGACTCGGTATCGACAGGGGTAGGCGAAATCATGAATGACAATGCTGATCTAAGCCAGCATACTGAAGAGCAGCCCCCCCCCGGAAGAGACAGCCTCTAGCATGAAAGAACTAATCGGTACAGTGAAGCAGAATGCTGACAACGCCAGCCAGGCCAATCAACTGGCCAGTGCGCTCGTGACCAGGCAGAGCAGAATGGTGAGAAGATCGTTAGTCGTGCCGTTACGGCCATGACGGAGATCAATGCCAGCAGCAAGAAGATAGCGGACATCATTGGTGTCATTGATAAGATAGCCTTCCAGACTAATTTACTGGTCTTGAATGCGGCGGCGGAAGCGGCATGGGCTGGTGAGCAAGGCCGGAGATTTGCTGTGATGGCCTCTGAGGTGCGTAACCTGGTACTACAACGTAGTGCTGAGGCTGCTAAGGAGGTCAAGACTCTCATCAACGACAGTGTCGAGAAAGTCGATGATGGTACCAAGTTAGTGGATGAGTCTGGTTCTACTTTGGAAGAGATAGTCACTGCTGTGAAGAAAGTCAGCGACATTATTGCTGAGATCGCCTCTGTCAGCGAAGAGTAGGCCAGCTGGATTGACCAGGTTAACAAGGCGGTGATGGAGATGAATAAGATGACCCAGAAAAACGCTGCCTTGGTGGTAGTAGTGAAGATGATAGTGAATGGAAAGAGTTCTGATAAGAACATGAAGTATCAATTCTGAAACGTATCAAGAAATACGAAAGGTGAGTAGTGAAATACTGATAATGAGATACAGTTAATATGCGTACTATTGCAATCACCAATCAAAAAGGTGGTGTAGGTAAAACTACAACCACAGCTAACCTGGCCAACGCTCTGGCTCTAGACTGTTACCAGGTGACGGCTATCGATCTTGATCCACAAGGCTAATTTGAGTACCAGTCTTGGTGTCACTGAACGTGACATATCGGGTATGGGCGATGTTTTGTTACATCAAGTTCCACTGATGGAACGTCTAATGGAAGTACGCGATGGCCTTGATCTGGTTACTGCTGGTTGTCAACTAGGTAAAATGAAGCAGCAGAATGATGCAACTACCAAATATGGCACAGCATTGAAGAGCGCACTTGAAGGTCAGTGTAGAAAACAGGATTTTGTTTTTATAAGCTGTCCTCCAGCTTCCAGTCTACTTGTGGTCAATGCTTTGTTTTGCATCAGAGAAGTAATGGTACCGATAACTGGTGATTGTCTGTCACTACAGGGTTTATCTTATCTAGTAGGAACCTTCCATAATTTTGAGACACAGCTGGAGCACAAGATAAAACAGTGGTTCGTATTGACGCGATATCATAAACGTCGACGTATGCTACACGAAGTCTTTGATAAGTTAATGGAGTATTTTCCTGATCGCGTGTTCGAAACCCGTATCAGGGAAGTTGCGGCCATGGCGGAATGTCTAAGGTTTAAAAAAATAATTTTTGAATATCGTAAGAATAGCAATGATGCTGAGGACTATCAATCCCTGGCACTGGATTTAACTCTAGAGAGGACAGTTTGATGGTAGTCAGGAAAAAAACAGTAGCAAAGAAGAGAAGTATAAAAAACACCAGTGAAACAAATACGTGCCGATAAAAAGCAAGTAGTTGCTGCAAAGACTGTTGCCAAAAAAACTGGCTCGGTAAGTAAAGAATCCAGGCTTGATTGGTTGATCCGCTGGCATGGATCAAAGGAGGCTCTGCAGTGCCTGAACACATTGAAACAGATGTAATTGAAAAAAGAAAGCTGTCGATAAAGAAAAGAAGGATGCCAAATCTGATCGATCTCATGCTGGCGTTCACTTTAAATCAGGTTTTAGTATAAGAAGTGTGGCAGAAATAAAAATGCAGCTCCTACAATTATTGGAGAGCAATAAGGAAATTTAACTAGATTTCTCAGAACTTAACGCCATTAACGCCATTAACGCCGCGGCACTACAAACATTGCTAGCCTTTACTAACGAAGTGAAAAAACGTTCGGTGACAGTTAATTTTATTGAGCCTTCGGATATTCTTTATAAATCAGCGGCTCTGCTCAGCGTTCAAGAAGAACTAGTAATACAACTATCAGCTAGTTTAGAGAATTCAAGTGCTTGAACAAAATGTAAGTGCAACGAGCTTAGCCTCTGGTTCTCAGTCTTCTGATCCGGATCTTGACTGGAGTCAGGTCAGGGAAACGGTACGCTTGTTAAATCTGACAGTGACTCATATCAATAACTCAATGAGCGAAGTGGATGATTCAGTTGAAACCCTGCTGGATTCATTCACTGCAATGGTAGGAGTAATAAAACAGATAGAAAAAGTACTGGAAACTCAAGCTGATTCAGATGCCGGTGAATTTGATAATTTTGTTGAAGATAAATGTCATTTGCTTCACCAAAAGGTACAGCAGGCCATTGTCGCGTTTCAATTCTATGATCGTTTAGTACAAAAGCTAACACATGTTAGTCATAGTCTTGATGCACTGGGGAGTCTGGTTGGTAATAAAGAACGTTTATACAATCTCCAGGAGTGGGCGGCACTGCAAGAAATAATCCGTTCCCGTATACTATGGGATCGGAGAGAAAGATGTTTGATGCCTTGATGAGCAGGTGTTCTATTGAAAAGGCTTTAGCAGTAGCACAAAGTTATGAAAGCTGAGAAAACAAGGACCAAGGCGCAATCGACTTGTTTTAGAGAACAAAGTATAGATATTTTTAATTAAATCTATCCCAATGAATGATAATAATACTGATAGGAAAAAAGCGTGAATTTGATTTTACTGATCATCATTCCGCTGTAATTAAATCCTTGGTCTACAAGCATACCGGGATCAAACTCTCTGAGGCAAAAAAGGAATTGGTATATGGGCGAATTATCAGGCGGCTGAGAGCCTGAGGTTTAGCTGGTTTTAGTGAATATTGTCGTTTGCTCAAAACAAATCCAGATGCAGAGTTGGGACACTTTGTTAACGCGATTACCACAAATAAAACTGACTTTCTTTAGAGAAAATCACCACTTTGAATTTCTGATCAAGACTGCCATCCTGGAGTTACTAAATGCGAGGTATGGAAATCATCGGCCGAGAATATGGCCTGCTGATAGCTCTACCCGTCAGGAATCTTACAGTATCACTATCACTCTAATGGAGAATATTCCACACACTAATAGCCGGGATATAAAAATACTGGCGCCAGATATTGACTCTAATGTACTAAGTTATGGATGGCAATGGATCCATGAAGAAGAAGATGCGAGTGAATTTCACCAAATTAGGTTAAAGCTCTAGTCTAACATGGGTAAAGGCATAAATATAGGGAAAGTACGTATATCCAACGAATTAAGGGAGCTTGTTCATTTCAAGAAACTAAATCTAATCGAAGAGTGGCCTGTTAGCGGCCCGTTCGATCTAATTTTTTGTCGTAATGTAGTAATTGATTTTGATAAAACGATACAAAAAAAGATATTCGAAGAATTCTCTTTAGTCCTAGTAAATGACGGCTATCTGTTTACTGGTCACTCCGAGTCACTTTTTACAGTTAGTGACAAATACAAACACCTCGGACAGACCATACATAGAAAGGTAGCATAAATTGAATACTACGGTTATAGAAAGAAGCGGAAGAGAGGACAGATTTACCAGCTGCAATCAAGGGCTTTGAACATGTGAACCGTTACTGGGACAAACGATAGCATTGTTATGTCGCGAAGATAATGACTGGAGAATACTATGTTACCAGGGACGATGAAATAATAGTTACCGTACTTGGATCCTACATCTCCGTCTGTATAAAGGACAAAATATCAGGGATTGGTGAAATAAATCACTTCATGTTGTCGGTTTCCGTAGACAAGAAGGAAGAACATTGACAGGCGTCCGATCCCAGTTCAGCTACACGTTATGGAAATTATGCAATGGAACACATGGTTAACGACATACTTAAGTACGGTGATAACCGTCGCAACCTGGAAGTAAAAATATGTGGTGGTGGAAGGGTATTTAAAAGTACAACTATGATTGGCACCGGAAAAAAAGAATATCGATTTTGTAAAAGATTACGTAGCAACGGAGAGTCTGTCGCTGCTGGCAGAGGATCTAGACTGGACACACATCCGCGCAAGGTCCAATACAATCCAGCTACCGGAAAAATGAAGATTAAAAAACTTCGCTCGATGCATAACAATACAATCCTGAAACGCGAATTTAAATATAGACTCGAATTAGAGAATGATAGGTTCGCTGGTAAGGTAGAGCTCTTTTAAAAGCTTAATGCTATTAATCCTTCTAACTATTAATAGTCAATTTTTAATTAGATAGTTGATAAAGAGTTTTTTATACGGCTAAAAAAATAAAAATACTAATCATTTACGATTCTACCCTGATCAGGAGAATGTTGAGTGAAATATTGAATAGTGATCGTGGGATAGAAGTTGTTGATACTGCGGCTGATCCACTGATAGCAAGAGAGAAAATAAAAAAACTTGATCCGAATGTTTTTACGCTGAATGTTGAAATGTCACGTATGGATGGGGGTGACATTTTTATCAAATTTAATGAGGTTAAGGCACGTGCCTGTTGTTATGGTCTCTTCACTGACGGAAACTGGAGCAGAAGTTACTCTGGATGCTTTGGAAATTGATGCAGTCGATTATGTAACTAAACCTAAGATAGATTTGGCAGCAAGCTTCATGGGTTACTCAGAAGAACTAATAACAAAAATCAAGATTGCTGCGAAAGCGAACATACAGGCCTATGAGTGAATTAAATCAAAGTCAATTGTGCCTGGCCAAAAATATTTTGTTGATGTAATCATTAAAAAATAAACACGAAAAATGTTGTTTGGAATAGCCGATGCTGTAATAACCATCTGTGCTTCAATAGGCGGTATCGAAGCCATACATCAGTTACTGGCAGATATGCCTCCTGATGCATCGGGAATGGTTATTGCCCAGCATATTCCAGAGGCCTTTAGTGCGAGTTTTGCTGAGAGAATGAATTTTGCTTCAGAAATGAACGTATACGAAGCTAGTGATGGTCAGCAGATAGTAGCGTGGGATGTATGCATTGTACCGGGCAATTGATATCTAATGGTAGTACGAGACGGTACCAGATATGTATGTCGCCTAAATGACGGAGAGGCGGTGAACAGGTACAAACCATCAGTGGACGTTTTATTTCGATCAGTTGCACAAAATGTTGATAAGAATGCAATAGGAATTATGTTAACTGGTATGGGGAATGATGGCGCAGCAGGAATGAAAGAAATGCAGGACAATGGTGCATCGACTATCGCCCAGGATGAGGAAACATCGGTGGTATGTGGTGGTGCTGGGAGCTGCAGTTAAGTTGAGGGGAGTTGACTCAATATTGCCGCTAACAAAAATATCAGAAAAGTTACAAGCAATCTATCAACAAACTTTTAATAAACGCCCAAAGAAAAAAATTAGTTTGTCGACTTAATGAGCATTGATATGACAGATCTATTAATATGGTGGTAGTCTATGGAAGTACTTAAAAAAACACTATCTTACGCTTTTCATTAGTGTCCTGGCACTGGTTGTGCAGTGGACGGAGAGTACAGTACATTATGGATGCTATTGGTTTGTGTTTCCTGGCCGGTATCAGTTTTGTTTGTGTCAATAGCTGACATGCAGCTTGGCAATGTAAAAACTGGCGATAGCTCAAGATCTGATCTTAATACAAGTAATTCAAACGATTCTCATTATCAATCGATATTTGGACTCGTAACAGACTTTAATAAGTCAATTAAGGATGCAATTGAATCCCTAAAAGAAGAATCGCATCAAATAAGGTTATTGTTTTCTGACTCAATTCAGAACCTGAATCATAGTTTTAGCGAAATAAATAGTGACACTTCGATCCAGCACGAGTTAATGATGAAACTGGTATATCAGATTAATGAGTCTAGGGAAGAAAAATGGGAAGATGAAGAAGTAGAAAAAAGGTAGAGAGCGCATTAGAAGATGAAATAGGTGACGCTCGTATTAATTCTGGAATTCATCGACGAAACTTTTAACGTACTTAAACAATTTTGTCGGTTTGCTAGTTGAAAATAGTAAAAATAGTATGGCTATAGTAGTTACTACCGACTAATTGTCCAGTCAGATGAAAAAAATCTTTGACATGCTCTCAGAAGTACGTTCCATTGCTAAGCAGACTAATTTGCTAGCACTTAACGCTGCTATTGAGGCAGCGCGAGCTGGTGAGGTAAGAAAACTATCGTGCATTTCAAATAACTTTAATGAACAAATAAGGGGAATGATTCACGCGGCGCAATCAAAGATAGTTGAGTCTAGAGAACTTGTTGAGAAGACCGTATCGTAAGAATATGAATGTTTTTCTTTCCGGTAAGGCAAAGGTTGATGCGATAACGGATTCAATGCAGAAACTAGACTGTTTTCTTAAGCAATCAATTACAAATATTACATCATTGAATGAAAGTTTGGCGCAGAAGACCGCAATAGCTGCTCGTAATTTACAGTTTGAAGATATCGCACGCCAGGTATCGGAACATGTGGATAAAAAGATTGATAAAATCAGTACACTTTTACATTCAGTTACGGAGGATGTTAATTCATTAAATGAGGACGTTGATATGAACAATACAGAGTTTTCAGAAAAGTTACGTATGGTACAGAATAATATAGAAGAGTCCATTAGTGAGATCGAAAATGAAACGGCCTATAAGGTTTCGGTACAACATTCAATGAGCGAGAGGCGGATGTAGATTTGTTTTAGTTAAGCAGGTAGTTTTTATTATTAGTAGTAGTGCAAGAGAAATAAAGAAGTGACAATAGATATACATTCCTCTGACGATGGTCATGTGCTTACTATAAATATGGCGGAAAAATTTTCATTCGACTTGTGTGCCGAATTACATAGCGTTTACGCAGATAAAACTTTTATAATGTAATTCATTGTTGATCTTAGCCAGATAGATTATCTTGATAGTTCGATGTTTGGTATGTTATTACAACTTAGTGAGTATGCCGGTGATCATTTGGATTCTGTTCATGTCGTTAACGCAAAAGGCAATGTACGGGAGATTTTAAAAATAGCAAATTTTGAGCAAATGGTGACTATTGATTAGTGGTGAACAATGCTCGTGCAAGCCGAATTGGTAAAGGAGTCGTCGTCAGTAAAGCAGCTATACAAAAATGATACTCGTATAAAGATCCTCGTAGTCGAAGATGACGCAATAGTTGCTGCGTTCATTTCGGACTCGTTAATGTTCAAAGGCTTTAATATTGTTAAAACGGAAAATGGACTGGAAGCCATTGATATCTTTCAATAAGAATCCCAGATCTAGTCATTATGAATATCATGATGACTCTCATGAATAGTTGTGAGGCATGCAAAAAAATAAAACAAATAAGTAGAAAATTGAATCAGTTTGTTCCGGCAATCTTTCTAACAGCATCGCAAAATGAAAATAGATTAACCAAATGTTTTGATCCAGACAGCGACGATTTTGCCAGCAAACCTTTTAGTGTTTTTGTTTTGCTGGTAAAATCATGGCGATATTGAGAAATAAGGAAATGCACGATTCTGTATTAATTCAGAAACAGGAATTGGAAAATACACAGGATGAGCATGGGGTTGATATCCAGATAGCTAAAAAGATTATTGTTAATATTTCCCGCTCAATAAATCTCGATTTGGAAAAAATTAAATATTGTATGTCTCTCATGGAGGTGCTAGACGGTGATTTAATTTTGTGTGCTAAGACGCCATCAAACGGTGAAGTATTGCTAATAGCGGATTTTACTGGGCATGGCCTTGGTGCTGTAATTAAAGCCATGATTGTAACTGATATATTTTGTACCATGGTATCGAAGGGGTTACATTTGGAAGAGGTAATTTATGAGTTAAACCACAAATTGCTTACTAACCTGCCAACTGGTTGATTCATGGTGGCATGCCTGATTGAGATATCATCGGGACAAGAAGATGTTTCCGTATTTAATGCAGGATTACCTTATGTATTGATTTGTGATGAAGTATCGAGTTTTCGTCAAAAAATACCCTCAAACCACTTACCATTAGGGACTGTGGAAAATAATGAAATGTATATAAAAATTGGTCACCACAAGGTTGCAAGAGAAGGGCATATTTATGTATACACAGATGGTTTAATTGAAGCACTGAATGAATCAGGCGAAGAATGTGGATTTGTTAGATTGGAACGTTGTTTGGAAAATCAGCAAGATGCAAGCAAAGCCTTTGAGGCAATATTGGAATCAATTATTGATTTCAGGGGTAGTGCGGATCAGTCGGATGATACTACTCTTGTTGAAATAAGTTGTAATGTTGGACGTATGGAGAAGGTAGATAGTATGGACACTAAAGAAAATTTCCTGACATCAGTGGTTTGATAATTGAATTTAAAGAATAAAAAAATTTGTTAATTGTGTTTCACCTGTCATATTGGTTATGAAGAGAAGGATTTTAATTGCATGAGCATTACAAAGTTAGCAAAGTATCTTGCGCGGATTGTCGCTTGATGGCAAAGCCTAACACCATTAATATGTCAGGATTAATTACTGAAAAAGTGATGGGATGAATCAGGAATCAATAACTTTTCTAGAAAGAATGGACTATGAACGGACGCTGGAACTGCGTGCTACACAACAATCAGTGGTGGCCGAATTAGGACAGAAGATTTTAACCAAAGGAGAAACGAAGTTGCACATGGATCTTATCCTGCAGCGGGTTTCTGGCACCTTCGATGTCGAATACGACAAGATCCTCGAAATATTACCTGGGCAGGAAAATGTATTGTTAAGAGCTGGTCGAGAATGTGACGATGGTCTTGTCGAGAGAGCAATTATGCCACTTGGCAGAGGAATCAGAGATTGACTTTATCCTTAACACAAATGGACCTGTGATCGTTGATAATATTAAAACGGAAAAACGTTTTTTCAGTGTCCGTATCCTATACGAGCATAATGTCGTCAGCGGTTTGAGTGTAATCATTCATGGCAAAGTGACGCCCTGGGGAATTCTTAGTGTTTACTCTTCAAGGTATAGGGTCTTTAGTCAAGATGATGTGAATTTTCTACAATCCGTAGCCAATATACTTGCTGAGTTAATTGAATATAGACAAAAGGAATATAGTCTATATCAGAGTGAGCAAAAGTTTCGTGGTCTTCTTAATTCCGCTTCAGATGGAATGATCGTCCCGCTTCAGATGGAATGATCATCGTCAATTCCAATAACAAGATTGATCTGGTTAATGAGCAGCTTGAGCAAATGACTGGTTATCATCATGATGGGTTACTCGGCCAAGTGGTGAAGTTGTTGTTAACGGATGAAATGCAGGAAAAAGTAAAGGGATGGAGAAACCTCTTCTCTTTTTCCACTGTTTTAAGCATGAAAAGAATTTTTGAACTTGATATCAGGAAAAAGAATGCGAGTAATTTAGCTGTTGAAATAAGCTTGAATCTCCGGGTAACAGAAGAATTGATGATAATGTTGACAGTGTACGTGATATAACAAAGAGAAGGTTAGCAGAGAGGGAATTACGTAGATACAAGGACATTGTTAATGTGGCAGATGACAGAGTTGCCTTCGTTGATTCTGACTATACATATCGTGCGGTTAACAAGAAATATCTTGAAGTATATGGGCTGTAGTAAAAAGAGATTATCGGCCTTAAAGTGACTGACGTAGTTGGAGTCGATATTTTTGAAGAATTCTATAAGACTAAAATAGATATGGCCATGGCTGGTGAGAATGTTAATTACACCGAGTGGGTCTCGAGTAAAGCTAGGGGGATGAATGTTGTCTCCATATTTGCGTATTACCATATCGTGATGAAGTTAGAAATGCAGTTGAAGCAGCACTCTATGCGCATGATATTATCGAGTTAAAATCCGTGGAGACTGAACTATTAAAGGCCAAACGGCACGACGAGCTTATATTAGACGCGGTTAGAGAAGGTATTTATGGTATTGATACAGCTGACCTGATTACTTTTACCAATCCGGCGGCTGCACAGATGTTGGGCTGGTCAGCTAGAGAAATGATCGGTCGGCCACAACACGAAACTTTCCACCATTTACACAAAGATGGCACCCTATATACTCCCGTAAGGATGTCCAATTTATTTTGTCTTCCGTGATAGGCTGATCCACAAGGTTAGTGATGAAGTCTTCTGACGGAAAGATGATAGCAGCTTTCCAGTTGAATATACCAGCACACTAATTATTGAGCATTATAAACTAATGGGTGCGGTAGTTGTTTTTAGAGACACTATTGAGCAATGCCAGGTGCAGGAAGAATTACAGTTACACCGTGAAAACTTATAATAGCTGGCTGATCAAAAAACCGCTGACCTGGTACTTGCAAAAATTGAGGCAGAGTGAACGAACCGTTCCAAGTCTGATTTTCTGACAAATATATCCCATGAACTGCGCACTCCCATGCACGCGATCCTTCATTTATCGAATACGACTATTAAAAGACTGGATTCTCATTCAAGAGATAAGACGATTAAAGTGCTTGGCAGGATTTGAGCAAAGTGGAAAACACTTGCTTGAACTGATAAAGGATCTACTCGATTTATCACGGCTCGAAGCAAATAGAACTGAGTTTTTACTTCAGGAAAATGATTTACAGGATATATTGGAAAATGTTATTGATGAACTGCTGGCTTTAATAAATGATAAATGTATCAGTTTAGATATTAAAGTTAACAATTCTCCGACCAATGTAATATGCGATAAACGGAGCATCTCCCAGATGATGACTAATCTGCTGTCTAATGCAATTAGATTTACCGAGGAGGATAAATCAATAGCATTAGAATTTATTGAGAGTAGTCTGCCCGTTAAAATAGCTTTATAAAAAAAGGGCATTCTATACCGGCAATTACATTCTCGGTTATCGATCAGGGTATTGGGATACCTACGAATGAGTTGGAAACAATATCTGATAAATTCATACAAAGTTTCAGCACTAGTACGGGTGCTGGAGGGACGGGATTGGGTCTGGCAATTTGCAGGTAAATTATAGAGCAGAATAACGGCGAAATCTAGGCAGAAAACAATTCTGATGGCGGGGCTATTTTTAATATCAAATTACCTGTGGCTGCATAGATTCAGTATGAGGACCTAATTCATGACAAATGGAGCGATTAAAATATTAGCGATAGATGATGAGGAAATAAACCTGGAGATATTAAAAGATGATCTCAAACTGGCAGGTTATGAAGTATTTTGTGCCGAAGATGGACAAAAGGCTTGAGATGTATTGAAAGCAAACCATGATATAAGGGTTATCTTATTGGACAGAATGATGCCGGTTAAAGATAGTATGGAATTTATCGGGGAATTAAAGGCGCACAATTATTTCAAACACATACCTGTCATTATGCAAACAGGTATTACTCTAAAGCAGCAGGTAGAGGAAGGTATATCTGCAGGAGTATATTACTGTTTTAACCAAACCATATGATGAAGCTTTACTGCTAGCCGTAGTTGAGGCTGCAATTAATGATGCCAGGAAATCAAACAGGCCCAAGGAAGAGGTAGAAGAACTACAGCTCAGCCTGGATAATCTAAATGCAGGTTTAAAAACCTACATTTAGATAGCTTCGAGTTCGTAACCTTAGAAGATGTAAAAAGCATTGCAATCATATTGGTCAATAGCTGCCCAGATTCCAAGAGAATAATTTTTGAAATTTCAGAAATTATGCAAAATGCTATTGAATATGGAAATTTAGGTATTATTTTTGAGAAAAAGCCAAAATTACTGGTGGAAGGAAATTATCAGAAAGAGATGGCTCATAGGCTTGCACTAGTAGGGAATAAGGATAAAAAGACAATCGTTGAAATTAAACGATGTGATGACAGGGTTGAAATTGCTGTATCAGATGAAGAGCAAGGATTTGAGTTGTGTAAATACCTTGAGTTAGCACCTGAAGCGGCCATTACTCAATGGCCGCGGCATTGTAATGGCAAATATGTTTAGTTTTGACGGAATGGAGTATATTGGTTGTGACAATAAAGTAGTCTGCCATATTCTTATTTATTGAAGAACGATTGCAGTACTTCAATTGGAATGTGTTAACTTTGCTATTCAGAATATCCGCTGTTGCGCAAGCACATATCGCCGGATAGCATAGTAATGTACTTAGCATGTACCCTGTTGTTTATGAGGTGGTACATTGACGAGTTTCTGGTACGAAGCAGTAGTTTTTGTCCTGGGATCAAGCTAGGTATTCTGCAGGTGAAGAGAGGGTATAGTATTACACTCTAATAATATGACACGATTCATGCGTTCTTCGCGCTAGGCTTACCTAAAAGTTAATAATCCAAATACTAAGAGAGATCTGCCTGAAGTTCATCTTATATAGTGTCCTTTCTGTATTGTGTGTATTTCCAACGCTAGCTTTTTCTGCTGATGTCATAGAGCTAAAGGATTCCATGTCTCACTGTGGTGGATTAGTTTGCGTCATTATTTTTTGTTTTGCTTATTCATTGGTGATCGTTGACGAGCAGATCCATTTAAGAAAATCAAAGCCAGTAATGGTTGTTGCAGGAGTTATATGGATAGTTGCGGTCCTCATATATGCGTAAGCTGAAGACACTCATACGGCAGAATTGGCTGTCCGACACAATCTTCTTGAATACACAGAATTGTTTTTATTCTTACTTGCCGCGATGACCTATATCAATACCATGAAAGATCGTGTGGTTTTTGATTCCTTGTCCTCATGGTTAATCTCTCGGCATTTTTCTCTAAAGGTCATATTCTGGATAACCGGAGTTATTTCATTTTGCCTTTCTCCCTTGGCAGACAATCTCACAACCGCTTTACTAATGTCGACGGTTATTATGTCGGCCGGTAAATCCAATACTAAATTTGTTGTCATCGCATGTGTTAACGTTGTTGTTGCTGCCAATGCAGGCGGCGCCTTTAGTCCCTTTGGAGATATTACTACTTTGATGGTGCGGCAAAAGGGTGAACTGGTTGAATTTCAACAGTTCTTTTTATTACTTGTTCCGTCGTTAGTAAACTGGCTTGTCCCTGCTTCTATTCTCTTCCTTTTTCTTTCGAAAGGAATTCCTGAGGTTAGTAAAAGTTCTGCACAAATGAAAAGGGTGGAGCGCTGGTAGCTATCGCGTTGTTTGTTTTTACTATTTATTTGTCTGGTAGTAACTTTTCATTCCGTTCTCCACCTACCTCCTGTGCTAGGTATGATGACTGGATTGGGGGAGGGGTGAATATCTATGGATATATTCTTAAAATGAAGTACAATGCGTCCTTTGATTTGTGGTGCTGGGCTTTGGGTGTTGAGCAGATTGATGATGCTCAGATGAATCGTCGCAAGGGAAAGTCAAATTACCGGGAAAAGCATTTCAATACCTTATAAAGAACTGGCTAGATCAGAATGGGACACATTAATATTTTTTATGGGATTATTTTGTGCGTTGACGGTCTTGGTACCCTGGGTTATCTGGAACTGGTATCAAATTTAATGTATCAGGATCTTGAGTGTGACCGAGGTAAATATCTTGGTTGGCTTTCTTTCTGCAATAATCGATAATATCCCATTAATGTATACTGTTTTAGGCATAATGTCAGAAATGAATTTATGGCAGTGGTTATTAGTGATACTTGCCGCTGTGGTAGGTGGTTCTATGCTTTCAGTTGGTTCTGCGGCCGGAGTGGCGGTAATGCGGTCAGGGGTGTGTATACTTTTATGGCACATTTGAAATGGAGTTGGGCAATTTTATTAGGTTACGGTGCATCGGTGTTGGTACATATTTGATTTAATTCCGAATATTTTCAGTGGTTACAAGTTATTTCGCCTGTTGTAATATTTAAGAAAGTTATGCAAGCTAGAAAT
>Ga0056106_100022_pt1 | contig 28215 bp, 31 predicted proteins | sample WorMetcrassitun1_FD_77012 | JGI IMG/M metagenome (GOLD analysis project Ga0056106, IMG submission 77012) | Marine gutless worms symbiont microbial communities from Max Planck institute for Marine Microbiology, Germany - Olavius crassitunicatus.1 ... | reverse complement strand
GTGCGTACCGAGACTTATCAATTTCTAAGAATGCGTTTCTTTGCTTGTTGGGAAAATGCAGCAATGACCTAGGTTGATATCAAGCAGGTTTTAGTAGTTCAAGGAAGTTAACTTGGCAATACCAGTTTTATTGCGCGTTCTACATTTCTCTCTCCTGCATTATAGGCAGTCAGTACGAGGAACCAGTATCCATCAAATTCAGCGTGTAACTTCTGTAAATAATTCAGTGTTGCCTTAGCGGCAGCCGCAATACCTCACCGACCGTCATACCACCAAGTTTGTTTCAGGCCGTACTGCTTGTCGGTGCTAGGAATAAACTGTCACAATCTGAAGCACGGCTGAGGGAACATGCAAAAGGTTGATAAACACTCTCAACTATCGGTAGTAGGGTAAGATCCAGATAATTCTGGTTACGGCTATACCAGCTTAATTTATCTTTTACACTCTTTTTATTGGCATTTCTTTCAAGGCTCAAATTATTTCTTATTCGTTCCAATATATCACTGTAATTCGCTTTGCTTGGTCTATTGGCTTGCATTTCCTGTAATGCTGTTGCAGGTTGTTTCTTAATATTACTTGTAGTTGGTGTTTTATTGATTGTAGTAACAGTTGACGTTATATGTTCGAATGGTATGATCGCATCGGTTGAATAATCTTTTTATGGTAGAGCGTTGCACGTCGAAATGACAATGATTGTTTATTATTATTTACCAATGCAATATTCGCATCGCGTAATGCTAGGTATACGCAACTTCACCAGGTCAAGTGCTTACGGATAAAAACAAAGCCGGGAGCTTACTGTGCGATAAAATTTGAAGGTAAGGTTTTACGCAAATTTTGGCCGTTGTAGCGATGTTAAAATAATTGCCCACAGAAGGCCTATGAGGTGGAGTCCATTGTATTTCTAGGCGGACAAATTAATCTGTTTGCGTGTTGCAGAACTAATCCATAGGTAGATTATAATCACCGAAGTTTGTATTAAAAATTATCTTTCCACTGGCGTACTGCTGTAAAAACTTCTTCTTCCGCAGTTAGCGGTCTCTCAACATATTTACTTGCTGCCTGGACGACTCCTATCTTATCAACTCTTAGGAAGGGATTTGTTTGCTTCTCTTCATAGATTGGTGCTGGAACGGTAGGAGTATTGTTCTCTCTAAGGTTTTTACATTTTTCAATACGGTTTTTTATCCATTTATTGTCGGGTTCTACTGTAAGCGCGAATTGAAGGTTTGCCATAGTGTACTCATGGGCACAATAAACCTGTGTATATTCTGGTAAGGATGCTAATTTTGTTAGCGATTGGTACATTTGTTCTGGCGTCCCTTCAAATAATCTACCACAACCTGACATGAAAAGAGTATCGCCCACAAAAACCATATCATTACCGTAATAGGCAATTGCCCCTGAGGTATGCCCAGGTACATCAAGAATATCGAAAGAAATAGCAAGCTTCTCCAGATTAACAATATCACCATCTTGCAATGCATGTGAGCGATGGGCAATGTTTTCATTGGCCGGGCCATATACCGGAATATCAAATTGTTGCAACAGTTCTTCAACCCCACTTGTATGATCATGATGATGGTGGGTGATAAGAATTGCATAGGGAATCAGTTTTTCAGCGTTAATTTTTTCAATAACCGGTATCGCATCGCCTAGGTCAACTATTGCGACGTGATTATTTGCCCTATTAACAATAAACCAAATATAATTATCGCTAAAAGTTGTAACTTGATTAACTTCAATCATAACGCAATATTGTCAGGCTCCTGGTATAGAGTCAATAATTCATATAGTATGTGCATAATACTGAAGCCGTTATCTTTAATTTGACTGTAGTCTAAATCGCAACAATCCTTGGGTTGACTAAGCAATGGCAGTAAGACAACAAATGCATCAATGGTTTAGTGAGCCCTTGGGAAGAGATTTGTTGTCGCTTGAACAAGATAGGGTTGATGAAGCTTTAAGTAATTTATTTGGTTACCATCTTGTACAAATAGGCTGTTTGAATGGACGGGATTTCCTTAAAAACAGTCGGATTTTATTTAAAACTATTTTAAAGTTGCAAGAAGATGAAGATATTGAATGCAGTGACTGTGTTATCTGTTCAAGCGAATCTCTTGCTATAGCTTCAGATAGTATAGACCTGGTGTTCACACCTCATGTGCTTGAATATGCTGCTAGTCCCCATAAGTTACTTCGCGAAATTGAGCGGGTGCTGATCGGCGATGGCCATCTTGTGCTAGTGGGTTATAACCCCTGGAGTTTTTGGGGTTTATGGAGGTTAGTGCTTGCCTGGAGGAAAATCCCACCCTGGTATGGGCATTTTTACGGGCTTATGAGAATCAGAGACTGGTTATCATTGTTGGATTTTGAAATCGTTAAAGTAGAGAGGATTTTCTTTCGCCCTCCAATAAATAATACTATGGTAATGCATAAATTAAAATTCTTAGAAAAACTTGGGAAATATTGCTGGCCAATATTTGGCGGAGTTTATATTATTGTTGCAAAAAAAAGGATTATTCCACTGACACCAATAAAGATACGATGGCTTGATCGGAGAAAAGTAATTGCCTCAGGAGTTATCGAGCCCGGTACTAACTAACTGGTACATACTCTCATTGAAAGACACTATTGAAATTTATACTGATGGCGCTTGTCGCGGTAATCCAGGTCCTGGTGGCTGGGGAGTGTTAATGCGTTGCAATGGTATTGAAAAGGAGTTATACGGCGGCGAGTATAATACTACGAATAATCGTATGGAACTGATGGCAGCCATCAAGGGACTTGAGACATTGCCTCGTGCCCGCCATGTCTGCTTAACAACAGATTCCGTATATGTGAAAAATGGCATTACTCAATGGATAACAAACTGGAAAAAAAGAAATTGGCGTACATCAAATAAGAAACTGGTTAAGAACGTCGATTTGTGGCGAAAACTAGATGAAGTGTCGTTCCAGCATGAAATTGATTGGCGCTGGGTTAAGGGTCATAGTGATCATGAGGGAAATGAACGTGCTGATGTACTAGCGAATAAAGGTATTGATGAGTCATTGTAACTATAGACCAATGCATTGTTTAACTAAGATTAGTTGTTAATAGCGCTATGCGGCAAATTGTATTAGATGCTGAAACTACCGGTTTAGAGCCTTCGCAAGGTCATCGTGTGATTGAGATTGGTTGTGTAGAATTAAAAGACCGCAGGAAAACAGATGCTATCTTTCATCAGTATATGAATCCAGAGAGGAAAATTGAAGATGGCGCCTATGAAGTACATGGGCTTAGCAATGATTTTCTATCTAGTAAACCACTATTTAAAGACATTGTGCAGGATTTTATTAACTACGTGAAGGGAAGCGAGCTAATCATTCACAACGCCACGTTTGATGTAGCTTTTATAAATGCCGAGTTGTCCAGACTCGGCCATAAGTGGGGAAAATTAGAAGACGTTTGCCAGATCGTGGATACATTGAAATTGGCCAGGGAATTACATCCAGGCCAAAAGAACAATCTGGACGCCTTATGCACCCGCTATTATGTGGATAATTCACATCGTGATGTACATGGTGCTTTACTAGATGCACAGATTTTGCTGGATGTTTATCTTGCAATGACAGGTGGTCAAGCAGCACTTTCTCTAGGTGATGATGTAGCGACAATATTGAACTCGGAAAATAGTCCTGCTCGATTAAGTACAAATCGTCCAGCGCTTAGGGTAATTCGTGCTACAGAAAAAGAACTAAAAGAACATCAAAACCGACTGAATGACATAGATAGTCAAAGCGAAACAGGCTGTCTTTGGAAAAGATTAGATGGAGACTCGGCTTGAAGTTTTAGTAAAATAATTGCTTAACTACTTGTTTTGTTAGGCTTTTAGTTTGCTTGGCCAGTTAAAACCACAGAGCGTGACGTAGTATCAGGCTCTGTGGTACCGTCTATTTAAGAGGCCTCTTTTGTGGATTCTTGTAACAACTTTTGCAATTCTTCCTTTTGATGTAAATCGAGGATTATATCACATCCCCCAACTAACTCCCCATTTATGAAAACTTGGGGGAATGTTGGCCAGTTCGAGATTTTTGGTAAATTTGCCCTCATATCTGGTGCTGTCAATATATCGATATAGACAAATTCAACATTGTAGGATTTTAGTGCTTCTGCAGTGCGCATTGAAAAGCCACACTGTGGAGCATCTGGCGTTCCCTTCATAAACAGGACCACGGGGTGTTCAGCAAGCAGATCTTTTATTTCACTAATAATATCCATCCAAAATTATCTCTTTAAATCATTGAGGTAATACTATATTAAATTAGTTAACCAATAGAAAGCGAAGTGTATACCTTGTGTTGCGGTGAGTGGAGATTTTTAATCTGTTACAAGATCCTATTGTGCCGTTTTATTGCTCCATCCACCACCTCCCGCGCTATGGATAGACAGAACATCATCAAAATTTACATTCAGATCCATTTTAGCGGGAATAGGTTGCCCATTTAGTCTGTTTCTTACTTTTTCTCCTTCTTGCCCTCCTAACAGTCTCAGGGTCTATTTCGGCGGCGCTCTGTCAGTAAACTTATAACTAGTATCTTGCAGAAACACAAATTCCCGTACCATCCCATCACCTCCATTGTTAATATCTTTTGCCATCGGAATTCCTGCACCCATTCCCCCGCCTATATTGTCTCGTAATAGTTCCAGTTTTCTGTTCTCATCGCGATATTATTTATGCCGCCATGGCTTGCAGCAGGTATTCTGCCATGGATAGTCTTCACCAATGCGCCTAGCACCGTATCTACCAGTCGCGTACTTGTTTCAACATTACCAGCTGCAATTGCGCACGGGCATTTTGCATGGACCAGGGAAGCTTTTGGCGCAGTGATAGTTATCGGTCGAAAACTGCCGGTACAGGTAGGAGTTTCTTTTGGCATTAGACAGTAAAAACAATAATAAATAGCAGCGGCAGCAACCGATATCGGGCAGTTAATATTGCCATCAACCTTGTCTGGCTGTGTCGGAAAAGTTGGCATGTACATTGTGATTAGATATGTTCAGTATAGCTTTGATTGGGATATCGGTATTTCCTAAGCCATCGTCATCCATCACATCCGCAAAAGTAAAAATATCATCTGAGATATCAGCAATGCCAGAGCGAGCCAAATTCTCTGCATAGTTATTTAATTCAATAAGGGCTTGAACGAAGTGTTGTGAGTGCATCTTGGATATTTTATGCGATAATAACGCTACCCCTCTATTTATGACGTTGCATTGTGCATTATTATCAGCACGCCCATTATCCAGGGAATGCAATTCCTGCAGTAGATTGTTGATTTTTTTCGACAAACTCATGTTTTTTTAAGATAACTGGGTGAAATAATGATTCCTTTCTCTTTCAAACTGCGTGAGAGTGGAATCGAACATGGAGTTGACACTTCAATATCCTCATGATGCGCTCTATTGACAACAAAAGCGCGTAGCTGTTTTTCAGAAAACACTGGGACGACTACCGTGACGTCCGGTAAATGTGTTCTACCTAAAAGAAGGATCGTTAATAATGATGACATCACCATCTTGCCAATTAATCTGTTGAATTATTGCCCTCATGGCATAGGTTATACTGCCTAAGTGAACTGATATGTGCGCAGCTTGCGCGCACATATCGTTTGAAGCATCAAATGTGGCGCAGGAAAAATTCATACGTTCCTTGATATTCGAGGAAAATACTGTGACCCTTAATACCGCTCCCATTTCTTCGCATATCGCCTGCATGCGGTTAACAAACAGTGTTCTTTCTATACTATCCATCGGTATTCATATTTTACCAATTGGAAGCAAATGGATTGGGTAGAAAAGTATAATCTATATGCAAGCGTGAGCAATTGTAGATTATAATACTTTTTGACTATGTCGGGCCCGGCAATGTGAGCTTAACTTTTTTACCGATTTAAAATTCATCTATTAATTTGAAACTATGATTAACTCAATTATGCCTACTTACAAGCGATTGAAGGTCGCTTTTGAAAGTGGTTCTGGTGCTTGGCTAACGGATGTAAACGGGGAGCGATATCTTGATGCTTTGAGTGGTATTTCTGTATGTAGTATTGGTCATGCAAATGAACAGGTTAGTGAGGCATTAATACAGCAGGCACAGAAGTTAACTCACACATCGAATCTATACGAAATTCCCTTGCAAGAGAATCTTGCCTACCGTTTATGTAAGCTATCAGGGCTCGATAAAGTGTTTTTTGGTAATTCCGGAGCTGAGGCAAATGAGGCTGCTATAAAGATATGTCGGAAGTATGCCCAAGCAAAAAGAATTAAGAAACCAGTTATCATAGTGATGAATGGAAGTTTCCACGGACGTACACTGGCTACATTGACAGCTACCGGAAACCCCAGCGTCCAAGAAGGGTATACTCCCCTTTTAGATGGTTTTCATCACATTCCATACGGTGATATTGACGCCTTGAGTAGAATGGCAGCCAGTGATCAAGAAATAGTTGCGGTGATGCTGGAGCCAATTCTTGGTGAAGGCGGAATTGTTCTTCCTCCGACGAACTATCTCCAGCAAGTACGCGATATTTGCACTAACAATAGCTGGTTAATGGTGTTGGACGAGATACAGACTGGTATGTGCCGTACCGGGGAATGGTTTTCATGGAAACATAGTGACACCAAACCAGATGTTATGACATTGGCGAAAGCTTTGGGCAACAGCTTCCCTATTGGGGCCTGTCTGGCAAGCGATACAGCGGCAGAAGCTATGGTGGCAGGGAGTCACGGCTCTACTTTTGGCGGTAATCCTCTAGCTTCAAGGGTTGCACTTACTGTACTGGATTTCATGGATGAGAATAATCTTGCACAAAGGGCAAAATTGCTAGGGAAAGAAATGTTTTCTCAATTTCAGGCTTCACTTTCCGATCTGGAAGGTGTTGTTGATGTTCGGGGTGTGGGCCTTATGTTAGGAATCGAAATGCACAAGGATTGTACTGAATTAATAGGCAAAGCGCTTGAGAGGCACTTGCTTATCAATGTTACGGCTGGTAACGTTATACGATTATTACCTCCCTTAATTATAGATGATGTTGAATCTGAGCAAATCGTATCAACAGTCTGTGAACTTATTAAAGAGTTTCTTTCTCAATAAGTAGTTATGTCCACACGTAATTTTCTTACACTTTGCGATCTTAGCGTAGATGAATTGCACACACTTATTCGACGTGCATGTGAGCTAAAAGCAGGCTTTAAAAATAAAAATATGTGTGCCACTCATGCTGGTAAGGTTTTGGCGATGATATTTGAAAAATCTTCAACAAGAACACGTGTATCGTTTGAGGCGGCTATGGCGCACTTAGGAGGCTATGCAATATTTCTTTCGTCATCGGTAACTCAGACGGGAAGAGGTGAACCACTGGAAGATACTGCTAGGGTCCTTTCAAAAATGGTTGATTGTGTAATGATAAGGACGTTTGAGCATAGTAAAATCGAGCGTTTTGCAGAGAACTCAGAGGTTCCGGTAATTAACGGACTATCTGATGCCTACCATCCTTGCCAATTATTAGCAGATATACAAACTTACTATGAAGCCAGAGGGGAGATTTTGGGTAAGAAAGTTGCGTGGGTGGGGGACGGAAATAATATGTGTCATTCCTATATTAATGCAGCTCGGATTTTTGATTTTCAGTTGAGTATAGCCTGCCCAATGGAATATCAACCAGACTCGGAAATTGTGCAACAAGCTTCAAAGTATGTTGAATTGAGTGACTCACTAGAGTTAGCGCTAAAGAATGCTGATTTAGTGGTAACCGATGTTTGGGCAAGCATGGGAAGGGAAGGTGAATCCTCTATACGTAAGGATATTTTTTCATCATATCAAGTAAATGCAGAGTTAATGGGTTTAGCATCAGATGATGCTGTTTTTATGCACAGCTTGCCGGCCCATCGTGGAGAAGAAGTTACTGCTGAAGTTATAGATGGACCACAAAGCCTAGTCTGGGAAGAAGCTGGTAATCGTTTACATTCACAGAAAGCACTATTGGAATTCCTGTTATAATGAGGATGACCACGGCACACACTTGTTGGCACTTAATATTTTGATATTCGACAGTTGAGCAGTTAGTAAAATATAGTATCTTTTCCCCGCTACATAAATATTTGAGTATGTATTTTTTTGCTAAGCAATGATGATGGCTATCAGGCGATGGGACTAAAAATGTTGGCAGAAGGGTTAGCCAGTCTGGGTGCAGTATCCGTTGTGGCTTCGAAGCGGGACAGGAGTGGTACCAGCAATTCTCTTACACTGAATGCCACGCTTTATGCAAAAAAAACAGCGAATGGATTCACCTATGTTAATGGTACTCCTACGGATTGTGTTCATTTAGCAATAACAGGCTTATTAGATGATGAACCAGGCATGGTGATAAGTGGTATTAATGTGGTGGCTAATCTTGGTGATGATGTACTCTATTTAGGCACAATGGCTACAGCAATGGAAGGAAGATTTTTAGATCACACATCCTTAGCGGTCTCATTAAGTTGGTGAGCGTGTAACTCATTATCAAACTGCTGTAAGATGTTGTCGTACAAATAGTTAAGAGAATAATAAAAAGACCTGCAGTACCCGGATTATTGCTGAACATAAATGTTCCGGATTTACCTTATGATGAATTAGGCCTGTTGGAAGTTACGTGATTGGGACGGCGGCATAAGTCTGAACATGCCGTGCGCATGCAAGATTCGAAAGGAAAAACAATTTGCTGGGTGTGGCTGGTTGGATCAGAGCCAGAAGAAGGTCCTGAGACAGATTTTCATGCACTTAGTCAAGGTCGTGTTTCCGTAACACCTTTGCAATTTAATTTGACTCGCCATGCTACAATTGCCAGTCTTTCGGGCTGGCACCGAAGAAGTAGATATGCATGGATGTTGAGTTTCGAGGTATTGGAATGATCTCTCAGCGTTTAAGAGATCGCTTAATTCGGCAATTGCAGAATATGTGGTTCGATCAGAAGAAGTACTGGAAATAATCAAAGGAATGCCCAGGTATATTTTCGTCGATGAAGCCCTGTCCTCAAGAGCTTATGGTGATACTGCTTTGCCCGTTGGAACATAATCAAACCATATCCCAACCTTACATTGTAGCCCACATGGTAGAGGTCCTAACTGAATAGGGCCGGCCAGAGAAGGTACTAGAAATAGGTACATGGTGTGGCTACCAAGTGATGATTTTGTCAAAATTTATAAAGCAAGTATAATCTATAGAGAGAATTGACGCATTATTGAACAAAGTCAGGAAAAAATTCTTCGCTTTTAAAGTGTCGTAATATTAACGTGCACTATGGTGGTGGGAATATTGGTCGGATTGAGAATACTTTATTCAGATGATACCCTTGTGTCAGCATCTAGGCATACCCAGAAAATTTAATGAATGAAAGACTTGCTATTCCAGCAGGAAGATCTGGCAGACAGCCTGAGTTGGATCAGTTTAACTTCTATTCTAGAAGAAGATTAATCAAAACTATGAATTACAATGATAAAGCGTACGGTTAAATACAGTCGTTATGGCCTGTTATTGTTTCTCTTACTGAGCTACGGATGTTCAAGCAATATCCAAGCTCCGGTTGTTGCAATGGAGAATAATGTAAAGAGAGAATTACCAACAATGCAAACAAAAAATAAAAGATCTCATGTCGTCGATAAGAGAGACACACTATATGCGATAGCATGGCGATATTCAAAGAACCATATGGATTTAGCTAGGTGGAATGATATAAAAAAGCCGTTTGTTATTTATCCAGGACAGCTCATTAGTCTGGAATCGCTACCTCCTGTAGAGGAGCGTTCAACAAAATTGCCTAATAATGTTTCAAAAAAACCATCAATACCTACCTTACGAATTGCGAAGCAAAGTAAAAGAACAGCAAAATTATCGAAGCTTTCAAAAATAGTATGGCAATGGCCGGTACAGGGGAATTTGATTCAAATAGATTTGCCAACCTCTAAAAAAGGTGTGAATATTTCTGGAAAGATAGGCCAATTTGTGAAAGCAGCTGCAACTGGGGAGGTGGTTTATAGTAGTGGTGAACTTACAGGATACGGCAAGCTTATCATCATCAAGCATAATAGAATTTATTTAAGTGCCTATGCTTACAATAGTAAAGCACTAAAAAAAGAAGGTACGCAAGTTTCTCGGGGAGAGAAAATAGCGACAATGGGTATAGCTAGTAACGGAAAACCTTTATTACACTTTGAAATAAGAAGAGATGGAAGATCTGTGGATCCATTGCAATATCTTCCACAAAAGCGTCCGTAGCAATAGATGAATATGAAAAGAAAGGTAAACCAAAGTTGAAGTCAAATACAGAAGAGCCCGAAGATGAAGATTTTCATCTTGAAGCCACCTCTGAGTTGGATGCTACAGATGATGGTTCAAGTATCGATAACTTATCTAAAGACGATATTGAAGTCAAAAACAATTTTTCATGTACAAGAACTCAATTAGAATCTGTTACAGAGAGTGATCTGGACGCTACTCATATTTATTTAAGTGAAATCGGATTTTCGCCATTACTCACCGCTGAAGAAGAAGTCTATTACGCTAGAAAAGTAAGGAAGGGGGATCAAGGGGCACGTAAGAGGATGATCGAAAGTAATCTACGTTTGGTAGTTAAAATAGCCCGACGCTATATGCATCGAGGGCTGGCGCTGTTAGATTTGATTGAAGAAGGAAATCTAGGCCTCATGCGTGCTGTTGAGAAATTTGACCCAGAAAAAGGCTTCCGTTTCTCAACTTATGCTACATGGTGGATCAGGCAAACTATAGAAAGGGGCTTAATGAACCAGACAAGAACCGTTCGCTTACCCATCCATGTGGTGAAGGAAATCAATATTTATCTGCGGGCAGCCCGTAAACTCTCCCAGACTTTGGACAGAGAACCTAATTCAGAAGATGTCGCAGAAATGCTCGATAGGCCGATAGACGATGTAAAACGCATGCTCGGCTTGAATGAATGCATTGCATCGGTAAACAATTCAACAGGTCATGAATTAGATAAATCACTTCTCGAATCTATCCCAGACGAGCAGAATACAGATCCTTTTTTGTTACTACAGAATACTGATGTCCAGAAGCGTATTGATATGTGGTTAAGTCAGCTTAGTAAAAAACAAATTGCTGTGGTTGAAAGGCGTTTTGGCTTGCACGAAAATGAAGTTGCTACATTAGAAGAAATTGGTAATGAATTAGGTGTTACTCGAGAAAGGGTTAGACAGATTCAAATTGAAGCAATCAAGAGACTAAGGCGCATATTGGATAGGGAAGGATTTTCTGTTGATGCTCTGTTTAGCGAAAGTTAAAGACAGGTTAGTCCTTATCAATTATTGGCAATCCTGCTACCATTTTTCTGCCTTATCGCAGTTAGAAAATTAAAACTTCGGTATGCGTTACCACTGTATCCATCACCTCAAGTCCTATATTTATTGAATATAGCGACGCAATAATATCATTTGGGGGAATTGCAGCTTTCTACCAGTGCCAATTAATATTAACTCTGGGGGTAAATCAAGCATAGGCTCTAAATCACCTGAGATGGGCTCAGTGATAATTTTAGGACGTCAATTATCGATAATGACTGAAGATGATACAATCAAACTGGTTTTATAAACTGTATTTGCGACAATCAATTGACCTTCTGAATAGGCATCGATTTGGTTTATTCCGTCCGCTTTTAAATTTAATTCAACTTTCACAATGCATAGTTTAGATAAATTGAATTTATAACAATAATAAAAGGAGTTCTAAATAACATGAAAATTATATTACTTGGGCCTCCTGGTGCAGGAAAGGGCACACAGGCGAACTTTATCAAAAATGAACTTAATATTCCTCAAATCTCAACTGGCGATATGCTACGTGCAACTGTGAAGGAGGGAACTTCGCTTGGCTTGGAGGCGAAAAAAGTCATGGATGCTGGGGAATTGCTGTCAGATGAGTTAATAATTAACTTAGTGAAAGAAAGAATTGTAAAAGAGGACTGTCAATCAGGTTATCTGTTCGATGGCTTTCCCAGAACTATTGCCCAGGCGAAAAGTATGCAGATATATGGGATTGATGTTGATTGTATTGTTGAATTAAAAGCAGATGATGAAGAAATAGTGAAAAGATTAAGCGGTCGACGTGTTCACCCAATGTCTAGTCGTACATATCACTTAGTTTTTAACCCGCCAAAACAACCAGATCAAGATGATGTGACTGGTGAGCCATTAGTTCAGCGTGATGACGATAAGGAAGATACAGTGCGCAATCGACTACAAATTTATCATGCGCAGACATTTCCCTTGATTGAATTCTATTTGTCAGAGAAGGAACAAGAAATTACTAATGCACCTAAATATATACGGGTAGATGGCATGTTGGATATAGATGATCTTCGAAATAAGATCATGGAAGAATTAAAAAGTCTGTAATATTTCAATTAGGTCTTTAAATGAAGGTTATATAAATCGAAAATCGATAATTGTCTTAAGTAATTACAAATTGTATTTAGCCTTATAGAATAATTTGCTAATGATCATTAACAATGTAGAAAAAAATTAAAAAACTAAAAAATTTACTATAATGGATCGTTGGCTATTCAATTGTGATGTATACAGTTATTTCATCTCATCCAATCAGGTTCTAGGGAAGCCAAAAGTCATGGCAAAAAAGAAGACAAAGAAACCAGTGAGGAAAAAAGTCACAAAGAAAAAGATAGCTAAGAAAAAGAAAGCCAATCGCCTTTAACGTCAGCTCAGCGTGTGCAAGAAGGCAAGCAAAGAGTCAGGGAGGCAATAAAAGCAAAGCACGAAAAACGACACGAATTAGCCAGGAAACTGGCTGAAAATGAAAAGACAAAGATCTAGCGTCAATGCCCAAGGAAACCGGTTGCTCTAAATTATGCTAGACCCAACATATATGCAGGGTCTTTTTATGCGCTTGATATGCCGCGTACCTCATTTTTATGACGATGTGGAATTAGATTTCAACGCCATACAGGAACAATAGTTAGGAAGGATACGCTTGAAAATGGTTGGACGATTACTTTGGGGCGGCTGTAGCAAAATTCTGGCCGAAATTCTGGCCGAATATAAGAATATATTTGGTTGAAGCTGCATGGTACATATTTTCCAACATTCTCATGAGCAAGTTACTTGCTGGATGCAGGTAAAGGGCGTGAGCGCGACCGCACAGGAATTCTACAACATATATTGTCATGAAGATTTATTTTCCAGACTACCTAATTACGGATACTATCGTGCTAACCTGTACGTCGAGAGCAAAGGCCGTCAGAAGCTACAATAGTATAAAATAACATTGGGTCAGAAGAGGTGATGTATACGACTAACTTAGATATCCTTTGATATTTCGATGTATCATTCTTATGACTGAAATCAAATTCAATCGATATGCCAGCGAAACCATCCTCCAAAAAAAAAGTAAAGCAAAGAAATTGACGGCTATATTATCGCATAGTTGGCTGGTACAACTATGTGTGATTACCATTTGTATAGTTGGCACTTATTTAATGTGGTTGGGTTTTCAGATCCGCAAAGAATTTAATGGAAAAAAATGGTCTATTCCTGCTCGTGTTTATGCAAGCTCCAAAGATCTTCGCCCAGACATCAAACTAACTATCAATGAGCTAGAGTAGGGGCTATTGACAGTAGAATATAAGAAAAATGACTCGTTGAAAGAAGTTGGTCAGTACAGGATAGACAGAAAGTCCTTGGAATTTGTGAAATGAGAATTTACCTACTGGGACGGTATAGACGAATCAATGTCTATCCGGGTGAATTTCAACGGTGAACAGGTAATTACATTGTATGATATTTCATTTGATGAAGAGCTTTCTATCATCAAGTTAGAGACTCAATTGATTGACAAAGTTTATCCGGAACATAACGAGGATCACGTACTCGTTCCATTTGAAAGTATTCCTTAATCATTGTTTAATGCGCTCATTGCTGTAGAGGGTAAGAACTTTTATAAGCATTTTGGCATAGATATACGTGATATATTTAGAGCATTATTCACGAACATACTAAAAGGAAAGATTTCACAAAAGGGGGTACATTAACTCAACAATTAGTAAAGAATTTCCTTTTGACTTCAGAAAGAACGTATTGGCGGAAATTTAATGAGATGGTAATGGCAGTGATCTTAGAATTACGTTACTTAAAGTCAGAAATATTAGATACGTATGTAAATGAAGTTTAGCTTGGCCAACATGGAGCATAAGGAACCCATTGGTTTGGGGCGGTGGTGGATTCTATTTTGCGCAACCCTTAGAAGAGCTGAACGTTGAACAGCTTGCACTTTTGGTAGCTATAGTTAGAGGAGCTTCTTACTACAACCCTCGTCGACATCCGCAACGTGCTCTGAAAAGAAGAAATTTAGTATTGAATATTATGGCTGAGCAGGAATATTTGAATGTGAAGGAGACCAAAGTGACAGTATCCGCGCCAATAGAAATTTCAAAGAAATCTCGATGGAGTCGTGCTAAATATCCGGAATTTATCGATCTTGTGAAAAGACAGCTATTACGTGATTACAAGATGGGTGATTTACAAAATGTAAAGACTCCGAATTTTTACAACTCTAGAGCCAGGCGTCCAGGATAAAGTGCAGTAAAGTGTAAAAAATAAGCTCGATAGCTTAGGAAAAAGTAAAAGTAAAAAAGCGAACACTCTGCGAGTGACACCAATTATATTACGTTTTGTCAATCATTGAGAGTGGAAATAATCGTGCCGATGGGTTTAATAGAGCGCTGGATGCAGTATGTTCTATTGGATCATTTGTGAAGCCAGCAATCTATATTACCGCCTTGTCTACGCCAGAAAAATACAATTTACTAAGCAGAATTAGGGGTAATCCAATATCAATAGAAGAAGAGGATGGTTTACAGCGGCAACCTGAAAACTATGATTGTAAAGTGCACGGAGAAGTGCCTTTACTGGAGGCCCTAAAAAATTCTTACAATCTTGCAACTATTCAACTCGGCTTGAATATAGATCTGCAAGGTGCAATTAGTACGCTTCAAAGAAGTGGGATAGAGCAGGAGATTCATGCTTTCCCATCACTATTGTTAAGTGCGATAGAGTTAATGTCTTTCGATGTTGCGCAAATGTGTCAAAGCATAGCAAATGGAGGTTTTCTTGTGTCATTAAATAGTGTCATTGAAGTGTTGTATAGCAATGGAAACCTCTACAGCACTATGGTTTGGAGGTGAAGTAGGTGCATCAGCCAACTCCTGCTTATCTATTGAATTATATCCTGACTGAAGTAGTTAGAAATGGAACAGCCTATGCGCTTTCACAAGCATTGCCTGGAGCGCAACCCTTGGCTGATAAAACTTGGACCACTAATGATTTACGTGATAGTTGGTATGTTGGATATGGCGATAATGTGCTGGGTGTAGCCTGGATTGGGAGGGATGATAATAAACAATCAAAGTTTACTGGTTCGACAGGTGCTCTACAGATTTGGTTAGCGATGATGAAATCAATTTAAGTAATGCCAATCAGCATGGTAGCACCGGAAGATATTAGCTGGTTAGAACCAGAGTCGAACTACGCAAGTTGTGTAGTAAGGAATTTGATTCTTTATATTAGTGGCTACAAGAAATTTGCTCATCTAGCTCAGGATTGTAAGAGCAAAGTTGAATAGGAAGATAATACATAGAAAAATCTATCCAGTATGCGTCTTGTTGTTGTGTGTGTGTGTCGTTGTCAGCTTGCACTACCACACAAAATGGCCTGTTACAGTTGAGAATCACTCTAGCTCAGCAAATGTGATAGATGTAGAAGAATCTACTATTAATAATAAATAGTACAGTTGGTGGTAGTGATAAGTCTCATCTAAGCTCTAAAAATAAAAGAATTGTTGAAAAAACAAATACTCCAGCGGTTATTGTGCTGTTAGAAAACGCAAAGCGTGATGAGTGCAGAGGTGACGAAGAATCAGCAACGACATCGTTGGAGCGTGTATTACGGATTAAGCCGAAAAATGCAGTTTTATGGAATCGCCTAGCGGGTATTCGTATGAAGCAAAAAAATTGGTAGCAGGCGCTTGCCTTAGCTCGCAAATCCAATTCGCTTGTCTCAGGAAATTATCCATTGCAGACACAGAACTGGATGATAATTCTGCAAATTAAGGAACAGGCGCGGGATTCCAAAAGAGCTGGAAATGCACGTCATGTTTTAGAACAATTAAGAAATAAGTAGCTGTGGTAATTTATCTTAGATTTGAATACTTGTGTGGCATATTATGGTTCAACTACAGAATTGTCTGGTATTTTGCCTTTTAACAGATAAACAAAGGCAATGATCTCTGCTACTGTGAGATAAAGTGTTTCTGGAATTTCTTCACCCAAATCCACATTTGCTAGTAGTTGAACTAATTCTGATTCTTCGTGAATTGATACGTTATTTCTCAGCGCCAGTGTGATTAGCTGCTCAGCTAGTTCGTCTTCACCTTTTACTGTTAACTTTGACGCAGCCACCTGATTATACTGTAAGACAACAGCATTTTTTTAGGGCGATAATGATTTTTTATCATATCTTGACACTCAATAGATTTTTTTCATGCTCTCAGTGATCCCATTATTTTGTATATGGCCGCAATAACAGTTGAGACTTTCAGCCTCCAATCTTGCTTTCTGAAAACGAGCGGAAAGTTGTTCGAGATTCTGCTTTATAAGTCGATATGCGATGTCTTTATCAGCCCAAATAGTAGAACTGATCGTCTCTCCGATAAGAGACACCTTGGCTTGAATTGTCTTAGGCAATCAAAGTTCAGGAAAAACGTAATATACTACTTCCTTTCCTCTTCCTTGCTGTTTTGCTTCTCATAGCTAATTCTTAGTTCAACAACACCAGATTCTTTTCCATCATGCATAGATAGATCGGTTACCCAAATTGGCGTCTGTGCCTCTTCAGTTATAAGTGCACTGGCTTGATTAAGTTGAATACAGGCAATTACAGAATCTATCAAACGTTTCAGTTCGTTTAGTTCCAGAAAATCATCAGCATGAGCCACACATTGGATTGATGTAGAGATTTTTTCGGTAATAGACTTATCTGATACTAGTGTCTGTTTTGGAACATTATTGAGCTGAGCATTGTGTTCAGTAGATATCCTCTTTGTGTTATTAAATTGAGATAAATATGTTTTTATTTCTGAAGAATTATTGTCTCTGACAAGACTATGGGTTGGCCGAAGCATTTTTTTTAGTTATGGTTTTGTCCACTGTCAGAGTCTTTTTCTGATCAGAGCTTATTGATGTGTCAATATTCAGATTTTTATCAATCGTATCCCTGATGTGAAGCGAGCCTATTACGATCTTTAAATAAGTCCCGTTAATATTGCTTTTAGCTTTGCTTCCATGAACACGTCAGAGTTATTCAAGGCGGTCTTTATTCCTTGAGTAGTTGAAAGAGTCTTCAGGCTTGGTAGAGACTACATTGTCAGCAACACTAACAACTAGTGGTGATACCGCTTGGGTCGTACCAATGCACCATCTAAGCTGCGAGTTAATCTTTAAGGTTACAAACGTAGCTCTTTTTTCTCGATATCAGATCGAAACTATCAATATCAGGTTTGAGAGGCTTCCCTGACATAAATCCATGCTTAATACTATCGTGTGCAATTGTCAGTAGCTGTTTTTGCTTTTGAGTTGATAGTGATTGCTCATAATGGATTGAATAAGCTCCATAGCCGACAACATGATCATATGAACCTGCAGTATCACCTAAATTTCTTACACCAAAAATCTGTACATCCATCCCATTCTATTTTGCGGTATTTAGTAAGCTACGCATTGGAATACAACCACAGGCTTGATTTGATCCAATTTTTTCAAACTGTAATTGTCTGATAGCTTCACTGATTTTTGTATCAATATCCTGTGCATCTTTATAATCATGGGAGTGACTCAAATCAAAGCTGATCACTATCAATATTTCTTCCCCGTTTCATAGCGTCCCGAGTACTTGTATAACTTCCGCCACGCTTGCATCATCGACAACAAGTGGAACAAGCGTAAAATCTTCCAGTACGGTCTGTAAAAAGGGGAGATGTACTTCAAGACTATGTTCATGCCTGTGAGCGCTATCCATGATGAATGTCTGAGGTAGTCATAATATGAGTTTTGTTAGTTTACGATCGATTTTAATATTGCCTAAAGGACTTGCAAATACAGATTCACTGAGGAGTGCCGTCCATCCAGGTAGGTGCGATGTGCGGGACCCAGGAGGGTAACATGCTTTATTTTATTTTTAATTGTCTCAATGCTGGCATTGACAGCAATAGGCCCTGAATAAATATAACCGGCATGTGGAGCAATAATTGCCTTCGGCGCTGGTATATCTACCGCAGATTCTTCTAAATATGTCCTTACTTGTTCTTGTAATTCATTTGGATTGGCAGGATAAAACATCCCGGCGACTGCTGGCTGTATAATTTTCAGATAATCTGATGTTTGAATTCAGGAAAGGCATAATATTATGTAAATGGTGATGTTGTTCTTACCGTTCTGTTTGCTTTAATTATAGAAAGCCCATATATATTTGTGCATGACATTGCTTACAAATAAACATAATTATTGACCTACACGCTATTGACGCACGCTTGATGACGGACACGTACAGTGCGATATGTGCCAGCCGCCTGCAAACTTAATGAATGTCAAAGGGGTTTATGCTTTGTTCGAGCGCGTGAATCCGGCAAGATTGTACTAATAATTTATGGTAGAGCCAGTGATTTTTGCGTTGACCTCATAGAAAAAATCCCTTAATCATTTCCTCCTTGACACACCAGTTCTTTCTTTTGGTGCGGCGGGCTGCAATCTGGCCTGTAAATCTTGTCAAAATTGGGATATTAGTAAATTCAGGGAATTTGATATCTTAGCTGACGCGGCATCACCAGAGCAATTAGCTAATGCAGCCGTAAAATTAGCATGTAAGTCTATTGCATATACCTATAACGACCCTGTTATATTTCACGCGGATATACCATAGATGCGGCCCTGGAGTGTCGTAAAAAGGGGATAAAATCCCCGTTGCTATTAACTGGATATGTATGTGAGGAGCCTAGACGCGCATTCTACCGTTACATGGATGCGACAAATATTGACCTAAAGGCATTTTACTGAGGATTTTTATAAATACCTTACAGGTGGCGAATTAGAAGCAGTACTGGATACTTTGAAATTCCTGAAACATGAAACCAATGTTTGGTTTGAAATTACGGCCTTGCTTATTCCGGATGAAAATGATTCAGAGAGTGAGATCCATGCTATAAGTGAGTGGGTTATTGAAAATCTTGGACCTGATGCTCCACCCCACTTTACTGCCTTTCATCCGGATTGGAAAATGCTAAACCATAAGCACGCACCAACTGAGACACTGACTCGTTTACGCAATATTGTGCTAAAAACAGGGTACACCATGTGTATACTGGGAATGTGCATGATATGGAAGGCGGGACTACTCATTGCAGTAATTGTGGAAGCAGCATCATTGTACGTGACTGGTATGTTCTGAAGGAGTGGAATCTTACTGATAATGGGCATTGCGGTAATGTGATAGCAAATGATGTGCAGGGGCCTTTACCGGTTCTCCAGGTAACTGGGGAGCCAAACGCTTGCCTGTTAGATTGTCATCTGTGAACTAAGCATCAATTTCGAGAGTTTATTTAAATATCGGTTTAAGCAATCTTGAAAAGATGTTGTTGTAGCTGTAGTATGCGCCTCCTTCGATGCGGGGTGGAGCAGTCTGGCAGCTCGTCGGGCTCATAACCCGAAGGTCGCAGGTTCAAATCCTGCCCCCGCTACCAATAATAATAAAAGCCCTTTTTTCAAGGGCCTTTTCGTAGGTATGGATTATTTTGTAGTCGAGAGCGATTAAATTGGTACGTACATTGAAAATAACTATACGTTGTCAACGTGTTAGGATGTTTTATTAAGAGTGGGCCTTGAGCCCACTTTTTATTTTAGGCTTATGTATAAACAGAACCAAACCCTGGTTGAATTGTTGCAACCAGTTGTTTCTTCCCTAGGTTACGAACTGTGTGGAGTAGAAATTACCGGGGATGGAAAGGGTACTATTGTAAGGGTGCATATAGATAGTGTATCCGGCATTACCTTGAGTGGTTGTGAACGAGTTAGTGAGCAAGCGCGGGTGTTTTGGAGGTGAATGACCTTACCCTATACAGGGGGCGTACAATCTTGAAATTTCGTCACCGGGTCTTAATAGGCCTTTGATTACAGTAGAACACTTTAAGCGCTTTATTGGCGCCCAGGTAAAGCTAAAATTGGATATTAGTATAAAAATGGTAGAAAGAATTTGGCTGGTGAAATAAACAAGGTTAATAACGAAATGGTGGTGATTGTGGATAATTGTGAACTAAATGCAATTCCGATAAATGCGATTGTGAAAGTGCATATTATGTAATAGTTAAAGAGGCTATTTTTAAAGATTATAAGTTTTGAGTAAAAGCAATTATGAATAAAGAAATTCTCATGGTCGTCGATGTTGTTTCGAATGAAAAGGGCGTGTCTAAGGAAATCATCTTCGAAGCTATTGAGGCAGCGCTAGCAACGGCTACAAAAAAACGTCATCGAGAGGATGTTGAAGTACGGGTGGCTATTGATCGCGAAACCGGTGACTACGCCACGTTCAGGCGTTGGGAAGTCGTTGATGATACTTCAGAGGCGTTAGAGTTTCCTGCAAGGCAGATTCGTTTGGAAGATGTGCGGAAAGTCCAGGATGATATTGAAATAGATGGTTACACTGAAGAGTCTATGGATTCTGTTGAATTTGGACGTATTGCGGCACAAACTGCCAAACAGGTTATCGTTCAAAAAGTGCGAGAAGCGGAGCGAAATAAGATATTGGAAACCTATAAGGATCGTGTTGGGGAAATGGTTGGCGGGGTCGTGAAGCGTGTTGAGCGTGGTAGTATCGTTGTTGATTTAGGAAATAATGCCGAAGCTTTGATTACAAGAGATGAAATGATCCCACGTGAGGCCGTACGCTCGGGGGATCGTGTAAGGGCATATTTAAAGGAAGTTCACCATGAAAATCACGGACCGCTGTTATTTCTAAGCAGGACATCACCGGAGTTGTTGATACATTTGTTTAACATTGAAGTTCCGGAAGTTAATGAAGGCTTGATCGAAATTGTAAGTGGAGCGAGGGATCCGGGATCACGTGCAAAAATTGCGGTACACTCCAAAGACTCACGTATTGACCCAATTGGTGCTTGCGTAGGGATGCGAGGTTCCAGAGTACAGGCTGTTTCAAATGAATTAGGTGGTGAGAGAGTAGATATTATTCTCTGGAACGAAAATCCTGCTCAATTTGTAAACAATGCGATAGCTCCAGCGGAAGTTATCTCTATTATGGTGGATGAAGACAATCACAGTATGGATGTTGTTGTGACAGAGGAGAATCTGTCACAAGCAATTGGTCGCGGAGGTCAGAATGTAAAGCTTGCCAGTGAGCTGACTCAATGGGAATTAAATATCATGTCCGTAGAGCAGGCGGAAGAAAAAGATGAGTCTGAGGCTCAAATAATCCAAAAACTATTTACTGATCAGCTGAGTGTTGATGGTGAAATAGCCACAATATTGGTGCAGGAAGGTTTTTCCAGTATTGAAGAGATCGCTTATGTTCCAGAAAATGAAATGCTGGAAATAGAAGAATTTGATGCTGATTTAATAAGTGAATTAAGAGATCGTGCTAAAGATGTTATGTTAACCAAAGCTATTGCCAACGAAGAGAAATTAGCCAAAACTGAGCCAGCGGAGGATCTGTTGAAAATGGAAGGCATGAATGAAGCACTAGCCTACGAACTTGCAAGTCGAGGTGTTGTCACTGCGGAAGACCTGGCGGACCAGGCGGTAGATGAGTTAATAGAAATAGATGGGATGGACGAGAAACAAGCTGGCAATTTAATTATGACGGCCCGCAAGCCGTGGTTTGAAGCAGAAGAAAATAGTAATGAGGAAATAACGGATGCCTGATGTAAAAATTAGTGAATATGCTGATGCAATTGGCATCTCGATTGAGCGCTTACTTGAGCAGCTTGAGGAAGCTGGTTTGTCGAGTAAATTGGCTGATGATCTGATAACCGATGCTGAAAAAACTAACTTGCTTACGTATTTGAGACGCAAGCATGGTAAGAACGATCAATCGGATCCTAAGAAAATTATCTTGCGGCGTAAATCAGTCAGTGAAATCAAGGTGACTGTTTCAGGTACCAGCCGTAATAAACTTCGCTCAAAGACGATAAATGTAGAGTTTCGCAGACACAAAACCTATGTTAAACGTAGTATAATAGAGGATGAAGCAGCAGCAAAGAACGCAACAATAAAAGAGGAGGCAGCAGCATTAGCTGCAGCAGAGGCTAGTGCGGAAACTGAAGAAAGGGCGGTGAAGAAAAGTCAAGAAATACTAGCGGAGCAGGCAGAAAAAGAAACTGAATTACTGAAGCCTATTGGCGAGACTGAAGATGTAGTAGAAAAGGAACTAGAGGAAAACAACGAAGTCAATGTCGAGGCCAGTCCGGAGCCGGAGGTAATCGGAGAGTCTTCTATCGATGTGGAACAGGAGAAACCTCAGCAGCTTGATATTGATACTATAAGCGAAAAAATCATTGAACAACCTATAGAGAGGACACTTAGAAAAGTAGATAAACATGCAAATTTGCACCGCAAAGAACTACATGTTGCTTCAGATAAATCAGGGCGCCGTAGGAAAAAGGAAAAGCGAAGTAGGAATGTCGTTAAACAGACTCTTCAGCACGCCTTTGAAAAACCAACCGCTCCCGTTGTACGAGATGTGGAGATCCCGGAGAATATTACAATAGCAGAACTAGCACAGCGCATGTCTGTAAAAGGAGCAGAAGTTGTTTCTGCAATGATAAATCTTGGCAGTATGATAACGATTAACCAAACCATTGATCAGAAGACGGCTACTGTCATTGTTGAAGAGATGGGGCACCTACCTAAGCTGCTACAAAAGAATGCACTTGAAGAAGAGATAATTCAATCTGCCCGGGTTGAAGGAGAAAGCGTTACCAGGGCTCCTGTTGTGACGATTATGGGGCACGTCGATCACGGAAAAACTTCTTTACTTGATTATATCCGTCGAACAAAAGTAGCAGCAGGCGAAGCAGGAGGTATTACGCAGCACATTGGTGCATACAGAGTGAAAACTGAAGGTGGTGAGATAACATTTCTAGATACGCCTGGACATGAAGCATTTATTGCTATGCGCGCGCGTGGCGCTAAAGTCACAGATATTGCCGTTATCGTAGTAGCAGCAAATGATGGAGTTATGCCTCAGACGGAAGAGGTCGTTAAACATGCTAAAGCTGGTAATATACCCATGATTATTGCTGTTAATAAGATAGATAAGCCTGATGCTGACCCCGATAAAGTAAAACAGGAGTTATCGAAGTTTGGTGTTATTTCTGAAGATTGGGGCGGTGACGTTCAGTTTGTCAATGTCTCAGCACAAACTGGAGAGGGTATTGATAATTTACTTGAAAGTATTTCACTACAGGCAGAAGTTTTAGAGTTGCAGGCTATTGCGCAAGGTCCGGCATCTGGCTCAGTAATTGAGTCAAGACTAGATAAGGGTAGGGGGCCTGTTGCTACGATTCTTGTTCAGGAGGGAGAGCTGAGCAAAGGTGATGTCATTCTGAGTGGCCACGAATTTGGTCGTGTCAGGGCAATGATGGATGAAAATGGGCGTGATATTGAATCAGTCGGCCCATCAATTCCGGTTGAGGTATTAGGGTTTTCCGGGGCGCCAAATACAGGTGATGAGCTGAATGTTGTGCCTGATGAGAAAAAGGCAAGAGAAATAGCTTTATTCAGACAGGGAAAATATCGTGAGGTAAAACTTGCAAGGCAACGTGCGTCAAATTTGGAAAGTACGTTGACACAAATGGCGGCAGAAGGAAAACGTACACTAAATATTTTGATCAGGACGGATGTGCAAGGATCGGCAGAAGCACTTGTGGATGCTTTGTACAAATTATCAAATGATGAAGTAAATGTGAAAATAGTTAGTAGCGGTATTGGCGGAATAACCAGATCCGATGTTAATTTGGCTCTGGCATCTAAGGCGATAATATTTGGTTTTAATGTTAGAGCCGATATGTCAGCTCGTAAAATTATAGATAAAGAAGGTATGGATTTACGCTACTACAGTGTCATTTATGATGTTATTGATGATACAAAGAAATTGCTTGGTGGACTGCTTTCGCCAGAGATTAGAGAACAGATTATTGGCATTGCAAAGGTTAGGGACGTATTCAGATCACCTAAGTTTGGTGATATTGCCGGTTGTATAGTCTCCAGTGGTTATGTGTGCAAGAGTAACCAGATAAGAGTTCTAAGAGATAATGTTGTGATTTATGAAGGTGAACTGGAGTCACTGAAACGATTTAAGGATGATGTAAGTGAAGTTAAATCCGGTACAGAATGCGGTATTGGCGTGAAAAATTACAATGATGTCAAAGTAGGTGATCAGATTGAAGTATTTGAACGTATTGAATTAACACGTACAGTCTAAAAAGCATTATACATGTCTAAACAATTTAACCGAAATCGACGTGTAGCCGATCTTGTTCATAGAGAATTAGCCCCAATGATTCAACGAGAATTGGCTAATCCACCGCTTGGATTGACAACCATTTCAATGGTTGACCTTAGTCCAGATCTGAAAAACGCAAAAATCTTTGTGACTTGCCTTAGTGGAGAAAAAACAACAAACAAGGTAATCGAAACTCTGAACGGAATGGTTGGACATTATCGCTACGAATTGGCAAAAGTACTAAGCATCCGTAGCATCCCAAAACTGCAATTTGTGTATGATAGTTCCATAGATGGTGGAAGCCGTCTCTCAGCGTTAATTGATTCTTTGTATATGAGTACAGGCAAAAAAAAGAAGAGTTAAAGAATCTTAGAGATGAAGATTGTAAGGAGTAGTCAGGTGGGGATGATGATCAAGTTGCACTTAGCTTCACTGAATAGTAATTACGATGAGTAAAAATCGCCGAAGGTCAAGGGGACGACATGTACACGGAATACTAATATTGGATAAGCCGAGTGATATCACCTCAAACGAATTGTTACAAAAGGTCAAGCGCCTGTATAAGGCTAATAAAGCTGGTCACACCGGTAGTCTCGACAAGATGGCGAGTGGCCTTTTACCTGTTTGTATGGGAGAGGCAACAAAGTACTCTGGCTTTTTACTGAATGCGGACAAGCACTATCTCGCTGACTGTAAATTGGGTATTGAAACGACAACAGGAGATGCTCTTGGTGACGAAGTAAGAACCTTAGCTGTCCCAAATATTACAGAACAGCAAATTAACGATGTTCTGCAGCAATTTCGTGAAGACATAGAACAGGTTCCTCCAATGTACTCGGCATTGAAACATAGGGGTCAACGTCTTTATAAACTGGCATATCAAGGAATAGTAGTGGAACGTCCACCAAGACCGGTTAGCATTCATAAGCTGGAATTGGTCAAATTTAAAAATAACGTAATGACAATCGATGTGATCTGTTCAAAAGGCACATATATTAGGACCTTAGCAGAAGATATTGGCCGAGTCTTAGGCACGGTTGCTCATGTTTCTTTTCTGCGGCGAACGGGAGTAGGACCATTTGGAGAAGAACACTTGATAAGTTTGAGCGAGTTGGAGCAGATTGCAGCCAAGAGATTGGAATATCTGGACAGCAAGCTACTAAGTATCGATGCTGCACTGATGGATATGCCTGCCGTGGAACTTGGCGATAACGTAAGAGAATATCTTTATGATGGCCAGGCAGTTATTGTCCCACATGCCCAAACGGAGGGGATGCTTCGTATCTATACAGATAAAAAGGAATTTCTCGGTATTGGAGAGGTTCTGGATGATGGCATGGTTGCACCAAGAAAACTGGTTAATTTCCAAATTAAGTAGCAGTTGAAAAGAAAATGTTAAATTTTCTATATTATTCCTTGTTCACATACAGGTGCATAGGTACAATACGCGCGATTTTTAAGAGAGTAGATTCAGGAGCCAAGTAAATGGCGTTAGGTCAGCAACAAATATCTGGTATCATAAACGATTATCAGCGTTCAGCAGATGATACCGGATCGCCAGAAGTTCAGATTGCCTTGCTTACTTCTAATATCACTGAATTGTCAAATCATTTTAAAGTGCATAAAAAAGATCATCATTCTCGTCAGGGATTATTACGCGCGGTTAACCGTAGGCGTAAACTTCTTGATTACTTAAAGAAAAAAGATGTAAATCGCTATCGTGAATTAATTTGGCGCCTAGGCCTGCGAAAATAACTTAATGCCTTCAGTGAGCAAAGTTTCGTTAATCAGTGGAGCAGTATGACATTTCTAAACATAGCGGTCATCATAATTTATAGTTTGATGCCCCGTTGTGTTTTCGACTTCGCTTCTTAATCAATATCAGAAGAGGGTAAAAAAAAATGAAAGTGGTCAAAAAAGAATTTCAGTTTGAGAAGGATGCAGTTGTTCTGGAAACGGGTAGAATTGCCCGCCAGGCGTCAGGTGCAGTGGTTTGTGGTATTCGTGATACATTGGTATTAGTTACCTGTGTAGCTAGTAAAGACGCGGATATTGGACGCTCTTTTTTTCCACTAACAGTTGACTATCAGGAACGTGCTTATGCTGCAGGTAAAATTCCTGGTGGATTTTTTAAGCGCGAAGGAAGACCCTCTGAAAAAGAAACATTAACATCGCGGCTTATTGACCGCCCCATCAGACCACTATTTCCAAAAGGATTTATGAATGAAGTGCAGATTATTGCCACGGTGTTGTCGTTGGATCCAACAGTTGATCCTGATATTCCCGCAATAATTGGCACCTCTGCAGCTGTCTGTCTGGCTGGTGTTCCTTTTGCCGGTCCGATTGGGGTAGCGCGAGTGGGTTATAAGGATGGCAATTATTTATTAAATCCCAGTTTTGATGCCCTGGATGATTCTGAGTTAAATTTGGTTGTTGCTGGGACAAAAAGTTCGGTGCTAATGATTGAATCTGAGGCAATGCAGCTATCTGAAGAAATCATGCTGGGTGGAGTTACATACGGACATGAACAGATGCAAATTGTTATAGAAAATATCGAAGCCATGGTGGTTGAGGCTGGGGTGAAAAAGTGGGAGTGGCAGCCACCAGAGAAAGATCAAGAGCTTGTTAGTGAAGTTGAAAAGCGCAGCGTCGATCTTGTACGAGAGGCCTATGCCATCCAAGATAAACTGAGTAGAGGTGAACGGCTGAGCGAAGTCCGTAAGGAAGTCATTGGTTCAATTATTGAGAAATATGCAGACCGTTGGTCGGAATCTGCCGTTTCTGACACAATAAAAGACCTTGAAAGCTCTATTGTTAGAGACAGTATTCTTTCCGGAGAGAGCAGGATTGATGGTCGTATGCCAGATATCGTGAGACCCATTACTGCTGAAGTTGGTGTACTACCAAGAGCTCATGGTTCAGCCTTATTTACACGGGGTGAAACACAGGCCCTTATCGTTACCACATTGGGAGCTGAAAGAGATTCACAAATAATTGATGCCCTCGAGGGAGAGCGTAAGGATCCTTTCATGCTGCACTATAATTTTCCTCCCTATTGTGTTGGAGAAACGGGCAGAATTAACATGCCAAAGCGGCGTGAAATTGGTCATGGGTGGCTAACAAAGAGAGGAATATTAGGAGTTATGCCTGCCCAGGAAGATTTACTTTATGCTATTCGTGTTGTAAGTGAAATTACCGAATCAAATGGTTCCAGTTCAATGGCATCAGTGTGTGGTACCAGTCTTTCATTGATGGATGCTGGCGTGAAAACCAAAGCGCCCGTGTCTGGTATTGCAATGGGTCTGATTAAGGAAGAGGATAAGTTCGTAGTTTTATCCGATATCATGGGTGATGAAGATCATCTTGGCGATATGGATTTTAAGGTAGCTGGTACAGAGGCGGGTATTACGGCCTTACAGATGGACATAAAAATTGAAGGTATTACCAAGGAAATAATGGAAGTTGCATTGAATCAGGCTAAAGTTGGCCGTCTGTACATTCTGAAAAAAATGAGTGCTGCTATTAGTGAGCCGCGAGCCGAGATGTCTGAATACGCACCACGTATTTGTACAATCAAGATTAATC
>Ga0056106_100021_pt1 | contig 28676 bp, 40 predicted proteins | sample WorMetcrassitun1_FD_77012 | JGI IMG/M metagenome (GOLD analysis project Ga0056106, IMG submission 77012) | Marine gutless worms symbiont microbial communities from Max Planck institute for Marine Microbiology, Germany - Olavius crassitunicatus.1 ... | reverse complement strand
AGGTTTATAAAGAAGTACAATAGGTTCTCCCCTCACCAGATAAGGGCTAATGGGTAACCCGTGAGTAGGATGTACATGGGCTCATTAGCTGGGGTAGAGCGGTGTGGCTATTCTGAGGAAAACAGCATGGCTAAATATAATTAACTCAAATAATAGAGGAAATAGTAATGAACGAAAAAAGTATGGCGCAAATACTATTGACCAAGCAATATTGGTGGATACATTGCTCAATAGTGACATTAATCTGCGTTGTTGGCTTACTTTATCTCGGCCAGCAAACGTATAGCGGGTCACCGCCACGGGTTGACTACAATCTGAGCAACGGTCAAACGATTATCGAGCACGAAACCATAAAACGTGGCGAGGAGCTGTTCCACCTCAGGGGATTGATGAACTATGGTTCGTTCTGGGGTGATGGTGCCGAGCGTGGGCCGGATTTCTCCGCTGATGCATTACATCGCACCATCGTTGGCATGAAGGCCTTCTATGAGAATGAATTACGAGCACGTGGAGCAACAGTTACTCAGTATGATCTGGACGCAATCGCGACCAGGGTAAAACGAGAAGTCCGCTTCAACACGTGGAATGAAGAAGCTGAGCATGTCATTTTGACCGATGCCCACGCTTATGCCTTCGACGAGCTGAAACAGCATTACACCCGCATGTTTTCCGATCCTGAGTATTTAGAATACTATCAAAAAGGGATCATAACCGAAGAAGCAGACATAGAAGCCGTGACGGCGTTTTTCTTCTGGGGCGGTTGGGTAGCCTCTACTAACCGACCTGGTGAGGTCTACAGTTATACACATAACTGGCCGTTTGACACCGATGCAGGCAACGTACCGACTACAGCGACGTATCTGTGGAGTATCTTAGCCATACTTGGCTTGTTCTTGGGCATTGGATTAACCCTGTATGTGTATGGACAGATGAAGATCATGCACACCGATCCGTTTACTAGCGGAGGTCGTTCACTCACGACGCCTGATTTAGAGAATGGCGTGGTACGTCCTACGCAGAAAGCCACCTATAAGTTTTTTGCCTTGGCGGTATTGTTGTTTGTTGCGCAGGTATTGGCAGGTATATTGAGTGCGACGGACTTTGTGCGCCCATTTGGTATCTATATTGGTGATATCATTCCTTTTAGCGTTCTACGAAGCTACCACACACTGTTTCAGATTATGTGGTTCTTCATGTGCTGGGTAGGTTACACCATCTTTTTCTTACCGCGGTTATCGAAAGTACCGAGGGGACAGAAGTTTTTGGTGAACTTACTGTTTAACCTGTGTTTAGTCGTAGGAATTGGTTCCTTAGTGGGCATATTCCTTGGCCAGACAGGCGCCATCAATGACAGTCTGTCATACTGGTTTGGTAGCCAGGGTTGGGAGTTCCTGGAGCTTGGTCGTTTCTTCCAGTATATATTGTTGATCGGCTTTGCCCTTTGGATCTTCATCATTTACCGTGGTGTTAAGCCTTGGTTGACGAGGAAGAACATTTGGTCTGTTCCCTCCTGGTTGCTCTATGGTAGTGGCATTATGGTAATGTTCCTGTTCTTTGGTTTGATGGTATCCCCAGAGACGAACTTTGCTATCGCTGACTACTGGCGTTGGATGGTTGTCCACATGTGGGTAGAGGTTACCTTCGAAGTATTTACCTCAGTGATTGTTGCTTACATGCTGGTGCAGATGGGACTGATTACCCGTATCATGGCAGAACGCGTTATTTTTATCGCTGTGATGCTCTTCCTTGTCACTGCAACCTTGGGTATTTCGCATAACTTCTACTGGATCGCCAAGCCTACGGGGATCATTGCGGTAGGAAGTGTGTTCTCGACCTTGCAGGTACTGCCTTTGTTACTGCTTACCTTGGATGCATGGCGTATGCGTCAAGAGGGGACCCGTGCTGAAGACTATCAGGCTGCAAAGAAGCAGACGATCGTGATGGAATCAGTATGGATGTTCATTCTGGCGGTTAACTTCTGGAACGTATTCGGAGCTGGAGTATTTGGCTCGTTGATTAACCTTCCAATCGTGAACTACTTTGAGCATGCGACGTATCTGACCGGCAACCATGCGCACGCTGCGATGTTTGGTGTGAAAGGTAACGTTGCGATAGCGGGTATGTTGTTCTGCTGTCAGCATCTGTTCCCGAAAGCGGCGTGGAACCAGAGTCTGCTTCGCTTGAGCTTCTGGTCATTGAACATTGGTATCGCCTTGATGATGTTCCTGGATCTGTTCCCAGTGGGTATCTATCAGACGGTTACGGTTCTGACAGATGGCTTGTGGTATGCCCGCTCTGCTGAGATCGTACAGGGTAGCGTGTTCAAAACCTTGACCTACTTCCGTTCATTGGGCGGGGCCGTATTCTTGTTTGGCGGTGTATTGCCACTGGCCTGGTTTGTCTTGTCAAGAGGCACGAATATGGTTAAGGATGTGAAAGAGACAGAGCAGGATAACTGGAGTATCTATGAGAAGAATTGGGCTGCTGGTAAAGACCCAATCTAAGGGACTGAGGAGAGAGCCTTCGGCGCGGATTTGGTAGGAATGAGATGAGGTGTTTGGGAAAGGCCAGCCAGGCATCCCTCTCTTCCGCTGCGTAGAAGGAAGCTTCTCTAAATTGAATAAAGCCCCGCTACTTGTAGCGGGGCTTTATTAAGTTTTGAGCAAAGCAAGAAAAGGGTTATGGTCTTAGTAAGTTCTGGCGCAAGGAGCAAAGATTAATAGTTTTTCCGCTATGTTCAATATTGGAGGTTATCGTACAGAACTAGATCGCAAATAACGATTTTCGTCAACCATACATGCCCCCAACCCCATCAGTTATGATTTTTTTGATTGTCTCATGCCGGCATAATACATAAGTAAGAAATTCTTCTAGTGTTACAGGTTTTCTCCTTTTTCCAAAATTAAATAATTGTGATATCTATCTTATAATCACTGGATATTGCAGCTTATACTGGAAGTGGTGCGTGAATGCACTATTTGCAGGGCTGCGAATATAAGGGAATTAATTATCGAATTGGCTCTTTGTGCATTATTTTAATACGCCCGTCAAATAGAATAACTCCATATGCTGTTCAGCACGATAATCTATGTTAAAGTTTCGCAGCCACAAAAGTAAATACCCTTCTTGGAGATCTGATTGAGGCTAATTACTACTAATTCTAATAGATGACAGAATCGGTCTGTCCCAAGATTTTTCCTGCTATTTCTTGGCTTGCTAGTTGCCTCCAGTCCTTTCTCGACGGATGCCTACTTGCCAACAAGGCCATACCGATAGTGGCAAAGATATACACCGTCGATATTGCAGTCATGAACAATATCATCAGTATTTTTCTGGTAGGTTGTGCTCTGGGTCAGGAAATTGATGGCCCCATCTCAGATCAAATTGGCAGAAAAAAACTAAGGATAGGTGGTTTAGTCTTATTCATCACTACTTTCTATTGCCATAGCATTTGCTGTTACCGCAAGTCAGATATAGTTTTCAGATTATTGCAGTCAATTAGTGCTGGAGTAGCGACAGTTATATGTATGCCATTCATTCGCGATGTTTACGGCGCGAAGGTAAGTAGGTAGAAAGTTTGCCACGGTGACGATAATTATTATTATGCTTGCCACCCTTTGGTCGCACCAGTCATTAGTGCAGTCCTGCTAAAAATTAGCCGGCAATCATTTTTTATTTTCTGACCGCCTGAGGCACACTGCTATTATTAGTATTTTTAACTTTCATTCCTGAAACACGTCGCGGGCCAACAAGAAAGATATCATTTACCAGTATCTTCCATCAGTATCTTTCAGTGATAGGTAGAAAAACAAATGGTAAGTTTATTGCGGTTCGTTACGCTCTGTCGATGACAATGGCTGGCGTCATGACCATGGTGTTTCTCATCAATTGCTTCTTTGCATACATTCAATATTTTGGTATCAGTAAATCTATGTTTTCTGTTTTTTCGGTACCTTACCGGTAGGGGATAATTGCCGCAAATACTCTAAGTGTGATCCCGATTAAAAGGGTAAATTCCCAGTCAGCTTATAAGATTGCCAATCTTATACAACTATCGAGCACTCTTGTTTTAGTTATGATTGTATATTTTGATGCAATCACGCTCTATATATTTATACCCCTAATCATAATGAGTCTTTCCTGCTCTGGCCTTATTCAACCTTGTGGCACAGCTTGTATTTGAGTTATTTTAAAGAGCTTAGTTTGGGCAATGCGCGACATCAATAATAACTACAAGCATGTTTCTTGTAGGCGCGGCTCTCGGTGTGCAATTTCAGGAATTTTTCACAATGACAGTTTACTGTCCATGACGTTTACGATGCTTTTTGCAACAATAGTTGCAAACTTGTTCGCTCACTCAATTCCAACCACAGTTTTGGAAGATTAGCACATAGCGGTAACCAGTTCCTTTATTGCCAATTCAGATTGAATTAACTGCTTATCGTAGTGTTTACGCTCGTTATCCGCACGCTCACTTTTATCTGTTACTGAAAAAAAAACCAAAGACCTAAAAATGCCAGAGGTACAGTAAATAAAGCAGGATAATCGTAGGGGAATGCTGGAGAGTCATAGCCGAGTACACCTACCCAAACATTCGGCCCAAGAACAGTTAGAATTAGTGAGCTAAAAAATCCAATCACAACGCCAAACGGCAGCCCCCTAGTTGTAAGCCCTCTCCAGAAAAGAACCAGGAACAGAGCAGGAAAGGTTACAGTGGCTGACACTACCATGGCCATGGTAGATAAAAAGGCAATATTCTGGTGCTGAAAGAGTAGTCCCATTACTAGCGCAATAATACCAATGACAAGAGCTGTAATTCTTGAAATAAACAACTCTTTCTTTCCTTTCGGTTTTCTATTGCACATTAATTCAGCGTACAGATCATGCGAGATAGATGCAGATCCGGCGATCACCAAACCGGCCACGACTGCAAGAATTGTTGCAAATGCCACTGCTGATATAAATCCCATTAATAGATCGCCTCCGACGTAGTGTGCAATATGAATGGCTATCATATTACTACCGCCGTTCACTGTACCGGCGCTGTCGACATAGTCAGGATTACCTGTAACAAATGCCATTGCCCCGAAGCCGATGACGATGAGAAAAATATAAAACAACGAAATGCAAGAAGCTGCATAAAAAACAGAAGCTTTGGCAGCGCGTACATTACTAACAGTAAACAAACGCATTAGTATATGAGGAAGCCCCAGAGAGCCCAACATGAGAGTGACCAGGACGGAAAACACCTGGATATTATTCGAATTTAAAGGAGAACTACCAGCCGTCAATACAGCGTTACCTTTTGGAGAGGCGCTTGTCGCAGCAACCAATAGCTGGTTGAAGTCGAACCCTACCTTGTTTAATACTAACAAAGCCATTATTCCGCCGCCAAACAGCAACAGGGTTGCTTTCACAATCTGCACCCAGGTTAGCTGCCAGCATGCCACCAAAGACGACATACAATATGGCCAGGATGTTGACAATAAATATAGCGTATATGTAGCTAATACCAAAGAGTAATTCGATTAAAAGGCCGGCGGCCACCATCTGTCCAATGAGATAAAAAATTACGATGGCAACAGTTCCGATTGTCGCTGCGATGCGACTGATTCTTTTATCCAGTCGCGTGAAAATGACATCAATAAAGGTAAACTTTCCCAGATTACGTATTCTCTCTGACATCAGGATCATCATAATGGGCCAGGATGCAATAACAGGAAGGATAAAGACAATACCATCTACTCCAAATCCATATATCAATGCCGTGAGTCCGAGAAAGGATGCCGCAGACATAAAGTCGCCTGTAATAGCCACACCGTTTTGAAGCGGAGTAATATTTCCACCTGCGTTGTAAAAGGTACTACTATCGCGCGTCCTTTTTGCAGCCCAGTAACTAATACCCAAAGTAGCAATCACGAAAATAGTAAATAATGTTATTGCGGAATAATTTACCGTCTGCCGCGCTACTCTTCCTTGGATCCCTTCCTGAGAATAAACCACAGAAGAGAATGCAGATACGAAAAAAGTTACTAATTCAGTCAGGCTACGATTAATCATTGAGTAGTTCTTCCTTAATCTTGGCCTGCTCTGTATCAAGAGGTTTGCTCAATAACAAATAGACGAATTGTATGATAACCGGCGCAATCAGTGCGATGACGTAAAATAACAAGGAGAAGGGAATAATAGATTCATCATAAAGATTCTCAGAAAACCATTCTTGCTTTAAGGTGATGGCGTAAATGAAGAATACAATTGCAAATACACATGGGATTACACAAACAATTCGTAACCATTTACGTTTTTTAAGTAAAGATATGAAACGTTTGCCGCTAACAATTACATCAGGCGTCATAAATCTACCCCCTCCCCGAGTTAGATTGCCGAGAAGCCGGCGCCAGCATATCACCAATGCAATAATCAGGCACATGATTTCTCCGGTAATTGTCCGCCTTCAAGGTTCCTGCCCATGTGAATCAAGGTGGAATGTTTACCTGAAGACCTTTGCTGAAATATCGTAATCTTATCTATTCTTTATTTTCACACTACGATCATAAATTCGTACAATCTCTATTGGCGCCAGGAAGAATGATGGTTTTAGTTGTAGATCAACTCTGAGTTTCACTTCTTCTGCCTATAATGAAAAGGTCTCTTCTATCTGACCACCATCTCTTGGCCTTGATTTCACAATAAGTTTTTCCTCCCCCAATGAACAAATGAATAGCCCTTAGGTTCGTCCTTGTCTGCACCACTTGCGCTTACTGTACGATCGATCGCGGCCATCAGAATAGAATATTCGCTCAAATTCATCAGCATAAACTAAATAAAATTTTGATTTGAAATAACTGAAATACAAAATTTCATCGTATGGGATATGATCGTACAGCCCTTGCCCTTTTTACCAGAACAACTTATTTTCCCGCCAACAGTCTTTATAGCCTTCTCCACTTGCCTACCAGTGTCATCATTCAATTTCTCATTAATCATCCAGATTCAATCAAAATTTGCATCGCCCTCAGCATTTCCTGTTAAGAGAAAACCTCTAATCAACAATAAGAGATAAAACGAATGTGGGAGTAATTTATACTGATATTTTTTCAACGTAGATGGTCTTTTTTTACCGCAAATAAAACTATAGCTTAATCCTGCGTTGACTCTGTTTCTTCAACAACTGGCATCAGGACCTCAAATTTCGTAGTAAACCCAATTCTGGAAGCAGAATATTGTCTTTTACCGTTGTCAGCAGATATTCCAAGACGTGGTAAAATTTGTTTTTTAAACTGCCTGATAAGTTCATAATCACTGACGTCTATACTACGGTAGGTTCTCGTTCTAATCTTTAACTCACGCCATTCTGCTGGAAATATCTCGCCGGCTGTTGCTGTTTTGTCAGCAACAGCCGGAATAGCGAATGCAAGTAAGGCCTTGATATGCGGTTGTAGTTCAGAGGTAAATCCGTGGCATTTGGTTTCAATTCGCACATCATCTCGGGCACCAATAGCCAACAACAATGCTTTTAGCTTAGTGCGAATACCATCACAAGTATAAATTGTATTATTCTCGTAGTACTTGAGTCTTACCTGCTGTGCTTCCCACTTTGCCGGGACAGGATCTGCAGATACAACGGTAATATCGATCGTCATCAAAAGTAAAATTTTTAAGAAAACTTCAATCCTCATGTTTTTAAATCTAGTCATTTATTCCGACCGATCTGTCAGCTCAGATTCCTGAACGCCCATAAAAAAATGTTATTCATTATTTATCTGCTGGACAGTAACTGTTACCAACGGTAAAATCAGCGCAACACCCCTTATAAAAGAAACACATAGCCATGCGTTCGTCACTTGTACATTTCTTCAAAATATTTAATGCCTGCTTGTATAATGTTTCGACAATACTAAAGTGGTCTTCCAGACTTCTTCCTGTTTCCTTGTTATATGCGTCAATATGCCATTGCCGTATACGCTTCAATATCGGTAACAAGCGCTGATCGTTCTCGCTGTAATTCCGTTTATTCAGCCACAGCATCAAATCATAGGCATCAGCAACTTCTTCCCAATTACTATTTGCAATATTACCATTAATAATAATTTCCAATAGAGGCAATTGATTAGGACTATACAGTCCTTCATTGATTCGAATAATGGATACAGCACGATTAACTGCGGACACCGCATCAGCGTGCTCTCCAGCCTCACTAGACAATAAACCCAATCCTATTAATTCCGGCAACAAGTCATAGTTATAGGCGCCAGCTTTTTCTTCTAAGGACTTAATCACTTTCTGGTATTCTTCTAGCTTACGTATTTTTTCTGGAATAAGCAGATCATCGATTTCAAAACTTACTATTGGCGTATTTCCATCCGTTATGCATGCATTATTATTCCGGCTTGCTGTCATCTGAGGTATCTCATGTTGAGCTGCTGATATCTCGGTTATTACAATAACGAGGAAAAAAAGTGATAATTTTACTTTGTAAAGTTCCATAAATAATCAACTCTAGAGCTATTTGTTAAATGATGTCATCTGATTTATTTTTCTCTGGCGAGAATATATCAACTATATTTATAATTTAGCCATAAATTTAGCCATAATATATAGTTTACAATCTTAGTAACTACATTTTCACTAACACTTCAGATGAATACAGTCAGTCAGAAAAAAAATAACAAAAAGGTACTTCACATTTTAGATAATACCTTCGCCAGATTTACTTTTGTCAGCATCCTTGCAGTTATAATGATATGGCAACTGAAGCTGTAATGGAACTAATGACAATTCAAACAGTTACAGTAACCAATGAATTTAAAGATTTCGACAAACCTCTCGAACTACCAGTTGAGAGTCTCAACACTGATTCCATAGATATTGGCAAGAGTACCCAAGCCAATCAACCAGCGACTAGAAATTCCGATCCAGAACAGGCCCAGCTTAGATCTAAAGCACTAACAGAAATGCTGCAGAAAAAGAAAGAAATCATTTCCATTTTTGAAGAAAAAGAACCTTAGTCCAGCCAAGGATTATCTCTCTGTAACAAACTAGCAAAACTTGCTCGCTACGAACAGAGGAATAAACAGCTATGTTCGCCGTGGACGGGAACTATGTGAAACAAACAAATGTCCAAATTCCTTAAATATTGGAGAAAACCTCACCAGCTATGAGGGAGAAAATTAGACAGTTACTGAAAGATAATCTAACCTTAGTTATTTTCATTGTTGTAATGATAGTCGTCAGGACTGCTGTAGTTGATCGGAATTATGTTTCTAGTGGCTCCCATGAAACCTACCTTTTATGATGGATGATGGCTCTACCTGTTAGTCAACAAAATATCTTACGGCTCATCAATACCTCTTACGGCGATCAAATTAGCTTCGTTCGGCAAACTGTAGAGAGGTGATATTATTACTTTTTACCCCAGCATACTGACAAATAATTTGTCAAATGCGTCATTGGTATTCCTGGTGATACTGTTCGTATTGATGGATTTTCCGTCTTTGTGAATGGCAAACAGTTACCTTTAGATCTGAAGGTCCAGAGTGATGGTAGGATTCATGGTTGGGAATCAATTGACGGCCTGCACCACAAGGTACAGATAAGTGACACATATGGGCTGCTCGATTTTTTCGGGAAAATAGTTGTCCCGAAAAACAAATATTTTGGATTAGATGATCGCAGAAATAATAGCCAAGACTCTCACTATTGGGGCTTCGTTGATGGGGACAAGATAATGGATAAAGTCATCCACATAGCCTTCTCTTTTTCGGCAAAAAGACCTTTTCTTTCAAGATTCGCAGTGAAAGTTTATTGGTGCAGCTACCGGGATAATATCCTTGTAATAACAATAACCAGGGATAATCTGATTTACTCAGCCATAGTTAATTAGAGCACAAATACCAAATTATATAATTTTTATTTTTCTCATATTTCCCCTAATAGTTAAAATAGTACTATCTAAAAATACAATTTAATTAATTATACTTCCGGAGCGCTTTGTATAGAAACTGGCCCTGTCGACTGACTGCAATCTATAGTTACATAACTTCCCCTTATTGATAACGGTAAGTGGTATTTCGACTCCCGCACTGCCCAAACTCCAGACTTTTCGCAATAATTCTGACAGACTGGTAACTGGTTCATTGTTTATGGAAACCACCACATCTCCCGGTTTAACACCTGCTAGATTAGCGGGACAGTTCTGATAAGCACTCACCACAATAAGTTTACTATCATATTCCTGAATAAGTACTCCCATCCATGGTCTGGCTGGCTTCTTGCGTTTACCATGTGTACACATTTCATCAATGTAAGGCGTCACCAAATCTAAGGGAACAAACAAATTACCCTGGCAAATTTCCTGCTGGTTCGTCGGGATTTCCAATAACAATGAACCAACGCCACAAACTTGTCCTTTTTGGTTGAGCAATGCCGATCCGGCCCAATTTTCACATGCTGGCACGACATATAACGCTTCATCAAGTAAGTATTCCCAGCGTCCAGCAAATTCCTGCTTAGCAACAAGTTCACTTTGTAACGCTGGAGGACCTCCACCGACGTAAACACTAAGCAAATCACCAATTGACAGTTCATCACTCGATCCAGGTTCAAGGTAGTGTTCACCTATTTGAACGGTAGTTTGTAGCAATGAAAGACCGGAATCGAAATCACTGGCAACAACATAAGCCGGAGAACCCTGGCCGTCTTGCGATATTATCCATATTTGCTCGGCCTCAAGCGTAAGATAACTCACCGTAACAATCAGACCACCTGATCGGATACGGATCCCATTACCGGAGCGCTCCGTGCCCAGTATCCCTGCCGTCATTGCATCTTCAGGTACCTGACTAAAGATTGTCACCACTGATGCAACCGGATTAGATTGCTTGGATTTTACTACTGAAGACATTAACTACTTTACTGATGATTTTACTTTTTATATAAAAAAATTAAAGCATTACAAAACGCTTACTATTCTAACCATTATTCTGCTTGCTTCATACTTGAAATTTAGTTGGAAGCTGTAAGAAAAGATCATATAAACTCAACGAATACAACAATAGCAAAACTCACGATTACTTTATTTCAATTTTCGCCAGTTCAATACTCTCATTACCAATATTTCGCAACGAATGGTTAACCCACGCCAGGTGCCAGGACCAGTTTCCAAGCACTGTCTTTTCAGCTGTCGATACGCCTGCTGAGTTACCGTTGCCTGTCTGTGCAATCACTACTGGATGCTCGTGTTTATGTTCCTCGGACATAGAATTTTTATTTAGTTTATAAGGAAGTTTCACCATTTGAATCGATTAAAATTGCAGATATCAAGGTCGATGGAATTATTGTGGGGAAATGGAGATTATTGATGAACAAGCCCATATCAGCATCTGCTATAGTTACTAGTGACTCAATTGTAGTTATCATTAAAGGTACTGATTTTCATGAGATGATAAAAGAAAACGGCGATCTTGAAGTAATGTTACTATTAAAACTGGCTACCATAATTTAGTTAACGGCCGAGGCAAACCATCGGACTTCTGGCTGATTTATCAATGTCTAAAGAAAGTCGAAGGCTGAGATAAGGACTGAAAAGAATATTAGTGAATCTGTTGTGCATATTTCATCCGTTCTGTTCTTGCAGGTTCTAAGGTATAGACACATAGGCCTAAGTAACGTGTGAATTCGGTGTGTATTAGTATGAGCATATTGAAACGATGAGCTGTTACTGTCAAAAGTATAAAAATATTACCGATCTGTAACTCAAATAAACTTGCCTAATAATTTGCCTGCAAACGTAATTGAAAAATTCTTGGACTACTATTACCTAGTACAGCACCATCATCAGTAGCGAGCTAGTTATTGTTGGCGAATATGTAATTAGCCATAACACATACATTTGGATTTATGTACCAGTTAAGTACAAGGGTTACATTGTTTTCCTCACCACCACTCACTGGGCCATCAGTTAAATTGATCATGCTGTAACGAACAGCGACTTCCTAGGCGCCGTAACGACTAAATGGCTTGACCCTGCCGAAATCTCTTTTTTAAACCTGTAATTACGAGATTCTCCAGTCAGAAACCAGCTGCCGTAGCTATACCACCCGTAAAAATCCAGATCATCCAAACCATTTTTCCTTGTTACATCTGTATAGATATATTCACCTTGCAGGGAGAGAGGACCGCAAACTCCGATCGCTTCCAATCCCAATTTAATTGTGTTGACATATCTAGCGTCGGTAATATGGGGTTTGTTCAGGACGTTCCCGAAATCTTACCTGATGTTCATCGTCAACCTTACGATACTCAGCGGCTACACCAAAGTGAATACTTAAATCTTCTTCATCAAAGTGGGCATAAGTTAACCTGCTAACCAGAGACTCCAACCTTCGTCACCCTCATCATTTACACTCTGGTCAAACTCCTCACCAAACACGCCCCCAGTAATTGACACCTTATCACAATACTTTTGTATTGCAGCTTCAATCTTACGCCCTGGTGTTAATGTATATGGTAGTGATCGCTTCATAAAAGTTATATACTCGACGTTTGTTTGCGCTTCCAGACCGAAAGGTTCTTTAAATTGATCTACCCGCAGGCTTATGGGGGCCAGCCGTTATAAGCGATATGCGCATCCTTATCTCTACATCACCATCTCCAAACTCAGCTGCCAATTCATAGCTCCAGTCATAAAATAGCTTTCCTCCCAGATCCAATCTGGCCCGGCGTAACTGTGTACCATCACCCAAAAGGTTTCTGTCTTCATCGTGTAAAGCTAAGCCCAGCATTAACCTTTCTCCAAGCTCAAATGCAAAGGCATCATCCTTACTGGAAACATTTATCTCTTCTTCTGTCCCTACCTCAATATCCTTCTCAGTTGTTACAATATCATTAGCCGGAATTCTAAGCTTCTCCTCATCAACATTCAACGCTTCAATCAATTTTTCGTGCTGCTGTTGCGTAATTGTGCCGTTCTCTTGCAACATCTTGAATAGTACCTGAAGGGTATTGTTATCTGCCGTTCTCACAGGTAAAGATATTGCTAATAGCAAACTTACAATTAAGAAGTTTTTGTTTTCATTATTTTTTACTCCGAATACATTATTTTAATTATTTCGGTTATATTGTGCTACAATATCCTGTCAGGAAAATCCGACCAAGTTGTTGTTTCGTAGTTTATAACACGTGATATTTGTATGAGCTTACTACGTAGGACTTTGATCAAATTGCCGCATTCTATTTAACCGTGATGCTGTCATAAAGCGCAGGCCTTCCGCTAGTGCTTTTTCAATACCTACGCTAGCTAATACTTGCTAGTCTTGTCATTAATTCAGTAGATTGCTACAGATCGCTGCGGCCGTGTATGAGACTACTAATTATTATGATATTGGTATTGCGGAGTTTATACCAATAAAAGTGGTTAAAACTAAGGAAACTTTTGCTAACTCAGAGTTTGTCGAGACACATTAATGCGTCGCCATTTTCAATATATTACAGACCCAGTAAATGTGAGAAAAACATAAATTATATTTTTTTGTTTTTTTGTTTACTGATAATTTATGGATGAATTGATCAGAGTTCCCTTAAGTTTAGATCTCAGCATCCTAAAATTATTTAATCTTTTTCGACAGGGTGCAATAGCAGCTCAATCTGAATCGACACATTGAAGGCAACGCTGGATTCATCTGCCAACATTCCCTGCCCAACACCAAAATCAATTCAGTTTATTTCTGTCTCCGCGAGCATACGCGTCTGCCCATGCACTCTGACTTCATCAAATTCAATTGACTCCCAGATAAATCGAAGTTCAACATCTCGTTGTCTGCCATTTAAATCCAGCACATCTAAGGAGACGAATTCATTATCGCCAATCTTGCTAAATGAGCATGCGATGCATTTGATATTGGGGATTTTTCGAAGTAAATTCATTCTGAATCAACTAGCAATTCATCACTATCTGTTACACTAGTCTTTGCTGACGTCACATCAATATCAACGTTGAAATATCCTTTTTCATAATTCTCCGGATCAAAAAGTATAAGTGCTGAAAATTTTTCAAATTTACCTGGCATGTCTGAACCAAAATAATTGACGACTAAGCCCAACTCACTCTGTTCATGATCGATTTCCCACAACTGCGCTGCCGGTTACTAATCAGTATCAGTCCTACTCTTTACAACCGTAGCTGTGTTTGTCGCTCCCTTAATCTCAATCTTGCTTTCAATTAAAGAAGTAAAGGTAATAACTAAGGTTAAAATTCCAATTCCGAAGCCAGCATATACCAATGTGGGAACTGTCCTACGCGGTAACATTCTGGCTAAAACATCGTTTTGATGTTTAACATGATGCAGAACAGCCATACCAATATGCCCTACAAGTATTACAGCAAATAGCCAAAATAATATCAGGTGTACTAATGCAGATTGATGTTGTAAGACCTCATTTGGCTCAGCAATGAGGGGAACCTGGAAGATCCAAAACCAGCTAAATGGAATGTTGGCTGTAGAGATGACTGCCCATCCGCTGACAGGTAGAGCAAACATAAGTCCGTAGAGTCCCCAATGCCCCAGGTCAGCCAGTCTGGCATTAGTTTCACTAATCCCTTGCGAGAACCCAGGTTTTTGACTAATGCATTTCCAGATAAAGCGTAATACTGTCAGAAACAATACGGTTATACCGACGGATTCATGCCAAATGAAAAGATTTATTTTAACAACAGAAAATTCCCGGGTCTCAGCAATCCATCCTAGAATAATCGCGATAAAGATCAGTAATGCAATCCCCCAATGGAAAAATTTACTGATCGAGCCCCAGGACGAACTTGAATTATACAAACTCAATTAAATATACTCCTATCTACGTTGATTCAAACCTATATAATTATTGGCCCAGCACTTAGCCAACATGCGTTTGCCACTTTAGTAATCTTATTATTCTCCAGGCCATGACTAATAATACTGCTGTGGAAATAATGAAATACAGGTAATTGAGACAGAACCAAAGCTTTTTAGTTCTACTTTTTACCAGTGTAACTCAACGCACAATATATAAAATACGATTCATATAGTTAATAGAATAATTATAAATGAGATGAAATATTGTGTTTTGAACCGGCCTTTTTAAAGCTATAAGTGAAGTATAATGAGATTACGAAAATGATAAAACAGCTACCTATATCAAGATATCTGGTTTTCGCAGTTATATTTTTCTGTGTATTTACTAATTCGTATGTGCAGTCAGCTGCATCTGTTAAAAAACACATTGAACCAGGGGGCCTTCATGAGACCGCCCAGGTTATACCTATTTGATTACTGTCGAGGGTATTTAATAAGCTCCAAGATGTTATTTGTAGCAGGACAGGTATCCGCCGATGAAAATGGTAAATATGTCAGTCCTGGTTACTGGCATGATCAATACCTGCAGATTATGAAGAATTTCGATATAGCACTCTAAGCAGGCGGAGCAAATCTTAGCGATGTTGTTTTTATTCGACGCTTCGTAACAAATATTGATGGCTTTAAAACAGTATTCCAAAATAACAAAAAAACATTACCAGATTACTGGCATGGAAAGGTTCCTGCCAGCACTCTCATTGAAGTTAGCAGGCTTGCGAATGACTGTTATCTGATGTAGTTTGTTGTAATAGCGGCAGTCCAGGGAAGATAACTCACAACCAAGATTTACATTTACATGCCATTGTAAATTGATCATTCAGGTTCCTGATACATTTCCTTCGTCTTAACTGCAATCTCTGGTTCACATTCAAACTCGTAGATCTCCATATCAGGCGCAAAGCGGTGTTCACGTTCATACGGTTGGCTCAGATATACCGGACTTCAATTATGAATTCTACTTTCAGAGCTTGACCATCATCACTTCACGTGTAACGTTCAATAACTTTTTTTGTTCGCTGAAGAGTTCTCCTCCCATCATATCTGCGCCGATACGGTCATAGGAAAAATTTTGTGCGTCCACTACCAGTGTACTACCCTCATATCAGCCGATTGAATGGCCAAAGATTGATAGCTCTGTACCCTCATCAGGATGTTCTTTTTGATCCAGATACACAGTTCGTACAGCGTCAAAGTACTCATGACGGATAGCGACTTCATTACTATTCTGAATGATTGCGAGCTGGTATGGGACGACCAGTACATTCGATACTCCGGGACCGATGCAGGAGCAGGCCGGATTCTCAGTTCCATCATCATACTTGGCACACATTGACAATCCAATTTCGTTTAAGGGTGCCAGGACATAAGGATTCGCATCGAAACCACCAATTACGTCAATGCTCTCACAGTTACCCGACAGGCCTGGAACTGAACCGGTAGATCGCCGCAGCACGTGCTTCAGTGAGCACGATTATGATCATAAGCACGAGCCTTATTAAACATCAATATTGTATAAAATTCCGGAAATTCAATTAATAGATATTTGAATTTGTCATTCGCAAACAACCCCGTTGGCGCGGATCTTTATCCTGTCACCAATTATAATAAAGCATCGAGATCAGTATAACCCATATCATCGGAAATGATCATCAGAATATTTGGTCGTGATACCCTCTCAATAGAATCTACTGAATCTACCGGCTGTGTGGAACTAGTAATATTGACAGGCTCTTCGGGATCCGCCACTACAGATAGCAAGACAAAGTACGATGCTATAGGATAGCATATACAAGCATCGTATGACGGGAAAGTAAGTCAACTTTCTTTCCCCTAAGAGATAAAGGAAAAAGTAGTATAAAACTAATTTGTTACTGCTGCCTCAAATGTTGGGTGTGTGGAGCTACGTTCTAATCAACTGGAGAATACTTCAATGCACAAGCATCTTCTCATTAAGCCCATGTGCATGTTGCCATTCACTAGGCAAATAAACGGGATATTTATTTATCTGAACTTGATCTAGCTCCAGTAAACAAGACTAGCTATATTGTATGATTTAGTATAGAGATTTTTTGAACGCATTAAATGACATCAAACGTTGATAACACAAATATTGCTTTGGCTATTACGCCTATTTGGCGGCTGGCTTTCAGGCCACTATTTTTAGGAGGCACAATATTCTCAGTGATTGCCATGGCATGGTGGAGTCATTTCTGGTCAAAACCTCTTAACTGGCAACCCCATGGCAACCCTATATGGTGGCATGGACATGAAATGTTATTTGGTTTCGGCGCAGCCATTATCGTTGGCTTCTTATTAACGGCGGTAGCGACCTGGACTGGCGTTACTGGATTGAGAGGAAAACCATTAGCAGTATTAGCCTTAACCTGGCTATTTGGCCGACTACTTTTAGCATTTGGAGCTGGCCTAACTCCCTGGTTAATTGCAGCAGTTGATGTGGCTTTTCCTCTATTAGCATCTATAGCCATGGCCTACCCAGTAGCAAAGGTAAAGCAATGGCGCAATATAATGTTTGTTCCCATATTGCTTGTAATGGCTCTTCTCAATGCTAGTAGTCATTGGGCAGTAATCACAGGCCACACTCAGTTAGCAATGCAATCTCTCCATGCCACTATCATGCTGTTTACTTTAATCATCATGATACTAGGTGGCCGGGTAATACCTGCATTTACTACCAACGCGACAGGCTGCCAAAAACATCAGGCCATTAAATGGCTGGAAATCACAAGTATTATCAGTGTAATTTTATTATTGCTTATTGCATTAGTGGGGTTCACCAGCGTACTTTCAATTTTATTATTTATAATTTCATGTATTGCGGCGCTGGCTAATGGTTGGCGGTTTTCACGCTGGGGAATTCAACATACCTGGTCTGCGCCATTATTATGGTCGCTACATTTAGCTTATATATTTATCCCCATTGGGTTTGTCTTGTTGGCCATGCACAGTATTAGCTTGATGGTTAATAATAGTGTGGTCATGCACAGTTTTGCTGTGGGAGCAATTGGCGGGATTATCCTGGCAATGGTTTCTCGGGTTACTTTGGGACATACTGGCCGACCACTTAATCAACCTAAGCTGACTACAGTTGCCTATATTTTTATTCTTTCAGCTTCAGCAATTCGAATTGTATTTCCTGCATGGTTACCTGAATTGACAAACTGGGGTATCGGTGTCGCTGGTAGTCTGTGGGTTTTGGCTTATGCTATTTATATTTATTTCTATGGACCAATGTTGGTTACAGCGCGAGCAGATGGTCGGCCAGGGTAATCCAGTAACAAGCAACAATTCATAGATAGGATCTTAGACAGCGATATACTTATTGTGTCATTTATCATTGCCGAAGATTAACCACTGAGAACACACAGGACTCGGAGAAGTGCACTATTAAATCGGTTGCCTATAAATTTTAATGTCCTCATGATACTAAATTCCATCTGATGAAATTCTACCGAATGATAAAATGTAAGCATCTGCCCATTCGTTAAATATTTGCCTTACCAAGCAATTGCTTACGCATTTTGCTGCTATAAAATCATGTGGTTAAGCTTGATCTAGCTCAATTTTTTAGCTACATTCTAAGTTAGAATGCGTACTCAATCGAATTTTACATGAGGGTAATAGTATGAGTTGTTGTGGTAGCTGTGGCGGTGAAGATGCAAACAAAGTAAAAGATGAGGAAATAAGTAAAGAAAAAAGTCAGGAATCAGGCCAATCTAAGCTTCATGTCCAGGCTCAGGGAGATAACCAGGAAAAGGAATAGTCATATAGTTCTAAGTAGCGATTTTCATAACCAAAAAAGCCAGGCATTTGCCTGGCTTTTTTGGTTATGTCCCGTAGGTGCCAGGACATTACTCCATCTAATATATTTATACAATTATGGCCTACCGACATTTCTGATTCGGAGATAAGCCCTGCAGCTTTGACACCTGCTATCGCATATGTCTCATTACGGTGATGGTCTATCACCTGCGCAACCAATATACCAAGAATGTTTCCGCTTGTATCTTGGGTCAGCACACCACCTGCTAAAGTCAACACCATGACCACCGAAGATTTGGTTTATATTATTTACTAATTCAGGTAACCTCTTGCGCCTCTCGGCAAGCACCAGGCTCGGAAAGCCGGTAGCGTATGCACCTCAGGCCATTTTTTGCCAAGGCCATATGTGATCCGAGCAACTGTCGCCGGATCCTGGTATTTGACACACACGAAGCGCACCTCCAGTATCGTAAATAGCTACCGTGATGGGACTAAATCATTCTTCCTTCTCTGTTTCCGTAGCTGCATCACAAATCATTTCCGCTTGTTTCAGTGTTAAAAAGGCATAATTGAGTTTCTCTTCATTATTTTCTTAAACTTCTTTACTACGTATACTCTGCTGTCACCTTTTTTCTTTACGCTAGCACTTCTGTCCTTTGCTTTGCTTCGCTTTTTTTTCCGCAGACTCCAGCTGCGCATTATCATGGTGCATCATATTCAATCGCTGTTCCACTACCCAGGTTTTTTTCAGATCCTTAAATATTTCCTTAGGCATGCCTTCTGGTAGATCAACCGTACTGCACTCTTCATGAATCGTGATCTGATCAATATATTTACTATCCAGACCAGCTTCGCTTGCAATTGCACCAACGATATTACCGGGTTTGACATCATGAGCATGATCGATCTCTATACGATATCTTTCCATATCATGTTTTACATGGCCCGCTGGTTTATGTTTTGTAGAGACACGTCTATGCTCAGCTTTGTCACCAGAGCTGTGTCTATGCCCACGTCTGCTTTCACTGCTCTCATCTTTCGTTTTTCTGTGTTTCGGTATGTAGATTGCTTTACCGATGGTTTCAACAGCATTGACTTATTTCCCTGTACCATCCAGGCTAGCACTGCTGCAATTTCAATAGCAGGAATATTGTGTTCATACTGGCATTGTTCTATTAATTGGCTAAAAAATTCCAGATCTTCCTTGACCAGCGTATCGCTTATACGTTGCGTGAATTGTTCGATACATTTATCATTGTTCCTTTCGGTTGAAGGCGATTTCATCAGATCAATTTTTTTTTCAGTAGGCATCTCAATTGTACGTAACAGTCGCTTTTCTCTTGGTGAGACAAATAATATAGCCTCTCCGGTTCGCCAAAAACGGCCTGTACGCCCTATTCTGTGAATACAGGACTCCGTGTCGTGGAAAAGGGGATATTGTAGTTAATAACATGACTAATACGATCAACGTCAAGTCCTCGAGCAGCAACATCGGTAGCAACAATGATATCGAGCTTGCCTGATTTTAAACAGGTGATGGCTCGCTCTCTTTGTTTTTGCTGAATATCACCATTTAAAGCTGTTGCGGCATATCCTCGAGCAATTAACTTTTTCGCTAATTCCGATGTTGCGATCTTGGTTTGCACAAATATAAGCATGCCATCAAAAGTTTCTGCTTCCAGTATTCGTGTTAGAACGTCAAGTTTATACAGTCTGGAAACTACCCAATAACGTTGGTGAATGGATTCTGCGGTACTGGCACGTACCATTAATAGTTATATCTGCAGGTTCCTTCAGGTACTGCTTCGTGATGCGATGAATAGGGGGAGACATGATTGTCAGAGAACAGTGCAATCTGTCTTCCCTCTGGCGTTTACTCCAGTACCCACTCTACATCATCAATGAAACCCATACGTAACATTTCATCTGCTTCATCGAGAACCAGACAAGTTAGATTATCCAGCTCGAAAGTTTTTCTCCGCATATGGTCCATGACCCTTCCAGGAGTACCGACAATCACATGAGCACCACACTTCAGTTGTTTTAACTGAATGCCATAATCCTGACCACCGTAAACAGGAAGTACGTTAAAACATTTCAATTCTGAGGCATAGCGTTGAAATGCTTCCACCATCTGAATAGCAAGCTCACTCGTAGGCGCGAGAGCCAGAACCTGCGGTTGTTTAAGTTTGAGATCAATTCGGCAAAGCAGGGGCAGCGCAAACGCCGCTATTTTACCTGCCACGGTCTGTGCTTACCCAAAAATATCCTTGCCATCGAGCATATGAGGTATTGTTTGGACCTGTATGGGAAAGGAGACTCATAACCAACAGCTTTTAATGCCTCTTAATACAGGCTTGCTGATCCCAAGAGAAAGAAAATCCAGCGATTGATCTTGTTTATCTGACGTACTAAGATGTCTAATTTGAAAAACAGATACGCTGGAATGATGCTTTGCTGACATATGCAAAAGGGTGTGCATTGTATCTCTCTATAGACCTGTCTTTGCATGTATTCTTTTGGCCTATTTATAAAAATCGATGGAGAATCAAGGTGCAGATATTGGTTGATGCTGACGCCTGCCCTAATGCGATAAAAGAAATCCTCTACCGAGCAGCGGATAGAACAAGTTTCTCACTGATCCTGGTAGCCAATCAAAGGTTGGAAATCCCTACTTTTGTCAACATTCAGATGAAGCAGATAGCAAGTGGATTTGATGTAGCAGATAATTATATCGTGGCTAGAACTCAATGACCTAGTTATAACTGCAGATATCCCCATCGCTGCTGAGATAGTTGTCTTAGGTGGTTATGTATGTCATCAATCCAACGGGGCGAAAACGATATACTAAAGACAATATACGACAAAAGCTGGTACTATGTGATTTTATGAACGAAATGCGCTCCAGCGGCCAGGTGACTGGTAGACCTTCTGCCTTGAACCAAAGTGATAAACGAGCGTTTGCCAATTCGCTCGATCAATTCATCACTCAAAATCAAGTAAAATAGCCGATTGTGATTGTTCCTATAACTAGCCGTCCTTTGCTTCGGCAAGTTCTTCCTCTGTCGCTTTTCTAACAGCAACAACTTCAACATCAAAATGTAGTACTACGCCGACTAGTGGGTGATTAGTATCAACGGTAATCTCTTCATCATCTATGCTCGTCATCACAATATGTTGCTTTTCATCATTATCCAATTCCGCTTCAAATGCCATCCCAACTTCAATAGTCTTAACCCATTAAAAATCTTTTCTATTAACCGTTTGTATTAGTTCAGGATTAACATTCCCAGAATCATTAACCGGTTCTTCGGCTCGGTTCAACTCTCACCTTCAGTGAATCACCCTCGGCCTTGCCCTCCAGCGCAACTTCTAACCCTGGCAGTACCTGCTGCTGGCCCGGCACCGTGCAAATATGCGAATGGTTCAGAACCTTCTGAGCTATCCATTATATTTCCGTCGTCGTCTGTTAAAGTATAATTTATGCTGACAACCAGATTATTACCTATCAATAATGACATGATATCTCCTGCGTTTTATTGGAATTGTTATATAGAAATGGCATTAAATTTCCAGCTCTATTGAAAAAAATAACGGGAAGAATGTTATATTCAAATTTACTTCTTTATACATTTATTTTTTCCCATGAGATAGATCAAACGACAGGTAAAATCTCTTTGTGGTAACAATTTTAATGGCGTATCCTGTTCCTATCAAAAACAACTCAAAAACAACCTGAAATAATTTCTTATTCCTTGCCAGAAGATATGCCTGCTGCAAACGTTCAAGCGTCCTATTTGCTGGGGATTTCTTTGAAAAACCTAAATACACCGGACTTTTCTGAATCACAAATGTATGAATCTTGAATTCTTATAATGTTGATTGTCGTTAATTTGGTAATACATATCAATTAAGGGATCAATAAAAACACTGATTCGACCGCGCTTAAGCTTCTGGGCATTAAGCTTCCTATCTAAAATTACTTCAAGTTTCGCTGCAAACTCTGGGTCCAATTTTCGTTTTTCTTCAAACTCAGGACCATAAGCAAGTCCCTTTTCAATACCGATATTTTGAGGACCAATGAAATGAATAAACTGTTCCCTTTCCGTCGTACGAGTTAAGTTCAATATCATATCAATCTCGTCAGTCTCCAGGGCATGCAAGCCACGTGCAAACGGCGTCTTAAAGTATTTTGGTTTACTGCAGTCGCCTTTTTAAGTAAAATCTCGATCAGCTCAATTGAAAACCCTTCTCATCGTTCCCGCTTCATCTTGCATAAAGGAAGGCGGATATGAAGTTTCAGAGACTCTTGCTGCTAACTCACACGAAGATACAATGTCAGTTTTCGCTAGCAGTACCACTAAAATTAACATCAGCCTTCTTTTCATATGGCACACAACTTCTACGGAGTGGAAAGTAATAAAAAACCCTTATAGCATTAGTTGATAGCTGGCACCTAATCCACCAAATCATAAAAGTTCCAGCTGAATAAGAAGCGTATTGACAGTAAAAGGCATACTGACCGGAATACTATAATGAACAAAATTTAGTTGTTTAGAGTTGTGATAACAAGATGCATAACTCCGATCATTTGCAAAATAGAAAGCTGCGCAGACTACAATCGTGAAAAAAATTACTCGGAATAAGATTTGAAATTGTCGCGAACCTGGCAAAAGATATCAATTATGTGGCATTCAGTAAGTGATTTTCCAGAGTGAGAATTATTTGACGGAATGATTATGCTGGAGCAAGCCTTTAACTCTATTTTTTCTCCATCAAGGATTAATTCAAACTCTTCAGAGATGATTTTTGTTATTTGCTTATTTTCATATGCATGTTTTGGCAAGATAATATCTGCAGAAAAATTCCATTTAACCAAGGTCATATTTTCAGAGTGAATAAATTGAACTTTGACATCTGCTTATCCTTTATAGATTTCAGCGTTTAGCGCTATACAATATTGCGTTATGTTTGCGCCTGAGCATGTAATAATTAGTGCTCGAATAAAGCCATAACGCGTCGAAGCTCTCAATGACTAAAGAGTCTTTCTAGGTATAAGTAATACTAACTAGCTATCATCAGGCAATGTCGTCCTTTCTTTCCTGCCTGATAAAGTGCTGTATCAGCTGCCTTGAGCATCTCTTCCACCGACTTCCCTTTTCTATTCGGTTCCGCTATTCTAATATTAATGGTTACCAAAACTGTTTTTGCATTTCTTCTCTTAGCGCGACGATCGTGTCGTTTTTCACCAGTCTTTCCTTTTACCGGCCGATGTTGCTCATCACGCAGGGTCATGCTGTACTCTTCTACGCTTAAACGTACTGTTTTCAGATGTTTTTTTGTATTGCTCTATATCCTTGCCGGAAAAAATCACGCAGAACTTCTCACCACCGTAACGATAAGAGATACCTTCACCGTTCACTACGGCAATCTGTTTAGCAACCATTTTTTAATACTTCATCGCCAATATCATGATCGTAAGTATCATTAAATTTTTTAAAATAGTCTACATTCATCATGACAATAGCGTAACGACTTGTCATGCCTTTTAAGCGTTCATTTAACGCTCGGCGTCCCCAGAATGCCAGTCAGCTCATCTCGATACGTCATATCATATGAGCTGCACATTACGCTTATAATCAAACTGATCCACGCTGCGCTAAATAAGACAGCGGATATCTTTGTTTGATCAAAAAATGTCATGGTTATGAAGGCAAATATTAGTACTGTATTTGCAGAGTTTTATCAGGCCTACCAACATGACAGAGGTAAATCCTGCACTGGCTTTCCAGGATAGAACATAGTTAGCCATAGGCTTGATTGCCATCTGGCTATTCAGAAATGTCAACAAGCTTGGTTATAGGTTACTGCACTTAATAACAAAGTGCATGCCATTACAGCAATCGGTACTAGCGATACAGCAAGCAGGCCATAGCGATTATGTAAACCACATTCTGGAAGAAACATTAATAATAGAATGATTGCTGGCAATGATATGCTAATCATTGAAAATATGACAAGCGTCTCTGCCTCAACTAGCGCAACCTGTAGTTTATGTTGGATTATGACATACACAGCTAATAGTGCCAGGACTATAGTGAAGCCGCGAGAACAGTTATAATATGCGCATAAGGCTAGCGCCACACACAGGCCTACATATGGAAACCAATCCAGCATTTGCTGGTAAGATGGGCTAACGATCTTACTTGCGGGTTTCTCGAAATGCAGTCGCATAATAGCAGCAGGATTAAAGGAATTAGCAGCCTGCATAATGGATGCAAGGCCATTTTAATTGATACTAAAGGTTTGATTTGTCAGTTCTCGACGTAGTTCCAGCAACCTGACCTTTATCCTGGATGCGTTATCGTTTCCAGTGCGTATTAAGATTTTTTGTCCTGCGGATAGATCCTCCAACTTCCGATCAGCAAAGGCATAGAGAACCCTTGATCGCAGCAGCTTAACTGGCTCCAGCGCCTCTGGCGTCTCCAGCAGATGATCGATTACCTTAACAAAACGGTCATTAAAATGTCGATCCAGGTAACCAAGATCCTGATAGGCTTCCTGGATCAGGGGGTAATAGCGGAGATAAAGAGCGAGTAGTTTGTTTAAATCAACAGCTTCAACAAGCTTTACATAGGGTAAATAGCGATCATAATTAGCTGCAGCGATCCATACACTCTCATCATCGGCTTTATCGACTAGAAATTTTTCAGTCGGCGCCCTGGTAAAACGATATTTATTCGGTAACTCCTTTTCCAGCATATTGTCGATGCTAACAACAAAATATCGTATTATGGATTTAAATATAAAGATTTTATCTAACTGAGCACTGTCGTACAGACTTGCTAGTTCAGCGGCAACGATATCATCGCTTTTGTCCAGGAACGGTAAAGGTTGTGGGTCTGATTCCGAAAGCGGTTCGAATTGCTGATGTACGATTTCCGGAGGTACTTTTGGCAGGGGGTATTGAATCTCTGGGGTTTGCGGCTTGATCTCCTCCGACAGAGTCAGTTCACTAGCTGTTTCAACCAAACCAGGTTCGATGGACTTGCTACTATCTCTCCCCAGATAGTAGGCAACACCGACAACGAAAACAAACAGAATAAAGTTTTTTATGTTTTTCATAGCAACAGTTCGTAACACAACGACACCATTTTAATTCATTTGCTATCTGCTTGGCTAGCTATTTAAATTAGCGGGTAATTTTACCGGACGGATAGATCATACTGATACATGGTGGCACAATGGGTCCTTGTTCAACGCTAATGCCCTGAGAGTGAGAACATGCATATCGTTAAAAGATTAATAGTTATTGTCATCTGCCTTAGCACCAGTGTTGCTATGTCAGATCAGTGGATTAATCCTGACCTGCGGAAAAAGAAGCCGGCACAAGCCCCGCGGTTATCTCTCCAAAAAGCCAAATTAAATACAGCAAACCTTAAGGATAAACTAGGTTTGAAAATAACATGAGCATGCAATCTCCAGCAAACCTATAACGACAAAGGACCAGGTGGCAAATAGGATATTGCTTTTTATGAAGCTACACTGCCCATCGGTTACAGCATGATTAGTGGTTATGCCCAGGGAAACCACGATCTACCCGATAATTGTATCCAAGCCGTAAAACCGATGAACGAAAAAAGCAATGCCATGCTTCAGGCACCTAGAAACTGGAGGAGAATTTGAACTGATAAAAATAGCGGCGCAAGGATGAATGGAGCCATCTGGCACCCACAACCTGCCAGTAACGAATACATCTGTCTTGGTAGTATTGAGCCCCCCCCCTGGGAAGGAAGGCTATAAAAAAACAACCAAGGCTGGCAACCTACGCCTGCCTACATCGCTGTCTGGTAGAGGATATTCCGGCAAGTAACTATTTCTGGCTGGACCTTGGCACTGGTGCGAGCCAGAAAGTATCTGTTTATAAATTGCACAACAGCAACAGTTTTTACGCACTTCCCTCGCGCAATGGTCCAAGCTTTCTGAAAGATATTAGTAGTAATCCTGTTTGCGAATTCTAGCCTTAGCTGCTACCTTGTTCTGGGTTTTATCTGGAATGGCTTAAAAAATAACGTTTTCTTGTGCTAGTCATACTATTTGGCTGACTGATACTTGCTTACAGACAAATTACGTTCTCAGCTTGTGGTCCCTTTTCCTTCTGTATTACTTTCATTGTTACCTGCTGACCCTCCAGTAGTGTCTTGCGCCCACTACCGGTAATTAAATTGTGGTGCACAAAGACATCCCCTCTACCTTCCTGGATGATAAATCCAAATCCTTTGCTATTATTGAACCGCTCCACTGTACCTTTCGCTCGTTCAGAACTGCTTTTGTTTTTCTCTGACCTACTTCTTGTTGCAATGCTAAAAATCAGCGATAAGACAAACAATACTACTGCAGCGAAAATTAGATTAGCAGCTGGATAGTCAAGTAATTCCACAAGGATGACGCCAATCAGGACTCCCACACTTATTTTCATTGAGCCAGTGTACTCCAAAAACTATAAATAAAGTTGGTTTAGAAAGCTTTATTCGAGCCAGCCCCAAATAATATAGATCTAGAGCGCCGAGTATTTTAACAATTACTATGATTTATTACTGGTTAAGTAATTATCCGATGTGGAGTTGATGATTAACTATATATTATCTGCAGTAATATATAGAGACAATCGCTGGAATGTACCTCTTTATCAATAGCTTCAACAAAACAGTTATACAATCGACCCTCTGCACTGCAAATAAACAGTAGTCTTGTCTACGCAGTTAGCGAACCACCGAATGGATTCTCTGATTTACCCTATATCCGCTGCTGAAAAATCCTTTTTAACAATCTTTCTCTTTCGTCTTAACGCTCTAGATACTGAAGTTTATCTTTCACATCTTTCCATTTTTCGGCATCTTCAACAGGATCTATCTTCTCCGTGATAACCGGCCACTCTCTCGACAGCTCTGCATTTAGGGCAATAAAGGCCTCAAGGCTCTCAGGCACTTCCTCTTTTGCCATGATAGCTTCAACCGGACATTCCGGCTCACATAAAGTACAGTCAATACATTCATCAGGATCAATCACCAGTGTATTGGGCCCTTCGTGAAAACAATCTACTGGACAAACTTCGACGCAATCGGTGTATTTACACTTTATGCAATTGTCAGTTACTACAAATGCCATCGTTAATTCCTCTTTTTATTTACAGTATGTAATGTATGCTGCAGGTGCATGGACGTACAGGAGCGGTATTTTACAGGATGTAGCTTCTGTCACAAGTGCATGAAATGTATAGAATGCTAATTAGTTTTGATGTTCTTTAATACTATTTTCACTTTCCCATCTGGTTTTATAGTGCCTTGGCGGTGGGCTATTTACCTTGCGTCGCTCAATTGTCTCAGCAGAGATTTCCATTTCTGCACTCAGTGTCAATGCTTCCTTACGATCTGCAGTAAAAGGTCCTTCTGCACCAGGATCCGGCAGAGAAACTGCAGGATAATAAGCGATCTTCTGCTTGTGAATTTCTTCCTTAACGTCGACTTAGGCTCTTATGCTTCTGAAGTTTACACCTTTTGCGGCAATACTCTCACCATCGACTACCTCCAGATCCAACCACCACTTTTTCGCTTCCACTGGATTACCATTGCCAAGCTTATCGTTCAGCCAGATCGCAACGGCATTGCCAAGTTAACTTCCTTGAACTACTAAAACCTGCTTGATATCAACCTAGGTCATTGCTGCATTTTCCCAACAAGCAAAGGAACGCATTCTTAGAAATCGATAAGTCTCGGCACGCATCAGATGACGATCCAGATTGAACCGACAAGAATCGCTGTGCCTGTTTCACTGACTTAAACCCTCGCATCCCCGCTCCCTTGCCCTAGTCGGCTGATGAGATAACTCAGCTTTATTGTTGGCATACTGAGCGTTATCATACATCGATTCTGGGATAATCTCTCGGTGCGCCACGTCATGACTTCTCAACTTATCTGTGATAATTTTGCGCAGCTCACCTATGTGTTT
>Ga0056106_100020_pt1 | contig 29282 bp, 42 predicted proteins | sample WorMetcrassitun1_FD_77012 | JGI IMG/M metagenome (GOLD analysis project Ga0056106, IMG submission 77012) | Marine gutless worms symbiont microbial communities from Max Planck institute for Marine Microbiology, Germany - Olavius crassitunicatus.1 ... | reverse complement strand
GTGATGGTTCGTGGCCCCGATAAGGTTATGATGCACCTGATGTTTGGGGTTGTCGCTTTGTTTGCGGATCAACTCCTTAAATTGACTGGTTACTGATGAAATGAGTTTTGCAAGAGGCTCATCGGTTTATACATTGATCACTGCAAATGAGCCAGAAAATAATATAATCCACCTCAATTCTTACACCACAAAACAACAATCGCTATTCCCGGGTTGGAAAAATCTGAACTGCAGTTACTCTCCAGATGTGGATATCGCTGTAAAAGAGCTTTCCCCGACCCTGATCGTCTCTTAAAATGCTCACCCGCTATTACCTGATTGATTTTTTTCTGTTGAACCAGATGATCCAGGACCTTTCTGCATTCCGTCCGTATCTTCCCACCTTTGCCGGACGAGCCGTACCCATGTATCAAGGTCGCTACATGTACGTGTTCCGATTGTGCCCGCTGCAGCTCATTTTCCATTTTTCTGAGCGCGGTTTCGACAAGCGGGCGTCCCTGCTCGATGTTGATAATCCTGTGATCTATAACAAATTTTCAATCCGCCGACGGTACCTCTAACGTCGAGCCACAGAATCTGCAGCTGGTATTTGATGAATCGGTTTCATTACCGCACACCGAACAGAGAATCTTAGCCATAAGCAAACCAGAAGATATCAGAGACGACGAACTGAGATTACCGGTTCCATCTGGCGCAGATGCTTGAGAACTTCCTGGAGATGATCGAGATTTCTCACTTCCAGGGCGATGCTGAATTCAGCCCTGTCCTCCGGGGTGACATGGGCGGAAATCTCGACGATGGTTGCCATATCGGCGCCAACGGCCGAGCTGATATCGGCAAAAATTCCTCTTTTATTTTCCGCTGTTATCTGAATCTCCGCCCGATAACTCTGAGTTTCAACACTGTTCCAGAACACCTCGATCCAACGCTGGGGGTCGGAGCTGAGCAGGTTGGTGCAGTCGGATTTATGAACCGATACGCCGCTGCCGGTTGTGATAAAGCCAACAATCGGGTCGCCGGGAACCGGGTTGCAGCACTGGCTGACCTTGGCAAGCATATCGTCAATTCCATCGATACTGATAGCCGAGCCGCCGCGATTTGTTCCGGAGCGAACCTGGCCGGCCATCACCTCCGCCAGTTGTTCCGGCGTCATTTCCGAAGGTGCCGGCTCCTGCTCTTTGCGCATCTCCGGCGGATCCAGAGCCTTGATCAGATTTACTATGGTAATAGCGCCGCTGCCCACCTTGACCAGCATATCATCGAGTGAGTTACAGCGAAGTGACTTGAGCAGTACTTTGATATGACCGCTTTTAACCAGCCGCTTCAGGGTCATATCATATTTTTTCAGTTCCCGTTCACAGATTTCACGACCGAGGGCAAAGGCTTTATCCCGCTCTTCGCGACGAAACCATGATCTGATCCGCGCCCGGGCTCTGCTGGTTTTGACCAGATCCAGCCAACCCCTGCCGGGACGCTGGTTCGGTGAGGTGATTATTTCAACAATATCTCCATTCTGAAGCTCATATTTGAGCGGAACAAGACGGCCGTTGACCTTGGCCCCAGCGCAACGGTTCCCCACCTCGGTATGGATGGCATAGGCAAAGTCAATAGGGCAACTGCTGGCAGGCAGCTCCTTTACCTCGCCATTGGGGGTCAGGGCATAAACCTCCGGATCGTGCAGCTCACCTCTGAGGCTTTCAAGAAACTCCCTGGAATCTTCAACATCCTGCAGTGAATTGACCAGACTCTTCAGATCTCTGAACAGTCTGGCGTCCTTCTTGTTAACCTTCTGATCTTCCTTATAGGCCCAATGAGCGGCAACCCCTTCCTGGGCAACCCGGTCCATCTCCTCGGTCCTGATCTGGATTTCGATAAAATGATCCCACGGCCCGACAACGGTTGTGTGCATCGACTGATAGTTGTTGGTCTTGGGCACCGATATAAAATCTTTTATCCGGCCCGGCACCGGTGACCAGTCGGCATGGATAATCCCCAATGCCTCGTAACACTCCTGAACCTCTTCAACGATAACCCTGAAAGCAACTTTGTCGTATACCCTTTCCAGAGGGATGTTCTGAGCAATCAGCTTCTTATATATTGAGTAGAGATGCTTGGGCCTGCCAAGGATTCTGGTTGGAAAGACATTTCCCTTCTGAAGCTTGTTGTAGAGGATGGCGATCACCTCATCGACATAGCTCTGACGTTCAGTCAGGGAGGACTCAAGCCTGATATTGAGATCTTCGTATTCGGTAGGGTACAGGTACCTGAATGCGTAATCTTCAAGCTGGCGTTTGAGCCAGTCGATACCGAGCCTGCTTGCCAAAGGGGCATAGAGATCCATGGTCTCCCGGGCAACCTCGTTCTGCCGCTGTCGGGTGACCATATCAAGCAGCAGCATATCCTGAAGGCGATCAATCAACCGTACCAGAAGGACACGGATGTCCTTGGCCATTGCCAGTAGCATCTTTCTGACGTTTTCCGCCTGGCTGGCCAGCCTGTCGTTATATTGAACACTGGTAATTTTGGTGGTGCCGTTGACGATGTAGGCCACATCCTTGCCGAACTTCTTTTCAAGCTCTTCAAAGGCAACCCCGTTTTTCAATGCCCCGTGTAATAATCCGGCAAGGATGGTATCCAGGTCCAGATGCATGGAGGCAAGAGTGGAAGCCACCTCCAGGGCATGGATCAGGTAAGGCTCACCGGAAAAATGCTTGCCTCCCCGGTGAACGTTGACGGCAATCTCCCAGGCCTCATCGATGGGTGTCAGATCGACATCGTACAGGTAGTTGGCAGCCAGTAACTTTAAACCGCCTGGGTTTATCGCAGAAGCATGGTCCATTTGCTAATCCACCTGGTGCTTAATACTTCGGTTTTTACTGAGTAAGTTTAGAAGAAATATAGGAGATAATTTGCCCTATCCCCACATCTTCGGTTTTTCCATCTTTTCGCCTGAGCACCTCAACGTTACCATTTTCCTTAAAACGTTTACTTACCGTTATCCGATAAGGAAAACCGAGCAGGTCTGCGTCTTTGAACTTAATTCCAGGGCGCTCATCGCGGTCATCGATAAAGGCATCGAGTCCGGCCTCATTGAGTTTGTGATAAATCTTTTCAGCAGCCTCACTCACCTCCGGATCGTTGAGGCCGAGGTTCACTACCGTGACCTGATATGGGGCCAGCGGCACCGGAAAGATAATCCCGTTACCATCATGGTTCTGCTCGATAGCGGCAGCTACAATACGGCTGACACCGATACCGTAACAGCCCATGACCAACGGCAGCTCATTACCGTCACCATCCTGGAAGAAGGCCTTCATCGATTCTGAATAGGATGTGCCCAGCTTGAAGATATGACCTACCTCGATACCCTCCACCAGCCGTATGCTGCCACCGCAGGATGGGCACGGATCGTTTTCAGTAAGCTGCCTGAAGTCGGCCGTTTCCTTGACTTCAAAATCTCTTGAATAGTTGACATTCTGCAAATGAAAATTTTTCTCGTTGGCGCCGATGGTCATATTTGGTATTTGTGTCACTTCCTGATCGGCGACAAGGCGTATGGAAATGCCCATCGGTCCCAGATAGCCGCTCGGCACGCCGGTCGCATCGAAGATTTCCTTGTCGTCAGCAAGGCGTATATCGTTGGCACCCAGATAATTTTTCAGTTTGACCTCTTCAGCTTCCCGGTTTCCACGCAACAGCAGTGCTACCGGTTCTCCATCGACTATGTAGACAAGGGTCTTGACCAATTGAGCGGGCTCAATATGCAGAAATTCACAGACATTGTTGACCTTGCGTTTGCCGGGAGTTTCTACCTTAACCATCTCCTGGGAGGCGGTTTTGTTGCTACCGTCGATCAGTTTGACGGCTGCCTTTTCAAGGTTGGCTGCCCAGCTGCAATCATTACAGACGGCAATAGTGTCCTCACCTGTCTTTGCCAGAACCATAAACTCATGGGAAAAGCTGCCGCCAATGGCCCCCGAATCCGCTTCAACACAACGAAAATCAAGGCCGCAGCGCTCAAAGACCCGGTTATAGGCGTCGTACATTTTCCGATACGACACCTCGGCGGCCTCATCACTGACGTCGAAGGAATAGGCATCTTTCATGATGAACTCGCGGCCCCGCATGAGACCGAACCGGGGGCGTATCTCGTCACGAAATTTAGTCTGAATCTGATAGAAATTTACCGGTAAATCCCGATAAGAGTGCAACTCCTTCCGGGCGATATCGGTTATGACCTCTTCGTGGGTAGGGCCAAGACAAGACTCCCTACAGTGCCGGTCCTTGAAGCGCAAAAGCTCGGGTCCATATTTCTCATAGCGGCCCGACTCCTGCCACAGATCGGCAGGCTGTACCATCGGCATAGACAATTCCTGAGCCCCGGCCCGGTTCATCTCTTCACGGACAATATTCTCAACTCTTCTGATGGCGGCGAGACCGTAGGGCAGATAGGTATAGATACCAGACGTCAATTTCTTGATAAACCCAGCCCTGAGCATCAATTGATGGCTGATTACTTCAGCCTCTGCCGGCACTTCTTTCAATGTTGGAATAAGTATTTGTGAATAGCGCATTTTTACCTATTTATCGGACTGGTTTTACCTTCCTGTTCCTGGTTTTGAAGACGCTCCGCCTCCATTTTCTTCAACTCACCCATGAACACGGGCAACAGCTCTTCCTCAGGGACCCGTTTGACAATTTCACCCTTTTTGAAGATGATCCCTAAACCTCGGCCTCCGGCAACCCCGATATCGGCCTCTCTTGCCTCTCCCGGACCATTAACCACACAGCCCATGACGGCAACCTTAAGCGATGATTTCATGGTCTGGATAAAACGCTCCACTTCCTGGGCCAAAGCAAACAGATCTATCTTGGTGCGTCCACAGGTCGGGCAGGAGATAAGTTCCGGCCCCCGTTCCCTGATTTTCAATGATCGCAACAGCTCGTAGGCCACCCTCACTTCCTCAACTGGGTCTCTGGTTAAAGAAATTCTGAAGGTGTCACCAATACCCTCATAGAGCAGAATCCCCAGGGCCACACTGGATTTGACCGTGCCGCCGATAAGACCACCGGCCTCGGTGACGCCGATATGAAGCGGGTAATCAAGCTGCTGCGACAGGGCTCGATAACTGTTGATGGTGGTAAGGACGTCTGCCGATTTTACCGAAATTTTCATCTCGTAAAATCCAAATTTCTCCACCTGGCGAACATTTCTCACCGCACTTTCAATCAACGACTCCGGCTTTTCCGGGGTCGGATAGCCATATTGATCGAGCAACTCCTTTTCGATCGAACCACTGTTCACACCGACCCGGATCGGCACCTGGTGTTGTCTGGCGGCATCTACCGTTTTCCTGAGGTTTTCAGAACCACCGAGATTGCCGGGATTGATCCTGATTCCCTGGGCACCGTGTTCCATCGCCGCAACGGCAAGCCGCCAATCAAAATGGATATCACCAATCAGGGGAATCGATATCGCCTCACGAATTGCTCGTATTGCCCTGGCTGCTTCCATATTCGGGACAGCGACACGGATGATCTCACAGCCTGCAGCTTCGAGCCGGTGAATCTGTTCAACCGTCTTTTCCGCATCAGCAGTATCGGTATTGGTCATCGACTGAACACTGACGGCAGCGTCTCCACCTATCAATACATCACCCAACTTTATCTGTCTTGTTTCCCGTCTGCTGATCATCGCGTCGAAACTAATTATTCGCCCTTAATTACTTGGTTTTATTGGGGCTCACCAGACTAAGTTGCGCATCTGATGATCGAATATATTGCGGTTTTGCCCTGTCAAGATCGAGATATCTGCCTTCACTATGCTCAACCGCTGCCAGAAAACCGATCGTGGTTGCCTCGGGGTATCGTATCCATGGGATTATTTCCACCTGTTCTCCCAGCCGCTCGGTAAAAATATCACTATAAACACGGACACCGTCACCTGCCATCGTCACCGGCTCAGTTATCTGCCTGGCAAGTAGATGAGGATCCAGAACTGCCGCCTCTGAGCATCTGACGGCGATGGCGCCTGTCAATCGCCGGTAGAAACAGCAATACACTTTCTTCTTTCTGGCGTCGATCAGCACACAGATCAGCCGATCAGAGATGACCGCGGCACCAATACCATCCAGAGAGGAGACACCGATCAGGCTGAGTCCGGCACCATGCACCAGTCCCTTGGCGGTTGCCATACCTATCCGCAATCCGGTAAAGCTTCCAGGGCCGAGCCCGACGGCTATGGCAGACATGTCGGACATGGCCAATTGCATCGATTTAAGCAACCAGTCGATGGCGCTGAGTAGCCTTCTGGAGTGGGTGACTCCTGAGTCAAAGGACAACGATCCCAGCACCTGGCCATTACTAAAGCCGCCCCTGGTAACGGCAACTGAGCAGTTCTGGGTTGCAGTATCAAAAGAGAGTATCAGGTCATCGGATTTCATTGGCTGAAAATCCTGACAATATCGTTGTAAAAGACGAAGAGCATCAGGGTTCCAAGCAGAGCGATACCTACCTGCTGGGCGAGAATCTGAGCCCGCTCATTCAAAGGTTTACGGCGAATCCCTTCAATGGTCAGAAAAACCAGATGTCCCCCGTCTAAAACCGGAATCGGCAGCAAATTGAGAATCCCCAGATTGACACTGAGCAGTCCCATGAAATGGGCCAGATTCAACCAACCCGCCCTGGCCTGTTCTCCGGCCAGTTGGGCGATTAGAATAGGTCCGCCAAGCTCGGATGCGGGCACCACATTCTGAATTATCTTCACAACCCCCATAAAGGTAAGGTAGATAAACATCCAGGTCTGCCATGTTCCCGCCTGCAGCGCCTTTATTGGTCCAACCCGATCATATTCGATCAGCTCTTTTTTAACTATGCCGATCATGAAACGTTGTTCAACTTCTTCACCGAAGATATTTTTAACACTGTCCAGCCTTGGAGTAACAGCTATCTCCAGTTCCTCCTGCTCGCGTAATACTCTGAATTTCAGCTGCTCTCCGTCACTTGTCGACACCATTGCCAAGACATCCATCCAACTGCTAATTTCACGATTGTTGATTGCAATAATGGTGTCATCCACCATTATCCCTGCCTGCTCTGCCGGAGACTGCGAACTGACTTCACCAATTGAGGTCGTATCACGGTTATCCGGAATTCCCATAAACAGGAAAATAAGAAAAAACAGGAAAACGGAGAAAAACAGATTGAACAACGGTCCTGCCAGGACGATGAAAAATCTATTCCAGACCGGCCGCGCAGCAAACGAACGTTCCGTATCCTCAACCGCCTCAGCTTCGTCGGGGTTTTCTCCAAGCATTTTGACATAACCGCCCAACGGGAAGGCAGAGATCAAATATTCAGTTTCGCCAACAACTTTGCTGATCAGTTTCGGTCCAAAGCCCAGGGAAAACTTAAGAACTTTGACCCGGAACAGCTTGGCGAAAAGGAAATGGCCAAGTTCATGGACGAAAATGAGGATACCAAGAACAACGATAAACGAAATAAGCGTATTCATAACAGATTATTTCCAGAGGACAATCAGAAGACTTCACCGAGGTATCAGCGACTGCGACAATTTCCTGGCCTCGCCGTCTGCTTCAATCAATCCCTCTAGATCCATATCGATACCGCCTTCAATCTGAGACATGGTCTGCTTAACGATTTCGTAAATCTGGAGAAAAGAAATCTTCATTTCAAGAAAAGCGGCAACGGCCTCCTCGTTGGCCGCATTTAAAACGGCAGGGCTTATGCCGCCGCGCTCAAGTGCTTCAAAAGCCAGCCGCAGCGCCGGGAAACGGTTAAAATCGGGTTCATAGAACTCAAGATCGCTGCATTGCCAGAGATTCAGAGGCTTCAATCCAAGTGGAATGCGCTCGGGATAGGACAGGGCGTAGGCTATCGGTATTTTCATGTCGGCGATACCGAGTTGGGCCAGCGCCGACCCATCCTGATATTCAACCAGAGAATGAACGATGGACTGGGGATGCACGACAACGCTGATCGACTCTGGATCCATATCGAAAAGCCAGCGTGCTTCGATAACTTCCAACCCTTTATTCATCATCGTCGCCGAATCAATACTTATCTTCCTGCCCATGCTCCAGTTGGGATGGTTGAGCGCTTCTTCACAGGTTACCTTAAGCAGATCCTCAGTCGGCGTGTGCAAAAACGGCCCGCCCGAAGCTGTCAGAATAAGCTTGGACACATCCTGGCGCCGACCGGCTTCAAGGGCCTGAAAAATTGCACTGTGCTCGGAATCGATCGGCAGCAGTTGGACACCATATTCCTTCACCTTCTGCATTACCAGTCCGCCGGCGACAACCAGCGTTTCCTTGTTGGCAAGACCGATATCCTTGCCGGCTTCAATGGCACCGATAGTCGGCAGTAGACCGGCAGCACCAACCACGGCGCAGATGGTCATGTCGGCTTCGTCAAGGGCGGCAATGGCGACATTTCCTTCTGTTCCATAAACAATCCGCTCAGCGAATTCATCGGGGAGCAGAGCCGCCAACTCGTGTTGATGATGCTCATCGATTACCGAAACCAGTTTCGGCTTGAACTCGAGTATCTGATCACTGAGCAGCTTGACATTTCGCCCGGCGGCAAGACCTCCTATCTGAAACCGGTCCGGAAACCGGCGAACAATATTAAGGACATTGATGCCGATAGATCCGGTTGAACCGAGCAGGGAAAGACGCTTCATCAAAAACCTGAATAGATAAGAATATAGTAAAGAACAGGACCGGCTAGCAGTAATGAATCGATCCGGTCGAGTACACCTCCATGACCTCCGAGCAGCGTACCCGAATCCTTGACCCCATAACCTCTTTTGATAACCGACTCAACCAGGTCGCCGACCATACCGACAACCGACAAGACAGTGGCCAGGACAGCAACAAACCAGAGAGGAGCCGTAACCGTGAAAAACAACGACAGGATCAGTGCCATCACTATGCCGCCGACAATACCGCCGAGCCCCCCTTCAATGGTCTTGTTCGGGCTTATATGAGGACACAGTTTTCGGCGCCCCCATTTTGAGCCAACCAGGTAAGCCCCGGTATCCGATCCCGCAGTCATCGCCGTTAAGATGATAAGCCAGTGGGCACCATCATCTAGCCCCCGAATGAGAACCAGGTGAGCGGCAAAAAAGCCGACAAGGATAAGTCCAAGGCCTCCCCTGGAAAGAACGGTCAGAGGATTATCAAAACGCTGATAATGATAAAACACATAAACAGCCAGCCCAATAACTCCCAATAAAATGCCGGATGCAACGACAAGCGGATACTGTCGGTAAAAGACACTGCAAAATATCGGTGAAATCAGGATCAACGGCAACAGGAGTCGATCAAATTCATAGAGCATATCGGTAAAAGCCATCCGGCAATATTCGCGGCCGCCAAGGAAACCGATCAGGACAACAACCGCCCAGAATAGCTGAAACGAGCCCTGGGTGAGAAGAAGCAGCCAGCCGATTGCCAGTAATATGCCTGTTATAATCCGGCTCATACTGTTGCCCCCTTTACCTGTTCACCGGTTTTTCCAAATCTGCGTTCCCGCTGCTGGAAATCGAGCAGGGCATCAACAAAGGCCTGCTTTCTAAAATCAGGCCACATCGTCTCGGTAAAATAAATCTCCGCATAAGATGTCTGCCAGAGAAGGAAATTGGACAGACGCTTCTCGCCCCCGGTACGTATCATCAGGTCAGGATCCGGTTGCCCGGCGGTATAAAGATTCTCAGAAATGAGTTGATCATCGATCTGCTCCGGTCGCATATCCCCCTGCACACACATGCGGGCAATTTCCCCGGCTGCCCGGCAGAGTTCCTCCCGGGCTCCGTAGCTTAAGGCCAGGTTCAAAACCATCTTGTCGTTGTCGGCAGTTCGCCTGACCGAATTGGTCAACACCTGCTGAACACCCTCCGGCAACTGGGACACATTGCCAAGGCAGTTAAGACGGATCTCGTTTTTCTCCATCCTTCCCAACTCTGAAACGAGATAGGTTTTCAAAATATTCATCAACCCGGAAACTTCCTGTTTGGGACGATTCCAGTTTTCCGAGGAAAAGGCGTACAGGGTCAGATATTTGATGCCGATCTGCCGGGAAGCCTCAACAATTTCCCGAACCGAATCAGCACCGATTTTATGTCCGTAAAGTCTTGGTTTTTTACGTTTTTTGGCCCAACGACCACTGCCGTCCATGACAATGGCCACATGGGTGGGAATCCTATCCGGATCGAGGGGGGCAGGTACAGTCATTAATCGGTATCAGGACCATGAAACAGCAGTTGTTCGTCGTCTCAGACGTCCATCACCTCTTTTTCCTTGGATGCGCTTATCTCATCAATCTGTGAGATATAATCATCGGTTTCAGACTGGGCGTCATCCTGGAGTTTAAACAGATCGTCTTCGGATATCTCTTTATTCTTTTTCTGTTTCTTCAACTGGTCGATGGCATCTCTGCGCACGTTTCTGATCGCTACCCGGAACTCTTCGGCGATCTTCTTGACCTGCTTGACCAGTTCCTTTCTGCGCTCTTCGGTGAGCTGAAGGATGTTCAGACGGATAATCTTGCCGTCGTTTACCGGGGTCAGGCCGATATCTGATTTCAGGATTGCTTTTTCTATACCACCAAGGACCTGGGGGTCCCAGGGTTGAATGGCGATGGTCCTGCTTTCGGGAATGGTCAGCGTACCAACCTGATTAAGCGGCATGGCACTGCCGTAGGCGTCAACCAGGATTCCGTCAAGCAAGGCCAGCGAAGCCCGTCCGGTACGAACCTTGGCCAGCTCGTTTTTAAATGCCTCAACGCTCTTTTCCATTTTTTCAGCCATTTCCAGTATCACATCGCTCATATGCTCACCCGTTTTCGTTGAATTGAAAGTGGTTTTCTATTCCGAGCTAATCAGTGTTCCGACATTTTCACCACGAACCGCCCTTTGAATATTGCCCGGCACGGTCATATTCATCACCAGAATCGGTTTTTTGTCTTCTTTGGCAAGCGCTATTCCTGCCGCATCCATAACCCGGAGCCCCTGTTTGAGCACCGTATCATAGGTCAGCCGATCATATTTTACCGCATCCGAGTATTCTACCGGATCTTTATCGTAAACACCATCAACCTTGGTGGCTTTAATGATCAGATCGGCATCAATTTCCAGGGCCCGGAGCACGCCTGCCGAATCGGTGGTGAAATAGGGATTGCCGGTGCCGGCTGCGAAAATAACAGTTCTACCCTTTTCCAGATGCCTGGTTGCCCTTCTTCTGATGTAGGGCTCGCAGATTGACTGCATGGGGATCGCCGATTGAACTCTGGTATCAACGCCGCAACGCTCAAGGGCATCCTGCATGGCCAGACTGTTTATCACCGTGGCCAGCATTCCCATGTTGTCGGCAGTGGCTCGGTCCATACCTCTGCTGGCCCCGGCCACACCTCTGAAGATATTACCGGCGCCGATCACCAGGCCGGTTTGAACTCCGAGGCCGACAACCGCTTTTATCTCCGATGCAACAAAATCAAGCACGGTTGTATTGATCCCGAACGAATCTTCACCCATCAGTGCCTCACCGCTCAGCTTCAAAAGAATTCGCCGATATTTGACTTGCATCAGAGTACTCCCCTTGAGTTTGAAGGCTCCGGCTTAAAGCCGGAACCGATTCAGCTTACTCTACACCAATCTGAAAACGGGCAAACTGCTTCACAGAGATATTTTCGCCCATCTTACCGACACAGTCAGTTAACAGGTCCTGAATACTCAGATCCGGATCTTTGACGTATTTCTGCTCAAGCAGACAAATTTCAGAAAGGAATTTATCCATTTTTCCGGAAACAATTTTTTCGACAATATTCTCAGGCTTACCCGATTCAAGGGCCTGCAGAACGTAGATATCCTTTTCCCGGGCCAGCACATTCTCAGGTACGTTTTCCCTGTCGATAGCTACCGGGTTGGAAGCGGCAATATGCATTGCCAGGTCACGGGCCAGTTCCCGGAACTGATCGGTCTTGGCAACGAAATCTGTTTCACAGTTGAGCTCGATCATGACACCAAGCTTGCCGCCGGCATGAATATAGGTCTCGATAACGCCTTCGGACGTGGCTCGTCCGGCCCGCTTGACGGCTACGGCAAGACCTTTTTTGCGGAGCAGGTCGACCGCTTTTTCCATATCGCCGTCGGTTTCGCTCAGCGCTTTCTTGCAATCCATCATTCCAGCGCTGGTTTTGTCGCGCAGTTCCTTTACCATCTGGGTGGTAATTTTCATAATATTCCTCCCTATGGCTGCACCGCATCAACTATCAGGTGCAACTCCTCTGATCTGTTTTCTGATTTTTCTCACTTATTCGATGCAACTAGGCTCGATTCAACAACGATCAAACGCCTTTGCAGCTTAAACGAAAAGGGGCTGTCAAACGACTGCCCCTTTATATCTTTGCATCCACATCAGTGGATGTAATCTGACCCAACTATTCGGCAGCTTCTTCTTTGGACGCTTCCTCCGGTTCAGACACTTCCACCGGTTCAGCTTCCTGTTCCTGGGCGCTATCCTCTTCGACGTCGGCCATTGCCGCCTCCAGAGCTTCATCAGATGCTTCCTCACCGTCGCGCATTGCCTGACCCTGCAGGACTGCCTCGGCAACATAGTGACTGATCAGCTTGATGGCTTTGATGGCATCGTCGTTGCCTGGAATCAGATAATCGATACCGTCCGGATCGCAGTTTGTATCGGTGATGGCAACAATCGGGATATTGAGCTTTCGAGCCTCGTTAGCGGCAATTGCCTCGGCCCTCGGATCAACGACAAAGATGGCACTGGGCAGCACCCGCATGTCCTTGATTCCGCCAACGTTACGCTCAAGTTTTACCCGTTCCTTCTCCATCTGCAGAATCTCCTTTTTCGGAAACTTGTTGATGCAACCATCTGCCTGCATCGACTCGATAGACTTCAATCGTTCGACACTGGTCTTGATGGTCTGAAAATTGGTCATCATGCCGCCAAGCCAGCGATGATCGACGTAGTACATATTGCAGCGCTTGGCTTCTTCTCTTATGATCGCCTGCGCCTGACGCTTGGTACCGACAAACAGGATTGTCCCGCCGCCGGCAATTTCATTGGTTATGAAATCACAGGCCGTGTCAAACATCCGCCTGGTTATATCCAGATTGATAATATAAATACCGTTGCGCGGCCCGTATATATAGGGCTTCATCTTCGGGTTCCAGCGCCTGGTCTGATGTCCAAAATGCAGACCTGCCTGCAGCATCTCTTTTACACTTGCATTTGCCATGAAAAACCTCCTTCTGATTGTTCCTCCATCCCCCGATGATCAGCTCCGGGCTGACACCAGATTGGCAGGGAATGTGTGTTCTTAATTCATCTGCTACAATTGCCCTTAAGATAGTGAGCGCAAAACATTTCCTTTTACCACAGAGCCACTAGTCTTGCAACTATATGATAGGCTCCAAAAGCTAATTTTCAATCACTTTTAAGCCAATGATGACCTGCCGCCAAATATCTCCTTGAGCCACTCAAATCCAAATTTCAAAAGCTCTCCGTCATCCTTTTCAATTCTTTTCTTCTGCTCCCGCTTAATTCGATACTGATCAAAGAGATTCCGGCCGGCGGCAAAAGCCCTGAAACCATCAATATCGTAACAAACCATAAAAGCAAGCTGCTGTTTCGGACCACCGCTTCCCTCACCTTTCCACGGGTTGGTACCAAATAAGGTGTCAATTTCAGCCCAGCGGTCGTTCATCTGATTGAATTCATCGAGCCTCTGGCTTCTGAACCATTGTTTGACATTTATCTGCTCGGGCTGAAAATGCCCTTTGCAGTAATCGTGGTTGGTAAGAAAGTAAAATTCCCTGGCACGACCCCGCTCAACTTTTCTGTCAACGGCTCTCTCAAGCGGATAGGTTCTGCAGGCGGTAGGACGGTCTTTGTATACCGAACAACCCTGCTGGGTCAAAAACAGACATTGGTAACCATCTCCTGATCGAGCTTGTTTGAGGATGACAGTCGGGAAATAGGGGTTCGCACCTTTTTTGAGCTCCGTATGGGAACGCATAAAGGTTTCAGAATCGACGCCCAGACTGTTTTTCAACCTGATGATATCATACGGATAGAGGTCAAGTTCGACCTCTTTACAGCAGACGGTAAAGCATGATACCTCAGGATGGCAACGGAAGGTAAAGGCATCATCACCAAGCGGCGTCATACCCTCGGGAAATTGTTTACTGTCAGACATAGGATCCATAAAGTAGAAAAGCCGGCAAGAACAAGGTTCATTGCCGGCTTTTCAATATGGTTAATAGTGCGAGGATCAGCTTTCGTCTTCTTCCTCACCCAGATCTTCTTCGTAACCAACCAGTTCAATGATTGCCATCGGCGCCGCATCTCCCTGCCTGATACCGGTCTTGACAATTCTCGTGTAACCGCCCTGGCGGTCGGCGAACTGGTTTTGAATCTCATCAAAAAGCTTGCCCACCACATCTTTGCTCTGCATATAGCTCAGCGCCTGTCGCCGGGCATGCAGATCGCCGCGCTTGGCCAAAGTGATCATTTTTTCGGCAATGGGCTTCAGTTCCTTGGCCTTCTGCTCGGTGGTAACAATCCGCTCATGCTCGAATAGGGAAGTAACCATATTCCTGAACATTGCCTTGCGGTGTGAACTTGTTCGGCCGAGTTTTCTGCTGGATTTTCCGTGTCTCATGATTCTATCTTCAACTGATTAGTCAATCTCACTTTTCTTTTCCGGTACTTCCGGACGCTGCCAGTTGTCGAATCTCATGCCAAGCGTCAGACCCATTTCGGCAAGCAGGGTCTTGATCTCGTTCAGCGATTTCCGCCCAAAGTTCTTGGTTTTCAACATCTCCTGATCGGTCTTCTGAACTAAATCGCCAATAAAGTAAATTTCGGCATTCTTCAGACAATTGGCAGAACGTACTGACAATTCGAGATCCTCTACCGGTTTATCTAAATAAGGATTGAGAGGTTCACCTTTCTCTTCATCCTCTTCCTCCTTCTCCGGCTCTACCCGTTCTTCGTTGAAATTAATGAAAATGGACAATTGATCCTTGAGAATCTTGGCGGCATAGGCAAGTGAATCCTCTGGGGTTACACTGCCATCCGTTTCAATCTCCATGGTCAGTTTATCATAGTCGGTAATCTGGCCGACACGGGCCTGAGAAATGACGTATTGAATACGTTTGATCGGTGAAAAGATTGCGTCAATGGGGATCTGACCGATTGACAATTCGTCTTTTCCCCGACGTTCCGCCGGCAGGTAGCCCTTGCCCCATTCAACCGTCATTTCCGCGGAAAATTCCGTGTCTCGGGTAAGGGTACAGATGATCTTATCGGGATTCATCACCTCCACATAGGCTGACGGGGTGATGTCTCCGGCCCGGACTTCACCGGGGCCCTTCTTTTCAACAACGATCTTCTGCGGCTCTTCACAGTTGAGTTTGAGGCGAACCTGCTTGACATTTAAAATGATCTCGCTGACATCTTCCATCACGTCTTTCAAGGTGGTGAATTCATGCAGCGCCCCCTCGATCTTGACCGTGGTGATGGCCGCTCCCTGAATGGAAGAAAGCAAAATCCGTCTCAATGAATTGCCAATTGTAGTGGCAAATCCTCGCTCGAGCGGCTGACAGATTATTTTTGCATAGAAATCGCTGTGGCTGTCTTTGTCCGTCTCAAGCTTTTCAGGCTTAATAAGCTCGTGCCAGTTCCTGTAAAAAGGTATGTTCTCGTCGGCAGCGTGAGTCATATCATCCCTTCGTCTATGTGTTGTAAAGCTCCTCGGGTCCTGTCGTCTAAACAGTTTACCGATCGTACAGTCAACAAAACCTCGTTGCTTACGGCTGTCAGAGCTTTCAATTGATAACGACGGATCCCCCGAATCAACAGAACCGGGAGCCCGTCGAATTTCCTATTACCTGGTTATTTCGAGTACAGTTCGACAACGAGCTGTTCCTGAATCGGCATGGTCAGCTCTTCTCTATTCGGTAACGCCTTAATTGTCGATGTATACCCTTTTTTATCCAATTCGATCCAACTCGGTACACCACGTCGCTCAACGGCTTCGAGGCTGTCGTTGATCAGAGCATTGGCACGACTCTTCTCTTTGATAGAGACCTGATCTCCAACAGATACCTGGAATGAGGGAATATTGACCTTTTTACCATTAACGAGCACGTGTTTGTGCCTGAGCAACTGGCGCGCCTGATTTCTGGATAAGGCAAAACCCATCCTGAATACTGAGTTGTCCAGTCTCCGTTCAAGCATGATCAAAAGATTCTCACCGGTGACGCCTTTTTGCAGATCGGCTTTTTTAAAGTACTGCCTGAACTGACCTTCGAGCATGCCGTACATGCTTTTGACTTTCTGTTTTTCCCTGAGCTGAACCGCAAAATCAGATTGTTTTCTGAAACGTGCCTGACCGTGCTGTCCCGGGGCGTATGCTCTGCGCTCAAACGAACACTTGTCGGAGTAGCACCTATCCCCTTTCAAAAACAGTTTAAGTCCTTCACGCCTGCAGCGTCGACACGCTGCCCCTGTATCTCTAGCCAACTTCGCCTCCGTTGATTAAATACTGAAAAGCCTCTCAGATGAACAAGATGCACCAACTAAACGCGACGGCGTTTAGGGGGCTTGCAACCGTTGTGCGGTATCGGGGTCACGTCATAGATGCGGGTTACCTCAAGACCGGCGTTGAGCAGTGCCCGCAGGGCAGCTTCACGTCCGGGTCCGGGACCTCTGATCTTGACTTCAACTTTTTTCATCCCCTGATCAGTTGCCTTTTTGGTTGCATCGGCAACCGCATTCTGAGCGGCGAACGGTGTAGACTTACGGGATCCTTTAAATCCCAACACACCTGGACTACACCAGGAAACCACGTTTCCCTGCTTATCGGAAATTGTGACGATTGTATTGTTGAAGGTCGAATAAATGTGTACGATACCTTCAAGAACATTCTTTTTAACTTTGCGCTTAGACTGTATTTCCGTCTTCTTTGCAGCTGCCATACTATCTACCTGTCAGATTTAAATAATTATTTCCGGCGTACGGCTCCACGACGGGGGCCTTTTCTTGTCCGGGCATTGGTTTTGGTTTTCTGCCCTCTCACCGGCAATCCCAGACGATGGCGCCGGCCGCGGTAGCAGCCGAGATCCGTCAGCCGCTTGATATCCATGGACACTTCCCTGCGCCGGTCCCCTTCGACAACAAAATCGCTTTCAATCACCGTGCGGATTCGATTAACGTCGTCGCCGCTCAGATCGTCGCTGTCCATCGTGTAGGGAAGATCAACCGCATCGAGAATCTTCCGGGCCGAAGTCAAACCAATCCCATAAATATAGGTTAAGGCCCGATCCATACGTTTGTTCTTGGGAAGGTCAACTCCTGCTATACGTGCCAAGATTTCTCTCCTTTACTCTAATTTCCGGATGGATGAATTATCCTTGTTTTTGCTTATGTTTTTTTACCTTGCAGGATACGCGGACAACACCGTTCCGTTTGTACACTTTGCAGTAACTGCACATCTTTTTTACCGATGATCGTACTTTCATGGTGCTACCTCTACTATTTCCTTTTCTTGGCGTTCTTTGCCCTGAACGTCACTCTGCCGCGCGTCAGGTCATAGGGAGAAAGCTCAACAATTACCCGGTCCCCCGGCAGAATCTTAATGAAGTGCATCCGCATTTTGCCGGAGATATGGGCCAGAACTTTATGACCATTGTCCAGTTCCACCCTGAACATTGCATTGGGCAACGGCTCAATGATCGTTCCTTCAACCTCTATTGCTTCTTCCTTAGCCATAAATTATCCTGATTTAATCAATAATCGTCGTCGAAACGGACTAGTGTAATACACAATAATAAAAAAGAGAAGTACTATTTCCGCTCTTAATTAAACGGTGCCCGTGAGCTTAACACCAGCGGCCCATCAGCCATGACCGCCACCGAATGCTCAAAATGGGCGGATGGTTTTTTGTCACTGGTTATTACCGTCCAGCCGTCGCCCAACACCTTGACCTTATGAGTGCCCACATTGACCATCGGCTCGATTGCCAGAACCATCCCTTCCTGCAACCTTGGGGAACTGTTGTTCTGAACAAGATTTGGAATCTCCGGCCCCTCATGGAGCGAAGTACCAATCCCATGTCCGACAAACTGCCGGACGATGGAAAACCCGTTTTTCTCAACATGGTCCTGAACGGCTGCCGAAACATCGGAGATCCGATTGCCGATCCTGACCTGTTCTATTGCTTTCTGCAGCGATTCGTCGGTTATTTTAAGCAGTTTATGTTTGATGCTGTCGATTTTTCCAACAGGGATCGTTACCGCCGAATCACCGTAATATCCTTTGTAAAAGGTGCCAAAATCAACCGAGATGATATCACCCTTTCTTAATTTCCGTTTTCTGGACGGGATGCCATGCACCACTTCTTCGTTGACCGATACACACAAACTTCCCGGAAATCCGCGATACCCTTTAAAAGCCGGAACCGCTTTTCTTTTCAGGCAGAGTCTCTCTGCCAACCGGTCAAGCTCGAAGGTGGTGATCCCCGGTTCAACCGTTTGCTGCAACATCACCAGGACTTCTGCAACGATCCTGTTGGCATCTTCCATGATCCGGATTTCGTCACGGTTCTTGACCGTGATCGATTTACCGGCTGGAGCGCTGGACGAAGCAGACACCTGCTATCTCCTACCCTTGATTCTCCCCTGTTTCATGAAGCCTTCGTAATTTCTCATTACCAGGTGAGACTCAATCTGGGAAATTGTGTCAATACCGACACCGACGATAATCAGCAAAGCCGTGCCGCCAAAATAAAAGGGCAGACTCAGCTTGGAAATCAAAATGGTCGGCAAAACACATACCGCACTCAAATAAATGGCACCGATAACCGTCAGTCTGGTCAGGGCCTTATCGATAAACTTAGCGGTTCGTTTTCCCGGCCTGATACCTGGAATAAAGCCGCCGTTTTTTCGTAAATTCTCAGCCACGTCTTCAGGCTTGAACTGTACAGCCGCATAAAAGAAGCAGAAGAAGACGATTAAACCGATAAAACAGATATAGTAATAAACGGTACCCGGCGACATGGCGGCGGAAACCCGCTGCACCCAATCGATCTGGATAAAGCTGCCGATGGTTGCCGGAAACATCATGATCGATGAGGCAAAAATCGGCGGGATAACGCCTGACACATTGATCTTCAGCGGCAGATGCGAACTCTGACCGCCGTAAACCTTGCGGCCTACTACCCGCTTGGCATACTGAATCGGTATACGCCGCTGGGCGGTCTCGAAGAAAACGATCAGCCCGATCACTCCCAGCATCATCAAGATGATAAACGGTACGAAGAAGACCTGAATCTCACCAGCTTTCACCAGTTCAACCGAGTTAATAATCGCTGAAGGACCACGAGCCACAATACCGGCAAAAATAATCAGGGAAATTCCGTTGCCGACACCGCGCTCGGTCATCTGCTCACCGAGCCACATCAGAAAAGCGGTTCCCGAGGTAAGGGTGATCATGGTCATCAGTTTGAACTGAACACCAGGATCCAGAACAATCATCTCGCCACCGGGGCCGGTCATACCTTCAAGGCCGACGGCGATGAAAGAACTCTGGATAATACTGAGGACAACTGTACCGTACCTGGTATACTGGGTGATCTTACGGCGCCCGGATTCCCCTTCTTTTTTCAGCGATTCAAGCTGGGGAATAACGACGGTGAGCAGCTGCATGATAATTGAGGCGCTGATGTAAGGCATGATTCCGAGGGCAAAAATGGAGAAATTCTCCAGTGCACCACCGGAAAACATGTTGAACATGCCGAACAGGGTGCCCGCATTCTGCTGAAAAAAGGCTGTTAACGCTTCACTGTTGATACCGGGCGTCGGAACCTGTACACCGATCCGGTATACCGCCAGCATCATCAGGGTGAAAAGCAGCCTTTTTCGTAATTCAGGAATCTGTGCTGCGCTTTGCAATCCGCTCATAATAGTCCTTAGACGTTAAAAAGCGGCCGCCATTGAAGGCTCGGCCACTTAAACAGAACTTCTCTCTGTCACTACTCTGGTGCCGGCGTATTCTCGGTCACTGAACCGCCCGCTTTCTCAATCAACTCTTTGGCTTGGGCACTGGCTTTTTCGACTTTTACCGTCACACCTTTGGTAATCTCGCCGTTGGCAAGAACTTTTGCCTTCCGGCCGGCCTTAACGAAACCGGCCTCGATCAGCGTCTGAGTGGTAATCTCCTGACCTGCCTCAAACGAGTCGAGCTGGGTCAGACTGACGATGTCGAATTCTTTACGGAATTTGTTGCTGAAACCGCGTTTTGGCAGGCGCCTCTGGAGCGGCATCTGACCACCCTCAAAACCGGGTTTAGATTTGTATCCTGAACGCGATTTGGCTCCTTTATGACCGCGGCCGGAAGTCTTTCCAAGTCCGCTGCCCGGTCCACGGCCAACCCGCTTACGGTCCTTTTTCGATCCCTTCTGGGGAGAGAGATTTGTCAGTAATATCATTTATGCCTCCTCCACACGAACGAGGTGAGAAACCTTGGCAAGCATACCCCTTATTTCCGGAGTATCTTTGCGCGTTACCGTTTTATTCATTTTCGTTAGCCCAAGCCCTGTCAATGTTGCCCGAATCTTCCGGGTACTGCCGATTCCGCTCTTAACCTGGGTAAAGGTAATTGTATCAGCCATCTGACTACACCATTAATCTTTTGATGAACTATTGCTGCGCTGCTTTCAGTCTTGATCTCAGCCCCAGATCAGGCCAGGATCTCTTCAACTGTTTTGCCACGCAACTCAGCGATTTTATGAGCACTTCTCAGCCTTCTCAAGCCATCCAAGGTGGCCTTAACCATATTGTGCGGATTGTGAGAACCGAGACATTTGGTCAGGATATTTCCGACCCCTGCCGCCTCGAGTACGGCCCGAACCGGACCACCGGCGATAACTCCGGTACCGGCTGATGCCGGTTTAAGCAGAACCTTGCCGGCGCCATATCGACCGGTAATCTCATGCGGTATTGAAACGTCGGTAAGGGAGACGGAACTCATATCCCTGCGAGCTCTTTCAATGCCTTTACGGATAGCCTCAAGAACCTGGTTGGCTTTGCCAAGACCATAGCCGACTTTGCCGTTGCCGTCGCCGACAACCACGATTGCACTGAAGCTGAATCGGCGTCCGCCTTTTACAACTTTGGCAACCCTGTTAATATAAACAATTTTCTCAATGAGTTCGTCGGCCGCTTCGCCTTTCGAACGTTTAAAATCAGACAAGGGACACCCCCATTAATACGAGTTAAAAATCCAATCCGCCTTCACGGGCACCATCAGAAAGAGCCTTAACACGACCGTGATAGAGGCAGCCGCCTCGATCAAATACGACCTTGGAAATACCTGCCGCTTTTGCTTTTCCGGCGATCAGGATGCCTACTTTCTTGGCATCCCCCGTTTTTCCTTTTTCGTCTTCACTATCGAAATCTTTATCAACCGTTGACATCGAAACCAGCGTCGCTCCCGCAGAATCGTCGATCAACTGCGCATAGATATGTTTGCTGCTCTTGAATATGCGCAAACGCGGCCGCTCACTCGTGCCAACAACATTTTTACGAATCCGTTTGACCCTTTTTTGCCGGGCAACGGTTCTGGGATTTGTTTTTGTCATCGTCTCTATCTCTACCAGTTAGATATCATCAAATTTACGTTCTTACGCAACTGCAGCCGCACCTGTCTTACCAGCTTTACGCTGGACGTATTCGCCTTCGTACCGGATTCCTTTGCCCTTGTAAGGTTCGGGTTTACGGATGGCGCGGATCTGGGCGGCAGCCATACCAAGTGCTTCCTTATCAATTGACTCCAGGATAATGGTCGTGTTGTTGTCAACACTGCCAGAAACAATCTCGGGGAGTTTGAACTGCACCGGGTTCGAATAGCCAACATTGAGCGTCAGGGTCTTGCCTGAAGCACTGGCACGATAGCCAACTCCTTCGATAACCAGAACCTTTTTGAATCCCTGCTCTACACCAATCACCATATTGCTGATCAGTGACCTGGTTAAGCCACGGAAGGCATTGATTTTTTTATCATTTTCACCGCCGCTCACGAGTATCTGGTTATCTTCTATCTTCAATCCCATCTCGGGACGGACGGTGCGACTCAAACTGCCTTTTTTACCGGTTACGGAAATATTCTGGCCTTTAATCTCAACCTTGACACCCGCCGGGATCTCTATGGGCATTTTTCCAATTCGGGACATTTTTTCCTCCGTTAATCGGTATTTTCCTACCAGACCTGGCAAAGAATCTCACCGCCGCTGTTCATCTTTCTGGCGGCCCGATCCGTTACCAACCCTTTGGATGTTGAAATAATAGAAACACCGAGTCCGTTCAGAACTACAGGAATGGAACCTGCCCGGGCATACTGCCTAAGCCCCGGTTTACTGACTCGCTTCAGACCGGTAATAACCGATTCGCCGTCAGGTCCGTATTTCAGATTGATGATCAATGTGCCCTGGGGACCATCGTCGGTAGCTTCCCATCCTACAATATAACCTTCTTCCTGCAGGACTTTGGCAACATTCACTTTGATTCTTGATTTCGGCATCTCAACCGAATCAAATTTCACCATTACTGCATTTCGTATCCTGGTCAGCATGTCTGCCAGGGGATCACTCATTGACATCGCGAACACTCCTTATATGATTCTCGTCATTGACTTGACCAGCACGCTACCAACTTGACTTGGTTACGCCGGTGATTTCACCCTTTGAGGCCATGGTCCTGAAACAAATTCGGCAGACGCCGAATTTCCTGATATAGGCCCGCGAACGCCCGCAAAGCGGACAACGATTATATTTGCGAACCTTGAATTTGGGTTCACGCTGTGCTCGAGCAATTATTGATTTCTTAGCCAAACCAACCTCCGAATAAGTACTGTATCTGCGCTTTTGTCTTATTTTCTAAACGGCATTCCCATCAGTCTCAGCAGTGACAAGCCTTCGGCGTTGGTCGGCGCTGAGGTGACAATTGAAATATTCAAGCCTTTGATCTTGTCGATCTTATCGTAATCAATCTCCGGGAATATAATCTGTTCCTTAACCCCTAAAGAGTAATTACCACGGCCGTCAAAGGCTTTGGGTGTCACCCCCCTGAAGTCGCGAACCCGGGGCAGAGCGATATTTACCAGCTTGCTGAAGAAATCGTACATCTTGTCGCCGCGAAGCGTCACCCGGCAGCCGATCGGCATGCCTTCTCTGAGCTTGAAAGTAGCGATTGATTTCTTGGCATTGGTAATCACCGCTTTCTGGCCGGCGATCAGGGTCAGCTCCTGAGTCGCACCTTCAATAATTTTCGGGTTCTGTACGGCCTCTCCAAGTCCCATGTTGAGAACGATTTTTTCAAGCTTGGGAATCTGCATGATATTGATGTAACCGAACTCTTCCTTCAACGCCGGTACACAATCATTGTTATAAAAATCTTTAAGCGCACCCATGTATAACTCCTAACATCACTCGTTGCTGTGACCTGTTATTTACTTTCGATAGATTCGCCGCATTTCTTGCAAAAGCGAACTTTTGTTCCATCTTCAAGAACTTTCCTGCCGACCCTGCCGGTCTGCGTACACTCGGGGCAGATGAGCTGGAGATTGGAAACATGAATCGGAGCCTCGCGCTCTACGATCTGTCCCTGCTGACTCGCATCACGCGGTTTGGTGTGCCGCTTGATCATATTGATGCGTTCCACCGTTGCCTTACTGTCAGCGGGAAACACTTTTAAGATCTTCCCTACCCGTCCTTTATCCTTGCCGGTGATTACTTCGACCTGATCATCCGCCTTCAGGTAATTTTTGCCTTTTGCCATGATTCTACCTATTCTTGATTCTAATATCCTTATATCGGCTCTACAGCACTTCGGGAGCCAGCGAAATAATTTTCATAAATCCCTGATTCCTCAGCTCCCGGGCAACCGGCCCGAAAATACGGGTGCCAATCGGTTCGCCCGCAGGAGAAAGAATGACGGCGGCATTTTCATCAAATTTCACCCAGGTATCGTCCATCCGTTTCATCTCTTTCTTGGTTCGGACGATAACGGCCGTCATGATGTCCCCCTTCTTGACTTTGGCATGGGGGATCGCCTCTTTCACTGTAACTACGATAACATCGCCGATACCGGCATATCTTTTTCTTGTGCCGCCGAGGACCCTGATGCACAGCACCTTGCGTGCTCCGGAGTTGTCGGCCACATTCAGCATTGTTTCTGTCTGTATCATAATCTCACCTGACTCTCTATCCGCCCATACAGGCTGTCAATCGATGTAACACTATTCCGCTAGACCGCCTGTTCAAGAACCGACTTGACCCGCCACCGTTTTCTTTTGCTCAAAGGCCGACACTCTTCAATCAGTACCACATCACCGACATTACAGCTGTTTTTCGGATCATCGGCGAGATACTTGACGCTTGTCTTAATGTATTTGCCATAAAATTTATGGCGAAACTTTCTTTCAACTCGGACGACTACCGTCTTTTCCATCGCGTTGCTGACAACTGAGCCTGTCCTGGTCTTTCGTATTTTTCTATTTTCGCTCATAACGTGATTTCACTTTGTTTTGACGCGTTTACCCGCTTTAAAAAACAGCTTAACCCACCGCTTTTTCGTTAACAACGGTTCTAATCCGCGCAATATCCTTTTTAATTTTTTTCATACGCGAGGTGTCTTCCAGCGGTCTCAACTGATGCTGAAAAGAAAGACTGCCAAGTTCTTCTCGAAGCTCCGCCTCTTTTTTGGCAAGATCTTCCTCGCTCATATTTTTGAATTCATCGGCTTTCATAGCGTACTCCTTTTAGAAATTACCTTGGTCCTAAAAGGAAGTTTATTTCCGGCAAGGGTAAGCGCCCGTACAGCCAGTTCCTCATCAACACCCGCCAGCTCGTAAAGAATTTTGCCGGGCTTGACCGGAGCAACCCACAACTCGGGACTTCCTTTACCTTTACCCATCCTGGTTTCAGCCGGTTTCTTGGTTACCGGTTTGTCCGGAAAAACCCTGATCCAGACCTTGCCGCCACGCTTGATCTTCCTGTTGATGGCAACACGGGCGGCTTCAATCTGCTGAGCCGTCATTTTGCCTCTGCTCGTTGCTTTCAGGGCAAAATCACCGAAGGAAATGGATGAACCGCGCTGGGCCGTGCCTCGCAATTTCCCTTTGAATACTTTTCTATGTCTTACCTTTCTGGGACTTAACATGTCTTACTCCGAAAATTATCTAAACTGAGCTCAACCCCTATCTCAGTTTTCGCCTTCTTGTTCATCAAGAACTTCACCGTGGAAGATCCACACTTTCACTCCGATGATTCCGTATGTGGTTTTGGCTTCAGCCAGCGCATAATCCACATCGGCACGCAGGGTGTGCAGCGGTACCCTTCCTTCACGAACCCATTCGCTTCTTGACATTTCAGCTCCACCTAGACGACCGGCACAAGAGATCTTAATCCCCTGAACGCCGAATCTGAGGGCGGAGTTGACCGCTTTTTTCATTGCCCGCCTGAACGCCACCCTACGCTCAAGCTGAGAAGCAATCGATTCGGCAACTAACTGGGCATCAGCCTCAGGTCTTCTGACCTCCTGGATGTCCAGAGTAACCGGCCGGTCAACAAACTGTTCGAGATCTTTTTTCAATGTTTCAATCTCGGCACCCTTTTTACCGATGACGATACCGGGACGGGCAGTGAAAAGTTTGATTCTGATTTTGTCGCCGGTGCGTTCAATTTTGGTTTTTGACAGACCGGCATGATAAAGACGCTTTTTCAAATACTTACGAATCTTCTGATCTTCAATGAGATAGGAAGAATAGTCTTTATCGGCATACCAGATCGAATCCCATGTACGGGTGATATTCAATCTGAGTCCTATTGGATTAACCTTCTGGCCCAAAATAATCCTCCAACTGAGTAGCTTTGTGTTTTTATTTCACTTATTCAGCTATTTCTAACGAGTGATTGATTACGCTTCATCCAAAATTACGGTTATATGGCTGGTCCGTTTGATAATCCTGGTGGCCCGGCCCATCGCCCGTGGACGGATCCGTTTCAACGACGGTCCTCCGTCTACGGCAATCTTCTTAATGAAGAGATTGTCCACATCCACCTGATCATCCTGTGTTGCATTGGCAACGGCCGACTCGATCACCTTGCGCAAAATCCCTGCTCCTTTTTTAGGCATGAACTTCAGCGTGGTAATTGCCTGATCGACATTCATCCCGCGCACAACATCGGCAACCAGCCTGGCTTTCTGTGGTGAAATACGGATATATTTTCCTACGGCTCTCGTTTCCATTTTATCTGCTCCCAATACCTAAAAATGTCACTAACTTCCTATTTCTTCCGATCCGAGGTGTGACCGTAAAAGGTTCTGGTTGGCGAAAACTCTCCAAGTTTGTGGCCGACCATGTTCTCGGTAACGAAAACCGGTATAAATTTTCTACCGTTGTGAACGGCAAAGGTTAAACCGACCATCTCTGGAGTCACATCGGAACGACGCGACCAGGTCTTGATAACTTTGCGGGACCCGGATTCAATCGCCTGCTCCACTTTCTTGGTCAGATGATCGTCAACAAACGGGCCTTTTTTTACTGAACGAGACATTATCTACTCCTTATTATGATCTCCGCTTGACAATCATCTTGTCAGACGCATTTTTTCTTCTCGTTTTGTAACCTTTGGTCGGCTTCCCCCATGGGGTACACGGATGACGACCACCCGAGCTTTTACCTTCACCACCACCCATCGGATGATCCACCGGGTTCATTGCCACTCCGCGAACACTCGGTCGTTTGCCGAGCCAGCGGGTTCTGCCGGCTTTGCCGAGTTTGCAGCTCTCGTATTCGCGGTTGCCAACCTGACCGATGCAGGCGCGACAGAGATGATGAAATTTGCGCACCTCGCCGGAAGGCAGCCTGACCAGGACATGGCTTCCTTCTTTGGCCATCAACTGGGCTGAAGCACCGGCACTGCGAACCAGCTGGCCGCCCTTGCCGATTTTCATCTCGATGTTATGAATAATGGTACCCAACGGAATGTTTGCCATCGGCAGACAGTTACCGGGCTGAATATCGACATTGTCACCGGCAACAACCTGATCACCGACGGCGATCCCGTCCGGGGCCAGAATATATTTCTTCTCACCGTCGAGATAGCTGAGCAGGGCAATATTTGCCGACCTGTTAGGATCGTACTCTATGGATACGACCTTGGCGGTGGTGTCTGTCTTGTTTCGTTTGAAATCGATAATCCGGTATTTCCGTTTGTGACCTCCGCCACGATGGCGGGCGGTGATCCGTCCGTAATTATTACGGCCTCCACTTCTGGAGAGACTCGTCACCAGGCTCCGCTCGGGCCCACTGGTCGACAAATCAGGATTCTTTGTTGACACATGATGTCTTTTACCGGGTGATGTTGGTTTATACGTTTTTATGGCCATGATTTCCCAATCGCTCCATCCTTTGCGTTGGTCTTAGTGTCTACGGTTACTCTTTTTCTGATCCTTGTTACAGTTCGTCGACGAAGCTGATTTCTCCTTCGATCAGTGTAACGTAGGCCTTCTTCCAATCTTTGGTGTAACCGATATAGCGTCCAACTCTCTTCTGTTTGCCACGCATGGAAGTTGTCCGAACATTGCCAACCTTGACGTTGAACATCTTTTCGACAGCTTCCTTGATCTCGATTTTGTTTGCTCCAGGGTCAACCTTGAATACCACCTGATTGTTCAACTCCTGCTGCAGGCTTGCCTTTTCGGTGAGGCAGGGGCCCTTTAAAATAGTGTACATATCTTTCATGCCGTAAACCTCTCTTCCAAGCCTTCGATAGCCGGCTGCAGGAGCACAAGTTTCTCATGGAGAAGGATATCGTAAACGTTCACCCCTTCTGATTTGAGAACTTTGTATCCCGGAACATTGCGCGAGGACATGCTTAATTCTTCGTTTTCAGAGTCAACAATGATGAGGGCATTATTCAACTCCAGGACTTCCATAATAGAGACAAAGTCCTTGGTCTTGATCGCCTCCATGGTGAAATTATCCAGGACAACGAGGTTGCCTTCCTGGAAACGCGCCGACATCGCCATCGTCACAGCCTGTTGTCTCACCTTGCGGTTAAGCTTGAAGCTGTAATCACGCGGTTTGGGCCCAAAAGCCGTACCACCACCGCGCCAGATCGGTGATTTCCGAGTACCGGCACGAGCCCGGCCGGTACCTTTCTGCCGCCAGGGTTTGGCGCCTGAGCCTTTGACCTCTTTCCGGGTCTTGGTGCTGGCGGTTCCTGCCCTTTTTGCTGCCCGCTGCTGACGGACCACATCGTGGAGTACGTAAGTCTTAACTTCACGATTAAAGATCTGGTCGTTTAATTCGACCTCTCCGACCTTCTCGTTCTTTACATTTTTTATTTCTACCGTTGACATTTGTTTCTCCTTGGACCGGTTTGACCTGACTGTTACTTAGTAAATATCTTCAGCAAACCGTTCTTGGCCCCGGGAACGGAACCTTTTAAGAGCACGACGTTTTCTTCCGGTCTGACATCAATAACGGTGATATTCTTTTTCAGAACCGTATCGTTGCCCATACGTCCCGGCATTTTCTTTCCTTTGATAACCCTGCTCGGCCAGGCACTGCAGCCGATTGATCCAGGTTTCCGATGAAATCCTGAGCCGTGGGCGGCGCCGCCGCCCTTAAAACCGTGACGCCGCATAACACCCTGGAAACCCCGGCCTTTGCTGCGCCCCTGGACATCCACCAAACCACCTATGGAAAGGACGGTGTCAAGCGGCAACTGCTGCCCAACTTCAAACTCGTCAGGATTTTCAACACGAAATTCGCGGACATGATAAAAACCGTCCGCTCCCGCCTTCTTGAAATGTCCGGCCTGGGGTTTACTTACCCGACTCGGCTTCTTCGCATCAAAACCAAGCTGAATGGCATTGTAACCTTCACCTTTAACGGTTTTTACCTGAAGTACCGTACAGGGACCGGCTTCGACGACGGTCACCGGAATAGCAAATCCAAGTTCGTCATAGACGCGGGTCATTCCAACTTTCTTACCCAATATACCTATTGTCTTTGGCATAATCGTACCCGATGCTTCAATTAATCTATCTTATGAGCCTCTTGCAAAACTCATTTCATCAGTAACCAGTCAATTTAAGGAGTTGATCCGCAAACAAAGCGACAACCCCAAACATCAGGTGCATCATAACCTTATCGGGGCCACGAACCATC
>Ga0056106_100014_pt1 | contig 33583 bp, 50 predicted proteins | sample WorMetcrassitun1_FD_77012 | JGI IMG/M metagenome (GOLD analysis project Ga0056106, IMG submission 77012) | Marine gutless worms symbiont microbial communities from Max Planck institute for Marine Microbiology, Germany - Olavius crassitunicatus.1 ... | reverse complement strand
TGAGTGAAATGAACGCCGATTGTCGAGACGACACGATTTTGGGTGAAGCTGAAGGTCTGGGCCAGTGGATCGCGCTGTCTTGCCCGTCAACGCCAGACGGTACGGAACGACCGGCATGCGTAATGATACGCGGCGGAATCCGCTGTACGATGGTCTACCGGCGTACGATGATGCGGTTGACAACAATGCGCTGGATTCGGGTGATGACCAGCGGATCGTTGGCCTGCAGGTTGGTCTGGGCCGAATAGGTGCCGTCGGTGACCTCGACAATCCGATCGCCGTTGCGGACATTGGACGGAATCACAAAGGATGCGCTCACCCGTCCGGCATTATCAGCGGTGAGGTTGGAAGCGACCACCTGACCGTCACAACGCACGGTGACCACGGTGGCGCTGAGCGTGAAGTTGGAACCGACTACGGCGATACCAGTCTGTCCCCGGCGGCCGATATTCGGTGCGATCTTCACTGCGACATCTGGTTTCTCAAAGACTGCGTAAGGGCTGATATTTTTCTTCTCGGACCAGTCGGTCTGTTCGATCAGGGCATCCTCCGTGCCGGAAAGCAGCACCAGACTTTCCTTGATCAGCGTGTCACTTGCGCCCTAGTCGACTTCGAGCAGGTTGGGTACGGGGGAAGCGCGATCCGGCCCCACAAATTGACTTGCGCCATCAATCCTGGCGCTCCATTCGCTGTGATAAATATTTGACTGGGCGTCATTGGAAAAATCGTCCGAGTAGACGCCTTTCTTGGTTTGCGCGTCCCGGTTTTACAGCTCGTTGTTCATCTGGAACTGGGCGTCGCTGTATTTAAGGTCCTCCACGTCGTCGATGATCTCGTGAATCTGATCCATGATGATACGGGTCAATCCGAAGCTGATGATGCTCGTTTCAACCGAATTGAGTGGACAGTCGACGCTGCAGAGTCCCAGTGTGTCCTCGGATACAACCGGTAGTTTGGGAAAATTAGCCGGCGCACCTTCCTCGCCGATCGTAGCGTAAATGATATCTTTGCGGCCCAAATAGTAATCGTAATCGACACTGCAGTTGGAGCCGTCCACAGGGTCGTTGCCGAGTCCGGTCCGGCCGAAGTTGACCAAGCTCAGATTGCCCAAGGCGATCTGCGCCGGGGACATGGTCAGGTCGCTGGTATTGGATGCGAGCGAGTTACCACCGATGATCTCGTCCACGCCGTCATCGACGTAGGTGGTGACCCCGGAAGCAACCTCTTTGAGAAGCTCAAGATCGGCCCGATCGGTGTTTTGCGAACCACGATAGACGCGACAGCCGGTGGTTTCGTTGACCGGCAACCAGGACAACTTATTGATTTCACCGGCCAGGGTATCGCGGGAGATAACCTTGGCAGCGTCGTATTCGGTCTCGCCGGAAGTGTCCAGAACTGTAACATGATAGAAATGTTCTCCGACAGATGAATGGCAGGATTCGCTGAACCATCCGGCGTTCACATAATCCGTTCCTTTGATCATTTGCTTGGTATGGGTCCAGCGCACGGTGTAGGTGATGCCGATGGCCGGTTCGCTGTCTATCCCGAGCCAGTCCACATAATTGCCGGACTGCTGTCAGTCCACGCCTTCCTGAAAAACGGTCGCGCCCTGGCTTACTTCGAGGATATCCGCCACCGGATTCGGGGCCAGCAGATCCTCGTCGCCTTCCACCGAGTCGCTGGTGATATTGGAAACGATCTCGACGATGGCCTCGACCTGGGCGCCCTCCTTCAATGGTGTGCTGTTAAGGGCATAGCGCCGAGTGCCGACGTTGTATGTCTTCTGCTCGCTGCGCACCGATTTGGTGGCAGTGGATTTGGGAGTCATCGTGGTTGTCGGCAGGTCTTTTTGCAGGCGATAACTCTGGATATAGGCCCGTTCGGCGTTAGTGATGACTTCGACGTTGTCCCCGTCGCCGTCACCGATAAAGCTGTTCAGCCCATTGACCAGGTAGCTGCCCGCCTGGTCGAAGGTTCGTTCGGTCGGGTTCTGGAGCAGCGAATTCAAGCCCTCGGCCGCAACGAAGGAGAGCTGATCCTCAGTGATGGAAGAGACCGTGATGCGACTGCCGGGAATCGTCTCCAGGAGATCCCGGGGGATACGTGTTGGACTTTTCCTGGACCGTAGCGACGACGTCATCGGTTTCCCGGTCGAACTTGTAAATGGGAACGGCTTTGCGTTCGAGAACGTTATTGGGCAGCGTCTCACCGCTCGTGTCATGGTCTTTCAGTGTCAGAACCCATTTTTCACGCTCGACGGTGAACTCGCCCGTGGCCGGATTGATGAGCGTCGCGTCCTGGTTGTAACCGTAGTTGTATTTGAACAGCTCGACGTAAACATAGTCCATGCCCGATGTCTTGGCGGGATCGTAGGTCAGAACCGCGCCAGGAACCTGCTCTAGATAACCGTCGAAACAGACTATCCCTTCGGCCACGGTCAGTACGTTGTCGGTGATCGACACCCCGGGCCCGCTGATGACCGCCCCCTCCTTGAAGAGCATGTCAGCGATCTTTTTGCGCTCGAGGTTGATGATTTCCTGCTGCTCGTTCAGTTCCGAGTCGAGCAGGTCGCGATCCTGATGGTAGCGGATCTGCTTATAGTTTTTTATCGGGTCGAATGTATCACGCGAGATGGACATGGTTGCTTCTCCTAAATTTTGATAACCCCGACCAGTTTCGCCGGCGTATCGAAGATTTTGTTGAGGTCGGGGATGTTTTTCGCTTCGTACAGGCACCCGGACGTGAGCACTTCGCCACATAATCCGATTGAAGAGCGTCGATATAGGCCGCATCACCACCGAAGAATCCATACTCACGGGTGGTGATGCCGTTGGCCTCGCTTTCCTCGAGGCGGAAAACACGCCGATGGTCTGTATCTCCTAGGCGGTCTCGATGTAATGGATACCGTTGACGACGAGTGTTCCTTCCGGATTTTCCTTGAGAAAGATGCGCTTGTAATGTTTCTTTCTCGCTCGTTCGGTTTTTAGTGCCGCCTGATCGATATCCGGCGCGGGAGGGTTGAGCGGGTCGATAAATATGGTATCACCGTCGCCGATAACGCAGTGAGTGATCCCGTCGATGGGTTCTCCCATCAACAGCCTCGCAGTGAGGATGCAGCCGGTTTTAACAATAAGCTCCAGTGACATATGTATTCCTCCTTCAGGTCTGGATCGCGTGGCTTTCGTTTATCAGCGCAGCGAAGATTATTTGTCCGATGTCAGAGTCGCTTTCCGGCTGATGAACCATGCGTTGTTCGGTGTCCGTGTAGCATTCGATGGCAGCCGAAACCGCCTGGCCGTGTATCGCCATTGGTTGAAAATGGGCGTATCATCAGCACGGAGACATCTGTTTTGTATTGAGAGAAGCGGACAACCCACACGCGAGCATCGAATTCCCGCAGCAATGAATGCACGATCCTGGTTTGCGAGTCGGCTTCGACGGTAAATGGCGTCCATATACGCATGGCGGTGTTCGTATCGCGTCCCGCCGTTCGTATCGAACTTGTCGCCCCGATGGCCTCGAAAATAGCCGCCGGAAGAACCGGCCCCTGGGCACGATTCATCGGGACCGCACGTCCGGCGTGTGGTTGTAGTGTAAAACGATTGACGTTATGGGTTGCCACGTCTCAATCTCCAGCGAATTCGATACGCCACGCCGATCATCCGGGACGTCCGAAATTGTGGTACGACTAATGCGGCTTTCTTGATTATTGCCTTCTTGTTTCCTTGTCTTACAGCCATCTCTCTATTCCTTCACCGCATACCAACCCGATCCGGAGATATTGAAAATCCGGTAGGTCGATCCTCTCATGTCGAGCACATCCTCTGAGTCAGCGGCTCCGCTTCCGATGGCGTAGACTTCAATCAGCTCACCGCGCATCTCTTTGTAGGCGCTTGATGTATGGGCTAAACATGGTAAGCAGGCCATAACGCTTGTCCTGGTTTGACGCATTTTGGAAATTGCCGTACGCCGTCGCCGATGATCCGGCTTGACCGGTGATGCTGGACCAGCCGTCGAACTTGTTCACGGCGTAAAAGGTGTTCGGCATGCTGTAGTAGCCGGTGATGACCGGCTGCGGGTCCTCGCCGATTTTAGTTCCGGTCGCATAATCGCTGGCGAATATTTCGATGATCACGATATTAGGCGTGGCAACCGTATCGATGGCGATAATTTTGATCCGCTCGATACTGGCGTCGTCCTTGATGATGTAATGCTGATCGGGCGTGAAGATCGATGCATCGTTGACCTGTGCCACCACGACACTACCGTTGACAATTGCGGTCTTGGTGATGACAACCGTCGAGGACCAGAACCGTTTGATGGAACCGCTGTAATGGCCGTAATAGGTCGAGACAATCTTGCTGACGACGAATACATGGTCGAGGTCGGCATACAGCCAATAAATGAAATCGGCGGTATCCTCCCGCCCGGAGATAGTTGTAACTGATGTGGAATGCTTCGTAGATACCGGTCTGGATGGTGTTGTCCCAATACTGGAAGGCAGCCACTTCAATGCGACCGGAGCTCTGTCCGATCTGAAAACGCAGATAGATATCTTCCGATCCGGATTCCCCGGCAGATTTGAATACATAGTACGGCCGGGCATCGGCGGACTGGTCGTCATGTGGTGTCCGGCCAACGGTGGTGACCAGAAAATCTTTGATCTTGTTCAGCAGGTCCAATCGGCCGCTGGTGGTTCCCTGAATACTTTGATAAGCCATGGTTCACTCCTTATAAAACGGGGTTCTCTGTTCCGGTGAGGCGCAGCTTGATATCGATCTTGTTCTGGACGGGTGTGCCCGAAAGTACCGTGCAGCGACGTCAGAAAGAGATGGTTTGATTGTGGGCCTTGGTTCTGAGGTTGAGAAGGGTGCTCTGGGTGGCGGTGTCGAGTTCGGCCTGTGTGAGCGCGAGCTTGTACCAGATCGATTCGTCGGTTTCGAACTCGTCGATCTGGTCCACAACCTACCCAGTATAGTCGTATCCTGAATAGACCGGCGCATCGGCCGCATGGGATGCGGCCACGGCGCGTCTTAACAGTCGGATTTGTGGTTCCGCCGCCGGAAAGGATCTGCGTCTGTTCGGTACCGATTACGATGTATTTCGCATCGACAAAGCTCGGTTGAGTCAGCTCTATTTCAGTCTGGATGTCATCAATCGATGCAACGAGCGTGGCCTGTTCATTGGCCACGAAAATCTGTCGGTCTTTGATTTCTCCGCCCGTGCCGTTGTAGTTGTCCGTATCCGGATTGCTGAAATCGCCTTCCGAAATCTGTTGGGTCAACTGTTCATCGAGGTATAAGTGAATTGCCATAATCTCTCCTTAAACAGGCCATTTGGTTACTTGATATTTGTTCACGGCACCCTCTGTCGCGGCCTTCTGTGCCTCACTGAAATCCTGCTGACGGAACAGCCCGCAACAGGAAGGTTCGGTGAATCGGAAACCAGCCTGATTGAGTTTCATCCGGCCGATGCGTAGCGGTCGGACCCGGTCCACGGAGAGGCGTAAAGAGGTTGTGTTGAGAGCGCGCTGGTTGAGGCTCAAAGGCACGATCCGTGGGCGTCGGAGAGAATCTGTATCCACATAGACTTCAAGCGATGCCCGTTCTCCGGTGAGGTTCGCATTGGTCAAAGTCCGGTTGTTCAGGGCATTCGCGTTGAGCCTGAATACAGGCCCTCTCCGACGCCAGAGGTTGATCAGGTCTGATGCTTCGGTGACACCGGCTTTACATCCGGCAGCAGCAACGAGCAGCGCACTGCTGTGTCCACCCTGAATCGCATTGATAACCACATCCCCATTGAGCGGTGAACGACCCAACTGGAAGCATTTCCGGTTTCTCGCTTCGATGTTGAAGCCAAAGATCTGTCTGTTCTGCAGGGCTTCCGAAGCGTCTACCTGCAGAATTGAAAAGAGGTCTTTCTGCCTGAAGCAGTAAAGGGTTTCCGCATCGGCAAAGGACAGTTTACGACGATTGAGATAGTCAGCTGACAGATTAAAGCCTGACTTTACAATATCGGCGAGGTAATCTTTGCCAGTATAAATCGGGTTACAGAAAGACATCCTGTCCTCGCGGATGGAGGTGTTAACCAGCCGTCTTTCGTTGAGCGACCTGTGATTGAGGCGCATCCTGTTTTGACGGCCATGAAAACGGGATACCTTGTTAGCGGCCCGGTCGATTTTCGGAACCATCTCCACGATGCTGGTCAGCTGCAGGTAATCATATATCCGCTGCTTGTTGGTCAGATGGCGACAGAAGCCAAAACGGCTTCTTCCCAGCACGAAGGTTTCGTCGAGAAAAGCCAGAACCACACTGCGGACATGGGTCGCATTCTGAAAATCCAGATCAGACCCGATCTCCAGAAAAGTGGCCAGCCACTGCAGGAAAAATGCCCGGGTGCCAGCCGGGTGATGAAAAGACAATGCATCCCGTACACCTTCAGTCAAGTTGAGATTGTGAACCCGATACACTCCGAGGCTAAACACATTGCCGGGGAGTTTTGCCGAACTCAATCGGGAGCTGGAATTCAACCGGAGGGCACTGCGGAAGGTTTCTTCGATCTGCCCCTCCCAGCCAATCGAGGCAAGGCTGCGATCGATGGCCGGAATGGTCCCTCTGCGCCGGTAGATTTCGACCGCTTCACGAATCAGACGACGCTGATTTTCCGACATGTCCGTGCCGTCATAGCGGTGGCCGACCAGATACGCGAGCAATGGCAGAAATCGCTCGTCACAGCGCTCCATATCAAAAATGTCGGGAAATTTATCGATCAGTTCCTTGGGCTCGTCGAGACTGGTCGCAGGGACATTGAGAAGAGTCTGCAGATCACCCGAACCGTCACGCTCACGGTAAAGCGGCGGCAGGAGGTCGATGAGTTTCTTCTCGAAGTAGGATGCCATCAAGCGGCCCTCCTGACATCGAGATTCAGCGTGCCGAGAATAGCGATTTCACCGGCTCGGATTTCGATATCCTGCTGCGGAGTGAACATGTTTACATGGCTCACACCGCACACGCCGTCGATAGCGGAAACCAGGCCGGAGAAGTGCACCGGTACGCTGAAATCCATGTGGTCGAGGGCGAAAAACTCTTCCAGCACCAGCTCGACCCTGCTGTGCACCAGATCCAGGTCTTCACCCGCATAGGCAAATATTTCCACGTCGATAGCCACAGGTCGATAGACCGGCCCAAAGAGACTGATCTCCACGGTGATCACCTTGCGACGTTCCAGACATTCAGCCAGATCAAGCTTGAGCAACCCGGACGGCATGCCACCGCCATTGGACGCGATGGTCAGATGGATGTTGTAATAACGGATGTTCTGGCAGTCGTTGGTATCGAGCGCCTTGGCCTTGGCTACACCGGGATAACCCTCGGCAAGCGCCTTGTAGTCCTGAAGCGTTACCGCCTTCCAGAGACTGCACAGTTCGGCCTGAGCCTGATTGCTGACACGTTCCAGAGTCTCGCGATCGGTTCCGCCGATAGCCGGCACCGGATTGTCGACTGTGAGGATGACTTGTTGACCGTCGAGATAAATAGGCGTCAGCAGCAGCTCATTGACCAGGTTCGCTCCGATGTTCCCAAACGCGCCCAGGATTTCGAGATAGACCATCTCGATTTCCACTCCGGCGGTTGGAACAAACCCGCGCATGCCGTCACCAAAGACGATACGAGTCTTGTCCATGGCGCCTGTGTCGGATTGAAAGTGAAGGGATTCGGCATCGCTTTCCTGGAAGTGAAGGACCTCTACCCACTCCTGGTCTTGTATCCTAATGCGGATGCTCCCTTGAACGACCGCCGTTCCGCTGAGATTGTTCGTCTGGCCCGGCTCGCCTGTGCCGGAATAGGTTTCAGTTTTGCGAATCTCCTAGCGCGCGCCCACTTCGACCGTCATCTGGCCAGTCGTGATGGTGACGGCCACGGCCTCCACCTGGCGGAGCTCGGCTTCTTTGAATTTGCCTTCGGCCAGGTCCTGGGCGGGTTCCTGACACGGCTCTTCGTGGAAGCCTTCGAACCGTTCGAAGCTGGGAACAATCTGTCCCGACTCCTGCCCCTTGAGGGCTCCATCACCGGTATTTCCGTCGACCAGGTAGGTCCGCTTACCGAGAGACAGTGCGCTCCGGTGTGATCTCGTTGTTGGCGGCATGTTCGACGGACTTTTTCCTGAGTGGATCGACGCCGGTGGTCTTCGTCTTCGTTCCGGCTCCTTTTGCCCCCTGCGATTGAGTGGACGGGCGAAAGAAACGGAGCGCACCCTTACGGTCGATGAAGTGTTCAAGGACCGCGGTGGGCTTTTTCTCCAGTTCGCAGAAATGAAAGTGCAGTTCGTCGTCTTGAATGTAAAAGGCATAGCCCGTAACTCCGTCGCCATTCCGTTCACGAGCTTTAACCGCAAGTTCCTTGAGAAACTGAGCGTCGGAGATGTTGCTTTGCGCGACCCGCAGATGTTGCCCCTTGGCGGAGTTCACCATCTGAGTCAGTCCGTTGGCGGAGCTAATCTCCTCAGCGATCTCCGGGCAGAGGATGCCAGGGACGGGCTTTTTCCAAACCTTCTGGTTCTCTTTGCCGGCCAGTTTGAAACCCTTGTCATAGACCTTGATGACTGCCTTTTTGCGCGGGGAGAGGTTGTCGACATATCCGAAGAGGGCAACGATCTCGTTGCCCTCTTGAAACAAGGGATCATCCACGAACTGCAGATTGCGATTCGTGACCGACAACTCCAGGACATCGAGCTCCTCCTCGTTGTCCTCAAAGACGAACGAGGTGATCTCCTGCGTGATATCCGCAGATAATGTCTGTCCCTCGATCTGAATCAGGAACGTCGGTTTGAATGTGTCGAAATCCATGCGTCTAACTTCGGTTGTACCGCCGGCATGGCGGTCTTCACCGGATACTTACCGGAGCCTGGAAAAAGTTGTCGGCGCAAATGGAATGAAAGGCTTGAGTCAGCTCAGCAGACGCATCAAAACATGTTCAACAGATGGAATACGAAGCACGGTGCCGGACCCGATCTCCAGGGGGAAGAAGATGTCGCTATAATCGCAGATGATCCACCACAGACCGACCCAGTCCGGGTAACGATGGACCGGCAGATCCAACCTATCGTCTTCAACCACCGCGTGGAAGCGATCATCGAGACGGGGGGTTGTATCGACGCACTGCAGAACTCCCAGAAACTCATCACCATGATCCGTATAAAGGATATCCGTGGCATAGCGGTAACGACGTCCGATCATCCGCGCACCTCCGAGCAATCCACCGACTCGTCGATGTACTCCTCAAGCACCATGTCGACTTCGACATGCTGGGAAACAGATTGTCCCGGTCAAACAGGCAGAGCACACCGGAATAGAGATCTCCGAACATGAACAACACACGGTGCGGCGCGTTCTTGAGCATCGTTCCTGCATGCTCCGGGTAGAGGAGAGAGCGCAGCCAGTCCACCGATCCCTTGACCGGTCCCTTGAAGAATAGAATTTTGAAGCTGATCTTACGGGGCTCGCCGGCCACGTATTGGTAGAGGGGATGGCTCATCCCCGGAATTTTGATGGCGGCGTAAGCGGTGCTTTTGTCGTCCACGATATCGTTGGGATTGTATTTGAAATCCAGGTAGTCACCCGTATCCACATCCACGGTGTATGCTGTGATCTCTTTCTGGTCCCAGGCCACGGTCAGAACTCCTCAATCTCGATCACGGCCTTGCCCAGATTATAAGGGCGTGGTCCATCTCTCTGCGCATGCCACTGGAAACCACGTCTCCGATATAGACCCAGACCTCGTCACAGGTTTTCATGAAAATCAGTCCACAGGAGATGCCGATCTCCCGCTCCGACGCCTTTTCATCGTCAAGGAAGTGGGTGAACAGAAGATGGGGCGCGAACGACGCGCAGCCTTGTTCCACAGCCTTGCGGCACAAGCGTTCGGCGACAATTACATTGCGGGTGACGTCTCCCGCATATCGACTGCAAATGAATATTTTCTTCATGCTGTCCTCACAGTGTTTCGTAATTTTTGATTTTGCGCTCACGCAGATCGCGATAGACCGATTGGGCAACCTGACGCCCATCGAGCAAGGTGGTGACCGAGATGTCGATGGGTCCGTTTCGTGAGCGCGTCAAATTTGCTCAGGATGGCCTCCAATGCCGACAGGAGGTTGTCGCCGGCGAACGACTACGCAAGACCGTTATTTCCTGCTTCAAGGACACCTCTGGTCTCACCGAGAAGACGCGATTGTTCAGGAGACGCAGTCTCCGGTCTCGTTTCCATGATCGCCGGTTCGGTCCCGAAGAGAGACGTTTCCGTCGAAGGGATTTCACCAGCGACAACCGGCGTAAGCGCCAGTGTCTCGGCCAGCATCGACGATGCGGCTACCTGTCCCAACATATCGTTCATGAAACCGAAAGCTCCCGCGATTGTCTTAGCGGGAACGGTTGCGGCCTTGGCGATCCATCCGGCCAGCGCCTCCAGAAGCGCCGATCCGCTACATGTCAGATTAGCCAGAGGGCCTTCCTTGGCGTCGGAAAACGGCAACAGGTCGCGAACAAAAGACAGTGCCGACTTGGCCGCCCGATAAGGCGCAATAACCGCCGATCTGATCCCTTCTCCCACGGTGGTCAGAAGGGCTTTCCCACTTTCAAACGCGGCGCCTGCCAGGTTGAATACAGTTGACGTCACAGAATCCCACACTCCCAAGGCGGTGTTCTTTACCTTTTCTCAAGCGGAAGATGCGACTGAAGCCAGTTCTTCGAACGGCGCTTTGATCCACTCCCAGGCGCTTTGCGACATTAATCTGAGACCGTCCCGGACCATGGATGCGGCGTTGGTAGTGTGACTCCACGCACTTGACGCCGCATCGGCGATCCAGGTAAAGGGTGCGCTCACGAAGGACCGCGCCGACTGTGCAGGGTTGCCCGAGCCCGCTCCACAATTCACTCGCCGTGGAACGAATCCCGCCTCAGACGCTTCCGGCTACATCACCGATCCAGCGCAGCGATGCGGCCACGGCATCAAAGGCCGACGTGTCGAGAGGATGCCGGAGCCCAAGGACTTGATGCCTTACTTATACCCAGCGAACAGCGAAGAGCATCCCCTTGAGTGCCATACCAAGTATCTTGCCCGGTAATGAAAGGACTCCCATCATGTCTTTGGCGTGAGTCCTGAGAATCGACGCACCTGAATTGCTCAGACTGGATAAAGGTCCTGTTTCGGCGTCTGAGAACGGCAGCAGTTTTCTGAGCCAACCGAGCGTCTTCTTAAGAAGTTCGAAAGGATAGATCACCGCCGACCAGATATCTTTGCCCAGAGCGATTAATAGTCTTTTGCCCGCTTCGAAAAAGGTCGTATCGCCCGAGAAGAAGCTCCGCACCGCTCCGAAAATATCTCTTAAGGTTCGCACCAGCGACAGGTTCATGAATGCGGCGACCAGCGACGATGCGATGGCGCTGAAGAATCGTCCGATAGATGAGAACAGCCCCTTGATGAAATTCCAAACACCGACGATCACATCCCTGGCCCACCGAAACGGTGTAGCCAGGAAATCAAAAACCGTGCTGCCTATAGACTTTAATCCATCGGCTACTGAAAGGTCGCCGGCGAACACTTGCCAGACCGTGTAAACCACCCGGCCGACCATACAAAGCGCCTGAACCAGGAGGCGGATCGGCGGAAAGAACTTGTAAATTAACTTCCCGGCCTCGATGAAAGCCGTAACAATGGTCTTGCCCAGCCAGACGGCCGCGCGCACCACCCAGGTGACGACCTTGACAACCGTCACCAGGTTGTAGATCACGAACTTGAGCAAATACGCACCCACCTTGACGATGACACCCAAAACTGTACCGAGCGTTTTTCCCAGACTTCGATAGGATGAAGCGTCGGCGGAAGATGTCGCCAGGCCGAAGATCTCCAGAACCGAAAAGACCGCCTTGTAGAGAGCGCCACATACCTGCATGAGCGCCAGAACCGCCGGTTCAAGAATCGCCCGGATCTTTCCGAATGCGTTGGAGCGGGCCTGCCATAAACCTGTCAGGAATTGGCGTACCCGGTAATAGATGCGGAATACCGTAACTACGAGCCCCGTCAATCCGGCCACCTCTAACTTTTTCGCCAGCTCAGCCGACATCAGCCCAGACCCGCCGCTCAAGGAAGAGATCAGCTCACGGATACTACCCACGACGAGCTTTACCTTTTCTCACACCCCAAGAATCGAGTCGCGGATGTCGCCGAAGTTGCTCTCCCACGCCTTTTTGAGCAGATAAACAGCCAGCACCACGCCACCGATGATGGCCACAACCGGCAGGAAATAGGTGACAAACGCCGACCAGACACCGGCCACAGCCGCTCCCATGGCCGCAAGACCGGCCTTGATGGCAGGAAGCATCAAACCGATGGTTCCCGCGGCGGCGATTGCGCCGTCCGCAACGACGAGCACCGCACCCAACGCCATGGACAGGGTGAGAACGACCCTGGTCAACCCCGGCATGGACTTGGCCAGCTTCTGAAAGAAGAGCACAGCCTTTGATATGCCTTGAATAATCGGCGCGATCATCGGGGGCAGTGTGCGGCCGAGGATTTCAGACAGATTGCCGATCTGCTGCCACAGGAGCGTGAACTGGCTGTCAATGTCCATGTTCATCGCCTGAGCCATTCCTTCGGTGACGACGGTGCCGGTCTTCATGGCCCCGGGCGACAGACTGAATATTGGTCTCCAGCGCCCTTACGCCCTGGGACATCTGCAAAAGGAGCTTGACGGCTTCGTCGGAACCAAAGGCTTTCTTGATCTCCACCTGGGTCGCGTCCTGGGACAGGTCGGGAAAACACCCCTTGATCTCTTGAGGAATGGGGATAATCCCTTTCAGCCGTCCTGTGGAATCGATAAACGAGAGTCAGAGTTTTTCGCCGGCCTCGGCGGCTTTCATGATGAACGCCTTGTACAGGGTTCCGGCTTCCGAACCGAGCCTGGCGGTCTGGAGCTGCCCGAGTATGGCGAGTTGTTCCTGCAATGGGACATTGGAAGATGCAGTCACCGTGCCGATGTTCTTGATGACATCGGCCATCTGGCGACCGTTGGTCTTGAAGGAAGCGACCGTCTGGACCATAGCTCCGGCGAAAGTCTTCGTCCACTGCGCATCCGACATATCCTGCATGATGGGCTTGAAAATACCGTAGATCGTGGTGAAAGTGCCTACCATCTCTTCAGTGGTCGCCTTGGTGGCCTTACCGGTGGGGACGGCCATGGCGGTGAACGATCCGGCCGCTTCGTCGGTCAACCCAGATAAAGCGGAGCGGACGTCATAAGCGACGGTGATGAATTCGGCCTTGGTCGATCCGGACCAGGTGTTGGTGAAAGATTCCGCAGCGTCTTCAATAGCCCGCAGATCCTTGACTCCGAGGGAGGACAGTTCACCGAATGCTCTCTGTGTGGCTGCTGTGGATGTCACGAGACCGACGGGCAAGGCCATGAGCGCCAGACCCACGCCGATCATCATGGTGCCTTTTTGGATACGGTCGAGGTTGGCGCGTCATACGCTCGCTGGAAGCGGCCACCGTAGCGTCCAAGGACTGCATGGACGTCTGGATCCGAGCCGCGTTCTGCGAAAATCCGTCCTTCATCGATACAACGACACCGAGCCCAAGATCTTCGTTCATGTGCGATTGCGCTCCAATTCCTCACGTTCAAAAGCAAGCTGCCACTCCGGGGAACAAAAAACCCGGTTCAGTCTCCAGACGTGTGCGGATACGGTTGTCGCAGGTTTCTCACTCGGTCTCCACGATGGTATCGACGCCTGCGTCAACCCGCAGCATTTCCTGCCGCAGGGCGCTGCGGTCGCGCAGGGACATATCGTTCATCAGCTTTTTGCTCGGGGCCACGCCATCGATGCCGATGAGACGAATCAGCATGGCCGAAGAGATGGACGATTCTTTAAGCGCGGCCAGTCTTTTTTTCCTTTTGGTCGTCCAGATAACCGAATCGCACCTTGCGTTTCGAACCGGGCAGGTCAAAGGTGAACTCTCGCTCTTCGCCGTAAGGCGTAACCTCCAGATCATCCATGTTGACGGACACGATGTTCGCAGCACGACAGGCTGTATTGGGACAGAGCAGTTCCAGCTCCGCCTCATCCCCGAGAGATATTTGCCGCAGCTTGACCAGGATGAACAGACGGTCTCCGGACAGAAGATCGAGCGTGTCTTCCATGGGCGGCTTTCGATCTCTCCCAGCCGGACGGTACAGTTCCTGAGCACCTGGTTTACAGCGTCGCCGTTCCGGATGAGCCTTTGATTGGTAAGCAGTTCTTCCTCGGCTCCGATCATTTCATTGAGCTCGACTTCAGTTCCGCTTGGCAGTTCAAATATGTGCATGGCTTATCTCCTTGAATCAGTTACCAGTACTGGTAACTGATGGTGAGTTTTTCGATGGTGTTGTCCGTGTTCGCACCCTCGAGTTCGTCGTATTCCAGGACCTTGACCCATGCGCCGTGCATGGTCCAACGCCGGGTTTCGTTCCCGGCGCGGTCGTAACGGACGATGTCGATGTCGCGCATGTAGTCGTTGGGTAGTCCGCCCACCACGGCGTTGACGTCCATCTGTTTCTTGGCCCATTCCCGCGCGGCCTCGTCGGAATCATCCTGCAGGATGCCTTTTCAAGGGCGATGTCCTCAAACTTCACCCGTCCGACGACCTTCTGATCGAACATCGAACCAGCCGGTGCAAAGGCCACTTTCTCAAATTCGGTCTTGGGCTCCTGGCCTTTCTTGAAGAGCGCCGCATCGAAACCGTTGACCTCGATGACGAACTGCCAGTTCTGATACAGGCTCTTAGGCATATTTCCGCTACGCATGGGCTACTTCCTTACGCTGTCTTGAAGATTTCTTTGAAGTCGGCCCCGGTGGCGGTAAGCACGAAATTGAGTTCGATGAATTCAGCCGTCTTTGTGGATTTGACGAAGATGCGAGCCACCAACTCGTTGCGGTCGATGACCGTCGGAGTGTTGGTCTCTTCGTCGCACTGGGCCGCAAAGTCGTAGAACCCACCTTTGTCTTTGATGCCCTGTAGAAAGGGATTGATCGGCTGGATCAGGGCCCGCCAGGTCTGCGGATTGTTAGGTTCGAAGACCACGAAACGAGAGGATTCGGCGATGGCCTCCTCGATATACATCATCAGACGCCGGACGTTTACGCGGTCCAGGGCGGATGGTTGACTCTGCAAGGCCTTCTGTCCGCAGATGTTGATTCCGGTGTCGGGGAAAGAAGCAATCACGTTGACACCCTCTAGGTAGATCACGTCCCTTTCGCCCCGGCTGGACTTGTAACCGAGCGACAGGGCGTTGAAGATTCGTCCGTGGTCGATGCCGGCGGGAGCGTACCAGACATAGGTTTTCTGATCGCTTCGCGTGTAACATCCGGCAACGGAGGGTGGAATCAGCTTTTTTTGCCGGTGACCGGGTCGCTGATCTCAATCCATGGGTAGTAGAGGGCCACATAAGACGAGTTGAACGTCGCGTGCGAATACATGCCATGGCCTTTGCGGAAATTGACTGTTTTCAGTGGTTCAAGATGGATGGGCGCTTCAGCGACGAGCATCAAGTCTTTGCGGTTTTCGGCATAGGTGATCCCGGCATGAATCACATTGGCAGTGGTTACGCCGGGAGCCATAAGCATGTTCAGGGCGTCGATCTCGTCAAAAGCATAGAATCCGGTGTGCTGAGAGGGGTCTCCGATGTAATCGATGTCATTCAAATCGACCAGCCTGTCGTCGCCACCGGACAAACTGAATCCGCCGATCGCAGGCCGATCATCCGGTGTGCCGGACAGGGGCCAGAGATCCTCGACGCTGATAAACTCGGAACGCTCGTTGATCGCCAGCTCCACATGATTCGACGCTGACTCATCCATGGGCAGGTCTTTGAAAGCTTCGACGACCTCGTCCTTATATCGAATGACGAGATTAAATCCCGTGGCAGGGCCGAGCGTGCCGTCCTCAATTTGAACGCTGAGACGATCACCCCAGACGCCTTCGTTAACCGCGAGCGCGCGGAGGGTATCCTGAGCGTCCTGTCCGCCTGCAAGGTTCGCTGACGCTACCGATTGTACGATGCCCGTATCCTCTGTGGTTGCTTGAACCAGGGCGTCCGCCTCCGGCTTCGCGGCAATTGTCGCAACGACCTGGTCTGTAATGGCGGCCGGATCGCCGGCGCTGTCCGTAGTCAGATTGACGGTGATTGCCTGACCTGTGATATCCACGGAAAGTGGTGTGTCGGCTCCCGAAGCGACGAGCTCTATAGAGATACCGTTTCCATCGACACCAGCCCGGCGCGCAAGCCAGGTGACGAGATTCGTTCCGGTGGTGCCAGTTTCCAGAATCGCGGTCACAGCTCGTCGATCTCTCAGCGTCACCGAGGATTTCACGGCGGTGAGGCTGCTTTTGTCAGTGGGATCTGTCAGGTTGGCGATTCGATTCACATAGAGAACCGAGCCGCCGTTATCGAAGAAGGCCCTTGCGGCGTAGGTCAGATAACCGGCCTGCAGGTAGAGGCCAAACTTGTTGATGAACTGTTCCCAACTGGTGACCAGCACGGGCTTGTTGATCGGGCCTCGTTCGGCCACGCCTACCATGCCGCAGGATGATGTGGAAATCTGTTTGACGTAATAACTGAAATCGATCTCACGCGTGTAAACGCCCGGGGAAAGATAGGCGGCCATGATTTATCTCCGTTTCGTGCGCCGGGACGCCTGCGTTCCATCGCCCTTTGATTTTGTCTTGGATTTTTTCGCGGGAGACTTGTCTTTTTTCGCTGAGGCTTCCAGCGACTTTACAGTCTCGGTCAATGAAATCAGACTCCGCTTTGTCGCGACTTGCGATTTCAGGCGACAGCTGTTCATTGCCTATTGATTTGCGTTCACGCGGGTTCAGATGCAGTCCTTGTCCATCGCCCGCGAGGTGAAACGTGAGCGGTTGGAAAAGTAGATTTTTGATTTCAATCATTTTGGTTTCTCCTCGTTTATGGTGTGTAGAGACGGTTCTCTTCGACGCCGTCACGGAATTCGAACTTGCGGTTCTTGATGAGCGGACCGACTTCAACGGCACCGTCATACACGGGACAATCTTCAATACGGCAGCGACCGTAACTCTGGCGAAGATCTGAAAAATTCACTCTGCGCAAACCGCCGAGAGCGGTAAGTTCAGTGAGATTGACCGATCCGCGGTCCTCGACGGTCAAAATCGGATAGCGCTGATAGAAGCGGGCGACTTTTTCCTGGAGATCAAGCAACTCGCCTTCATGCGCGACGGTGACAACGACATCGAAGTCGAGGTGGTAAAGACGGGGATAGCGGCATTCTTCATAGCTTAAGTTTGGGGCATCTTTTTCCACCATGCGGGCCTGAGTCCTACGGTCGCCGTTTTCGATCAGCGTTGATCCCTGCAGGATCAGGCTCGGGACCTTGGGTACTTCGAACACATCGTCTGCGGCCACGAGCACCGCATCGGGGTCGATCTCGGCCTTTGCCAGGCGAATAAAACTTTCAACAACTGTTCGAACGGTTTCCAGCGATGCACCTCCTGTTATCCGGTTTCTTCTGGCTGTTACCTACCGGAGCCTGTGCGGAAGTGTCGGGGTCGTCAGAGAACAGAGTGGATGGCGGCACGATAGTTCTCGATAATCCGCTTGCGGTATTTCTGTATGATAGGATGGAGAAATGGCCTGGGCGGGATCACGATCACCGCTCCATTGGGATGTTGAATAGTGGCTCCGTATTCCATTACCGCCCAGATATTGACCATGTCCTCACCGTCCTTGTTGACGATGCCTCGCAAGAGTCAGACAAAGGCATGATCGGTCATGATTTTTTGGGTGATAGCATTGATCAGGAGTCCGGTATCGATCAGGGCTTTGCTGGAACCCTTGCGTTTGATAGTGCTTTCGGCGAGCCCGGCGAATGGTTTTCCGCCGGGGACCTGGCTGCGGATGTCGCGTTTGATTTCCCGAACAAGCAAGATGGCGTTCTTGATGGTTACTTGTCGAAGCGCCAGGGCCAGTCGGGCACCTGGTGCATTGACCAATTTCGCACGTACCTTGTTCCAGTCTCCGAATCGCTTAACTCACATGGAGACGAACCAATTTGAGAGCCTTGTAGGTCACACCGCGCCGAACAAACGCTCATCCTCAATGGTCTGAACACGAAACTCATCCGCACCGCTTCGGATGTGATCTTCCGGCCGGATATCCATGTCCGATAAAACGCAGGCGACGGCATCGATTTTATTGTTCAGGTCTTCCGATGGTATCTCCACAAACTCCAGGGGGAACAGCCCGACTTCTTCGTATGTCGCGACATACGAACCGTAAAGCCGTTCACCGGATTGACTCCGAAGCAGGACCGCCTCTTGTCCCGATGCCAGAATCAAGTCCTGCACATCATTCGCCGTCGAGATCTTCTCGTTGTCGGTCAGCAGATTCACAAGTCGCCTTCCTGCTCGTAAATGACCGACTTCATATTTGAAGGGGAAATGATGTAGTCCTCGGGGCTCGCGGCGGCCCCCGGCTTGATTTCGCTCAGGCGCTGCTTGTAAAGAGCCTTGAGGTCCTCCTTGAGTTTCGTCCAATGCTCGTGCTGCTTGGTCTTGTCGACCCGCTTGTCGCCGCTGGAAAACGAGAAAGTATTCGCCGTGGTCGCGCGCATGACCTGGCAGGCGTGTATCTGCCCGAGCAGCAGAAGCAGCTCGCGTGTTTCGCCTTCAGGGTCCGGTACGACCTCGTCATCTACAACGGATAGCGAGATCTTCAGATCACGGGCCAGGCGGTAGACGCCTTTATGGATGCATTGCTGAAGTACATCATCCGCGAAAAGAGCGCTTTCAGGATTGGCCAAATCGATGCGAAGCGTGAGAACGAGGTTAGCTATCGCCACCTTCCGCCTCCACCAAACGCTTTTTTAACGCATCGATAACCGTGCGTCGTTTTTCATTGGTGAGATGGAATTTGAGTCTGGCGGTATCGTTTTCACCACCGGCCTTGGAGATGGCCTCGGCCGTCGGGAGTTTTGACCAGTCCAGTTCCGTCTCACCAGCTGTTTCTTCCTCGGATTTGGTATTCGTGTCCGTGGGCGGATCTTCATCTTTTTCCGGCCTGGCGAGCAGACCGGTCGAGACCGCTCGCTCCATGTGGGGTGTCAGCTCCTCGACTTCCAGCACACGCCCAGGCTCAAGTCGAAGCCCGGCGTCGGCGATGATCAGGATTCCCGGTCGGACGTTTTTGGCTTTGAACATAATCTTAGCCCCTCCATCAGCCGAGAATCTTGATTTTTGCCATGATATCCGGACGTGTGATGCCTTGGCCCAGTTCGGACCATACCAGCCAATCGGTCTTGAAACGGGTCTTCTGCTCGATAGCCTCGGTCTTGATGTTTTCGCGCACCGACATTTTGCCGACTTCCTCATCAGGGATCAGGAGAACCTCGTCCAAGGACTGAGCCGCAGTGAGCAGGATACCGCCGGTGCCGTAGTTCTTGATAACACCCTTGGCGCGCAACTCGGCCTTGGTCTGGGGGGCCGAGGTTCCAACTGCGAAGGTCGTTGAATTGCCGGCCGCGCATGACGATGTACTTCACCGACATCTCCATATCCTCGATAATGGAGATCGCCTCGTTGAGCGCCTCTTCAGTCAGGGTTGTGCTCGTGACCTCCGCCGTGTTGGCCGCCGGAATCGCTGACGAGATCACGGTAATGCTTCGTTTATCGATCTCTTTGTGGATTTCATCTGCTGTCAAGGTCTGAATATCCATCAGGGTGCCGGTGTTGCCGTTCTTGAGCACCGAAACATCGACCATCGACGCGGAGTGGATGCGATGGGTTGGAAACTCCACTTCATCCTTTCCCAGCTCCTGCTCTTGGGCTTCGCCCTCGTTGCTGATCTAGTAAGCCTTGACCTTCGGCTTTTTCTGGTACAGCGGCCGTTCTTCCTTCGGCAGGGTATGATGGGTGAGCAGAAGAGATGAAATCTCCTTACGTTTGATCTCCTGTTCAATGGGTGCAGCGATGACGGCGGCTAGAGCACTCATTCCTTCCGGAGACTCCAGCGCCTCGGACATGAGGCGGGCCATGGTTTCCATGTATTCTTGGCTGTGTACGTTCACTTGAGTCTTCTCCATTTTAGATCTCCTCCCGTAATCAGATGACAAGCCGGAACTTCAGCGTTCCGCCGGAGACGGAGACGGCCTGCGCGATAACCTCTTCACCGGATTGAACACCTGAGGTGAGGACGCCGGTGGCCGAAACCTTCAGATCGTCGCTCGGATTGACGGTGCCCTTGAAAGCGTCGGTATCGTACACGCCGCCCGTGCAGTAAATGCCGGGCATCTCTCCGTTCTTGTAGTCCTTGATCAGAATGCCGAAGGACTTGATGGTCGGATCGGTGTTCACGGCGAGCAGATCGTCGCCGATGATCCTCACCACCTGACCGAGTTGGCCGTCCCCCCTGCATATAGCCGTCACCGTAAGCGGGGCCGCGATGGTTTGGGTTGATGTAAGGCATGGTCTATCCTCCTTATTAATTGGTTTGAACCGGTTCGCCGGTTGTCAGACCCACGCGTTGGTGATAAGCGGCCATGAAGCCGTTCTTGAGCTTGTCTTCGAGACTTTTCTTCCCGTCGTCCACGTCCCTGGGTCGCACACCCGCGTCGCTACGCATTCGAGGATCGTCTCTTTCGTCCATCCGCTTTCGTCTGCTTCTTCCCGGTGTTGTTTTCGGGCTTGCTCTCGCTGTTTTTAGCCTTCTCGGCGTCCGCCTTGAACATCCGATCAAAGGCGTCCTCGGTAGCGCTGAAGGCATCGTCGGAAAGCCCGGCCAGCCGGGTTAACTCATTCGTACGATCTTCGTCGCTATCGAAGGTGATGCCGTGCTTTTCCACTTTGCTCAGAAGCTTTTGGGTCCTTGCACAGTTGGTCGCGGCTTTTTGCTCCGCTTCCATTTCTTCCACCTGCTTCTGCAGGGTGAGCACCTGTTGTTTGAGCTCCTTGCTCTCCTTTTCCAGCTCCTTGATTCGAGCCTTATCGTCAGTGGTGCCGCCATCGCCGTCTTCGATTTTCTTGGCGGCTTCGACCGCCTCGTCTTTCGTTTTTTGTTTCTCGTCCATCGTCGGACCTCCTTCGTTAAGAGTTTCGGAAACCTCGTCCCGTTCAGAGGCGATCTGGGTGATACGTGCGTTTTCATCAGCGCCCTTACGATCAAGAAGGCCGAGGCCGGTGAATGTCACACCATGCAGAATTTCGTAAACGGGCTTTCTCTGGAATGTGCCGCCTTTGTGTTTGCGCAGGTGAATGCAGTAGTCGTTTTTCGATTGCACCCGCTTGCCGCAGATGGAGCACTCCACCTCTTCGTAATCGCATTCCATCGAGACCTGGGTAATGATTCCCTTCCGGATCAGCTTGTAGGCCAGTTGCGAATGTGGGCTGTCCGAAGTAAAGAGTTCACCGGCGCACTCAATTCGCCCGTCGTTTTCGTCTTCGATGAGGTCAGCCGACACGATGCCCGTGAATTCCTGGGAATGTTTGAGATCGATCTTCTTGTTGATGGCTGTGGTGTAACTGGCCGCCAGTTCATCAGAGGTGAGATGATCACCGTTCTTGTCTTGTTGGCCCGGCGCGACAGAGAACAAATGTAAACTGCGGATCACCGATTTCCTTCACGACATCCAGCGCTTCCGCGCTGAGGACCGTCGACACTGACACATCGATCTCCACCGGAAAGGAGATATGACAGGTCGCGGCGGAGGATGAACCAGACGAACGAGGTGTGCTGCGTGGTCTGGATGAGACAAACAGCAGCTCCATGACATGTTTTCCTTCCCGGCCAATGTCCTTGGCGATATTATAATCCACCTCCATACCGCGCATGCGAACCAGGCCGTAGTGCTCGGATAGAATCTCTCGGATTTCCGCTTCACGAGGAAAGGCTCTGTCGCGGCATGACAAAAGGAGTGTTCCATACTTGCCACGGGCATCGGCGGCCAACGTCTCCATCATGGGCCGGATGGATTCCTTGGTGTACCTGGTGCGGGACGGGAAATTCTTGCGTGGGTTGGAATGAATCTTCTTGTTCGCCCAGCGGGTCATCAAACCTTCGATGAAATGAAGGGAATCCTCGTAATCGTTGCTGTTGAATTCAGTTACGTACGACGGATCGAGATACAGGACGTCCGAACCATAGCGTCGGACCGCCTCGGTCGCGTCCAGATTGAACGTCTTACACTTTCTGCCGTTGTCAAACACCAGATTGTTGAGCTGGCGGACGGTACCGCTTGAATGACTCGATAAATTTCGACAGCGATGGATTGGAAAGCTGGGACTGTTTCAGGCTCGCCTTGGATTCCAGTTCGGCTTTGCGATGCATCTTCGAGCGGGAAAACTGCCCGAAGGCGCTCTTGGATTTCACGGTACTCCCGAGCGCGGCGAGAGCCAGGTCTTTCTTATATCCGTGAAGCTTCTGGATATTGGCTCACGTCTGATCCGGCAAACGGAGCACCGGCTTGGTGTAGTAATAGCCGTAGAATTGATCGACGATGAAGGTGCCGGCGTCCGGGTTGGGGGCGAGTAGCCCCTCACATCCTCGTCGGTCAGCTTCTCGTCGGAATTTTCAACCACAGCTTTGGCAAGATGGTAGGGGAACCGCAACAGGTCGTTGGCAATGACCTTCATCCTTTTGCGTTTAAAGTGGTAAGCCACGTTCGCTCCGCCGGAAAAGGCGTCGAGGAAGGTCTCCGCACCCTTGGGTAGTTGACTTTCAATCCAGCCGAGCATCAGGTATTTGCTGCCCATAAAACCGGTGGCACGGACGGTGTCCGCCTTGCCCTCCTGACAAGACAGCAGGCCCAGGGAATCACCAAGTGGCGCATCGGCCAAAGCGCAGATATTTTCATCCACGCGCAGAGCGGCCTCTGTCGCCGCGGAGGCTTCGTGTTCCTTGATCCGCTCCTTGGCTTTCTCAATCGTCCAACCGTCCGGGTTGCGCTCGGTCTTACGAACAAACCGATAGGCCCGGAGGATCATCGAGCGGGGATTGTCGCCATCAGGGACGATTTTTTTTGAGTCTACCGATGATGATGGAGACTCCATCGACGCCCTCGGGTTTCTTGTTCCGGAAACTGTCCGGCTCGAATTGCTTCGGGTTCTTGGCTCGACAGCGAATCTCATTTTCTGTCTCGCCCCAGGCCGCCTCTGATCTCATGCTTTCGGCACTGGCATCCGCTTTTGCGGATCGGCCTTTCCTGTGTTTGCAGATGAAAAGCCGCTCTTTGGCGTGGGAAGCGTCCCCGTGATGCGAGATAATGGAATAGTGATGATCGCGGGAACGCATCGCCGGCTCGAAACCGCGAGTTGTTATAATTCCCCACACCTCCCGTTCATTGGGATACGTGTGGTCTCGGTGCGAAATCAGCCAGTTTGTGATGTGCTGGGCGTTTCCGAGAAAAGTCTCGAAGAACTCCTTGGCGTTGGTTCGGGAAACGGTTTGATGGTCCGTCTTGTAGTGCCTGGCTTTTAAACCCCCGACCAGGGTCAGGCCGCCCCAATACGCCATCAGTCCTTCCACAAAGTGATAGGACTTCTCGTAATTGGTGGTCGAGAACTCGGTGGCATACGGTAGATCGAAGTAGGCCAGATCCGCACGCACCTCGGACAACAGCCCGTTCACACCTTTCCGGTAGGCCTTGTGCTCTTTGCCGTTGCCGAAAACAAGCGCGTTGATGCGGACCACATTCTTGCGAAACCGTTCCTTGAACTCATCCGGGGTGTCTTCGCATTTTTCGTAACGGGTTGAAGAGGAAAAATGACCGAATCCGTCCTTGCCCGACATGCAGGTCTTGCCCAGGGCGAATAAGGTGATGTCCTTCTTGAATCCGGACAATTTGTCTGTATTGGCTCTGATGGTATCGATCAGTCCGTGGACGCCCTTGGCGAAGAATATCTCTTTGAAATTGTCCCGGATAAAGGAACCCGTTTTGGCGTTGTCTGCCAGGAACGCTTCCAGTTTCTCGCCGGTGAGACGGACATTGCGGTTTTCAACGACGGTCCGGGCCGCGTGATAACAGTAGCGAAGCCGGTCGTTGGCCAAGGCCCGCAGACCCTTGGTCTTGTACATATAGGCCACGACAGCCGAACCTGAAAACGCGCTCAGAACGGAGCCCACACCTTCCGGCGTGTGTTTCCAGATCCAGTCGGCCAGCTTCTGCTTCGAGCCGATGTAATTGGTGATGTATTTTTGCCGTTTGGCCGGTGACGTCTCATCTGTGACAGCCTCCCTGGCCTGGGCTTCGAGTGTTTCGAAGTCCAGGTCAAGAGCGACATCAGTCTCCAGCAGAAACGTCAATCGTTCACGGTCGGTGGCAAAAAGCTCCATTCGATTCTCCGGTCATGTCGCGACAATCATTAGCTCCACACCACGCGGAACGGGTGCAGAAAAGCCCTGTCGCTGGATACCTACCGGGGAGGCTGCCGGAAAGTGTCGGGAGGGTGACCGGGGTGAGATGAGGAACGCGAACCTCACACATATAAATGGATCAGGCGGTTCCTTTGGGATTCTTAAGGGTTTTCAGTGCTTCTCGGGCGACCGTTTGGACGGCTTCCTCTCTTGCCGTTTTTTCAATTGTCTTGATAAGTTACTGCTTATTCTTGATCGTAGAGATATGATATCTGTTTTGGGCTTCAAACAGAGATTTGCCTTTGAGTTCAGAATGGTCCACTTTTGACTCCAGCTTATCGAGCAATTCGATCACGTCCTGTTTGGTCATGTTCAAAGAGACGCCCTTGGTTTTGGTCATCTCCTTGAGCTCGACGACGGTCAGGTCCTGCAGCCTACCCGTCGCCGGGACCTTTTTCAATTGCTCCGTCAGCTGCTGAGCCAGCTTCAGTGCCGTCTGTTTTTCGACCAGAAGTTTGGTCAGGTCATTCTTGGTTCGCAGCAAGCCGATTTTATGTTCCTTCAGTTTCGCCTTCAGTGCGGCTCCGGTGAGATCCGAATGGCCGAAGTCCGACTCGACCTTATCGAGCAGTTTGATGAAGTCGGACTTGGTGCGAGCGATGGAGACGTCGTTCTGCTTCGCCAGGGTCTGGAGCTGCTTCACGGTGAGGGTATTGAGATCCGCGACCTTTCCGCTCTCGAAAGCGCCTTTGAGCTTGGCGTTCTTCTTGGATTTCGCTTTTGCTTGTTTTTCGATGGTCTGAGGAGGGAGGATGCATGCATCAGATTCAGCCGCTGCCTTCGCGCCCAATTCACCACCACAAATCACCAGTGGCCAAGCCACAATGCTGATGCAGCTACAGTTGGGATGGGCGGGCTGACGGGGAAATCGTCCTGTATCGAAAACCTTTCCATCCAGCGAACCGCAGATCGGGCAGACCCGCTCACCCTCCATGGTCATCCATTCGAGCTTGCGGACACCGACCTGGTCATGGAACTTGATCCGGCCCTGGTTATGGGCCAGCAGCACCTCGGTGCGTGCGATCACCTCCATCCGGCATTGGTCCTTGCTGAACACTTTTGAACCCGCGTGACGGAAGGATTTATGGTCCTTCACAACACCACCAAGATCGCGGCTGATGTCTTCGACACCTTTGCCAGCGGCGATGTCGTTCATCACGGTCCGGATACCGTCAGCCAATTCGCGGTGGACGTCGTCGGCAAGCACCAGATTGTAGTTGGTCATGAAATCGAGAGCGTCGGTGTCGACAAGGGTGAACACGCGGGTGGCGAGCTTGCCGATGCCCTTGAGAGTCAAGTCACGGTAAAACGGCAACTGCGCCGCAACGAATTCATCGATGCCGCGGTAGATGCCTTGGCGAAAGGAGGCTTTCGCCGTCTTGCGGAAGAACAGTGTTTGATCCCGGTGAAGTCGGGATGTGACCTCACGGATATCGGTCTGAAGCTTCTTGAGTCCTTCGACAGCGGCCAGCTTGTTGTCGGGAAGCGAGCCGAGGCTCTTATACCGAAGAATGGCGCAACGCACCTCATCTTCGGCGTCGGTAAGCATGTCGGTCAATTCGGCGACCGTTTGCTTCGTGTACAGGTTCCTTGCCCGTACGTTTTGTTCCGTGGCCCGCCGGATGGCTTCGTCCTGGGACACAGATTTCTTCGCCGCGAGCGCACCAATCATTTCTCGCACTCCCGGCAAGCCGTCGTCTTTTCCGGCACCTCACCTTCCTGGTCGGATGAGGTTTCCGAAGGAACGGTCTTGGGGTCGAAAAAGCAGCACACCGGGGCGTCGAAAGTGGTTTCGTTTCGCTGGACACGACAGTGGTTGCGCTCGTCATCGAAATGAGCGCGGTCGTCACAGACGGCATCCCTCTATCGCCTCGGGCGAAAGGACCAGCCCAGGACGCCTTCGTCCGGCTGCCGGCGGGATTCTTTGCCGGATCGAGGTCGAGCATCTCCTGCGCTGTCTCGACACCCATGATCCCGGTCACGACCATGTCCGCGATAGGTTTTACCTGCTTTTCATCCAGCAGGTCCACCGAACGTTTCTCGTTTTCACGGTTGGCAGATTCGATATCCGGATCGAGGTCCATCTTAAGCTGGAGACTGGATCGACTGATGAGCTTGCGGTCGTAGAGCTCGATGAGCAGACGCTTGAAATCCACCGCGTCCGAGAGATCGAGGTTGTTGAACAGGAGCTGGAGTATTTTGTCTTCGTAACCTTTAAGCTCCGCTCAGTCGTCGAAAAGCCAGGCAAGGATGTTTCGCGCGGCCTGTTTGATCTCCCGGATCATCACGAGCATCTTTTGAAGACTCGCCGAGGCAGCAGCAAAATTCGGACCGCCACCGATGATCAGGGAACGCGAGAGCCCCATGACCACGATAATATCTTCCTTCACCTCCTTGACCTTGTCTTCAACGTTGAGGACTTGCCCCTCAGTGCCATGAGTTTCGACCGTGGCATAAAAAGGCACGACCAACCCGCTTTTGAGGTCCATCTTGTTGACCATGTTGCGGGCCTGTTCCAGCATCTTTTGATCGGGCATCGCCATCTTCTGACCGAAGACACCGCCAACCTTGAGCAGGCGGAACGGTGTGGCTCAAGGTTTAGCGATGGCTTGTTCGGCCCGACGGTAGTCGCGCAACAATTCGATGGACTGAAAGGTGGGTAGGACCAGCGAGTTGCCCCGTGGGGAAAAGGAAGGCGCGTCCCACTTGAGGTGGAGCACCTGATCGACTAGCGGTTCCAGGCCTTCACCAATTCCGGGATTATCGTCAGGATACTGACCGGCCTCCACGATCTGTCCCTGGGCATACTTGACCTTCACGGAAACCGGATTGACACATATGACCTCTTCGAGGTCCTTGTCGTCTTTGGAGTAGCGCTTGAATCCGACGGTGTCGCCTTTAACCAGCAGTTGGAGAATCATGTCCTTGACGAACGCGGAGATGTTCAGCCTGTCGGCCAGGGAAGCGGCATCGTTCTTCACATCTTCGTCGTCGCTGGTGATTTTGATTTCATCGCCTACAGCGAAGGTACACCAGGAGTTGCCGCAGTTTTTGACCGGCGGCTCTTCGATGTAATACTCCCATACCTTGCGTGCCCGTTTCTCCCAGGTTGCGGGTATGGCCTCAGTTGCGCTTACCTTGCTGAAGACCGAAGGGTCCAGGGCCGCCGCCGTAGCCAGCGGTGCGATTACCCATCTATCGGTTAACGGGTTGGCAGCGGAACCGTTGCCATCAGCGGTAGTGGCGGTTTCATCTGAAGTTGTGCACTCGTTTTGTCTCTCCACCAGTGTCCTCGCGTTTTCTTGGCCTGTGGGCGCGACATCTGTGCCGTGTGGCGAGATGGTCGCAATTAAACCAACCTTGTCTCGCTTGAATGTCAAATGGCTGGTTCAAACCAAACGATCTGTTCTTTGGTGGATTACCTGTTGGAAGGTGTTTTTTTGATGGAAGTTTGCCGGTTCAGACCCGCGGGCCAGGTGCTGTCCAGTTTGTGGGAATTGGCCTGCCGGAAGAAGGGACCACGACGATGGGCGATGGGAAGCTGTCCACCGAAGTCGCGATTTCTCTGAACGAAACCGGAACGTGATCCTGCCCAAGCCTTTTCCTGAACGCCACCCACTGAGTCTGTTTGGCCTCGATGAAAGGCTCAGTGAATGCATCTATTTCCGCATGCAGCTCTGTGCCGCGCCGTTCAAAAGTCAGACGAATGGCTTCAGCCAGTTTCGCGCCATCAAAGTCGAACTGCATGGACAACAATCAGATATCATAGAAATCCTTCATCCGGCTGTTCAGTACGCCTAGCTCGACCATTGCTTCAAGTTTTTCCGCGATAGAGCTTTCACGACTATAACAGAGCAACCTGGGTGCCGGGGAATTCAGCATAGTCGAAAGATCCGATTCTTCAGGCTCCGGATAAACGACGTCGCCAAAACCGATGTCAATCTGCATATTGATTTTTGCTGAGCCCAATGCGCCCAAGAACCGAATCCTGATCCATTCGTAATCCGCGTCTTCGGTGATCCGCTCGGCCTGAATGGAATCAGGATCGAAGGCAAGTCCGTCCGTTTCTACATCCACAGTCAAGATTTCTTGAATTTATGCGACAATATCGGCCTCCTCGCTGCTCGTTCTTCCCAACATATCAATGTCCATGGTCGGACGAAGTTCCGACGAACGCCAGACTCTCAACATCAGAGCCTCTTTGAGAATGAATCGGTCAACGTGAGCCGATTGGGATAGCCGGTAGAAGAATCGCTCCATGGCATAATATTGAAGCAACTCGTTGAATGGTCTATGGTCACTTCTGGCGCGATTGAGAAGGCGTTGCCGGGCGGACGTGGACATGTTTTTAGGAAGTGTCATACCGTCGCCTCCAGATACGACCACATCACTTTTTCGACCCGGCAGATCTTGGCGTTTCTGAGCAGTTCGCCGAGATCGAACTTCTTTCGTATCTTATAGAATTTCAGTGCCTCCAGGACCACATCCATTCCGATTTTGTTGCGGAACTTGAAGCAGTCGGCCAGGGTTTTCTCGGGGCTGTAGACTTTTACGGGCACCTCATCAATCAGATGCTCTTCGATGCCGAACTTGTATGCTTCATTCGAGAACCTATGGGCCTGGACGAGAAGATGGTTGAGCGAAGGCATCCGTGAGTCCCTTGGTACCGCGACGAAAACAACATGTGGAATCTGGGTCGTGATGTCATGATAGGCCAGTGCGGAGACAAGGCAGATGACGGCGTTTGGGAGGCGCAGGCTGACCGTCACCAGATCGGGATTGCTGATCGGTGGCAGTTCCACCAGCCGATAGATACTTCTGCTTACCTGCTCGATGACGTTCTTGTCTCTGGGCGAATAGAGCATGTAACGGGTGATACCACGCTCGATAGCCTCACTCATTCGGAGTTGGCCACCGTGCCTGCGGAATATTTCTTCATATCGTTCTTTCATTTTGGGCTTCAGACAAAACGTTTCCACTTGTTTCTTTATAGTAAAAATATGTCTGATTTCAGCCAAAAAGCAAGAGGAATTCTGTAGATCACAGGAAAACCGAATCGGTGAGCACCGGCTGGAGGAAAACGGTCTCCTCCCCGATCTGATCGAGGTTGACCTGTCCCCGGGCCAGCAGGGCACAGCGGACGGTGTCGATAATGTGATCGTTTCCTTTGGAATAGATAACCCGGCCGTCGCGCAGCGTGTAAGTGTGAGTGGCGAATTGATCCTCCAATTCCAGGTCCTTCGCCGGAAAGACGATCTGCCGATGCTGGAGCGCTTCGTTGATGAGGCTGGTCATGAACTCCTTGGTACGCTTTCTTACTTCTTTCCCGTCGCACACGGCCAGGGTCGTCATCCTTCTGAAATCGTAACCGTGCAATCGGCCGTCAAACAGGAGATCTTTGTATTTGTCCAGGGTGTGAAGCTTCTGCACCACGGCCAGACCGTTGCCACCGTAAAACTCCAACAGCTCCGCCTCACGTTCCTCAGACCATATCGGGTTGAGCCAGGGGGCCATTGAAACACCTTGGACTGTGTCGAGGTGGTCAGACGATAGTATGTGCTGTTCCGCATCCCGTTCGGCGTGGAATAGATTCACAGCTTACCTCCGGATTTTAGACACTGGCGCAGCGCCTTCCATGTCCGCTCCGTAAGTCAGGCCACTTCATCCACCCAGACACGTTCGACGTGAAGTGAGCGAAAAGCGTCGTCGTAGGCCACGGCCGGGCGGAAATAGAGAATGGTGCCATTGGTGAATTCGAGTTGAAAGTATGGTTTGCGGTGGATCTTGGGCTTGCCGTATTTGCTCAGAGCAATACTGGCCATGAGATCCGGACTGGCCTCCAGTTGGAACTCGATCTCCTCGGCAATGATGTCGAGATGCCCCTGGTGCGGTGCGGCGATCAACCTCTGGCCGCCGCCGCGGCGAAGTAGAGCGCGTCGGTACCGATACAGACACTCTTGCCGACGTCACGTCCATCCAGGTGGATGATGTTCTTGTCAGAGCACAGCAGGTCCTCCACTTGGTGCGGCCAGTATGTTCTTCGGCTGCCGTCGCGATTGCCCAGGTATGCCTGATCCCAGAGCACGGGATCGGCCAGGGTCTGAGCCAGCTTGCGGTCTTTGGCGGATATCCGTGCCATCAGGGCAACCTCGTCCGCAAGGCCGCCCCCAGCACCCGTTCCGACCAGGTCGACAAGGATATGCTGCACAGCGAGCATCTCTTCCCGGTCCCGAATAACACCCTCGATATCAGCTTGGGGCTGATCCAGCTCTTTCCACTCGGCATATTTCCCCTGGGCGGCTGCCGGCCGAGCAAGCGCTTCGTCGATTTTGCCGCCTGCCAATTCAGCCCCGATTTCCACCAGTTGCCGTCCGGCTTCCCGGGCAGCGATTTCATTCTGTTTCAGGATTTCCCTCATCATCGTTTCTTCTCCTTTTCTTGCTCCTGCCTGTTCGCTCATGCGTCAAGCGACTGGATGGCGACGGCCAGGCGGTCGCCGATGTCGGTCAATCTTTCCTTGTCCGGGTGATCCGTGGCTTCAATGGCTTTGCTGGCTTCGACCACGTACTCTGGCATGTAGCGATTGATCGTGTGGACAGCGAACTGGATGCGGGCTGGCGGCTTGGTTGCCGCACATCCCATCATTGACGCCGTCAACGTCGCGGCCAGTAACGCCTGCAGTACGAGTTCAAACTGTTTTCTCATATTCGTCCTCCCAGTCCACAAAGAGTCTGTGCATTCTCGTGGAAACATTGGAAACGCCTTGACTTCTCGCCCACACGAAGCGTGTATGTGAATGTGCGTAACACCTTTTTTTACAACGATTTATGCGAGCCTTGGCGATTTCCGCAGAAGTTTCGGCACGGGGCTGGAACAGCTGGAACCAGGCAATGCCCGGAAAGGAGAAAACATCATGAGTGAAACACTGCGCGAGGCCGCGAAGGCCTACATCGAACATCTGAAGACCCAGGGCAAGACGGAGCGGACCCTCTGCACCTATGGGAAGGATTTCGAACAGATCGAAGCCTTCTTCGATGCCGAGCGGAAGCTCACCGGCATCCTCGTTCCACACGTGGGAAAATTCTTCAAATCCGATGCGCTTCTGAAACTGTCCAGCGGAAAGGAACGGGCCAAGCCCACGGTGGAAAAAACCAAGCGTGTTTTGCGCATGTTCCTGATCTGGGCCAAAGAGACTGGCCGCATTGAAAAACCGCCTCTGCCCAAGGGAACTCCCATGGGCCGGAGCGTGAAGAAAGAAGACAAAAAAATGACGAACACAGCCAACAGTCCGTTTCGACTCCTGCATGGGCCTGAGCCTTTCGAGCAGGCGGTTGAAGCCTTCGGCAGAAGGCTCGCCGCCGATGGCCGCTCGCCGAACACAATCAGCACATACCTGCACGACCTGAAATGCTTCGTCGTGATGCTGATAGTCAGGCATCCCGAAGTGACCACCACGTCAGACATGCTGGATGAGACGTTGACGGCACCGGCGGTTTTGCGCACCGTTTCAGACGCTCCTCACTCATCGGCTTCTCTGCATCGCTTTAAAGTGGCAGTCAGGTCCTTTTTCACCTGACTGGAAGAGACAGGACAAGCCTCGGAGAATCCCGCCAGGTCTGTGACATTGCGCAGGGTTCCGCGCATACCGCCATCGTTTTTGACTGAGGCTGAGAAGCAGAGATTGCTCAAGGAACTCCGCTGGCGGTCCTCGACAATGGCCATTCGGGACCGAGTTGTCATTGAGCTGTTCCTCGGCACCAGTATCCGACTGCAGGAGCTTGTCGACCTGGATATTGATGACGTTGACCTTGACGCCAAGCATTTGCATGTTCGCACCAAGGGCGATGTTCCGCAGGTGAAATTCTTGAAATTCAAGCTTCGCTTCCTCCTACGCGGTTACCTGAAAGAACGCCGCCGTCAGGGTGACGGTGAGTGTCAGGCGCTGTTCGTCTCTAACCGCGGAACACGCTTTTCCAAGCGCCAGGTTGCTCGAAGGCTCAAGCGCTGGGTCAAAGCCGCAGAGATCGAGAAGCAGCTTACTCCGCATTCACTGCGGCACACGTTCGTCACCCACCTCTACAGCCGAACCAGCGACATCCTTGTTGTCCAGCAGGCCTCGGGCACCGAGGCCTGTCTACCCATCCAGATCCACACTCACCTTGTGGACGTGGTACCCGAAGACGCCATTGAAAGATTGTGACCGGTCTTCCGATCCGAGAATACAGCAGTCCTTCGGGGCCGCATTCTCGCTCCAGGCTTCAGGAAGACAATGACAGTATTGAGTGACAGTAGGCTCACAGTGACGTGCCTGAACACAATTCCTGAGCATGATTAGATCATCATTGCGTCGCATGATGGACGTGAGGAAAAAACGATTGACGAATCTTTCCCTCCGGGGCGGCTTTCGGAATGTCAGAGAACACGTCTTATCTGATATTACCGCAAACTGAAACGCCGTAAACCCGCGTGACTGGCGCTCTCTTTTCTGGATGACTCTGGCGTTATCCGACATTATTTCTGCGTTTTCTTTTTCTTGACCGATTTCCTGATCGGTTTCTTTTGCGACTCGGCCAGTTTTTTCAACAGGGCGGTGGCCCATTCGGCAGGTGTCGTCACCGGCCCACTCGCTGCCTCTCCCTCCCAGGCGAACCTGGCGGTCTTGAGATCTTTCATGTGGCAGCGGATCATGCGGTCAAATTTTTCAGCCACGTCGGTGTCGCTCTCCACCTGCGCACGAACCAGCTTCACGGAGTAAACACCGATCAACTCGACCTGCAGAAAATCGCTGGACTTGTTGAACTGAAAATCCTGGTGAAGCTGTTCAACGATAGCATCGAACATTTGCTTTTCATCATGGGTCAGGCATTTGCTGGCAAAGATGCCGTGCTTGAGCCGATTCTGATTGCCTTCAGACGCTCTGCGTTTATTGGGTTTTTGTGTCTTGCCCTGCATCCTGTGCCACCTGTCCAATTCTTCTTTATCTCGTTTGTTCAGCCCCGTGCCAAGCCTCTGATCCGCTGATTCTTTGATACCCAACCTCGGGGTTCGTGGCGGGAGGCAAATTTCGCCATCTGTCGCATCCTCACGGATGTCCCCACGGTCACTTGCCGGAAGCCGT